>ENA-OPCP01002165-OPCP01002165.1-human-gut-metagenome-genome-assembly--contig:-NODE-2165-length-10687-cov-2.138168_pt1 | contig 10687 bp, 14 predicted proteins | sample MGYA00241563_ERZ501477 | MGnify/ENA primary metagenome ERZ501477 (study PRJEB25962, sample SAMEA2042572) | human gut metagenome | biome: human gut; feature: human-associated habitat; material: faeces... | reverse complement strand
GCTGAAGCCTACTGCTCCGGCTACGGCCGCAAACGGCGCGCCTACCGACTGAGCAACGCCCTGCGCCTCGCTCGCAAAGTCCTTGACCGATCGCTGAGCAAGCTTGAGCTTTCGGTTGAGGTCATCGAATTCAGTCGAGTTGACCGCCGTCTTGAAACCCTCCCACTTCTGAGAGGCGACGGCCAAGACGGGCGACATCGTATCGCGCACCGCCAAAATAGCGGTCAGCCTGAAATCCTTATTCGCCATTAAGTTTCTCCTGAATGCGATTCCACTGATCGGCATAGAGCCTCAGCTGTGAAAGCGGAAGCTCTAGCGCGTCCCCCGGCAGAATCCGCCACCAATAGGCGGCCTCGAAAGCCAGGTCGATTAGCTCTTTTGCTGAGGCTCGTGGGAAGGCGTAAAAAAAGCGACGACGCGATACAGAAGCATCGTGTAATCGCTCAGCGCAATCTTCTCGACAACACACGGCGGAATGCTTGCGAGTCGAGAGATGTACTTGGCACAGACGGCCGGCACAGGTTCTGAGATGAGAGACGCATCAAGCTTGAACGGAAGGCCTAGGTCATTTACGTCCTTGGCCGTGGGTTCACGAAGCGTCAGCTCAAAGAGTTGCTCCGATCCGTGCTGGATCGGCTGAGAAAGGGTGAAAGTTTCCATCAGCCAAGTTCTCCATTGGTGCCTTCCCACTTGATCGTGAGAGTGCCGTCAACAGGCTTGTAGGCGATCACGTCGGTGACGTACGCGTCGGACAAGGTGTAGACCATGCCATTGGCGCATTCAACAGTAATCGTCTGTGCCGTGTTTTCCTTGATGTCTTCGATCGGGAAGCCAGCCGGAACAATGAAGTCGCCGCTGACATACGGAGCGACAACTGTTTCCTTGTAACCGACAACGCCAGTCGTCGAAAGCATCGTCTCACGCTGAACGGACGTCAGCGGGAATTCGATATTCCCCTGCAATTCGAGTTGCTGGCCGTTGACCTTTACAAAACAGGTACCTGCAAGTTTCTTGCCCATTCTTTACTCCTCACCGTACTGGAGACGGAACTGATTAAGGACTGCGAAGATGCGGAGTTGGTTCACGTAGTCAGGCGGGAACAGCACATCAAGACGATTCGGATTGCTGGCATTACGCTCAACGATCAGATACTTCTTGAAGAGGTCCGCGTTCTCAACGATGCCTTCAAGTTCAAGGCGACGGTAGAGAGCGATCAGCTCGCCGCGAATCACAGACGGAGTAACGATCGCCTGACCTGCGCCGAAGCGAGTGCCGTCGGACGCAAGCTTGTGTCGAGCGTACTTCGTCGTGATGATCGACTTCATCTGACGAATGACATAAGCCGACGTGTGAAGCGTTTCGCTATCGAGGTACGAAGCGTCAGCGTCACCAAAGGCGTTCTTCTGATACGTCGTGATTGCACGCTCGATCATGACAGTGCCGGACACCGTGTAGAGCGTGGCAATGCCGTTCTCAAGAAGCGTCTGTCGATCCGTCTGGACGAATCGGCTGCCTTCGGGCGAAGCCATCACGCCAGTCAGAACGCCAGTCTGCGTCGGACGTGCGGGATCAGCAGAGATAAACACTGCCGTGCGGCCGAGATAAGCCGCGAGCACTTCAGCAGAGTGCGTCGGAAGGCTCGGTTCAATGCCGATCACAGACTCGTGCTGATTGTTTCGCGTCTTGCCGAAAGCGACGAGTGCATTCACATCGCCGCGCTTTGCCGTGTAGACGTGGCCGAATATCATCTGGAACGGAGACCAGCGGCCGGACGTATCGTTCAGCTTTTCGGAAAGCTTGTCGAGAGTATCGGCGTCGCAGTACGGGCATCCGATGAAGTCGTACTGTTCATCGCCCATAGCATCGAGAGCGGCGGACAGATCGGGATCAGTCGCACCCTTCGACATGGCCGTGATCTCAACACCGAGGCCCGTGACAGTCGTTTCACCGTTGATAGCACCGCGAAGGTTGACGGCAAGCTGAATGTCATTGCCGACAGTACCCTTGTTCTTCGCCGTAACAGTTACAACGCCAGACGCGGCCTGAGCCGTGATCGGGAGGTCTTTGTTGAGAGTAATCGCGTCGGCAATCGCCTTGGCGGCGGCCTCAGCGGTCATCTTGTTCGTGACCGACACCTGAACACGGTCGGAGCCGACATACAGGCTGATCGTGCCTGCTTCAGCAGCCGTGCCGGTGCAGGTAATCTTGCCAGTCGCGGCCGTACCCGTGCTGTCGGCAACGGGAATCACGACAAGCTGACCGAAGCTGTCGACGGATCGATAGGCTTCAACCATGCGGGCAATCATCGAGCCGCGGCCGAAGAGTTCTTTTGCCATTGCGGCAGTCGAGACATAGACGGGCTTGCCAGCCTCGGCCTTGCCTTCACCCATTTGACCGATGAGCAAGGAAGCCGTCTGACTCGTCGGCGTCGCAGAGTTGTCCATCTCGGCATAAAAAAGCGGCACTCGAATGCCGCTGGGGATTGTGTTAAAGCTCACGCTCATTTGAATTCCACCTTAAAGTGAGCCTCTGGGCGACCGTCAGGTCTACCAGTGGCGGAGGGTTCAATTTGATCGACGTCGACGTCCATGCCTTCAAACTCCGGAAGGCCGTCAAGTTCTACCTGCTGATACGTGTCCGACAAATCGAGATACGTCTCAAAAGAGAACTCAAGCTGATAGGCGAGTCTCGCGTCATCCATATAGAGAAGCGAACCGCCCTCATAGACAATTTCCGAATACTCGTCCTTCGGCTCCTGATGCCACAAGAGCAATGCGCGGAACAACTCAGGCTTGAGGGAATCAAGCGTCGCAGTCGCGCCTTGACCGCGAACGTCAGCCGCATTGCTCACCAACACGATCACGCCAAAAGTATTTGTGATCGTTTGGTAGTAGCAGTTCTGGCTTTCGTTCTCTGAGGCATCTTCACGAAGCGGCACGACGTAGGCAGCAGGCATAGCCGGTGCGTGCTCTATCGTCAGCCCCGCCCACTCTGCCGCGCCCGCGAACCGACGCTCGAAAGTCGGGCATCGTTTGCGAAGTGCATTGATGATTGGAGTCAGATTCATTTGATTGCTTCTCCAAGAGCGTCAAACATCTCAGACTGAAATGTCTTTTCGTACTTTTTCGCCGCCTCAACAACGAAGTTTTTGCGAGGCGCGGCAACCTTCTTGCCAGACCGAGCTTTGTGCGACCTTGCTTCCTGAGTAGTTTCAGAGTGCGGAGCACGATGCCCATAAATGACGAACGCAGGATAGTAAATAGGCAAAGCCTTTTTCTTTTTTCCCATACCTGGAAAGACCGCGACTGAGTACCCCGACTTTGAAACCTTCGAAGTAACAGCCGCTTTCATTCGTCCAGTCTTCATCCCGGGAAATTCGCCAGGTTTTGAGACAGCTTTTCTCGAAATCATCTTTCGAGTAAGTTTGATTAATCCGCTTGCAGAAGCTCTCAAGGACTTTCTGACAGAAGACTTGTCGTAATCTACGCGCTTAAAGCCAGGATCCACCGATACGCCGACCAGCATGATCAGATACCCCCTTTTCTTCGCAATCGATCACGGTGAAGCGGTCGACTCCGCCAAGATCAGCCACGCGCCTGATGAGGTATGAAACCCCATCAATCGTCAGTGTGCTGGCGGTCATCAGATCCTGCGGCCGTGTCTTGCCTGCAATTCGTCGCACCGTCACGCGATGCGTCACAGTGCTTTCGACCTGCTTCGTACCGAAGTAGATGCCCGCTCCGACAACCTCGAGTTGTCCCCAAACCGTTACCTTCTTTTCCACCTGAGCAGTGAAGCCGGCGGAAGCGTCGGGAACGTGAGAGACGACAGAGATCGTGACGCGTCTATTCATCTTTCCAATCTCTGGCCGCTTCATTTCCAAGTCCTAAAAGGATCAAGCAATGCATGAAGTTTCGGCAAAAGCGTTACGGCACCTTCAACCGTGGCTTCACGATGCTCGTAGTAATGAGCGACCTGAATCAGAATCCAGTGCCTGATCGCGGCGGGAACGTCGGAAGGTTCAGCGCCATAACCGACCGTCCCTTCTCGCGAGATCAAGCCGCGCTGTATTTTATGCGCGGTGCTGCGGTTTGGAGTCGGTGAAGAATTCGCGAAGATTCCGCTGTTCGGTTTGAGCGCGATCGGCATCGTCAGCGGAGTGATCGACGCGGAGATGAAGCTTTGCGTCCTCGAGCGTCACAGCTGACTTCGCCGTAGACGTGTCAATCATGACGCCTCCTTACTTAGGCCGTCGGGAGCGTGAGAGAGCCGCCGACGAGGGCCTTGGTACGTTCGACGCCGAAGCCGAGACGGCGTTCAGCACGGATCGTGACCAAGTTCTTCTGAACGTTGTCGCTGTCCTGTTCGAACAGTTCGACGGTCATGCCCTGACGGTTCCAAAGCGTAGCGGCCTGCGTAAAGTCGCCGACGAGGAACTTGCCAGCGGTAATGGCCGGCGTCGTCCAGACCGGAAGGCCCCAGAGATACTTCGGAGCGACGGAAGCCGGATGACCAAGGTAGTAGTCGCCGCTGGCATTCTTTTCCATCTGCATGTTCGTCCAGTCAGCCGGATTCAGAAGAATCACGTTCGGACGGAAGAAAGCCTGTTCGACCTTGGACTTGGCCATAAGGATGAGGTCAAAGGACGTCGGGTTCTTCGGAAGCTGAGCAAGCTTCGTGATGCCGTGATCGGTGAAGTTGCCGGCGGTAAGGATGCCGGAGAGATTCTGGCCCGTGCCGTTGCCGGTGACGAGCTGATCTTCGACGACAAGATCGATGCCGTACACAAGACGCTGATTGATGTAGGCGACAAGAGCCGGAGCATCGGCCATCAGCTGCTTGGACACGCGAGCAAGGTGAGCGATCGTCTTGATCGTGCCCGTCTTGGTCTCGACGGCGGTAGAACCAAACGGCTTCTGAGCGCCTTCAGCAACGAATGCCGCGCCGTTGACGTTCTCGGCTTCCTTTTCCTGGACGTATTCAAAAGCGTTCGTGGTAATCGGGAGCGTCGGGAAGAGACCTTCAATCGTGAGCGGACGGAAAGCACCAGCGAGGATGCCCGGACGACGGTACGCCTGAACGATGCCACCGGTCGGCGTCGTGATCGGATTGACCGCTTCCTTCTTGTCAAACGTTTCAACGAGTTCGACACGAGCCTTCTGGGCAGAGCCGTCGCGGAAGGCCTTGAAGCCGTCGGCATCGACGACGTTGTCGCCAGCCGTCTTAACTTCGGCTTCCTGCTTGGCAGCCACACCCTTCTGCTGAAGTTCCATCAGCTGACGAGAAAGCTTCGTCTGCTCTTCGCCTAGGCGCTTCAGCTCAGTAGCGTTCGACTTGCTGGTCTCGTCCATCTTGCCTTCGACACGGTCGAGGGCTTCCATCACTTGCTTGATTTCATCAGCCATAGTTTCACCTTTCATTTAGGAGAGAGAAAGCTCAAGCTTCTTGACTCGCTCGAGCAGTTGAGTTGCCATCTTTTCCTCTTCCTCAGACTCCCTCTGAGAAGCGAAAAGCTTCTTGGCTTTTGCGACGATGGACGTCGCGGTCGACTTAGAGAACCCGCCTGCCTCCCGCAGGAAGTTTTCAAAGTCACGAATGGTTTGAAGTTCGTCGATCTCTTCGGAGCGGATTTCGGAGACGCGAGCGTCGCCGTCCGCCGGGAAGTTCACGATGGAGATCTCGTAGAGCTTGGAGACAGACTTGATGATGCGGCCGCCGTCCTTCTTGCGCTCGTAGTCGCCTTCGGACAGGCGGAAGCCGATCGAAAGTCCGTCGACGGTTCCGTGCTTCATGGCCGCCAGAATCGCGTCCGACTGAGGATTGCCTGGCGTCAGTTCCCCTTCAACAAGCAGCCCCTTCTCGTCCTCAACCGCAGAGAGCCACTTACCTACCGGAAGCCCCCAGTCATGAGCGAAAAACATCTTCGGCATGCCGTTGTCGGCCAAGGTCTTCAGATATGCTCCCGGCAAAATCGTGTCACCGTAACTGTCATTCCCGTTAAACGTCGAGGCATACCCCCTGAACTTACGGGTGTTGCCTTCGAATCTAAGCTCCACGCTTTCAAGTGGAAGACTTTTGAAAATCGTCATCATTGCCTCACTGGTGTTCCGTCTTTTGGAGAAGATCCGACGCGAGTCGCCTCTCCCAACTTGTCAAGCGGGACCAGGTTCGATTGTGCTGTGAGCGCGTCACCTCCCTCCACGGGTGGGAGGTTCTCGAGACGGCGGATCTCGTTGCGGCTCATCGCACCGTTCTGTGCCATGGTTGAGTAGAACTGCGCTCGCTCCTGCGGCGTCGTGCGCAGGAAGCCGTCGAGTTTGAACTCGATCGTCATATCAACATCGGTGATGGGAATCAGGCGTCGGCTCAGCGCCTGCTCGAGCTGTTTGCAGAGCGGTCCGATCGTGAACTTGTGGAAACCCTCAACGATCTGGGCGATGCCGCTGCCCCAAGTGGTCTGCGCATTCGAGCCGACCAAGACGCCCGGCACCCCGAACCATCGGCAGATCTCTTCGACGCTGAACTGGCGAGTCTGCAAAAGCTGAGCGTCGGCCGGCGTGAGCGAGAGCTGCGTGTACTTGAGGCCGCGGTCGACCACGTACAGACCGCCGCCCTTTGCCGTCATTCCCTTGAAGCGTTCGCATACCGCCTTCAGTTGCTTGTCATCAAGCGTCGAATCAGTGTAGAGAACGCCGGACGGTTTCGATCCGGATCCGTAAAGACGCGTCGCGTTGTCCTGAGCAGAGATCGCCTCATCCGTCGTGGCCCGCATGTACTCGAGCTTCGAGAGTCCGATGAACCCATTGCCAAGGCCCTTCCAATGAATCATGTTCTCGGGCGCGATTACGGAGATTGACCCGTCCTGATAGTACGTGTAGACCTCACCGCCTTCGACGATAGACACCTCCATCTGATCCGGTGAGAGCGGGATCAGAGCTACCGGCTCTCCCTCGCCATCTCGAATGATCTGGGCGTAGGCATTGCCTCGGAGCATGCGGTTGACGACCATCGCAGAGATGAACTCGTTTTGCGTCATCCAGGCATTTGGACGGTCATGAAGCAGCATCCACAGACGGCTTTGCTTGTCTGGATGGCGGCCGCCGTCAGCCGTATCGCGGTAGACGTAGAGTGGCAGCGTGCTGATGGTCTGAGCAAGAAGCTCGACGCATGCGAAGACTGCAGAGATCTGCAGGGCCGCGTCCGGCGTGACCGTCTTCGTCTGCTCGATGATGGGCGAGACCGGCATAGGGATCTGCTGCCCGGACGCAGTGCCGAGCGGACCGCCCCATCCGGCCACCCAATTGATCAAACGTTTTACGAACATTCCTACCACTCAATAAATACGGACTCCGAAGACTCCTCAATGTCGTCGAACGGATTGGCTTCATCCGCCGTGTTGGAGATCCCCAGAGCCATGATCAAGGCGACTACGCCGTCGATCTTGTTCTCGTACCTTTCCTTCCTTGGAAAGATGTTGTCCTTCGCATCGAGCTTGGCCACGACGTTTACCATCATCCATCGGAGAACGGGATTCCCGTCATGGTTCACGCGTTTGTCCTGGACCAGCGCCTCGAGCGACTTCATCGGATCCGAAAAGTTCTGGACCGTGTTCCGATACTCGACCATAGGAGCACCGTCGTTCCCGAGGTTAGTAGCGAGCTGCAGCGCGTTCCACGGGTCATAGGCGATGCCCTTCACATCAAAGCGTGACAAGTCGTCACGGATATCCTCTTCGATGCGGGCGAGGTCCGTCATCGCACCGCCGGATTGCGTGATCCAGCCTTCCTCGACCCAACCTCGATACTGAGAGTTGGTCGACTTCTCGACGGCGGCCTCAGGCAAATAAAAGTCGGCGAAGACAACGAAGGACTTGCCGACCGGAAAGAGAAGCACCTTGGCCGTGACGTCGTTCTTTGCTCCGACGTCCAAGCCGATGTAGCAGGGCTGACCTTCGAAGTCGCTTCGATCGACATTGATCTCGCCCGCTTCCCAGGCCTGCATGTCCATCCAGGCCGACGAAGCGGAGCACCAGATATTCAGGTGCTTGGTCTTGAAGTTGTTGACCGCGCTCGGAAGCGCGATGGCTTTCTTCATCAGGGACGTAATGATTTCCGGCCGGACGGAGATGCCCCAGTTCGGGTTCGCCTTCTCCAAAGCCTCGACCGTCGTCCAGTCGTCGCCGTCGTCCAGACCGTAGACGATCCCGAACTGCGTCTCGTCACGACGCTCTTCTCGAGCACCTTAGTGACCATCGTTCGAACTTCGTAGCAGATGCCCGACGTGTCGAACCCCGACGTCGTAATGACAAACATCAGGGAGTTCTTGCGCTTGCCGGTAGAAGTTTCGACCACGTCGTAGACGGCTCGCGTCTTGTGAGCGTGCAGCTCATCAATGATGGCCAAGTGAGTGTTCAAGCCGTCGAGGGTCGAGCCTTCTGCGGACTTCGCCTGAAAGGTCGAATTGCTGGTCGGCACGTAGAGCGCGTTCGCCAGCACCTGAAGCCCGAACTTGTTCCGTAGCGGCGCATTCCGCTCAGCCATCACCTTCGCGTCACCGAAGACGATCTTCGCCTGATCTCGCGTGGTGGCGAAGCTGTAGACCTCGGCACCGCCTTCTCGGTCGGCGACCAAGCAATAGAGACCGACACCCGACAGCAGGGTACTTTTCCCGTTTCCGCGAGGCACCTCAACGTAGGCTCGTCGATACCGGCGGCCGCCGTCGGCTCGACGCAACCACCCGAACACCGTGGTCAGAATGAAAACCTGCCACGGCTCAAGATGGATGCGAGTGCCGGCAAGCTCACCCTTCGTATGGGTGAGAAGCTCGATGAACTTACAGACTCGATTGGCCTCGTTTTCGTCGAAAACATATAGGGACCTGTCGCCGGCATACGTCTTCAAGTCAGTCAGTTGCCGATCTACGGCCAGCTTCACCCACTTGCAGGCTGGAATCTTCCCGCCAAGAACGTCGGCGGCGTACTGCCTGGCGATCCCGCAATAGTCTCTAGAAGCCATCGTATTCGTCCTGCTCCTCTTCCTTTGTATCAACCTTCACACGCGCGCGCGAGACAGGCGTGAATCCGAGCTCTTTTTCACAGGCTGCGAGCACCTGCTGAATTTTCACGAGTGCATTGAAGAGCGGATTCAGCTGCACACCCGTCTCATTCGTCAGAACCATGTCTTCGTGATCCAACTGTTTCGCGATCTTGCGATACGTCGCGTAGTTTCTCGCCCAACGCTCAAGCACCGTCGCGTCAAGCGCAGTCAGCACACCTCTTGGGGCGCAAGTGATTGCGAGTTGCCACGCTTCACGCGCATCTTTCGTCAGGCCGACAGGCGGCGTAGTAGTCAAAGTCGCGTCTGTGACTGCGATTTGCCGAGCGCGTCGACACGGCTGAAGCGTGCCTGTCGCGGCTTTCTCAGCATCAGACTTTGAAGGGCGAGGCATCAAAAACTCCACGAAATGCACGCGTAAAAATTGAGCTGGGGGCGCGGTCTAGAATATGTTTGCGACTTACTTTTAACCCGCCCCACCTTAAGGAGGTATCAAGTGTCCGAAGAGCCATTAATAAACGTTTCAGTTTCAGACAACGCGTTATTAAACATTCATCTACCAGATACACCGCCGTCTGTAGATAAAGCTATCGAAAATCTCAGTGCCCCTGCCTCTTACTGGGGAGGTCTACTGGGAGGTAGCTTTACAAAAGCTATCTACGCCAGTATCGGCCTGCCATGTGAAGCTTGGGCCAACAAGAAAATCTTGCAATTCAAAGCCGCTTCAGAAGCAATGCAAAAAAGAATCTCTGCAATTCCACCAGAGAACAGAATTGAACCATCTTTTGGCGTTGTTCGCTCAATCAGTGACGGGCTTGAACTTTGCATAGATGAAGAAACTCTAAGAGAAGGATTTGTTAACCTGCTCGGCTCTGCTATGGATTCAAGAACCGCAAACGGGCTACTAAAGCACCACGCCCAAACCCTAAAGCTTCTTTGTTCAGACGAAGCAAAGATTCTTCAGGTTCTTTCTGCCACCAGGAACTACCCTGTTATTTCAATCAGAGAAAAGCTGACAGAAGGATTCAATGATTGTGTTCCCTTGTTTTCAACCATAGGGGAGAAGGCTGGTTGCAGTCACGCCTTGTTAGTTCCTTCATACTTAAACCACTTAGAAACATTAGGCTTAGCCAAAATTGATTGGACAACAATGTTAATTACCGATGGAGTTTACAAGCCATTAGAAGAATCGACAATCGCAAAAGAGGCGTTAAAATACACCGAAAGCCGAGGTAATACAACTGACATACGAAAAGGTTTAATTACTTTGACAGACTTAGGACTGAATTTTGTTTCCTCTTGCGGCCTTACGAGCACTACGAACCCCTAGACAGCTTTCTAATTCGTTGATCCGTATCGAAAGAGCGCAAAAGCAAAAGTATCCGTAGATCAGCCCTATTGCCACTACGAAAGCTAAAGCAATAACAACAAGGTTAAGCATCATTAACCTCCATTCCCAAAACCTCCATCCTCTCTTGCCGTCTTGCGCGAGTGGCACTCATGGCATAAAGGTTGGAGGTTTTCTTCGTCCCACATGAGGAAAGGATTCCCCTTGTGCGGCCTGATGTGGTCGACGTCGGTCGCCAACTTGATAATCCCGCGCTTCTCACACTCAACACATAGCGGATGCGCTG
>ENA-OPCP01002152-OPCP01002152.1-human-gut-metagenome-genome-assembly--contig:-NODE-2152-length-10721-cov-2.256704_pt1 | contig 10721 bp, 9 predicted proteins | sample MGYA00241563_ERZ501477 | MGnify/ENA primary metagenome ERZ501477 (study PRJEB25962, sample SAMEA2042572) | human gut metagenome | biome: human gut; feature: human-associated habitat; material: faeces... | reverse complement strand
CCACAGTCACAGTAGATCTGGAAAAACAGACAATTACAAACAACTACAATGGCTCTCAAGAATCATTCGAAATAAATCCTTATAAAAAAGATTGCCTGCTTAACGGATATGATGATATAGACTATTTATTAAGCAGAAAGGATAGAATAGAAGCGTGGGAAAAGTCTCAAAACAGATAAATATGCGGCAAATAGAAATACTTGATACGACTCTGCGCGACGGAGAACAAACATCGGGAGTCTCATTCGCAGCTCAGGAAAAGCTCAGCATTGCAAGACTTTTGTTAGAGGAATTACGTGTAGACCGCATCGAAATTGCATCGGCAAGAGTCTCTGAAGGAGAATTTGAAGCTGTAAAAAGAGTCTGTGAATGGGCAGGGAAACGCGGTCACTTGAATAAAGTCGAAATTCTCGGATTTCTGGATAACGGTATTTCTATACAATGGATCAAAAAAGCCGGAGGAAAAGTTGCAAATTTGCTATGTAAAGGCTCACTGAAACATTGCACACAACAGTTACGGAAATCTCCTGAAGAACATATAGAAGCAATCCGAAAGGAAATCTCTTTCGCAAAAACGAACGGACTTCAAGTAAATATATATCTGGAGGATTGGTCAAATGGCATGTCTCACTCTCCCGAATTCGTTTTTCAACTTGTAAATGCTCTAAAAAACGAACCTATCGAACGTATCATGCTTCCCGACACTTTAGGGATATTAAACCCCTACTCTTCATACGATTATTGTAAATCGATGATAAATCGTTATCCGGAGATTCGGTTCGATTTTCATGCACACAATGATTACGACCTCGCGGTGAGCAACGTGCTGGCCGCCGTGTTGAGTGGCTGCAAGGGCTTGCACACCACCATTAACGGTTTGGGCGAGCGTGCCGGGAATGCCCCTCTTGCCAGCGTGCAGGCCATCTTGAAAGACCATTTCAGCGCTATCACCAATATCGACGAGAGCCGTCTCAATGATGTGAGCCGTGTGGTAGAGTCTTATTCGGGCATCGTTATCCCTGCCAACAAGCCGATTGTGGGCGAAAACGTGTTTACGCAGGTGGCGGGCGTGCATGCCGACGGAGATAATAAGAGTAACTTATACTGCAACGACCTCTTGCCCGAACGTTTCGGCCGCAAGCGGGAGTATGCCTTGGGCAAGAACAGCGGCAAGGCGAATATCCGCAAGAATCTGGAAGCGCTCGGTATCGACATGGACGAGGGTTCGATGCGTAAGGTTACGGAACGGATCATTGAGTTAGGGGATAAGAAAGAAATGGTTACCCCGGAGGATCTTCCTTATATTATCAGCGATGTGCTTCATCATGATAATGCGCTGGAGGATCAGAAAATCCGGATCTTGAACTATTCCTTATCCTTGGCCCAAGGGCTGAAACCGGTGGCTACCTTGAAGATCGAGATCAATGGCGAGGCTTACGAGGAATCGGCTTCCGGTGATGGCCAATACGACGCTTTCGTTCGTGCCCTACGCCGGATTTATTCCCGTTTGAACCGCCCGTTCCCGATGTTGACGAACTATTCGGTATCCATCCCGCCGGGAGGACGTACGGATGCGTTTGTGCAGACGGTCATCAGCTGGAATTATGCCGGGGTCGATTTCAAGACTCGTGGCCTGGACGCTGACCAGACCGAGGCGGCGATCAAGGCCACGCTCAAGATGCTCAACAAACTGGAAAATATGCAGGCGTAAATACCTGCTTCCCGGACATGCGCGTGTATTCCCGTTTGCGACTCCGGAAGGTGCCGGCGCGTCCGTTCGTACCTACTGCGGGGAGAGGGGCCGTTCCCTGAATTCGTTTCTGTTTGGCGGCGTTCCCGTATCGTTACGCTGAAGTCAACGGACAATGCGGTTCGGCTTCGTGTCGCTTGTAGCCGATGGTGGCAGCCGGCTCGTACTCAATGAAACTCGCGTGTGGCGGATCGTAACAAACGGTCTGCGGCCGGGCGGCTCCGAGGACGGGCCGAAGTAGGCGAAAGTCGCCGCTTGCGCTCCGAAACGGACTTCGTCCGGTTTTCGTAAATTTTATTTCGAACGGGAACGGCGCGATTTCCGGGGAATGAAAAGCGGGAAAAAGTTACTCGTTGCGGAACGTTTCCTGCTATTGCGCGACCAGTTCTCTCGGGTCGAACATACCGATTTCCGAGCGGTCGATCAGCCGCATTTTCAACTCTTCCATATCCGGGAGACCTTCGGCCGCCGAGCGGATTCTGTCGCCGAACCGGGCCGCGCTTTCCGCCGAGTCGCGTTCCCGGTTGTAGACGATCAGCAGCACGGGCGCGGCCCGTCTGCCCGTAAGGCCCCGGTAGCGGCAGAGGCACGTATTCATTTGTCGAACGATGTCGAGAACGTATTTCCCGCTCAGCCCGTTTCTGAAATACTTGATCTCGATTATTTTGTCGCTCCGGAGCCCGTTGTCGCGGGAAAGCAGCAGCATATCCAAGTGCAGCCGGTCGCCTATCTCCGTCTGCGGTTTTATCTCGTATTCTTTCCTGTCCGACAGCCGTTTCTCGAACGATTCGATAACCGCCCGCTCGACGTCGTAGTATTCGCTGATGTATCTTGCCCGCTCTCCGGCTTGTACCGGGCCGGAAGGCTTGTCCGGTTTTTTCGCTCCCGAGGGTTTCTGCCGGGTGATTTCGTCCACCTCGCGGGCGATCTTCTCTTTCGTTTCCTCAGGCGAAAGCGCCCGTATCTGCAAGTCGAGCCGTTTGACTTCCAGATCGAACTTGGCGTCGGCCTGCCGTTGCCGCCGGCTCCATTTGTACAGTCCCGCAGCGACCGACAGGGTCCCGGTCGCGAACATGGCGAGCGACAGGTACGGAACGTAGTTCTGCACGCGGAGCAGCAGCTGTTGTTTCGTGCGTATGATCTGCCGTACTTCCGGCTCGAAGCGGGCCATGTCGGACTGCGGGACGCAGAGCCCGAAATCCTCTTTCAGGTAAAAGTACGGAATCAGTACGGCGAACCCGATCAGAATGACTCCGACCGAGACGAAGAATTTGTACAGATCGCCGTATTCGATTTTTTGCATCGTTTCGTCCTTGGAGGCGTTTTCTGCCGCGCGGCTATTTCCAGCCCGGCGCCTTCAGCGCGATTTCCGAGCCGTCGGGCGTGACGAGCATGGCGCCGGTTCCTGCGGCCGTGACGTGCCCGATCACGTCGACGCCCAGCGCGAAGATTTCCTGCTGTTTCGATAGCGGCACCGTGAACAGCAGCTCGTAGTCCTGACCTCCGTTGAGCGCCGCGACGACCGGATCGGCGTGCAGTTCTTCGGCCATATCGTGCGTCTGTCGGGCGATCGGCAGGCGGTCGAGGTAGATGCGCGCTCCGCAACCCGAACTTTTGCACAGGTGCAGCGTTTCGGACGCCAGGCCGTCCGTGATGTCGATCATCGAGGTCGGCACGATGCCCGCTTCGGCCAGCCGTTCGATTATGTCGGTACGGGCTTCGGGCTTCAGTTGCCGCCCGAGAATGTACTCGTGTCCCTCGAACTTCGGTTTCGGATCGGGTTGTCCGCCGCATGCCCTCTTTTCCCGCTCGAGCAGATGGAGTCCCATGTAGGCGGCGCCCAGATCTCCGCTCAGGCAGATCAGGTCGTTCGGCTTCGCTCCGCTGCGGTAGGCGATCCGGTCCTTGGCGACGTCGCCCGCTGCCGTCACGCCGATTGCGAGTCCGTTGACCGAGGCTGTCGTGTCTCCGCCTGCCAGATCGGTCCGGTAACGGTCGCAGGCCGCTCGTATCCCGTCATACAGCCGATCGATCATTTCGACCGAGAAGCGGGCCGGGATGCCGAGCGCCAGTTCGATCTGCCGCGGCGTTCCGTTCATGGCGAGGATATCGGAAATTCCCGCGACGACCGCCTTGTAGCCCAGATGCTGCAGCGGATAGTATGTCAGGTCGAAATGTACGCCCTCGAGCAGCAGTTCGGTCGAGAGCAGCACGTAGCGGTCGCCCGCGTCGATTACGGCCGTATCGTCGCCGCAGCCTTTGACCGTCGAGGCGTTTTGCGGCTCGACGCGCGAGCAGATTCGTTCGATGAGTCCGAATTTTCCGATTTCGGCGATTTCGGTTCGTTTTTTTCCTTCCATAAGTTATTCGGGTTGCTGTCGCAGATTTACAAAGATAGTTTATCTTTTGCGCAGGTGAAAAATTATATTAATTTTGTCAACGTTTGTTCCATATCAAGCTAAATTTCGATTCCGATGCTGAATATCGTGCTGTTCGGTCCTCCGGGGGCCGGCAAAGGGACGCAGGCCGCCCGACTGATCGAGAAATACGGGTTTCACCACATATCGACCGGCGAGGTGATCCGCGAGGAAATTCGTCAGGGGTCGCCTCTCGGCCTCAGCGTGAAGGGCTTTATCGACAAGGGGCAGCTGGCTCCCGACGCTTTGGTGATCGACCTGATCGCCGACTATGTGTCGAAGCATAAGGAGAGCAAAGGAAACATTTTCGACGGTTTTCCGCGCACGACGCCGCAGGCCGAGGCTTTCGACAAGATTATGGAACAGCACGGCACGCCGGTCAATCTGATGCTGGCGCTCGAGGTTTCCGACGACGAGCTGATCGATCGTCTGCTCAAGCGGGGCAAGGAGAGCGGACGTGCCGACGACAGTTGCGAGTCGGTGATCCGGAACCGGATCGATGTTTATAAGGCTCAGACGGCCGTCGTCGCCGATCATTATCGCCGGCAGGGCAAATTCCGTGCGATTCGGGGAATCGGCAGCATAGAGGAGATATTCCGTTCCATCTGCTGCCAGATCGATCCGCTGCTTGAAAAGCCGGATGCGGCGTCTGTCCGTGTCGGGTAGTTGTCTTTTGATTTTTGATGCGGTTATTCAAAACCGTGTTCGGGCGTGTTCCTTGAAAATATGCGAACGACGGTTATGATGTAACCGTGATTTGCGTATTGTCTGCAAAAACTGTCGGTCGACAGCCCGTTTATATTATCCGTGCTTAATATTTCGTGGTATTTTCTCGTGGAAATTTCATACTTTAGCGCATCGAATGCCGGAGCGAATTGTTCGGCAGTTAAAACTATTGGTTCGACTATGAAAAAGCATTTACTGTTCTTTTGGGCCCTGACGGTCCTTTTGATGCCGGGCGTTCAGTCCTGCGACGATTCGTCGGAAGGAGGGAGTGCTCCCGCCGAGTTGACGGTGACTCCTAATCCTTTGACGGTCGGTGCGGACGGCGGCCCCCAGGAGCTATCCTGCCTCGTTGAAAACCCGAACGGCGGGAGCGTCCGAGCTTCGTCGAGCGGGGCGACATGGATTCATTCGTTCGATTGTTCGACAGAGGGCAAAATTTTTTTCTATGTCGATGCCAATCCCGATTACGATCTTCGCACGGGAGAAGTGATCGTGACCTATGAGGATGCCGAGAGCGTCCGACTCGTCGTGGAGCAGCAGGGAGCCGAGCCCCCGATCGGCATTCGCATCGAGGAACTGACCACGACTTCGGCTCGGGTAACCTGGGAGCCCGACGATGCTTCGATGACGTACATTTTGGGTGTTGCCGAAAAGAGCGTGATCGATTCTTATGCGAGCGGTCGCGAGATGATGGAGCACGATCTCGAAGGATTCAAAGCCGATGCCGACTCATGGGGCATGAGCCTGAGCGAATATCTCGAGTTCGGTGTCTTATATACCGGCAAGCAGGTATTTCCGAAAGACGGATTCAAACCCGGAACCGAGTATTGCGCCTATGCGTACGGTATGGATGCGAACGGCGAGTTTACGACGGGGCTGGTCAAGGAAATTTTCGAGACGGTGGCTATGACCGACTGTTCCTTTACGATTGAACCGCGGGATGTGACCAAGAACAGCGTGTTGTTGGAGGTGACGCCCGAGCGCAACGATGTTTCCTATTACGTCGCCTATGTCGAGCGAAAAGCCTTTGAAAACGATTTCCATGGCAGCGACAGCGAACTGATGCAGGCGACCGTCGCCCAGATCAGGTCCAACATGGCATTGACGGGCGCCACATGGTCCGACTTCGTTCATTTGGGGGCCAAGTCGTTCCCTGTGGCCTCGCTTCTTTCCGGTACCGACTATTATGCGTTCGCTTTCGGCCTCGACCGTGGGGCGATCACGACCGACATTTCCAAGAAGCCCTTCCGAACAGCGGCAGCCGAGCTGACCGACGACTGCACGTTCGATATCCGCTTCGTCGAGATCGGAGCCTCGACCGTCGATGTGGAGATCGTGCCGTCGAATTCCTCGACGCGCTATTATGCGACTTTCATGGAGTCCTCTATCCTCGAAACGCACACGCCGGACGAAGTGGCTGCTATGAAAATCAGTGAGGAGGAAGGCTGGCAGACCGATTGGGTCAACGATCCCCGGATTCATTCGGGGACGCAGACGCTCAACTCGAATTCCGATCTGGGCATCGCTCCGTTCAAACCTCAGCACGACTATACGGTGTTCGTGTTCGGTGTGAGTGCCGAGGGCGAACGCACGACGCAGGTCGCAACGAAGAACGTAACCACCGCGGAATTCCAGAAGTCCGACATGACCATCCAAATTCAGGTGGGCGAACGGACCGACAGATCGTGCGTGTTGAGTTTCACGCCTTCGGTCGACGACGAATTGTATTATATCGGAGTGGTGCCTTATGAGTTGCGCGGCTACTATACGACCGACGAGGAGTTCATGCAGGCCGTCGTCCATACGTTGGGCGACTATATCGAGATGTATTGCGTTCGAGGCAAGATGGACGGGCTTTACTGCCAGAGCGACCTGCTGGGCGATGAGCTGAAGCCCGGAACCCGGTATTTGGCCATCGCTTTCGGCTATATGAGCGGCGTTACGACGGGATTGTTCTCGGAGGAGTTCACGACGATGGACGCCGTTCAGCAATAACCGGTATGGTTCGGTGTAAAATAAGCAGGGGACGGTCGAAAGACCGTCCCCTCATTTTTGAGTGTTCATACTTTGGACGAAATATCGGAACACGGAAGAACTTCTTGGATATGTGCCGGAAATCAGTCGTTCATGGTTATCGGCGTTGCCTGCTTCGTGCGGAAAGCCGGTAGAGTGAGTCTGTTCGCTTCGTGCGGAACGGACGGTCGGGCCCGGCTGTTCCGCTTGTGCACATCGCTTCGGTGCGGCGGAGGGGATCGGGTCGGCTTCCCGTTTTTCGGCCAAATCGGTTCATAGCATGTCGATGCATTGTTCAAAAGCAGCCCGAATTGTTCATAGCTTCCGTCTTTTTGTTGAATATTCCGGCCTTGTTTGTCTATTGTGTGTTCATAACTTTCCCCTCGCAGCTTTTCGGAACGAGAAAAGCCTGTCCGCAGGACAGGCTTTCGAGAGAATGGATCGGGAATTTCGTGTCAGGTGTTCATTGCGCCGCACACGTGGATTACCTGGCCGCTGACATAGGACGACAGATCCGAAGCGAGGAACAGGGCGACCTTGGCGACGTCGTCGGGCGTACCTCCGCGCCGCAGCGGAATCTGCTTGGCCCATTGTTCCTTGATCTCGTCCGACAGCGCGTTGGTCATGTCGGTGATAATGAAGCCCGGGGCGATCGCGTTGGCGCGGATTCCGCGCGGGCCGAGCTCCTTGGCGATCGACTTGGCCAGACCGATCAGTCCGGCTTTCGATGCCGAGTAGTTGCACTGTCCCGCATTGCCCGATACGCCGACGACCGAAGCCATGTTGATGATGCTTCCGCTTTTCTGCTTCATCATCACGGGCGTGACGGCATGGATGAAGTTGAACGCCGACTTCAGGTTCACGTTGATGACCATGTCCCACTGCTGCTCGCTCATGCGCATCATCAGTCCGTCGCGCGTGATGCCGGCATTGTTGACCAGCACGTCGATCCGGCCGAAATCCTTGACGATCTGGGCTACCACGGCGGCCGTGTCCTCGAAATCGGCCGCGTTCGACGCGTATCCCTTAGCCTGAACGCCGAGGGCCTGCAGCTCCTTTTCGGTGTTCTGAAAGTTCTCGTCGACTTTCAGATCGGTGAAAACGACCGAGGCGCCTTCCTCCGCGAAACGCAGCGCGATCGCCTTGCCGATGCCGCGGGCGGCTCCGGTTACGACGGCGACTTTTCCTTCAAGTAGTTTCATCTGCTTGTATTTAAGTTAATGTATGGCTCTTTGTTTTCCGCTCCGAAGCGGGGCGCCATCGCTCCGTCTCCGGGCTGTCGTTGCGCTCCGCGTTTCCGGGACCGTCGCCGGCTTCGGAAATCTGGAGGCGAAGAGCTTCGCAAAGGTAACAATTTATTTCGGCATCGGGAACCGCCCGCTGTGTTTTGTCGCTCTTTTTTACTACCTTTGAGCGTCCGTTTTACCGATCGGCACAACGTTTAAAACCCGTAAGATAATGACAAAGGATACCAAACTATTCGATCTGATCGAGAGCGAAAAGCGGCGGCAGATGCAAGGCATCGAGCTGATCGCCTCCGAGAATTTTGTAAGCGAACAGGTCATGCAGGCCATGGGCTCGGTGCTGACCAACAAATATGCGGAAGGATATCCCGGAGCGCGTTATTACGGCGGCTGCGAGGTCGTCGATCGGGTCGAGCAGCTGGCTATCGACCGCCTGTGCGAGCTCTACGGAGCCAAGTATGCCAACGTGCAGCCTCATTCGGGCGCTCAGGCCAATATGGCCGTATTTTTCACGGTGCTCAAGCCCGGCGATACGTTCATGGGGCTCGATCTGTCGCACGGCGGCCATCTGTCGCACGGCTCGCCGGTCAATACGTCCGGCATTCTCTATCATGCCGTGGGGTATAAGCTCGACGAGCGTACCGGTCGGATCGACTACGATGCGATGGAAAAGCTCGCATTGGAACACAAACCCAAGATGATTATCGGCGGAGCTTCGGCTTACAGCCGCGAGTGGGACTACAAGCGCATGCGCGAGATCGCCGACCGCGTCGGCGCGCTGCTGATGGTCGATATGGCCCATACGGCCGGCCTGATCGCCGCCGGACTGCTCGACAATCCGGTCAAGTATGCGCATATCGTCACCTCGACCACGCACAAGACGTTGCGCGGGCCGCGCGGGGGTGTGATCCTGATGGGCGAGGATTTCGACAATCCGTGGGGCGTCAAGACGCCGAAGGGCGAGATCAAGAAAATGTCCGCCATGCTCAACTCGGCGGTTTTCCCCGGCATTCAGGGCGGGCCGCTGGAGCATGTGATCGCGGCCAAGGCCGTCGCGTTCGGCGAGGCGCTCGATCCTTCGTACAAGGAGTACCAGAAGCAGGTGCGCAAGAACGCTCAGGCGATGGCCGAGGCGTTTGCCGCGCGCGGCTATAAGATCGTTTCGGGCGGTACCGACAATCACCTGATGCTGATCGATCTGCGGACGAAGTTCCCCGATCTGACGGGCAAGCAGGCCGAAAAAGCCCTCGTGCAGGCCGATATCACGACGAACAAGAACATGGTTCCGTTCGACAGCCGCTCGCCGTTCCAGACGTCGGGCATCCGTGTCGGTACGCCGGCCATTACGACCCGGGGACTGAAAGAGGACCGGATGGAGACGATCGTATCGCTGATCGACCGCGTGCTCTCGGATATCGATAACGAAACGGAAATCGCTGCCGTCCGCAAGGAGGTGAACGATCTGATGGCGAATTATCCGCTGTTCGCTTGGTAAGAGCTTCCGAAAAACGTATAAGTCGTCGCCGTGTCTCGTTGAGGGGCACGGCGACGATGTTTGAGAGCGTAGGTTTTTTTGCGGCGGACTGTCGGATTGTGTGTCCGGCAGGCAAACGCTTCCGACTTGTCGACCGTTGCACCGCTTACGCTCCCTACATGGTCGGCTTTCGGCAGCATGTCACGGCTCACGAGATTGACGAAAAGTCTTTTCGCCTTCTTTATGCCTTGATTGGTGTGATGACTCTTGCTCAGGCTGACCGGTATCCGGTCATGGCCGATAACTCCCGTGTGTCCCGCTGCGAGTTGATTCGCTTTTCTTTCGATCTCCGCCCCGGCAACCGTCGTCGGTTCGGGATAGAGCGCCAACGGATTCCCGAGATTTTTCTTGTTCGTTTCCATTGTATCGGGTTGAACGGTGTTTTCCTTGACAGTCGTGCGTGTTCAGACATATCGGTGGCGTGGGGCGGGCAGGTCTTGCATGGGACTGGCCATGACTGGCCCGTCTATGATCGTGGGGCGAGCGGTTGTGTCGCGGGGCGATTCGCCGGTGTCGCCGGTCGCATGACGACCGCCCGATAACTTTCGGTTATGGCGTATAAGAATTTGGTCGTTCGGAGTTTGCTCCGAATGTCGTTTCTTTGTCCCCGGTTCATTGACGTAAAAACGTTCCGGATGATGAAAATGAGTGAAGAAAGGGGCAATATGCTGCACGGCGTTCTGTTGATCGCTCTGTTCTCCTGCGCAGCGTTCTATATCGGCGATTTCCCTTGGGTCAAAAGCCTTTCGTTCAGCCCGATGATCGTGGGCATCGTGCTGGGCATGCTCTATGCGAACAGTCTGCGCAACCGGTTGCCGGCTACGTGGGTTCCCGGCATTCTGTTCTGCTCGAAGCGCGTTTTGCGGCTGGGTATCGTTCTGTACGGTTTCCGGCTGACTTTTCAGGACGTGCTGGCCGTGGGCGCTCCGGCCCTGCTGATCGATGCGGTCGTCGTGACCGTCACGATTTGCGGAGGGGTCCTGTTGGGACGGCTGCTGAAGATGGATCGGGGCATTGCGCTGCTCACGTCGGTCGGT
>ENA-OPCP01002142-OPCP01002142.1-human-gut-metagenome-genome-assembly--contig:-NODE-2142-length-10764-cov-2.615090_pt1 | contig 10764 bp, 5 predicted proteins | sample MGYA00241563_ERZ501477 | MGnify/ENA primary metagenome ERZ501477 (study PRJEB25962, sample SAMEA2042572) | human gut metagenome | biome: human gut; feature: human-associated habitat; material: faeces... | reverse complement strand
AGCAGAGCCGCCATACCAAACTTGGTGATGGACGGGAAGATTGCTTGCATTGCTTCCAACTTTGCCGTTCCCTTTGTTGTGCGGATCAGAGTATCGCACAACTCCGCTGCGACTTCATAGCGCAGAGCGTCTGAGATAATTACAAAGGCGCGGGTATTCTTACCAGCAAGGGGTCTGATATAGCGGGAGTAGAAATCACGCTGTTTTGCAATTTCAGAAACATAGCCCAGTGAAGCAAGGTTGTCGGAAATCGCATTTGTCCAGCAGCCGGTCAGCTCCTTGAGATACCAGTTCTGATATAACCCTTCCACATATTCCGTCGCGTGTTTCAGCTTGTCCTCCAAAAGCGGGTTGCTATCCTTGAGGGTGCAGCCGAAAGCATAGTGGAAATGGCGATAGAAGCTGTCCATTTCGTAAGCATTCTCCGTATAGAGCTTCCAGACTGCCTTCGGCTCCACGATATGAAAACCGGCGGCGTTGTTTTGATAGAACTCCTGCATCTTCGCAATAAAATAGAGGCAGTCATAGTAATCGCTGAAATGCTCAATCCAGCCGGAAGTGCGGCGATTTTCCACTGTTTTCAGGATCAGGTCAGGCTTGACCACCTGCTCAGACGCTTCGGAAAAGAAGCGTTTCAGGATAATCTCGTGGATCGACGGGAAGATGTCACCCGTCAGCAGCGTTTCAATTTCCTGCTTATCAAAACGTGAGGGAAGCTGCAATTCCTGTTCTACGGTGCGGCACAAATCCCAGAGCGCGGTGTTGTCTTCCCGATTGCGCCATTCATGGACAATACTGTAACAGTATGCCCGATTAGACTCGGAAATGAACCGTTCCAATCCTTTGAGAACACTGGGATTCATGGTCTGCGCAAGGGCGGTCAGCAGCACATGGGATGCAAAGAAGCCAAGTGGCTTGTCGTCCTCGTGAATGAAACCGGTGTATTTGCGCACAAGCTGCCAGAACGCTTCTATATTGCCGAACTTCTCGATATTATTCAGGACGGCATTGTTTTCCTCGTCCAGACCGGCGGAAAGCACCGCAATGAAGACATCCTGTGCCGAGCCGCCGGAAAGACCGGCAAGAACAGCCATGATGTCAATATGGAGCTGCAACGGGGTTTGATATTCCCGTCCGATCTTGCGCAGCCTTGCCACTCGCTCCTTGTTATCAAAGAATGTTGAATACAGTTTGACCGTCCGGCGCATGACCGGACTGGCATGGATGTTCAGCTCGCTCATGAGGATCGAGTAGTAATCTGCCCGGAACTCTTCGCTGTATAGCTCAATATCCCGCAGCCAGTCGTCTTGCGGGGCAGCATAGGAAAACGGGTTATAGATGAGATAGTTTCCGGTGAGGTCGTCATGAAGCAGCAGCTTCTTTACAGCAAAATTGTTCGTGCCGGTGAGTTTGACGATATTCACGCCGGGTAGATCAAGCTCGTCCAGCGTAGACTCAAACTCCCGATCTTCGTCTTGCCAGAAGATAATCCTGCGCTTGTAAAACTCAGGCAAAGGGGCCGCGAAACGCTCCTTTAGGTTGAACTGTATGGATTCTGTGGACAAGGCATTCGCCCTCCCTTCTAACGATTATTTTTTGGCATTGAGGGCAGTTTATCAGGCAAGCTGATTCCACATATACCCTTGAATTGTTCGTATAAATGCCATGATTTTATTTCATTTGCTTTTGACCAACCGCCTATAAAATATTCCTCAGTGGAAGAATTGTGGACGTAATTTTTTCCCCTTAGTGCCTCATTGTATTCTTCTTCTATTGTATGAAGGCGATCCCGCGCAAAAATGTCAAATTGCTTTTGTTCCGCCTTATCCTCAAAAACAAGGAAACCTACACCGGGGCGCAAATCCCATTTTTCATTGTACCAATTATGTTCTGTACAAGCGAAGCAACGAAATAACTTGCCAGAAATACTGTCCATATTCAGGTAGAGATAAGTTAAAGAAGGCTCACGACTAATAGTGCTATCCTCATATATGGTAGTTGTCTTCGGAAAAGGTATAAGATGCCTACCACCGTCCAAGTAAATAACGTGTTCTTTGTAAAGAGTGGTTGAATGATACTGAATAATCACATCACTTACTGTGTAGCTTCTATCCGGTTGGTGATCTGCAATATTTCGCATAATGCTGTTATCAGAAAAATGCGATTGATCTTCAATATCTTCAATGCGAATTTGAAATTCGGGAAAATACTTGTGATATTTGTAATTACCCCAATTCAAATCTCCTACCCAATCATCGGGAGCTTCCAATAGACGAAGTAGCCTTTCCACAGCAGATAAGTCGATGCCGAAGCGCTTCCTCCAAAGATATTCTATTTTGTCCATATCTGCCATTGAATCTATTGGTGTATTTGTATCACCAACCCTTGTGTAAATATATCCTGCTCGAATTTCTTTGTCTCTATCTCTAAAGTTCTCAATAAGGAAATAAGGTGTTTTTTCGGAATTTTTCACTATGATTATATCTATTGGTCTGTTTGTATGATTATCATCGGGAAGCATAATCGTCTGTAAATAAACAGAAGGACGAAGACCACCAGCAAACTTTTTATTTCGTAAAAAGCTAATGAGTTGCTGTTGATCTCTTCTGTTAGTTTCTGGAACGCCTTTTACCTTAACGCCATCTGGACTTTTGCTGTCACTTACGCCAATAATGATGTAAGCGTCTCTTCCAACCTGATTGTTTGCCATGCAAATGATGTCATGAAGAAGGCTGGCTTTGTTATCATGCCACATTTCTTTGAAATCCCAATAATCGCCCTCGGTTTCAAGTGATATGATATTTTGAATTTCTTCAATCAATTCCACGATCCCGCCTCCCTTACTTAATCTTCGCCAGCACGTCTGCAAAGAGAGCGTAGTTGTGCTTTACGCCATCATCGAGGTCGATCGAGATATTCTGGTCGGCGAGGTGATGGATTTTTTCTTCGTACTTCTGGATCTCCAAGGACTGGTCTTGAAGCTTTTTCTGCTGCTTGGTCAGCTTTACCCGTTCGGAGCCGAAGGCGTGTTCCAGCGCATCGGCCAAGTGGGCGAGCTGGGTGCGGTAACGCTCCTGCTGCTCGTGGACATAATCGGTGCGCATCCGGGCAAGAAGGTCGCTCTGATACCGGTGCATATAGATAAGGGCCTTGAAACCGTTCTTCTTGCCGCTGTCAAAGAGCCAGTAGATGGGGCGTTTTTGGTAGGTCTTGCAGTGGTCGGCATAGAAGTCGTTCAGGAAGTAACTACGGATAACCTCACGGGGTGTTCCCTTGCCTCTGAGAGCGTCGGCAATGAACTTGAGGTTTTCTTCCAGCGTATCACTGCCGTAGACTGCCTCCACCCACTTCACAAAGCGTCCGGTAATATCGTCGTCGAAGTAGTCGTCATCGCAGATGGGGATGATATTGTCCTTATCCGGGATAATGGTGCGGTACTTGGACGAATCCCATTCACCGCCAGCGTAGGCAAGCCCCTCTACATCCAGCGAGTATCGCCCGAACATACAGCCCACAGCGTAAGAAATCAAGGAGACAACCTCATCCCGTTTGGTACGCACATAGTTACTACCCTGCATGGATTCTGGCACATCGTCTTTGGTGTCAAAGACGCGATGGACAGTTACGTCCTTGTCTGCCACCTCTGGGGTCAACTCATCCTGTAAACTGTAGATATCAATAAAGATACGATTCAGTTCTTCCTCGTTGGCTTTGAGCTGCAAGAAACGTTGTTCACACTCGTCTTTCCATGCAGCGTAGGCATCGAAAAGGCATGAAACGGGACGAATCAGAGGGTGGCGATGGAAATCCCAGGAAATTTCGTAAGAATCCCAATCGTTCTTGCTTTCTTCAATATTTTCGAGTACTTTGGATTTTACTTGGGCGGTGTATGCGTCATTAATGATTACAGGAATTCTGTCAATGTCAGCCGCTTGAAAACTAACTGTTGGATTCAAAAAAGAGACCATCGCTCCAATTACTTTAGTGTTCAACAAGCCCAAAATATATTCTTTATTTTCATTTGGAAAATAAATTGGACAGGTTGTACCAGCGGTACTACCGACTTGCGAATATCGAGCCGAAAAACGATCTGTGCTTATCCGACTCCATGTCAGACCTTCACGGAAGTATGACTCTTCATTCCAACATTTACTGTTTTTCTTCTCAGCCTCACCCCTTAGATAACGGTCAAGTTTGAATTTTTTAATATTATATCCGTTATGCCACCAATCAAAAACATTAATGTTATTTCCAAACCACTTTCGATAATCGCCGGACTGGTTAATTGGGAACCATTTCAAATGCTCACTCGTTATTGCTTCATTCCTTGATAATCTTATACCTAAAAGAGAGTAGTTGATTTCATACCAGTCTCGAATAAATATCTCATTATTTCCAGTGACAATTCCAACACAGCTCGAACCCAAGTCCTTGATAGTTTTATGCTTAAAACTATCAATCAGATTTCTTGATGCCCAATAGCATATTGGAGTACCGCTTACTTTTCTATAGTTGTCCTTGCTTGAGAAAATTCTTTTTTGAGTTGCAAATGCCAACTTCTTTTCTAACGCTGTTGGTATATCTACAAGTCTTAGACATGTGGATTTGTACAGGGGAAAATCCTTTTGCATAGCCGTAAACGCAACAGTACCGAAGCCATTATCAAATGCTCCGAACCCCATATGTACTATCGAGTAAAAAGAATTCGATGTAAGGAACGGCAAACGTAGTTTCTCAAATCTACTTAAAAACATCCATGAATCGGGTGTTATTAAACTAAATATGCCATTATTATTTGCCATATAACTACATTTCTGTATAAATACAGCAAAAAGATCGATTTTGCTTTCGTAATACCATTTTGATATATAATCAAGCAATTTTGTCGAGAATCCTTTGTTACCCATGTACGGCGGATTGGTCACTACCACATCGTATTTTTGTGTCATGACATCCGCCGCCAGAATCAGCGGCAGAACTGCATTCAATACATTTTCACGATATAGACTGATGTCTTTCCTTACAGCTTCCACTCTGGCATAAAGATCGTCAAAGTCCACCGGTGTGATGTTCAGAATCGAGCCATACTCCTTTGCGTCCCGCAGCTCGTCTACCAATGTTCCGAAATCCTTTCGTAGCTTCGGATCGTTATTTGTGAAGTAGTCAATCGTTGCGTTGTCAAGACCATTGCTTTCCACGATGGCATACACATGGGGCTGGATGCCACGGGAGAAGATGCGTCGGTCATACTGCCGCGCTTTCATCATGACGGCAAAATAGGCAAGCTGCGCCGCCCGGTCGTCAATGTCCAGACCGTAGAGGTTGTTATGCAAAATGCTCTGGGCTGCATCCCGCTCGCTGATGCCTGACTTTTTGTAAATCTGGATCAGCACGTCAAAGGCGTAGACAAGGATATGTCCGCTACCCATGCAGGGGTCAATTACCTTGATGTCCTGCGGCTTGAGGGTGGCATACTCCGCATGAATTTTGTCAAGCTGCGCCTGTACCTCCGGCTCTTGCTCGGCTTCGTCCAGATAATATTTCCAGCCGGATTTCAGCTCGTCATTGTGATGCCCCTCGATCCAGAGCCGTCCGAGGCTGTTTTCCACCATGTAGCGACGATCCAGTCCGGCGTGAAGAGCTGCGTCGCAGAGGGAATGCGTTCCTTGGTGATTTTCACGTTCTTCTTGAGCAGGGCAAAGGTTTCATCCTTGAGTTCAGAGTTGTAATACTGGTACAGCCAGCCGATGATCTGCACCTGATCCGTCCAATCCTCTTCGGGAATGTCTGTGACCATGCGCCCCAGAACGCTGTCGGCTTTCAGGATGTTGTTGGGGAACAGCAGTTCGGTATAGCCGCCCATTTTCTCAAACATCCGTGGCAGGGCTTCGTTCAGGGCGTTGCACTGGGTCAGCAGCAGATAGCGGTAGAGGTCTTCGGTCTGATTGTTCTCGATATACGCGGCAACCTTGTCTTTGTTCAGCCCCGGCAAATCCAGATGCAGCGCATCGCTGAGGATTTCCGGCTTGAACGCGCCGGTGCTGTCCGAGAAGACACGGATATGGCTGGGCAGATAGTTGTTGACCTCCATAAAACGCAGGGCGATGAAGCGGTTGAACCAGGTGTAGGCAACCTCTTCCATGACCTGAGTATATCCCTTCTGGCGAATCTGCGCCACAAGCTCCCTGCGCTGCTTTGCTTCTTCGGAGGTCAGAGCATGACCTCCCACGGTCACGGCATCCGCCTCGCCGTAACCTTCCTCAGTAATTCCATATTGATAAGCCTTTTGCGATACCTGTGCGATCAGTTCCGTCCGCGCCCATATCGCAAATTTCTGTATGGCAGATTTATTCATATAAGTGTCTCTCCATTTGTTTCGTTTAAATTAATATTCGTATCTATATCGCTTTCGGCATATAAATAAGCTGTGCGTGTCCTATTTATCACATCTAAAACAGCGTGCCCGTTAGCCCGCAAAGTTAGATGAGAGACAATGTCTTCTCCTATTTCTTTGAAATCTCTGATATGGAACCAAGTTCCGTATGGACAAGGGGAGGCTTCGAAAGAGCAAAGCAACTGATAGTATGTTGGATAGTGCATACCTGAGGACGGCAAACCAATTTTGTATTTATCAAAATACGATAAATACCATTGCCCTCCCTGCTTTTTTGGAGCACGCAGAATTAAAATGCCACCTGCATCCAATATAGTGTTGAGTGCTTTTTCAGGAATTAATTTACCAGTTTTAAGTAGCCATACATCACCCACAGATTTTAATACTTTGGAGTGTTCTTCTATAAAGTTAAATGAGTGGAAATTGTTGATTCTTAAGATAAGGATTGGACTTTTTTTCTTTATTATCATATTTTCACCACCAGTTAATTGATTTGGATGCCATCGCAGGTTTCCAACGTCTTCATCAGTTTTTCACGGATTCCCTCCACATACTTGTCAACGTCCTCTTTGGATTGTAGGCGCTTGACGGTGCAAAGATCGTACCGACGGACAGAGGCAATCTTTTTCGGCTTCGGTGCCGGAGAGCCGGCAGGGGCTTTCGTATCTGTGTGGGAAGATTGGTTGTCCGATACCATAATCTCCATGTGACGGCAGATATTATCTTTATATTTGAGAAGTTGCGTAATCATCGCGTCCAAATCGGTGAGGGATGTGGCTTCCTTTGCCGCTTCGCGCTTGCCCACAAAATAATCGTCTGCCTGATGCAGCAGAGCTGTTGCGTCACGGGCTTCGGAGGCGAGCTGATGAACGTCCTGCATACACTGACGGACATTCTCCAAGACTTCATCTTTTTTCATGTCCAGCAGATTGTTGTAGGCAGCCTTCACCTTACTGATGAGTTCCGGCAACTCCCCGATACGGTCATAGGGCTTCGGCATGGCAAGAATCGTCGAAATCTGGCGGACGACTTCCTGCGCATCGGTATCCATCGCAAAGTAGTCACGCTCTTTGCTGATTTTATCCATCTGACGCTTGGCTTCGTCGTATACGGGGCGTTGGGACTTGAAGAACAGCTCCACGCCTTCCATATCTTCAATGGAATCCAGAAGGTCATCCTGCTTCTGAACCATGAGAAGAGCCACGTTGTCCTTGCGCTGGCTCAGCACGTCGGAGACAAGGTTACGGGCATTTTCCACAACTTCACGTTCCGGGTATCTCACCTGCTTGTAGGCTTCCAAAAGCTCATTGTAGTGCTTCTCTTTATCCTCGAAGGTGTTCAGCACGAAACGGATCAGCCCGTCTTCGTCGGAGGGAATGTCCATTGCGCCGAGGTAGTCCCGAAGGAAGTTAATGCTCTTTCTCATCAGGTCTTCCGAGGGGGCAATCCGGCGAGTTACAATCGCCTTGTCGATCTCTGACCGTTTGCGCAGATAGTCCACCAACCTGCGCTCGTCCTTGCCCACAATCGCACCGCCATACTTGATCGAAATCTTCTGCTGGGCAATGAGACGGGCAACCAAAGCGGCAATATCAATTTCCCGCCAGCCGTAGGGGATCGCGCTGTATCTGCGCTGCACATCCCCCATAGAGGTAGTAAGCATCTTCGCGTTTTGCAGCTCCAGCCATTGGCTGATCTCGTTCAGGGCATCCTCATTGTTTGAGCCGGTCCCTGCAAAAGCACCCTGCTCATTGTCGGTCCCATTGAGGATCGCAAGGATGTCTGCGTCGCTTTCTACAAACTTGTTAACCATACCCAGCTTGGAATACACGCTCTCAACCAGACCGTTCAGTGCAGCATCCAGCTTGTCTTTCGCGTTGCCTGCCTTGATGTCCATGACCTCACCGTGAACGACAACCTTTGCGCCCACAATGGCCTTTTCGATATAGCTACGCGCCCGCTCTTCAAGAGTACGGGCCTGCTGCTGCCGTTTACGGATAATATCCTGAATGCTCTCCGGGAGCTGGGAGACGTTCCGCTGCTTGACATACTTGCGAATCTTCATCGCCTGTTCCAATTCCTCAAAGTATGGGGTTTCATTGGAGAGGACGACAATCGCCTCGTTGTTTACCTGAGAATCCATGATAAGCCGCTGATCCGGCGCGCCGTAGTAGTCACTTGCCACGGTCACAATCCGCAGCCGCATCCCGCCGGAAGCAGAGCCGTTCAGAGTTTCATCAACATACTGGTCATAGGCAAAGTCGTAATTGCCGTACTTAAACTTCTTTGCCGGGTAGATCTCGCCAAACACCGTTTGGGCGATACTTGCTGTTACCTGTGCGCTGTCTACCACCGTGTTGCGAATGTCGATGGCAATATCCTGCTCTTCGTCAGTCAGGAAGGCATAGGTGTCTCCGTTACGGGAGATATAGTTCTGAGACAGCAGCCGCTCAAGGGACTCTGTGACAGAGGTTCTGAGGGCAATCTTATCAGTGCGGATGTCGTCAATCATCAAGATTGCAATGTTGTCGATATTCGCCTTGATGTCGTCAATATACCGGACTAAGTACAGCAGTTTCAGGACGTTCACATCCTGCTGTTCCAAACCGTCATGGTTGTCAGCCGCATTCTGGCAGCGGTCAATGACACGACGGATTGCGCTTTCAAGGAAGGTGTGGACAGTATCATAAAAGAGGTAGAAGGGGACAAGAGCATTCTCGTCCTTATCCTGTACTTTCTGCGCTGCCTCTTGGAAGCCGGAGAGCATGGAACGCTCACCGCCGGAAAGGTGCTTGCCGGAATTGCCATGTTTCCGGATCTCTGCAAGTACCTTCTGGATAATGATAAACTGATACGGAACAAAGGGAAAGGTGGCAGAAAACTCCGCGCTATCCGTAAAGCCCTTGATGTCCAGCACCGGATTGTTAAAGGTGTAGAGGTTTTTCAGGACGGCGTGTTCTTTGTCGTACACCATGCGAAGAAGCTGGTCGGCCTCTTCGGTCTTTGCCAGCACACGCTTTTTGATGACCTCATCAACGGAAGAAGAGGACAGACTGAGGCGGGTGTTAAAGCGTCCCTGAATCTTGGAAAAGTCATCGCCGGAGATATGGACGACAGAGTCAATCGCCTCCTGGCTCGTGACCATCACCCAGACTTTCCCCATGCAGCGGGTTCCGATTTCCTCCACAAGGGATTGCAGATTGATCATTAGATCCCCATCGTCACCGATATACTGACCAACCTCATCCACCATAAACAGCAGCCGGAAGTCCTTGCCTTTTCCGTCCACATATTCTTTGATGTCCGCAACGAGCTGGGCAATGCTCAGTTCATTTGTCTCTTCGCCATTAAACCAGTTCCGGGCAGCCTGTTCGCTCATACCGAGAACAGATTGCAATACTTCCACAATATCGTCCTCAAAGAAGGCAAAGGAGTCCCGTGTCTCTACCCACGGTGCGCCATTGACTTCTTCAAAGGCAGCGCGGAATTGCTCCGTCTTTCCCTGCTTTTCAATAAAGCGTTCCAGCTTGGCAATCTTCAAATCGTCCCCATAGAAGCCGCAGTGGTTATAGAACATCTTGGCAAAGACGCGCAAAACAGCGGTCTTATCTTTCGTGATCGGACCCTCAATGTCGATATTAAACAGAATGGACTCCGTAGGCACCGAGACGCACTTGACCGCAGTGGCGTACATCATAGGGTCGTCAAATTTGTCCTTGAAGTAGTCCATTGCTTTCTTGCCGCAGACTTCTTTGTTCTCAAGAAGGTAGGACAGAATCTTTAAGAAGTGAGATTTACCACTTCCAAAGAAGCCGGAAATCCACACACCGATTTTATCGGTGGGATAGTCTATGGCTTTTGAGTAGTTATCAAAGAATGTGCGGAAATGCCTGCGCAGCTCCTTCGTGATGATATACTCACTCAGCTCCTGACGCAAACTGTTGTCGTCGTTCTGGGAAACCTTAATGACACCGTTAATATCTCGGTTGATGTCCTTTTGGAACATATTTTGTATTTTCATGGTTCTTGCCTCCGTTACAGCAGATTAAAAGCTCGGTAATAGTGACCGTCCAGAAACTCGTTGAAAAGGATGAGCGTCTGTCCGTTGAAGCTACCCGGATAGAACATCACAATCGGAATATCCTCAAATAAATGCTGCATACTGTCCAGCATCTTATGAGATCGCATAAAAGGATGGATTTTCCCGATGCCTGTCATGAACAAAACATCCTGCCCTTTCACATGAGGGGAGTAGTCCATCCTCGCAAGCAACGCCTCCGGGGTAGCGATTTTCTGTAATTGATTGAGAAGATACTCCTTTCCGCGCTTGTCTTCCAGACCCGGAACGGAACGTAGGACACGCTTATCTT
>ENA-OPCP01002139-OPCP01002139.1-human-gut-metagenome-genome-assembly--contig:-NODE-2139-length-10776-cov-2.257345_pt1 | contig 10776 bp, 9 predicted proteins | sample MGYA00241563_ERZ501477 | MGnify/ENA primary metagenome ERZ501477 (study PRJEB25962, sample SAMEA2042572) | human gut metagenome | biome: human gut; feature: human-associated habitat; material: faeces... | reverse complement strand
GGAGCGCTTCACAAGAAACGCTGTTCCTTGTAAAAAACGGTTTCGCACCGGACGTGCCCGATGCGAAACCGTTTTCTCGCGTGTATGCCTTCACAAAGGAAAAAAACGCTAACGCCCAAAAAATCTGCTTTTCATATTTGCTATATAGACGCCGAGTAGTATTATGAGCGTTCCATAACATTGCATAGCTGAAAATTTTTCATCGAGTATAAAAACTCCAGCCAATACAGATACAGCTGTTGATATGCCTACAAACGATGAGGCTTTGTTCGTTCCAATAGATGATATTGATATATTAAACAATACAAAAGATAGAACAGAAGATGCGATCCCAAGATAAAGAATGGAAAACAGGAAAACCGTATTTTGAAATGGCAACATAAACAAATCAACGACAGTACCTGCAGCTATACTTCTTGCTATCGCCATAGTAGCAAAAAAGCAGGCTCCACACGCGATCATGACGTATGTCTTTTCAATACTTGTTGTTTTATACGCTTTTTCAGCAGAAACGCAGTATAAACTATAAGATAATACGGCCATACATAGCATTATATAGCCAATCCCGTTGAAAGAAGGCTCGAATCCTTTTGCCGTTACACAAACAATCACTCCAACTACTGTTAAGCAAATACCGGAAGTTTGAAACCTTGTTGGTTTTTTCTGTAAAAAAAGAATTGATGCAACGAGCGATGCTATTGGAATACAAGCAATTATAGATCCACTCTCTGAAGCCGTCGTCATCTGTATCCCAAACGTCTCACATGTAAAATAGGCTATTGGTTGGAGAACGGCTATCTTTAGCAAAGATGGCAAGTGTTTTTTCTTTATGTTTATATTTATATATCCTGCAATCAATAGAATATTCATCATGATGAACGCCAATAAAAAGCGCCACCCCAATAATGTTACGGCATCGACGTCTGATGTTATTTTCTTTGTAAATAAATAACTAAGGCCAAAAAGGATTTCGCATGACACGGCACATACGCATCCAATAAGAGTCTTTTTTTGTATCTCGGTCATTCCAGATCTTCCAGATCGAACACTGCCGCTTTTCCACGCCCTGCCCGTCGGCCCACTATGCTTGGGCTACTTGTCAGGAATCATCCAGTTCCAGCCCCTGTGGGAGGCGGGAGGCTACTTCCCTTGCCGACGCCTCCGGGTAACCGTTTCGCCGCCCACGCCCCAGTTGTCCGTATCCACCTCGTCGATGACGACGACCGTGGTAGCCGGATTTTTCCCCAAGACGCGCACAAGCAGTTCCGTCGCCCCCTTGATGAGTTCCGCTTTCTGCTCGGCGGTCGGCGTGCCGTTTTCCCGCGTCACCCTGATATTGACGTAAGGCATGAGACGGCCTCCTATTTCTTCATATCCCAGAGCGTGCCGATAAAATCGGTGAGCGCCTGCCGGTTGATGCCCGCGGGCGGATAAGGGAGCTTTTCCTTGGGCCGTGGGAGCTCCACGCCGCCGTTTTTGGGATCGCCGTTCAGCAGGCGGAAGGATTCCAGCGCCCGGGCCTCAAAGGCCGTCAGCAGGGGGATATTGTCCTCAAGCGGCATATCGGAGGGCGCGGGGAGGGGCTCGCGGTACTCGACGATGAGCTTGGCCTTGTAGAACCAGAGTATAAAGGTAAAGCGGCGGACAAGGCTGCCGTTCTCCCACTGTGCCGGCTCGTCGGAAGCCCACGGGTCATCCTTCGCGTCCAAAACATAGGTGTCCGCGAATCCGGAAAAACCGTCGATATCCTGCTTCTTGTGCCTGATCGCGGGGAAACCGAGCTCCGGTTCCACGGGCCACGTCTCGTCGTTCTGGGAAACCGCCAGGAGCGCTGCAAGATGCGCCGGAGCGGCCTGCGGGCCCTCATGGTTGTACAGGGCATACACGGCCTGTACCGATGTCGCCTGGAGCATACTGTTCTGCACCGAAGGCGAAAGATCCACGCGCCGGGCGTCGACGGAGGCAAAATCGGCGGCGGGCTTCACGGCCACGGCGGGACGGGCGGGCGATACCAGCATACCGTCGGCCACGCCCCGGATAAGCCCGCTTTGGCGTTCATGCCGACAAAGGCCGCCAACGCGATGACCAAAATGGGAATGATGATTTTGAACATCTGCTGTCTCCACTCAGAAATGCCGAAACGGATCATGCCGCTTCGCCGTCAGGCAAGCCGCCTGTTTCCAAACGCCGCAGAGGGCCCCGCCGGTGCGGTATTGCCACTCACGCCAAAAGCGTCAGGGGAAGGCGTTGCGGGACACCCGGGAGCAAGCCTCTCCGCCGTTCGGAAAGGCTCTTCCCTCTGCTGCCTTACCACTTCACGCCCGGTTCCTCGTGGAACGCGGCGCGATGGCGGGCGGCGAAATCCTCATAGGTAAACACATGCTCCTGCGTGCCCTGATGCTCGATGCAGTAGCTGGCGCACGTCGCGCCGAGCCGGGCGGAAGCGGGCACGTCAAGGCCGTGCAGGAGGCCCTTGAGCAGGCCGGAGCGGAACGAATCGCCCGCGCCGGTGGGGTCGGCCACGGTTTTGGGCGCGGCGATGCCCACGCTCCCCCGCTCGCCGTTGTCGATGACCGAGCCCTGTTCGCCGAGCGTGGTGATCACGCCGCCGGTCAGGGCGCGCAGTTCGGCGCGGGTGCGCTGCGTGGCCTTGCTGATCATCTCCAGCTCATAGTCGTTGGTCACAAGCAGGGCCGAACCGGTGATGGCGTCGAGCAGATCGTCCCCGGAAAGCGCCGGGATCTGCTGGCCGGGGTCGTAGATGTACCGGATGCCCTTTTCGCGGAACAAGCGGGGAAGCGCCTTCATGTCGTCGAGGTTGCCGGGGGATACGATGCCCCAGTCGGCGGAAGCGTCGGGATGCGGAAACGCGTACTCGCACGGGAAACCCATCGCGGCGGGGTGGAATCCGTTGATCTGGTTGTTGTTCTTGTCGGTGATCAGCGTGCAGCTCGCGGTGAATTCGTCCTTCATGACGCGGACGCCTTCAAGAGAAATCCCCTTCGATTCGAGGAACGCGCCGTATTCGGAAAAATTCTTGCCCGCCGTGGCGAGGATAAGCGGCTTTTCGCCCATCAACGCCAGCGTATAGGCGATGTTCCCCGCGCAGCCGCCGCGCTTTTCCACCAGCCCGTCGATGAGGAAGCTTACATTCAAAATATGCAGCTTGTCGGCGAGGATGTGGTCGGCGAACGCGCCGTTAAAGGACATGATACGGTCGAAAGCCAGCGAGCCGGCGACATAAATGGACATCATTCCTCCGGATGTGTTGATTCGGTGATCCAAGCGAGAAAATCCGCATCCCCCCGGGCCACGGGCAGGGCTACGATGCAGGGGGTTTCATAACTGTGCAAGGCACGCACACGGGCGGCCAGCGCTTCAAAACGATCGTCGTCCGTCTTGGCGATGAAGGGGATCTCTTCGGAACGGCAAAGCTCTCCCTTCCATGAGTATACCGAGCGGATCGGGGCCATGACGTTCACGCAGGCCGCAAGGCGGCTTTCCACCAAATCCCCGGCGATTCCGAAATTTGTTCATGTGTAAATTCCATAATAATTCATTTTTGAAGTTCCCAATACAAAAATAATAAAACTGGGATTTACACACTTTTTGAAACACTATCTCCAAGTTTTCCGATTGATCCCTCATCCACACTATCGGCTCGAACCCGATAAAATAAAAAGACCGGAAAAAAATCCGATCTTTTTACAACTTTCATTAATTTGGCGGAGAGAGGGGGATTCGAACCCCCGGTACAGTAACCCGTACGACAGTTTAGCAAACTGTTGGTTTCAGCCACTCACCCATCTCTCCTCGATGTTCTGCGCTGAATTGCGATCACAAAAGTAGTGCTTTTTGACAAACCTGCAAACTTTTACTCTATTTTTTTAGGTTTATTTCTGAGAGCAGGATTCGCGGCGGAGTTTATCGAACAACTGTCGATGAAATTTTCGCTCAGCATCACTGAGTTTCCATATTTTCGAAGCAGGAACGACTTGTATCATTTTTTGATAATATTCTTTCTTCACTTCATGGAGCCGGGCTTCATAGCCCAACATTTTCCCGATCGCTTCTTTATAATCGGCTTCTTTCAGTCCTTTCGCATTTCTCACTTCATGAAAGCTTTTCCGCATATCGGCTTCTATTTCCCGGTTTTTCTTCTGCATCTCATTGTACAAAGGCCAGAAAACAGCTGCTTCAGCAGGGGAAAGGTCCAATTCCTGTGTAAAGAAAGCGACTTTCTGCGCATCGAATTCTTTCCGTTTCTCGTCGGTCAATTTGTCCTGAGCCCATACGCCCACCCCACTCCACAACAGCAACACAATCAAAATTATATTCTTCATATTCTTATTTACTTAATAAATTCCAGCCAGAATCATCTCATAATTATCTACTTCAGAAGCCAGGTATTCGATGATTTCTTCATTTGTCGGATTAAACTGGCTGTCGAAAATATCCTCTGCTTCCATTTCCTGTACAATAGCATTTTCCCCCTCGATATCCGGCAAGTCAGTATTCTTCGCTCCGGGAAATAGAATCTGAACCACCATTAAAGCAAGAAAGAAAATAGCCACTAAGCCCATATAAGGCTTCAACCCGCGAAGAGAAGAACTTTTTTTCACTTCTTTCTGTTTTTCTATCCGACCGGTAATTCGGCCGGTCAATTCGTCAAAATACCCCTCAGGTACAGTGAACGGATTTTTCTTTTTATATTTATCGTCAAAATTTTCCATGGCTTAATCAATTTAAGGTATCCACTATTTTGAGATTTTCTTCTATTTTTTTTACGGCATTGTGATAAGTCGCTTTCAGGGTCCCGACAGCCACTCCCAGCACATCTGCCATATCCTCGTAAGGCATGTCGTCAAAATACTTCATATTGAAGATCAAACGTTGGCGTTCGGATAAAGTCAGAATAGCCCGTTGCAGTTCTTTTTGTATTTTATCCCCGCTAAAGTAAGTATCGCTTTCTAAAGTATTTTCCAGATATACAGAAATCTCATCGCTATTCCCGTACACTTTCCGGCTCTTCTCGTTCAGAAAATTCAGCGATTCGTTGGTTGCAATCCGGTACATCCAGGTATATAGTTTCGAATCGTTGCGAAACTCTTGCAATCCTTGCCAAATCTTCACAAACACATTCTGCAATAAATCGTCCGTATCGTCATGGTTGATCACAATCTTCCGTATATGCCAATACAAACGCTCTTTATATTTATTTACCAGCAACCGGAAAGCTTCCTGTTCTCTCTTCCTTTCGTGAAACAACCGGATGATCTCGTCATCTTCTATGAATTCCATGGGTTCGATTTTTTCCAGCATTTAACATTTAGACAAATCTGCCAGACAAAGGTTTATTTCCAGAGTTGTGAAAAAGAACGAACATGCCTGAAATAAAAAGCAAAAATAACAGATCCCGGATAAATACAAGGATCCTGCTTCGGGATAATAGTGGCAGAAATATACCCTTTTTTCATTTTTCCGAATTCCCGGTAAGCCCGGCCCACCGATCGTGCATTGGCCCACTCCCCTTTCACCAGAAACATCACCCAGGCCATAAAATCCAGGACACGCCGTTTCCGGCTTTTGCTTTTCCACTCCCGCGGGCTCAGGTTTTTATAGAGCATCAGCAGATTATTACGGTAATTCAGGAATAGCTTCCGGGGATGATTCATGGGCAAAGAACCTCCTCCCAAGTGATAAACGACTGAAGCCGGCTGTACCTTCAATGCATAACCGCGATTCCGTATCCGCCAGCACAAATCGATTTCTTCCATGTGAGCGAAAAAACGCTCATCCAGACCTCCGGCCTGCAGATAGCTTTCCCGGCGGATACACAAGGCAGCTCCACTACACCAGAACACTTCGCGAACCTCATCATATTGGCCCCGGTCCTCTTCGGTCACGTTCAAAATCCGTCCCCTGCAAAACGGAAAACCCAGGGAATCGATAAACCCTCCGCAAGCCCCCGCATACTCGAAATGATTCCGGTTCGTATAAGCCAAAATTTTAGGTTGCACTGCTGCAATCCCCGGTTCTTCGTCCAGGAGAGCGACCAAAGGTTCCAGCCATCCGGGAGCGACCTCCACATCACTATTCAGCAATACAACGATCTCCTCCGGTACCAAACCGACAGCCCGGTTGTATCCACCTGCAAATCCATGATTTTGCGAAAACCGGATCAATTCCACTTCCGGAAACTCTTGTTCCAGTATCCGGACCGAATCGTCTTCGGAAGCATTATCGGCCACGACAATCCGGCCCAAACCGGGATCGGTGTATTTAACCACCGAAGGCAAAAACTCACGGAGTAATTTTTCCCCGTTCCAATTCAATATGATCACCGCAACCCGAGCCATTTCTTTATTTTTCACTTCCATCCGTATTCCGTGTATGTTTCCACCGTTTATGCGACCAAAGCCATAATTCAGGAACCTCGCGGATATACCGCTCTAAAAGACGTGTATGTATCCGGGTCAATTCCCCGGGTTCCAATTGTCCGGGATCACTACATACATCGACAAAATCCACCTCATAATACCCTCTCCTCACCTTCCGCATCTTCAGGGATATTACCGGCAAACCGAATTTCCGGGCAATCTTCTCGGTTCCTACTAATATAGGCGTATCCTGATTTAAAAATTCCATCCAAAAATTCAGGTTAGCCCTATTCGGTGTCTGATCACCGATAAATCCGGCCAGGAATAAGCGTCCGTTTCTTTTGTTTTCGACAATCCGGCGCAAAATATCGTTTTTAGGTACCGGTTTCGCCCCGAACCTCGACCTCAGCCGGATCATCATTTTATCCGCTACCGCATTATGCAGAGGTTTATATAAGGTAAAGAAGTCGAATTCCCGGGGCATCCAAAGGCTATAGGAAGACATCCATTCCCAATTGCCGTAATGCCCCAATACCCCGATAACACTTTTACCCTGATCGAAATACCGCCGAATCACTTCAGGATTCGTAAACTTACACCTTCTGCGTATTTGTTCATCCGACATATGCCACATCTTGTACATTTCCACAAAAAAATCACACAAATGCCGGTAATATCGTTTTTCAATCTTTATAATTTCCGAAAGATCTTTTTCCGGGAAAGCATGCTGTAAATTCGCCCGTACTACCCGGCGTCTGTATTTCAACAGATAGTAAATCAGATAAAAATAAATATCCGAAAAAAAATACAAGATCCTCAGAGGCAACAGCCCACCCACCCAAAGAAAACCATACAAAATATAATAACCCATTGTCTCGATATTAAAAAGTCAAAGATAAAAGCTTTCTTACTAAATTTAAAATTCAAGACAGTAAATCTCCTGAAAGAATTCTGAAAAGGAACAAAATAATTTACACATCAGTCAAATAATATCATGATCTACAACAAACCTGACAAAGGTAAATCCAAAAATTTGTCTTTCTCAGAAAAATAAAGTATTTTCGTGAGTTCAATAGAGCATAGAAGCTGTATTTCTCAAAGGTTTTCGAAATTCCTTTTCAGGGAAAGCAGGTTATGATAATGTATCCTATTGATATGCGAACACTTAACTGCTGACAAATCATGGAGCAAGAAAACAGTTTAATCCCGGAAGAGGAAATCAAGAATCCGGAAATCTTAGAAACCAGTACAAACGACGAACCCGTTGTCGCTGAAAGCAAGGCCGTCGAAAACGCTAAGGAAAAGAAAGAAGTACCGGAAATTGATTTTTCTATATTAAGTACAGAGGAAATCATTCGGCAAGCCCAAAAGCTGATCAATGATTACCCGGTGGTATCTTTAAAAGAAATATTTGAAGGATTACCCGAGATTTTTGAATCCCGGTATAAAGAGGAGTATGAAAAAGCATTGGCCATCTTCACTGCCGACGGAGATAAACCGGAAGATTTCGAATACAAAAACGACAACCGGGAACGTTTCAATGCCCTCTACAAGCTCTATAAAGATAAAAAAAACGCTACAGCCCGGCAAACGGAAGCCGAACGCGAAGAAAATCTGAAAATAAAACTCGGTATTATCGAAGAATTGAAAGCACTGGTGCAAAAAGAAGAAGCACTGGACAAGACATTCCAGGAATTCCGGGACTTACAGGAACGCTGGCGGAATACCGGAATGGTACCTCAAGGGCAATTAAACGGCCTGTTGGAGACTTATCACCATCACGTTGAAAATTTTTATAACTATATCAAGATCAATAAAGAGTTGCGCGACCTGGACCTGAAACGGAACCTGGATGCGAAAAACGCTCTTTGTGAAGAAGCTGAAAAATTGGTTGAAAACAACGATATCGCCGGAGCTTTCAAACAATTACAACTACTGCATTCCCGCTGGAAAGAAATCGGTCCTATTCCCAAAGAACAAAAAGAACCGCTTTGGGAACGCTTTAAAGCTGCCACTAGCCAGATCAACGAAAAATACCATCATTTTTTCGAATCCCTGAAACAGGAACAGGAAGATAACCTGAAAGTCAAAGAAGAAATTTGCGGAAAAGCAGCAGCTATCGCTGCCGGTGAATACCGTTCTATATCGGAATGGAATACAGCCACTCAGAATATTATTGACCTACAGGAAGAATGGAAGCATTCGGGAACCATTCCCCAAAAGGAGCGGAATAAAATCTATAAAAAATTCCGCTCGTCCTGCGATACTTTCTTCGAGCGTAAACGGGATTTCTATAAGAACATGTCGGCCGAACAGGATAAAAACCTGGAATTAAAAATCAAGCTCTGTGAAAAAGTAGAAGCGATCAAAGACAGTACCGACTGGAAAATCACGACCGACAGAATCATCTCTTATCAGAAAGAATGGAAGAAAATCGGTCCCGCTCCCAAGAAATATTCGAACAAAGTATGGGCACGTTTCCGGGAAGCTTGTGATACTTTTTTCAATAACAAAAAACTCCATTTCAAAGACATCGATTCTGAACAGAGCAAAAATCTGGAACTGAAAAAAGCGATTATCGAAGAAGCCCGCCAGTTTACTTTGTCCGGGAATGCAGAGGAAGATATCAATAAGCTGAAAGACTTTCAGAACCGCTGGGCAGAAATCGGATTTGTACCTATTAAATACAAAGACGCTATCCAGGAAGAATTCAGACATCTCATCGACGGCTGGTTCGACCAGCTCAATCTGGATGAATACGACCGTGACCTGGAAAGATTCAGGGCAAAATTGTCCTCACTGGATGCCGGTGATTATAAGGATTACAAAATTATCAACGAAAGAGAAAAGTTGGTGGCCAAAATCAGACAATTGGAACTCGACGTCAACACCTATGAAAACAACATCGGTTTTATCGCCAAATCCAGTAAATCTCAAGGCTTGATCGAAGAATTGAATTCTAAAATCGAAAATACCCGCCAACGGCTGAATTTACTTCAGGAAAAACTGAAAGCTCTCGACAGCCTGATCTAAACAGCGGCTCCTCAAAGCCGATTAACGCTCTGCCGACAAAGCCTCTCCCCAGGAGAACAATTCCCCCCTTTGTTCACAGAGCGTTAATTTTTTACCCACTCTCCTATTCTTCCTCCCCGCCTCATACCTCATAACCACTCCCATCTCTTTGCTTTTACCTTTCGCCAACTTTTTACCTTCTACTTTTCACTTTTAACCTTTTAATTTATTACCTTTGCCACTTTGATAAATCAATAAAATTCAAGATACAGTGTCAACAAAGTATGTTTTCGTTACAGGTGGAGTCGCTTCTTCTCTAGGGAAAGGCATTATCGCTTCATCACTTGCTAAATTACTGCAGGCCAGGGGGTATAAAGTTGCGAACCAAAAACTGGATCCCTACATCAACATAGATCCGGGGACATTAAATCCATACGAGCATGGCGAATGTTATGTGACGGACGACGGAGCAGAAACAGACCTCGATCTCGGACATTACGAAAGATTTACCGGTTGTCCGACTTCGCAGGCCAATAATATTACTACCGGACGGATTTACCAGAATGTAATCAACAAAGAAAGACGGGGAGATTATCTGGGTAAAACCGTACAGATCGTCCCGCATATCACCGATGAGATTAAACGAAACATCAAATTATTGGGCAACAAAGGCGAATATGATGTCGTGATCACTGAAATCGGAGGTACTGTCGGAGACATCGAATCTTTGCCTTTCATTGAAGCTGTCCGGCAGTTACGATGGGAGTTGGGGGAAAAATCGGTATTGATCCACTTGACACTGGTACCCTTCTTATCGGCTTCCGGTGAATTAAAAACGAAGCCTACCCAGCATTCGGTGAAAGCCTTGCTGGAAATCGGAGTGCAACCGGATGTACTGGTATTACGTACAGAACATGAACTGAATTCCGATTTACGCCGGAAAGTAGCCCTTTTCTGTAATGTAGCACCCAAAGCGGTCATCCAGTCGATCGACGTTTCTACCATCTATGAAGTACCGATCAAGATGAGAGAAGAAAAGTTGGATGAAATCGTACTCGAACAATTGGGATTACCTTTAAACAGCGAACCGGATCTGGAATCCTGGAAAAAATTCCTATATAAATTAAAAAACTACAGCAAAGAAGTACGGATCGGTTTAGTCGGGAAATACGTCGAATTACACGACGCTTATAAATCGATTGTCGAAGCTTTCATCCATGCCGGAGCAGTCAATGACTGTAAAGTAAATATCGAATGGATCCACAGCGAAGAACTGAATGAACAAAATGCAGCCGACCGCCTGAAAAATCTGCACGGGATTTTAGTAGCACCGGGGTTCGGACACCGGGGGATTTCGGGGAAACTGGTCGCTATCCGATATGCC
>ENA-OPCP01002116-OPCP01002116.1-human-gut-metagenome-genome-assembly--contig:-NODE-2116-length-10889-cov-11.214879_pt1 | contig 10889 bp, 13 predicted proteins | sample MGYA00241563_ERZ501477 | MGnify/ENA primary metagenome ERZ501477 (study PRJEB25962, sample SAMEA2042572) | human gut metagenome | biome: human gut; feature: human-associated habitat; material: faeces... | reverse complement strand
GCATTGAGAAGAAGGGCCAGTACGACCCCAAAACAGGCCGCATCCAGTGGACGATATCAACAAGGCGCTGAAGCAGCAGACCGCGGAAAAGCTGCCCCAAAGCCCCCTGCGCTTCCGCCCCGATTCCGAAGCGGTCATCCAGAACCGCCACGCGGTCAACGGCGTCATCGTGGAGGACATCGATTCCTGCATGATCAAGTTCGCCAAATGCTGCACCCCCGTCCCCGGCGACCCCATTGTGGGCTTTATCACCAAGGGCTTCGGCGTCAGCATCCACCGGGCGGACTGTCCCAACGCCCAGAGCCGGGAGGATCCCCGTCAGGCCGCCCGCTGGGTGCGCGTCCGCTGGGCGACCCAGGAGGAGCAGCCCTTTGAGACGACCCTGGAGCTGGACTGCATCACCCGGGACGGGCTGATTCTGGACGTGGCCATGGTGCTGTCCACCGCCCGCGTCCGGGTCAAGGAAATGAGCGGCAAGGACTTACCCGGCGGCCGCAGCGCCATCACTATCCGCTTCGAGGTCAAGAATGTGGCGGAGCTGGAATCCGTCCGGACGAAGCTGCTGAACATCCGGGATGTAGTTGGTTCCCGCAGAGGACAGAATTAGGGAGAGAGACGCTATGCGCGCTGTACTGACAAGAGTCAATTCCGCCTCCGTCGCCATTGACGGCCAGGTGGCGGGAAAAATCGGAAAAGGCTTTCTCATTCTTCTGGGCGTCGGCCCCAACGATACCGAAAAGGAATGCCGGTATCTGGCGGAAAAAGCCCTGGGGCTTCGCATTTTTACCGATGAAAACGACAAAATGAATCTGGGGCTGGACGCAGTCGGCGGCGAGGTGCTGGTGGTCAGCCAGTTCACCCTCTACGGCAACTGCCGCAAGGGCCGCCGCCCCAGCTTTACCGACGCCGCAAGCCCGGAACTGGGGGAGCGGCTGTACGAGCAGTTCCTCGCCGACTGCAAAAGTCTGGGGTATCCCCCTCAGCACGGCCGCTTCGGCGCGGACATGAAGGTGGAATCTATCAACGACGGCCCCGTGACCCTGATTCTGGACACGGAGCAGCTGATGGACACCCCCAGACGAAAATAGGTGATTTTATGCTGAACATTCACACGCTGACCCTTGGGGCTTACGGAACCAACTGCTATATCGTCAACGACAGCGCGTCCAGAACCTGCTGCGTCATCGACCCCGGCTACACCCCGGAGAAGATTCTGGACGAGGTGAATGCCCTGGGCCTGACCGTGGAGGCGATTTTACTGACCCACGGGCATTTTGACCACGTGGGCGGCGTAAAGGAAATCGCCGCCGAGACCGGCTGCGATGTCTACCTCTGCGCCGACGAGCTGACCCTGCCGCCCCAGATAACGGCGGGACAGTTATACTATACCAAAACCTACGGCGAGGGGGATACCCTGCATCTTGCGGGGCTGACGATCTGCGTCATCCGCACCCCCGGCCATACCCCCGGCTCCGTGTGCCTGCTCATTGACGACGCCATGTTCTCCGGGGATACCCTGTTTGCCGGTTCCTGCGGCCGTACCGATCTTCCCGGGGGCAGCGGCGCGGCCATGCGGGCGTCCCTGCGCCGTCTGGCCGGGCTTTCCACCGACTACCGGGTCTATCCCGGCCACGATATGGATACGACGCTGGCGGAGGAAAAGCGGTATAACCCATATCTGCAATAACCGAGGTTCTTATGAAACTGACACTACACGGTCATGACGACTGCTATGCCGTAGAGCAGCTACAGCTGTCCCTGTTTCCCGACAGCACGGAGGGGGAGGCGGTTTCGTCCCTCCACCGGGGGAGAATCTGGCTTACCGCCGTCACGAAAATCACCGTAGACGGCATCACCGCCGCGGCCACCCGGCGAATCAGGACGGCGGACGAAACCGTCCGTCTGCGCCGCCGGGCGCTGCAGCAGAGCTATTATCTTGCCGCGAAGCAGCTGCTGCCCGTTACGCCCCCATGGGGCGCACTGGCCGGCGTCCGACCCACGAAAATCACCACGAAGCATCTGCTGGAAGGCGGCACACCCAAATCTGCGGACAAGCTGCTGCGGGACGTGTATTACGTCACCGGCGACCGCCGGAAACTGGCAATCGACTGCTCGGTCTCCACGGTCCGGGCGGTAAACCTCTTGCAGCCCAGCGATTTATCGCTGTATGTCGGCATTCCTTTCTGCCCCACCCGCTGCACCTATTGCAGCTTCGTCAGCCGCACCATCGGCAGGAAAACGGAACTGCTGGAGCCTTATCTGCGGGCGCTGGAGCAGGAGATCGCGGTGACGGGCAAGCTTCTGGCGCAGTCCGGGAGAACCGTCCGCACCCTCTACATCGGCGGCGGAACCCCCACGACCCTTTCCGCGCCCCAGATGGAGCGCCTGCTGGGCGTCATCCGGGACAATTTTGACCTGTCCCGGTGTATCGAATTCACCGTAGAGGGCGGCCGCCCGGATACGCTGGATTTGGAAAAGCTCCAAATCATCCGCTCCGGCGGCGCCGACCGCATGAGCATCAACCCCCAGACCATGGAGGACGCCGTCCTTCGCGCCTGCGGACGGCCTCACAAGGCGGCGGATGTGCTTCGCGCCTACGGCGAAGCGGTGGACGCGGGCTTCGGCGCCATCAACATGGATTTGATTGCGGGGCTTCCCGCGGACACTACGGCGGGCTTCCGCCGCAGTCTGGACGCGGTGGCGGCATTGCACCCCGCCAACATCACCGTCCACACCCTTGCCCTGAAAAAGGGCGCCGACCTGTTTGAAAGGCGGGAGAATCTCCCCTCCGCCGGGGACGTCGCCGAAATGGTCGCCTACGCGGAGCAGACCCTCCGGACTCTGGGCTACAAGCCCTACTATCTCTACCGCCAGAAATACATGTCCGGCAGCTTCGAAAACGTGGGCTGGAGCCGGGACAACTTAGACTGCCTGTACAACATTTATATGATGGAGGAAGTGCATACCATCCTCTCCCTGGGCGGCGGGGGCATGAACAAGGTAAACCTCCCCGACGGCACTCTCCGCCGGTTCCATAACCCCAAATTCCCCGAACAGTACATCGAACTGCTCCCGGGCGTGCTGGAGCAGAAGCAGGCGCTGTTCCGCCTCATGGCGGATGGGGCAAAATAACGCCCACGCTACACGAAAGGAAGTGTGCCAATTTGGACACCCTCATTTCCAATGTCACAGCCGTGACCATGAATCCCCGGATGGAGGTCATTTTCGGCGCTTATATTGGCATCGAGGACGGCAAAATCGTCTCCATTGAGAGAAAGCCCCCCGCCGAAGCGCCCAAGACCATTGTGGACGGCACCGGCATGGTGGCCATTCCCGGCCTCATCAACTGCCACACCCATCTGGCGACGGCCAGCCTGCGGTGCTTCACCGACGATCTGGGCAACACCGAAGCCCTTCAGGCGCTGCTGCAAAAGGAAGCGAAGATGGACTCCCGCAGCGCCAAGGCGGCGGCGTCTCTCGCCATTGCCGAGTGCCTGCGCTTCGGCGTCACCTCCGTTTCCGACCTGTATTACTACCCCAACGCCACCGCCGAAGCCGTGGCGGAGTCCGGCATCAAGGCCAATCTGGCGCTGTCCAGCTACCGCTTCATCGACGAAAACGAGGACTTTGACTTCGAGACCGACGAGCAGTGCCGGGAGCTGGTGAAGGTCACGGAAAAGTGGAACGGCTTCGATGGCGGCCGCATCAAGATCGATGCCGGAATCTACGGCGAGTACATCAGCAATTACCGGCTCTGGGAAGGTCTGGTGGGCTACGCCGCAGAGCAGAACCTGGGCATGCAGCTGCACCTGGCGGAGACCCAAAGCGAAGTGGACTCCTGCCTGGAACGCACCGGCATGAACCCCGGGGAGCTGCTGAATTGCCACAATGTATTCAGCCGTCCCACCACCGCCGCGGGCTGTACATATTTAACCGAGGACGAGCGTAAACTGCTGGGGAAGAAGGGCGTCTGCGCCGTGGCGACCCCTGTGTCCGCCTACAAAAACGGCCAGTCCTCCACCCCCATTCTGGAATCCGTCAAGGCGGGGATGAACGTGGCTCTCGGCACCGGCGGCGCCATCGAGTGCGGAAATCTGGACATGTTTGAGGTCATGCGCTTTGCCGCCATGGCCGCCCGGAAGGAAAGCGGCAATCCCGCCGCCCTGCCGTCTCCTGCCGCCCTGATGATGGCCACCGTCTCCGGCGCCCAGGCCCAGAGACGCGCAAAAGAATGCGGAATGCTTCAGGTTGGTATGGACGCGGACATTGCGCTGATTGACTTTTCCGCGCCCCATCTGATTCCCTGCCACAACGTGCTGAACGGCCTCGTCTGGTCTGCCAAGGGCGGCGACGTGGCCATGACCATGGTGCGGGGCAGAATCCTCTACGAAAACGGCCGATTCCCCACCATCGACATGAAAAAGGTCGTGGAGGAGCTGACCGAATACGCCATCCCCCGGCTGTTTGAAGAGACGAAATAAGGAAACTCCCCTCGCATTTCCCCCGCAGAAAGGATGAAACCATGTCTGACATGCAAAAAAAGCAGAATTTTCTTCAGGGCACTGCTCTGCTCGCAATGGCCACCGCCATTGTCAAGGTCATCGGCGCTCTCTATAAAATTCCCCTCAACGCCATCATCGGCGAACAGGGCTTCGGCTACTTCAACACGGCCTACGACATCTACAACGTGCTGCTGATGATCTCCACCGCCGGACTGCCTGTGGCCATGAGCCGGATGATCTCTCAGGCCAGCTCTCTTGACCACTACAATCAGGTGCGCCGGATTTACCGCACCGCCCGGGGTATTTTCCTGGCGCTGGGCATCGCGGGCAGTTTCCTGATGACGGTGTTCTGCCGTCAGCTGGCCGCCTTCCAGAACCAGCCCGACGCCTGGGCGGCCATCGGCTGCCTTGGTCCCTGCGTGCTGCTGATCTGCGTCATGAGCACCTACCGGGGCTTCTTCCAGGGGCAGGGGAACATGCTGCCCACCTCCGTTTCTCAGGTGCTGGAGGCCGTGGTGAAGCTGATCGTGGGCATGGGCGCGGCGCTGGCGATCCTGAAAATGACCAACGAGATTCCTCTGGCCGCAGGCGGCGCGATTTTAGGCGTCACGGCAAGCTGCCTTGTCTCGGCAATTTATCTGTTCAGCCGCTTCCGGAAGAGCTACGCCCTCCTGCCCCGGACGGAGGAGGAACCCCACTCCTACCGGGAGACCGCCCGGGGGCTGCTGGCCATCGCCATCCCCATCACCTTCGGCTCCGCCGCCTTGCAGCTGATGACCATGCTGGAAACCAAAATTTACATGGGGCAGCTGCTGAATCTGGGCTACACCCAGTCCGCCGCCGACACCATGCGGGGCGTTTACGGCATGTGCCTGACCATTTTCAACATGCCCTGCGCCTTCATTACCCCCATCACCATCAGCATCATTCCCGCCATCACCTCCCACCTGACCCTGTGCGGCGACGAGGAGGCCAAGGCCACCGAGGAATCCGCCGTGCGGATCACCGGGCTGATCGCCATGCCCTGCGCCTTTGGCCTTGCCCTGCTGGCCGAGCCGATCACCGCCCTGCTGGGGGGATATTCCGGCGGGAATCTGGCGATGGCCACCCGACTGATGACGGTTCTGGGCTTTACCATCCTCTTCAACGCCCTGGTGCTGGTCTCCACGGCCATCATGCAGGCCCACGGCCACGCCGGCCGGCCGGTGATCAACATGCTCATCGGCGGTGTGGTAAATCTGGTGGCGGTGTATGTGCTGGCGGGGATGCCGCTTATCAACATTCTGGGTACGCCTACCGGCCTGCTCATGGGCTACGTGGTCATCAGCATCCTGAACATTCTGTCCATGCGCCGTCTGCTGCCGAAGCCCCCCGCGATTCTGCCCAATCTTCTGCGTTCCTTCTTCGCCGCGGCGGTGATGGGCATTCTCGCCTGGGGCGTGCTGTGGGCGCTGAAGGCCGTGGGCGTGCGGGAGATCGGCACAGGCCGACTGATTCTGTGCGCCGTGCCGGTGCTGGTGGGCGTGGTCAGCTACTTCTTTACCGCTGTCAAGTTCAAGGTCATCACCCACGAGGACTGTCTGCTGCTGCCCAAGGGCGAAAAAATCGCAAAAATCCTGAAGCTGTGAGTTTTTTTGAAAAATCTCTTGCAATTTGGGTAGAATTATGTTAATCTAAACGTCGACTTCATGTCGGCTTCAAAATATTTTCACTTTCAGAAAAGAGGATATAAACATGAATAAAACTGAACTGATTGCCGCCGCCGCCGAGGGCGCCGGCCTGACCAAGAAGGACACCGAGCGGGTCATCAACGCCGCCATCGACGCCGTTACCGCCGCCCTCGTGAAGGGCGACAAGGTGCAGATTTCCGGCTTCGGAACCTTCGAGACCAGAAAGCGGGAAGCCCGCGTCGGCCGCAACCCCCACACCAAGGAAGCCATTGAAATTCCTGCCACCCGCGTTCCCGCCTTCAAGGCAAGCAAGGCTCTGAAGGACAACGTTGCAAAGTAAGCGATGCGGCTTGACAAGTATCTGAAGGTCTCCCGCCTGATCAAGCGCCGGACGGTGGCCAACGAGGCCTGCGACAACGGCCGCATCAGCGTCAATGGCCGCATTGTCAAGGCCGGTTACGACGTGAAGGTCGGAGACAAAATCGAGATTTCCATGGGCGCCCGAACGGTGACCGTGGAGGTTCTCCAGGTAGCGGAAACCGTCCGCAAGGACGATGCCTCCGCCATGTACAAGGAAGTATGAGTGTTCACTGCCGTGAAACGAGCGTTTCACGGCAGTGATATTTTGTATGTTCTTGCAGCGGCCTTTCGTGTGTGGTATACGCGAAAGAGAAATTGGGAAGGAATGTTGATATGGACGAAAGAAAACTGAATGCGCTTTTTGAAAAATGGTGCCAAAAGCTCAGAATTGTCCCCGACTGGGATGTGAAACTGGAACTTGTAGAGGATTCCGAATGGAGGAAGACCGGCGACTTCAAAATAGACTGCGACGACAAAAAAGCCGTTCTGATGCTGAACGTGAGCAATCCTAGGAAGGAAAATCTTGAGGAAGTCATTGTCCACGAGCTGATGCATCTGAAAATGTATCCTCTTGACCAGGTGACGGAATCCCTGATCATCAACACGTTTGAGGAAGGCAGTCCGGCAAGCAACTTTGCCTACCAGCAATTCTTTACCGCCCTTGAGCAGACCGTGGAGGAAATGGCAAAGTGTTTTCTGCTGGAATTCGGGGAAAACAGGGAACTTTCCTTTGGCAGATGCGCAGGGCAGAAGTCCTTTAATGAACTATATGACGGACTTAAAAATATCGATTGATACTCGTTTTTAATAAAACGGTTAAAACCCGTTTTATCCGGCTGCTGTTTCAGCAGCCGGCGGCGTAGCCGCAAAAAACGTAAGTCCATACATTTCTCGCCGCCACCGGCGACCTGCGAAGGATTCGCAGGATAAAATGGTGTTAACCATTTTATCGAGAAATCGTATGACAGATGGCGAAAAACCGGGACATGCCCCGCCGCAAGGCGGTCATGTCCCGGTTCTTTTCCCTTGCAATCTGTCGAATCGTGTGATAAGCTATTTACGGTGCTACCAGTAGTACCCTGGTAGGCGGTTCCCCCGGTCTTTTCGGGGGTGATTATTCTTCTTCTTGCCCCCAATCGTAAGAGAGGGGGTGACAGGTATGGATGTTACATGGGAAGGAATTTTTCAATTCTGCATGCTCATTACTGCTGTCATTGCCCTGGTTCTCCAGGCTAACAATAAAGAGAAGTAACCGCCGAGCCTCCAAGCAAGCAGTTACTTCTCTGTAATGCGCGGGGGAGCCGTCCTACTGGTAGCACCCCTGTACCCATAGTATATCCCGGAACTTCCGTTTTGTCAACTGCTCTGCTTCCTGGCAGGGCATTTTTGTTGTCTCAATATGACCCCAGCAGACGCGAAAGCGCAGCGCACTCCTCCCGGCTTAAGTCCGCAAGGTGCTGAAACACGATGCCGAAATCCCCGTCCACCGTCCGTGCCGTATACTCCGTCACCGCCCGTCGGGCGCAGTGATACCGCCGTTCCAGCGCCTTCGCCGCCGGTTCCTCCGGGGCGGCAATCTGGGCGGTTTTCCCGCCCCCACAGCCGGACAAACGCCCAATTCCCCGCAGGCAGGCAAGCATTTCCAGCTGCATATCGTGCAGATGCCGGAGCTGCTCCCGCCCTTTGCCGGAAAACTGTCCGGAAAGCTTCCGGTAAACCGCCGCCGCTTCCATCGCTTCCAGCTCCATCGGCCGGAGATTCCCCCGGGGAGGCTCCGACTGCCCCAACACCCGCTGCCATACCTGCTGCTCCACATCCCGGTTCATAACGCCGCTCCTCTCAAAAACATGACTCTGTTCCCAGTATAGCGCCCCTGAAAAGAAAAAGTGTCAAAAAAGTTTTTCAAAAAGGGCTTCCTTTTTTCGCTCATATGTGCTATAATAGGCAAAAGCAAACTATCATACGATTTCTCGATAAAATGGTTAACACCATTTTATCCTGCGAATTCTTCGCAGGCCGCCGGTGGCGGCGAGAAATGTATGGACTTACGTTTTTTGCGGCTACGCCGCTGGCTGCTGAAACAGCAGCCGAATAAAACGGTTTTTAACCGTTTTATTGAAAACTAGTATCAGGACGACCCAGGGAGGAAATGTTTATGCCCAGAACCAGCGACAAAGCACAGTTGATTATGGATTATGTCAACCAATTTATTCAGGAGAACGGCTATTCCCCCTCCGTGCGGGAAATCGGGGCGGCAGTGGGTCTGCGCTCCACCGCCTCCGTCAGCTACCATTTGCAGGCATTGCAGGAGAAGGGGCTGCTCCAGTCCCCCGGCGCTAAGGGGCGCAAACGGGCGCTGGTCACCGGCGCGCGCCCGGGACAAATCCCCATCGTGGGCGTCGTCACGGCAGGCGTGCCGATTCTGGCGGTGGAAAATCAGGAGGGTACCATGCCCTGGGACGACCCGGGATGCTTTGCTCTGCGGGTTCGGGGCGACAGCATGATCAACGCCGGTATCCTCAGCGGGGACAAGGTGGTCGTGCGCCCCCAGCAGTCCGCCGACGACGGGCAGATCGTGGTCGCCCGGATCGAGGACGAGGCCACGGTCAAGCGTCTGCGCCGCCGCAGCGGCCAGATCTGGCTCATGCCGGAAAACGACAATTACAGCCCCATCGACGGCACCAATGCGGAGATCATCGGTGTGGTCAAGGCCGTGGTGCGGGAGTATTGAGAAAAAATGTCCGCGTTCCGCGAAAAAAAGTTCTTGACAAACGTACACAAATGATGTATAAAGGGCGTAACATAAATCGAAACCAACGAAGCGGAAGTAAAGCTGCAAGGCGCATCCACAGAGAGTTCTGCGTAGCTGAGAGCAGAGCGAAAAGCGGGGCAGCAAATGGGCCGCCGAGGGCAGAGGGAAATGGGTGACCAGAGTATCTTCTGACGCATTGCCAGCGTTAACGGGCAGACGGCGTGTTGGCGCCGTGCAGAGCGGTCGGATTTCCGGCAAACAAGGTGGTACCGCAGAAAATTGTTTTTTCTGTCCTTGTTCCCTTAGGGGAACAAGGGCTTTTTTATTCCCTTTTATTACTTTCAGAAAGGAGAAATACCTATGTACGCTCCAGGCAGACGATGGCGACCCCAGGAAAAACCCACAAACCCATCCAACAATCATTTGACTATCAAAAAGGAGTATTTTATTATGAAAAAGGTTATTTCTCTGGTTCTGTCCGTTATGATGATGCTTACCATGTTCGCCGGATGCAGGGCATCCGGAACTGCCGAAATTGCCGCCCCCACGGCTGCCCCCACTTCCGCGACCACTGCCGAAACCGCCGCCCAGGAATTCAACGTTGCCATCGTCCAGCAGCTGGATCACGCTTCTCTGGATGAGATCCGCACCGCCATCGTCGCCCAGCTTCAGGCTCAGGCCGAGGAAAAGGGCGTCAAGGTCAATATTCAGGAGTTCAACGGTCAGAACGACGCCACCGTGCTGAACCAGATCGGCGCGCAGGTGGTAGGCGACGGCGTTGACCTGATTATCCCCATCGCAACGCTCGCCGCCCAGTGCATGGTCACTGCCGCCGACGGCACCGACATTCCCATTGTTTACGCCGCCATTTCCGACCCCGAAGCCGCCGGCCTCACCGGCCTTAGTAACGTCACCGGCACCTCCGATGCCCTGAACACCGCCTTCATTCTGGACATGATGCTGGCCGCCAACCCCGACATCAAGACCGTGGGTCTGCTGTACTCCAACTCCGAAGCCAACTCCGCAACCCCCATCGCCGAAGCCAAAGCGTATCTTCAGGAAAAGCAGATCGACTTTGTGGAAAAGACCGGCAACACCAGCGGTGAGATCGTAGAAGCCGCCGCCTCCATGGTCGGCCGCGTGGACGCGGTCTTCACCCCCACCGATAACGTGGTCATGGCTGCCGAAGTCACCGTCGCTGAGACCCTGAACGAGGCCGGCATCCCCCACTACACCGGCGCGGATTCCTTCGTGGCCGCCGGCGCCTTCGCCACCTGCGGCGTCAACTACACCGAGCTGGGCACCTACACCGCCGACATGGCCATGGACATTCTGCTGGGCGGCGCGGTTCCCGAATTCCACGTAATGGACGGCGGCATCATCACCGTTAACACCGAAACCGCCGCCACCCTGGGCATTGACTACAGCGCCTTCGCTTCCATGGCCAACACCGTGGTAGAGGTCAAGACCGGCGAATAATCACACACAATCGGGAGGGGCAGCGCCCCTCCCAACCATGCTGTTTTTATACTATTTCTCGATAAAATGGCTAACACCATTTTATCCTGCGAATTCTTCGCAGGCCGCCGGTAGCGGCGAGAAATG
>ENA-OPCP01002112-OPCP01002112.1-human-gut-metagenome-genome-assembly--contig:-NODE-2112-length-10923-cov-4.440191_pt1 | contig 10923 bp, 16 predicted proteins | sample MGYA00241563_ERZ501477 | MGnify/ENA primary metagenome ERZ501477 (study PRJEB25962, sample SAMEA2042572) | human gut metagenome | biome: human gut; feature: human-associated habitat; material: faeces... | reverse complement strand
TGGGATTCCTGGGTATGGGTAACAACCCGATGGTAGGTGCTACTGTTGCTGTAGCTGTTGCTATCGAGGAAGCTATGAAGTAATTTAAGTATTACTTAATATATAAACTCCTGTAATCGTTATGGTTACAGGAGTTTTTTATTTACATAGAACTCATAGGTTTCTTATTTCTTAGCTTATCGGACACTTCTTTAAACAACAAATCTTCTTTGTAAAGTATTGGGATTGGTATATAGGATACATAAAAATACTCATGATTTTTCATTTTTAAAAGAAAATAGGATAAGAGATTTCTCTCCTAAAAAATAATGAATTTGAAAGTATTTTGTGACCAATTTGTGACCATTTCTGCATTTTCAAGAAACTGGTCACAAATATCCAATCAATAACCTGATTAACAATAATATAGACAAATTAAAGAGCTTCTAAAATGTCTAATTTAATTTATTAAACAAGATGGTTAGAAGTTCATTTTCTATTCTCTTCTTCATAAGAGAAAGTAAAGTTCGGAAAAATGGGAATGCTCCTATTGAAGTCATAATCACTATCAATGGTGAAAGATGTTCCTTTTCGACAGGGAAACAGATTCATATTGATAAATGGGATAAGACCAAACAACAAGTAAAAGGCAAAGATGAGGAAGCCAAAAGCCTCAACAACTATCTGAAAGCCGTAAAAGCCAAACTGTATCAGAAAGAAGCAGAATTATTGGATAAAGGTTTTATCATTACAGCCAAACTTCTATGTGAGGCTTATCAAGAAAAGATCGAATCTCTGAAAGAGAAAAGTTTATTTGAGGTCTTTACAGAGCATAATCATGAACAAGAAAAATTAATTGGTAATGGAGTTTCTAAAGCTACTTATTGGATTTCTGAATATACTGTAAGATTACTCAAAGAGTTCATGCAACAGAAATACAAAAGAGAAGATATGTATTTGCGTGAACTCAATTTAAACTTCATACAGTCGTTTCATTCATTTTTGAGGATAGATAAGGGCATGTGCCAAAACTCATCTACAAAACATCTGAAGCTACTAAAAAAGATAATCAATCTGGCTGTTGCAAATTCGTACATATCTTTCAATCCCTTTGCCACATACAAAGTGGAACGAGAAGCAGTTGAAATTGACTTTTTGGACGAAGAAGAACTCAGGAGAATTATCAATTTCGATACTCCTTTGCCCCGATTGGAGAAAGCCAGAGATATGTTTTTGTTTGGCTGTTTCACTGGATTGAGTTATATAGATGTGAAAACTCTCACCACCGCACATTTTGAAAAAGATCAGAATGGAAGAATTTGGATTAAGAAACGAAGAATCAAAACAGGTGTTCTTTCCAGAATCCCATTATTACCAATGGCAAAAATGATCTTAGAGAAATACAAAGGTGATGACAAACTATTACCTATTCAAGATCCAGCAGATATAAATAAGTATCTGAAAGACATTGCAATACTTTGCAATATCAATAAACGGATAACCTATCACACAAGCCGCCATACCTTTGCTTCTACTATTACTTTAAATCATATTTATCTGTAATACAGATTATTACAAGGCTTATTTTTGAAAAGGGTAACGGTTTAGCAACGTGCTATCTACCTTTATTTACTTGATATTGCAGAATTTCAAAAATCTCACTACAAAAATAGTTATTTTCTTTTAATTATGAAATATAACTTATTGTATCTTTAGACTTTCTCGTAATTTTGTCATAGCAAATTAGAAACTATGTCCGAAAGTATTCCACAGTTCTACAAAAGAATCCAGCGTTGTGACCCTCAACTGAGTACAACCTACTCTAAGGAGAAACCATATTTCAATGTTCTCTCCCGGCAATGTAATTTTGGGACAGTACAATTCAGTTACAGAGATTTTTATAAAGTCACATTGATTATGGGTGTGGGAAAACTATATTATGCAGATAAATGGATTTTAGTAAATCGCCCTGCAATGCTATTTTCTAATCCTTTAGTCCCTTATGCTTGGGAATCAATCAGTGAAGAACAGAAAGGAATGTTTTGTATATTTAATGAGCAATTTGTACAGTCGGAAGAAAAAAATAGTTCTTTGGCTAATAGTCCATTGTTCAAAGTAACGGGAGATAAAGTTTTCTTCTTGGATGATACACAAATTACCAAAGTTTTGGATATATATACCCAAATGCAGGAAGAAAACCAGTCAGACTATGCAAACAAATATGATGTTTTACGTTGTTATCTTCATTTATTGATACATACAGCTTTAAAAATGCAGGAGTCAAATAAATATGAATCACATCCGAATGCTTCGCAACGTATTACAGAATTATTCATAGAATTATTGGATAGACAATTTCCTGTTGATTATCCACATTCAGTATTAAGTTTGCGTACTCCTGCCGATTATGCAAACCGTTTGTCTATACACGTTAATCATTTAAATAAAGTGGTAAAAGATACTACTGGAAAAACAACCTCTACAATGATTGCGGAAAGAATAATTAAAGAATGTACCCAGTATTTATTACATAGTAATCTTTCTATTTCAGAAATTGCTTATAGCTTGGGATTTGAAAACATAGGCTATTTCAGTAAATTCTATCGTAAGCATATAGGAAAATCGCCAAGCGAAATTAGAGAGCAACAATTATTTGATTTGTGCAAATGATGCTTTGAATAGTGTTAATCAGCCATATTTCCATTACCTAATTTTGTACCGACTAAAAAATAGAAATAATGAAGTACAGAAAATTAGGAAAAACAGAAGTAAACCTATCCGCTATCGGATTGGGTTGTATGGGAATGAGTGCTGCGTATGGAGTAGCCGATGAAAAAGAAAGCATTAAGACATTGCATCGTGCTTTAGAACTTGGCATTAATTTTTTGGATACTGCGGATGTGTATGGCAATGGTGCTAATGAAGAATTGCTATCCAAAGTATTAGCAGAAAAAAGAAATCAGATTTTCATTGCAACAAAATTTGGTTTTCGTTTACGCAATAGTCAAGGTAGCGTGTTCGCTGGTGGTGAAAGTTATGTAGATGCTTCTCCAAGATATGTAAAACAAGCTGTAGAAAACAGCTTGAAAAGATTAAATATCGAAACTATAGACTTATATTATGCGCATCGGATTGACCCTACAATACCAATCGAAGAAACAGTTGAAGCTATGGCAGAGTTAGTAAAAGAGGGTAAAGTACGCTATTTGGGACTAAGCGAATGTTCTTCTGAATCACTGAAAAGAGCTTGTAATGTTCATCCTATATCTGCGGTTGAAAGTGAATATTCTTTATTAACACATGATGTCGAAAAAGAGATTCTGCCATTGACAAAAGAATTAGGTGTAACTTTAGTTCCATTTTCACCGTTAGGCAGAGGTTTAGTAACAAATACTATCAACGTAAATACATTGGAAGAACATGATTTCCGCAAGCATTTGCCACGTTATAACGGTAAATATTGGGAAAATAATCAAAAACTGGCTATCGAAATTGCAGAAATAGCAGAAAGCAAAGGAATAACCCCAGCTCAACTTGCTTTAGCTTGGATATTTGCACAAAGTGAAAATATAATTCCTATTCCGGGAACTAAACATATTAAGTATTTAGAAGAAAATGCAAAAGCGGTAGATGTAAATCTATCAACGGAAGATGTTTCTAATATACAACTGCTTTTAAAAAAATATCCTAATATTGGTAACAGATATAATGAATATGATTTTCAGTTTGTGAATAAATAACTTATTAAAAAAGGAAGTTCTACCACGTTGGTAGGACTTCTTTTTATAATTCCCATAATGAATAATTTGTTGGAACAGAGATTCTTCCGATTATTATCGGAATACTCACAGCGTAAAGTTTCTGCATCTGAATTTGCAGAAGCTATTGAAGAACTGGCTACACATTTAGCCGATTTTAGTATCAACGAACAGGATTACAGCGTTTTATTACGTTATTTTTCTTTTGGCTTGCATCGTCTTAAATCGTATCGTGTACGGTTTGAGCAAGAAAAAAATACCCTATTTGCATTTGATTGATGAAGCAATAGAACTAATCAAAACAGAAGTACGCATAGTGAATTTGCGTATCAAATACCCAGAACAATTCCAGCAACACGCAAATAAGCTCTTTATTTCCCCTCTCCATTTGGCAGACAAGACAAGCCTTATCAATATCATGGAAATAGTCAGCGGCTTATTCCTTTCAAAACGTGTAATATATCAGAATGGAAAACCTATTCACTTGACGGACTTAGGCAAAACCTTTGAATGGCTTTTCAATATCAAGTTAGGTGATTATCACCAAAAGTATATGGATGTCATCAAACGAAAGCCTGCCAAACTAACGGAGTTTCTTAATGAACTGGCAAACCTTATCCGCAAAGAACACGAAAATAAAGGGTATAGATAATCAATAACTTAGCATCAATTTATACGGGGTAGCGTATGCTACCCTGTAATTTGTTTGCTTTCCTTTTCTGAACTTTGCTTCATCAATCGATTGGTAATCATTTATGTATAACCTGAAAAATGAAGCAAATTATGTATGTATGTAGATAATTACGAGTTCAAAGACTGGATGCAAAAGCTACTTGATAAACTAGAAGAAGTAGGCAAAGATGTAAAGAGTTTGCAAACCAATCCCGAAGTGATGCCGAATGACAAACTACTGGATAATCAGGATTTATGCTTGTTGTTCAAAGTAAGTACCCGGACATTGCAGAGATTGAGAAGTAAAAAACTGCTACCCTTTATGATGATTAGCGGAAAAGTCTATTACCGGGCTTCCGATGTGCGTGAGTTCATAAAGGAACGGTTTGATGTGGGAACGCTCCGAAAGTTCGAGAAAGAACACGGAGAGAATAAGTAACAGTGAAATTCATCCCGAAGCTGTACACGTGGCAGTTTCGGGATGTTTTTCTTTTGGCAAGTACATCTATTTTTCTGCCGATATTATTCCCTCTTCCTTATAAGATGCTTCAAACTGTTTGGTAAGCGCAATAATCTGCCGGTTCGTCTTTACCAGTTCAACAGTGTATTGTTCCAGTTTGTAAAGCAGGGCAAGTGCTTTCTTTTCCGCAAAATTGGAATGAAGTTCTTTCACTGTTTGGTTATACAGTATGCCTATGCTCCTGAATTGTGAAAACAGTTGGGAGAGTTGAATATAATAATCAACCTTGCTTTTATCAATCCTAAGTACCTTAAACGACTTCCCGAAAATACAGTTCTTAATGAAATGTGCCTTTACCTTGTAACCTGACTGGTCGTAAAAAGCTAAGAACTTGGCGTTCTCCACATCGTCAAGATTGAGAGAATAACGGTGTGTTCGTGGGTCAAGTTTAGGCTTGCGACCACCTTTGTTAAATGGCTTCTTTTTCTGTTCCATAATGATAATTATTTACTGGTTTTATGACTTCGGAGTAAAACTAACCGCCTGAAAAGGTGGCAAGGTTTTGAGGCACAAAAAACGAAGTGCGGGCCTCAAAACACAACTTGCTATGTTCTAATGAACATAAAAATCTTCCCTACGGTCAGATTGCCAAAGCAAGCGGTTCGGCTTCCTCCTATGTCTGTTTATCGGTTACAAAATTACAGACAGTAGTTTGCCCCTGAAAGATGGGCTATTACGCCAAATTGCGACACAAACGGACAAAGTACCCCCATTTTTAAAAGCATCTGTTTTTACCCTTTTCTTTGCTGAAAATTGATTGAATGGTGGCAATATATAAGGCAGTCAAACAAGGTTTGAATATGGCTTTAAAACATGTTTGAAAGGCGTTTAACGATTTGGCAATACTACCATAAAACTGGCTTACCATCTTTCAACATTATCAAAAATCAATCAACCTATTCATAAACCATTAAAAATTGAAAGCATGGAAGAAGTAAAACAATCATTACAGGAAACGGCAAGCAAGGAACGGGAAAGCTATAAATCGGTGTTCCTTAAAAAGCGGTCGGTTTGCAACCGTCAAAGCGTGTACATAAGTGGAGAAATACAGAAACGTATCATGCAGATTGTAGGCGTGATTACAAACAAACAGGTAAGCATCGGAAGTTTCATTGATAACGTACTGGAAGAGCATTTGAATACGTACAATGATGTCCTTTCGGTTCTCTACCGGGAAGAAATACAAAAAGGAATATTCAACCAGCCAAAAGAGAATAAAGAATGAATATAATAACTATTGAGGAACAGACCTTTAAACAGATATGCAGTCGGTTTGCTAACTTTGCTAATCAGGTGGAACGCATTTGCAGAGAGAATACCCGTCAGCCGGACAAATGGTTGTCAGGTCGTGAAGTGTGTGCCCTGCTCGGTATCAGCATCCGAAGTTTGCAGAACTATCGTGACAGTGGTAAACTGGATTACTCCCAAATCGGGAATAAACTGTACTATAAATCTGCCGATATTGAAAGACTGGTTGCCGAATGTACGGCAAACCATCTTTCAGAAAAGAAAAACAACTATATACCAACCAATAAATAAGTATCGCCTTATGACAAGAAAACAAGATTGCAATCCAGAAGCAAACCAATCTTTCACCCTCCCGGCTATTGTGGGTACATGGGAAAGTTTAAATCTTCATCCTACGGTGATGATATACCAAAACAAGAAAAAGTATCTTCTTTCGATGCTTCATGTATCGGATAACGGACAGGCGCAACCCGCCACTTACGAGATACAGAAAGAAGATAGCCGTTACTTTATTGTTTCAGCCTTTAAGCGGCTTTATATCGGCTATGACAAGGCAAAAGACAGCCTTTCCATTTCTTACTATGGCGATTACCTGCGTAATTGAAAATGTATATATCAATCATTCAAGCTAACTATAAATGAATATGTCAATATGGAACTGATAAACGGCAATAGTGAACTAATAAAAGAGTTCTTTCAATCTATGGATAGAATGTTAGACGGTATCAGCCGACTGGCAAAGGAAAGCAGACCGCATTTGAACGGTGAGAAGTTTCTAAGCAACCGGGAAGCAGCCAACTATCTGAAAGTAAGCATCCGTACCCTGCAAGAATGGAGAGATACGGGCGTTATCCCTTACATTCAGATAAAAGGCAAAATAATCTACCGTCAAAGCGATATAGAACGGCTTTTGCAGACCTGCTACAACAAGGAACGGCAGGAATAGCCTACCTTACTTTAAAAAACACATTTTTTTCCAAAACTGACTAAGAACATTAACTTTATCAGTGTAGTAGTCCGTCTGTGCAAGCCTTTGGAAGAAAATACAACCCGGAGCGTAGCGCAGGTGTGGAGATTTTCTTTCAAACCCGTAGGGCGTGGGCTTGAACGGACGGAATACGGAGCTTACCTTTGTTAATGTTTTATTCAGCTTTGGAAAAAGAACGAAAGCAGGACGGTAATTGTTCGTATTTTCCTATCTTCGTAGAAATTTAATTTTTAAAGTGATACCAATATGGAAGATTTAAGCGAAAATGAAAATACGGTTGCCGTACTGACTATTTATTACAAGGAAAAACAACTGACAAATCTTGTTTTTAAAAGGCGTGAAATGGCTGATAAATTTGTAGATACCTTGCAAGAATTATTGAATGAAGAAGGGAAAAAGGATTTCTCTTTCAGTGGTTCGATTACTACGGTTTATGACAGTCAGACGCTAAGTGAGGAATTGGGCGGTTTCCTGAACGGTACAATCAAGCCTAAAGGCACATTGTCGGAGATAATGCAACTAGTCAAGGTTGCGGGGATGAATTAAAAAAGAAGATAGGCAAAACCTATCTTCTTTATCCTGCATCTTATTTCTTTTCGGGAAATATCTGCTTTATTTTCAGCCAATGAGGAAATTTCTTGTGTGCTATATCCGGAGTAATGTCACTTTCAATCACTTGGTATTTACCGCTTACTTTGGTAAAGAGTTTCTTCATATCCTCGTTTACTTTCTGATTGGTGATTTTTGCGTATATCTGTGTCGTTTGAATGGAGCGGTGCCCCATGAGTTTACTAAGCGTTTCTATCGGAACTCCCTGTGAGATACACGTTTGGGTTGCATATGTATGACGTGCCATGTGATAGGTTAAATTCCGTTCTATACCGCATAATTTGGCTATTTCTTTCAGGTTGATGCAGATATTGGAAAGGCTTATCATGTTAAAAATCTTATCCGTTTTCCGTTCGTCCCTGTACTTCTCTATAATCATCAAAGGGATGCTTAACAGTTTGATGCTGCATATCGTCCCCGTCTTTTTGCGTGGTATCTTTATCCATGTGCTACCGTCCTGCTCCGTTGTCAGGTTATCTACCGACAAGGCGCACATATCCGCATAAGACAGACCCGTAAAAGACGAAAAAACAAACCAGTCCCTTGTACGGTAATATCTTTGGGTCGCTATCGGAGTGGTGAGTAACTTTTGAAATTCCTCTTCCGTCAGATGCCTGTACTTTTTCAAAGGCTGTTCCGCTACATAGTTCATAAACGGGTTACGTCTTAACGTCCCCTGATTGATGGCACGTGTGATTATCTTTTTCAATGCAATCATATGTCCTAAAACGGTGCTTGCCTGCATCCGTTTTTCGACCCTCAAATAGAAATCGAAATCATTTATAAACTTATGTGTCAGGCTGATTAACGGCACGTCTTCCGAATTGTATTTCATGCGGATAAAGTTTGAAAGGTGCTTGTACGTCAGTAAATAGGAATAATAAGTATCATAAACACGGTTCACGCCTATGCGCTTTTCAAATTCGGTGTTATGTTCGCGAAATAGCTGTAGCAGGTTGGATGCCTTTTCGCCTACACCGTTCAGGGCGTTCTTTATCCTTTCGGCTGTTACGTACCCCTCTGTTTCAACTATTCGGCAATAATGGGCTTTTACCTGTTGTTCCAAACGGTCAAGCGTCCGGTTTATCTCCGTGAGTTCCTTTCTTTCTTTTTTCGCCCGTCCTTTCTTTACGTCCCAATCAGGGGAAGAAAGATTTATTTTCGTGCTGAACTGTACGGAGTTCGCATCTACCGTTATACGTCCACTACCGGACAAGTACCGTCTTTTCTACGTTTGGACGTATTGAGATAAAACAAGACGGCAAAGGTGCTTCTTTTGGCTTTTGTATTCTTTTCCATATTGACAGTTATTTAGAATGATGTATTTATTGCTCCACACCAACCAACCGGAATTTATCTTTTATCCGTTCTTCCAGTTTGTCGGTGTCCTCTGATATTTTGTTATTGCTGATTTTTGCGTATATCTGTGTGGAACGCAAATCCCTATGTCCTAACATACGGCTGACTGTTTCTATCGGAACACCTTGAGATAAGCAAATTTCGGATGCGTAGGTATGCCGCCCGGCATGGAAAATAAGTTTGCGTTTCAGTCTGCACAGTTGGGCGATAACTTTCAGGTTCTTGTTCAACCTGCCGCAACTCTGCATTGGTAACAGTTTACCGTCAGGGGCTAAGCCCTTGTATTTTTCAAGGATTTGCAGGGGAATTTCCATCAGGGGGATTTCACAAGGCGTTCCGGTTTTCTGCCGGGTGGTTTCTATCCATAGCACGCCATCGGAAGCCCTGACGATATTCTTTTCTGTAAGGTTGCAAATATCCCTGTACGCCAATCCGGTGAAAACAGAAAATAAAAACATATCACGGGTCAAGTATCTGCATGGATGGTCTAACGGTGTGGTTATAATTTTATGCAGTTCCTCACGTGTCAGATATTTCTGTTCGGCTTTCGGTCTTTCAGGTGAATAACCGTCAAACGGGTCACGGGTTATAATTCCCTCACCAATGGCAAGTTTTATCATTTTACGCAAATGGCGCATGATGCCTAATATGGTGTTTGGTTTTAATTTCAGTTCTACACGTAAATAAAAATCGTATCTCTCGATGAAAGAGAAATCAAGCTGTGTAAATGGAATATCCGACAACTTGCATTTCAGGGACATAAACCGTTTAAGATGGTTCAGGGAGTTTTCATACTGTACCTGTGTGGATAACTCACGGTTCACGCCTACACGTTTCTTAAAATCTTCATTGTGGCGTGCAAAGTACCTGATTAGTGTTTCCTGCTGGGATGCGATGCCCTGAAAGGCGTTCTTTACCTCGCTTGCGGTGACCGTGTTCTTTGTTTCCAGTAACTTGCGGTAACTGGTGTTTACCGCTACATTGATTTTATCCAGTGTGGCGTTTATTTCGGTAGCGTGTTTACTTTTGCCTGTAACCCTGCCTGAAACAATATCCCAAAGGGATGCTTTAGCGGTAACTTTTGCACTGAATTGTGCAACGTCTTTCCCGATGGTGATTTTTCCTATAACGGGACACTCACCGTTTTTCTTTTCATCGGTCTTTCTTAAATAGAAATGCACTTTCAAACCTGTTTTCATATCTCTGTTTTTTTAAGTTGATAAAATTACTTGTAACAGAGTTATTTGAAATGATGCAATACGCTGACAAACAGACCTTTCAAAGGTCTAATGAAGACAACGAAAAGAAAAAAACGAGCCGATTTGCAGAAGTCCGTCCTAATTCCTTGTTTTTCTGCCTGTTGCCGACCTCTGAAAAGGGTAACGGATAAGCAACGGAACTACTGCCTGAATACGCTCTTTTTTTCTTTTTCAAGGGAAGACAGCTAACGACTACATACGACAAACATACATGATTATCTGCGCTTTACGTCTTATTGCTAATAATTACCTTTTCTGTATATACTTTTGCAAGTACGGTTACTCTTGCAAATAACATCTCTTTGGAAGTTGTTTCTAAGATGTTAGGACACACAAATACCCGTATGACCGCTCATTATGCAAAACTGGTGGATGAAAGTATTGCTAAACAAATGGATCAAATTGTTGATCTATTCGATTAATAAAAAATACTCTAAACCAAAGAATCCTGTTTCCAGAAATGGGGATGGGATTCTTTTTTATCCTTTATCTTTGCACCATCACCATTTAAAAGAAGAATCTCATGTTTAC
>ENA-OPCP01002093-OPCP01002093.1-human-gut-metagenome-genome-assembly--contig:-NODE-2093-length-10990-cov-2.587014_pt1 | contig 10990 bp, 12 predicted proteins | sample MGYA00241563_ERZ501477 | MGnify/ENA primary metagenome ERZ501477 (study PRJEB25962, sample SAMEA2042572) | human gut metagenome | biome: human gut; feature: human-associated habitat; material: faeces... | reverse complement strand
AAGAGAACCGATACCCTATATTTGTGGCCTCGGAGCAAGGTTTAGATGCGAGCGCTTTAAGCGAGCATTTAAACCGCCGCGACTAAAGTCACAAATATAGGGTATCTTCTCTCTTCTTGGGCGTCTGTCTAATGAATTAAATAATAATCACACTTTTTACTTTCATTTTACAAAACTTTGGTTTTGAACTTTACATTTGCCCAGTATTCTTTAGAGGAAGCTTGAGGAAAGCAAGCTTAAGAAAGAAGAAAAAGAAAAGAAAAAGAAAGTAAGAAAGAAGGATTACAATCATGAAGAAATTTATCAGCTTCGCATTAATTGCAGCTATGGCAGTAACAACTCTTGTAGGCTGTGGAAACAAAGGAGCAAAAGCAGATGGCGGAAGTTCCGATGCAGCAATCACTGTAATGTCAAGAGAAGACGGTTCCGGAACAAGAGGAGCTTTCATCGAACTGTTTGGTATCGAAGAAGAAGAAAACGGAGAAAAAGTAGATAAGACAACAGACGAGGCAAGTATCACAAACAGTACTTCCGTAATGATGTCTTCCGTAGCAAATGATGCCAATGCAATCGGTTACATTTCCCTCGGTTCTTTAAATGATACAGTAAAAGCTGTAAAGATTGATGGTGCAGAAGCTTCTGTAGATAATGTAAAGAATGGCAGCTACAAAGTAGTAAGACCTTTTAACATTGTATTAGGAAAGAAAACAAGTGATGCAGCAAATGACTTCGTAAATTACATCATGAGTGCAGACGGACAGAAGATTATTGAAGATAACGGATATATTCCAGTTGACGAAGGTGCAGCAGCTTACCAGGCAAGCAATGCAAAAGGTAAAGTAGTTGTTGGTGGTTCTTCCTCCGTATCTCCTGTAATGGAAAAATTAGTAGAAGCTTATAGTAAGGCAAATACAAATATACAGGTAGACGTTCAGACAACAGATAGTACAACAGGTGTTTCTTCTACAGTAGAAGGTTCTTATGACATTGGTATGGCATCCAGAGACTTAAAAGATGATGAGACAGCTCAGGGTGTAGAGGGTAAGACAATTGCCAAAGATGGTATCGCAGTTATCGTAAATAATGAAAGCTCTGTAGATGAATTATCCACAGATCAGGTAAAATCAATCTTCACTGGTGAAACAACATCATGGAGTGATATCACAAAATAAAGGAGTGGGCAGACATGGCAAAATCTAAAGAAAAAATCATGGAAATCGTTTTCCTCCTCGCTGCCTGTGTCTCCATTCTCGCTGTAGCATTAATATGTGTATTCCTTTTCGCAAACGGAATACCGGCGATGAAGAAAATCGGCTTTGCCGATTTTCTTCTTGGTACTACATGGAAACCGGGAAATGATATTTATGGTATTTTCCCGATGATTCTTGGAAGTATCTATGTTACAGTAGGAGCCATTATCATTGGTGTTCCGATTGGATTACTTACCGCTGTTTTTCTGGCATGGTATTGCCCGGAAAAAATATATAAGGTTGTAAAACCGGCAGTAGAGCTTTTAGCAGGTATTCCATCTGTAGTATATGGTTTCTTTGGTATGGTAATGATCGTGCCAGCAATCCGTTACAACTTTGGTGGAACAGGAAGCAGTATTTTAGCAGCTTCGATTCTTTTAGGGATTATGATTCTCCCAACAATTATCGGTGTATCTGAGAGTGCGATTCGTGCCGTACCAGGAAGTTATTATGAAGGTTCTCTGGCACTTGGCGCAACACATGAGAGAAGTGTTTTCAGAGCTGTTTTACCAGCAGCAAAGTCTGGTATCTTTGCAGGAATTATTCTTGGTGTAGGCCGTGCGATCGGTGAAACAATGGCGGTTATCATGGTAGCTGGTAATCAGGCGAGAGTACCAAAAGGTATTTTAAAAGGGGTTCGTACACTGACGGCAAATATCGTAATGGAGATGGGATATGCAGAAGGTCTTCACAGAGAAGCGTTAATTGCAACCGGTGTTGTGTTATTCGTGTTTATCCTTATTATCAACCTTGCATTTTCTATTATAAAAATGCGTTCAGAAAAAGAGTAGATAGGAGATGAGTAAATAAAATGGAAAATATTCAGCAGGCAGCAAAACCAAGCGCTATGATGAACGAAGCTCCTATGAACCATCTGACATTAAGTGACAGATTAAAGTCATATAAAAGGACACCAGGTTCTTTTCTTGTTATGTTGCTCGTCGTTTTATCCGCAGTCGCAACAATCGCAGCACTTGTATTTTTAATTTTGTATATTTTTTACACAAATATGATGTTGACAAATTTTCGAAAATTTTCCTTTGTGAATAAATGGTATCCCGTATATTAATGCAGATTTATTTTCCTGGACATATACTTCAGAAAACTGTTCGGTAATCCCGGCAGCGATCAATACCGTAATTATGGCAGGAATATCCCTGTTACTGGCTGTTCCTGTTGGAATCGGCTCCGCGATCTATCTTGTAGAGTATGCAAAAAAAGGTAACAAATTAGTAAAGGTTATCCGTGTAACAGCAGAAACGTTAACAGGTATTCCCTCTATCGTATATGGATTATTCGGTATGTTATTTTTCGTAACTGCATTAAAATGGAAGTTCTCCATTCTTGCAGGTGCATTTACTTTAGCAATTATGATTCTTCCAGTTATTTTAAGAACAACAGAAGAAGCATTATTATCCGTACCGGATTCTTACCGTGAAGGTAGTTTTGGACTTGGTGCAGGGAAACTTAGAACTATCTTTAAAATCGTTCTTCCGGCAGCCGTACCAGGAATCCTTTCTGGTGTTATTCTTGCAACAGGAAGAATCGTGGGAGAGACAGCAGCATTAATTTACACAGCAGGTACCGTAGCAAAGATTCCAAACAGTGCATTTTCATCAGGAAGAACATTAGCAGTACACATGTACTTACTTGCAAATGAGGGACTTCATGTAAATCAGGCTTACGCAACGGCAGTAATCTTACTGATACTTGTTATCGGAATCAATGCATTATCTTCCTTTATTGCAAAGAAAATTTCTAAAGCATAATAAAAAAGGCAAAACACAAAACGATATTTATGATATTTTTCAGAAAGGCAGGACAATATCTTGGCAAATAAAATGATGATTGATGACCTGAATCTGTATTACGGGCAGTTTCATGCATTAAAAGATATCTCTTTAAATATACAGGAAAAAGAGATTACCGCATTCATCGGACCATCTGGCTGTGGTAAATCTACTTTATTAAAATCTTTAAACCGTATGAATGACTTAGTAGAGGGATGTAAGATTACCGGTCAGGTAACATTGGACGGAACAGACATTTACAGAGATTTAGATGTCAATCTTTTAAGAAAAAGAGTTGGTATGGTATTCCAGAAACCGAATCCATTCCCAATGAGCATTTATGATAACGTAGCTTACGGGCCAAGAACACACGGAATCCGAAGCAAAGCAAAACTTGACCAGATTGTAGAAGAAGCATTAAGGGGAGCTGCTATCTGGGATGAGTTAAAAGACCGTTTGAAAAAGAGTGCGTTAGGTTTATCTGGCGGACAGCAGCAGAGACTTTGTATCGCAAGAGCATTAGCCGTAAAACCAGAAGTATTATTGATGGATGAACCAACATCCGCACTTGATCCGATATCCACCATTAAAATCGAAGAGCTGGCACAGGAATTAAAGAAAGATTACACAATTGTAATGGTAACTCATAACATGCAGCAGGCAACACGAATTTCCGACAAAACTGTTTTCTTCCTGTTAGGGGAAATTATTGAGGCAGGAAAGACAGACGAATTATTTTCTATGCCAAAGGACAAACGTACAGAGGATTACATCACAGGGAGGTTTGGTTGATATGCGTATTCGTTTTGATGAACAGCTGAAACAGCTTAACAAAGAAATGATCAACATGGGAACAATGATCGAGAAATCCATTGGAGATGCTGTAAAAGCATTAATGAAACAGGATGTAGAACTTGCCCAAAAGGTAATGGCAGGTGATGAAGAAATCGATCGTACAGAAAGAAAAATTGAAGATTTATGCTTACGTCTTTTATTACAGCAGCAGCCAGTAGCAAGAGATCTTCGAAATATTTCTGCAGCACTTAAGATGGTAACAGACATGGAGAGAATCGGAGATCATGCAACAGATATTTCCGAACTGGCGATTGTTCTTTCAGAGAAAACATACGTTAAAAAGTTAGACCACATCGAAGAGATGGCAAGGGAGACAATGGTCATGCTTATCCAGAGCCTGGAGGCTTATGTAGAAAAAGATTTGGATAAGGCACAGAAAGTCATTGCACACGATGATGTGATTGATGATCTTTTCGAGGAAGTAAAACAGGAATTGATTGAACTTATCAGAAATCATGCTGATGAAGGGGAACAGGCAGTAGACCTTCTGATGGTTACAAAATATTTTGAAAGAATCGGGGACCATGCGACAAATATCGCAGAATGGGTTATCTTTTCCATTACAGGACAGATTGCGGGCTAAGGAAAAGATTAGCATAAATAAATATGAAAAAGCAACGATACGAAAACAGATTTCGTGACATGGAGTCATCGTTGCTCTTTTTTTTGTATATTTAGAAATATTTGATAGTGCATGTCGAAAAAAGAAATAATTTTACATAAACTTTACATAGTACTCTCTTCGGATTTTACATAGGTATGTTAACGTAAAAACTAGATATTAGAAAGGTAAATTTTATTTTGCTAACGTAAAAATGAGGTGTGAAAAAAGTAAAATCTCTTTCTAGTATGAAACTGACCCGCGAATCCGATAGGTGGTTCGTGGTTATACTATAGCAATTCTGTAAAATAATACAAAAGAATTGTGCGGCAAAAATGAGAATTGCTCTACATATGTAAAATATAAAATGGAGGAGAGAGTATGGATATTTTTGGTATTTTATCAATGATAGGAGGATTGGCGTTATTCCTTTATGGTATGGAGGCGATGGGCGCAGGGCTTTCGAAGCTGTCCGGTGGCCGTATGGAACGTCTTCTTGAAAAACTGACTTCAAAACGAATTATGGCGGTATTATTAGGAGGCAGTAATCCAGTCTTCCTCTGCAACAACAGTAATGGTTGTTGGTTTTGTAAACTCAGGGATTATGAAGCTGAATCAGGCTGTCGGCATTATTATGGGTGCGAATATTGGTACAACCATCACATCCTGGCTGTTAAGTCTTACCGGGATTCAGGGAAGCAGCTTTATATTAAAAATGTTAAAGCCATCTTCATTTTCCCCTATTCTTGCTATGGTAGGCATAATATTTATTATGTTTACAAAAGATGAGAAAAAGAAAGATATTGGTGGTATTTTTCTGGGATTTGCGATTCTGATGTACGGAATGGAAGCGATGAGTGGTGCGGTAGCGCCTCTTGCAGATAATGAGAAGTTTACAGGAATTCTCACGATGTTTTCTAACCCAATTCTTGGATTGTTAGCAGGTACGATTCTTACCGCAGTAATTCAGAGTTCCTCTGCATCTGTCGGTATTTTACAGGCACTTTGTGCGACTGGAGCGGTTAATTTCAGTACAGCATTACCGATCATTATGGGACAGAACATCGGTACTTGTGTAACAGCAATCATTTCCAGTATCGGAACAAGCAAAAATGCAAAAAGAGCAGCAGCAGTACACCTTTTCTTCAATATTAGTGGTACGGTTATTTTCATGGTCGTATTCTATACATTGAATACGTTTGTTCATTTTTCATTTTTAAATACAGCAGCAAGTCCGGCAGGCATCGCTGTTATCCACAGTTTGTTTAATATTGGCGCAACGATCCTGTTATTACCATTTGCAAATCTTCTTGAGAAAATGGCAATTCTTGCAATTCCAGATAAAGGATCTGAAGTAGAAGAGATGGAAGAAGAGAAAATCAATCCAGATCTTGCAAGATTAGACGAGCGTTTCTTAGACAAGCCAGGTTTTGCGATGGAAGAATGTCGTGGCGTAGCCATCAATATGGCAAGAAAGTCCAAAAAGGCAATGAATCTTGCGATTGATCTGTTAAAAGAATACGATGAAAAAACATCTGCGAGAGTAGAGAAGTTAGAAAATCAGATTGACCAGTATGAAGATGCCCTCGGTACTTATCTTGTTAAACTGAGTGAACGAGACCTCTCTGTAAAGGACAGTCGTATTTTATCGGTACTTCTTCATTGTATCGGTGACTTTGAGCGTATTTCTGATCATGCGGTAAACATTCGTGATGCCGCTGTGGAAATGAACAAAAAGAATCTGCAGTTCTCAGACAAGGCAAAGCAGGAACTTCTTGTATTTTCCAATGCGATTCGTGACATTATCGACAGGGCGGTACTTGCCTTTGAGACAGGAGATACTGGCCTTGCCAAAGAAGTAGAACCGTTAGAGCAGGTTGTAGATGCACTGAACAAAGAGGAAAAGCAGAGACATATTAACCGTCTTAGAACAGGAACGTGTACCATCGAACTTGGATTTGTTCTTTCAGACATTTCCACAAACTTTGAGCGTGCCGCAGACCACTGTTCCAACATCGCAGTATGTCTGTTACAAGTTGATGAGGGAGGGTTTGACACTCATGAATATCTTGATATACTAAAAGAAGAAAACAGTGAAGAATTTCGACATGAATATATGGAGCTTAGTGAGAAATACACTTTGCCGGAGAGTAAACATGGAGGAAAATAATTATGGCAAATATTTATATAGTGGAGGACGACACAAATATTCAGGAGATTGAGGCAATCGCATTAAAGAACAGCGGGCATAGCGTAGAACAGTTTGACGATGCGGCACATTTCTACAAAAAGTTAGAAGAAAAACTGCCAGACCTTGCGATTCTTGACCTCATGCTTCCAGATGAAGATGGTTATGAAATTGTGAAGAAGCTTCGCCAGAATCCTGCCACAAAGAAGCTGCCGGTTATCATGGTAACTGCAAAAACTTCCGAGATTGACATGGTAAGGGGACTCGATATCGGAGCGGACGATTATATTAAGAAACCATTTTCCATTATCGAATTTATTACAAGAGTAAAAGCGATTCTGCGCCGTACTTTAGAGCAGCCGGACGATAAATATATGACAATCGGAGACATTTTCTTAGATAATGAGCGTCATGTCGTTTATGTTGATAATAAGGGAATTGAGCTGACTTACAAGGAATACGAACTTTTAAAACTTCTTATGCACAACGCTGGAATTGTTCTTACCAGAGAAAAAATCATGGAGCGTGTGTGGGATACTGAATTTGAAGGCGAATCCCGAACCGTTGATATGCATATCAAGACACTCCGTAAGAAGCTGGGAGACAGCAGCAGACATATTAAGACGGTGCGAAATGTTGGGTATGTTATGGAATAGGGGACTTTTTTATGAGAAGAAAGATTAATGTGCAATTAATCAGTATCTCGATTATTGCGATTATTTCTACGATGCTGGTCATGCTATTTGTATTTTATGATTTATTTCAAACACAGGTACAGGATGATCTTAGCGCCAATGCTATTGTATTAAAAAATACAGGAATTTTTCATTCAGGGAACGAAAAGGCAATACATATGGATTACCGGGAACTGCGTGTGACGTGGATTTCATCAGATGGAACGGTTCTTTATGATAACGATGCCGATGTCGGAACTATGGATAACCATATGAGTCGTCCAGAAGTAAAGAATGCATTTAAAAGAGGAGATGGAAGTGCTGTTCGTCAATCTGCAACAATGGGAACGAATACATTTTATTATGCCATAAAATTAAATGATGGCTCTGTCCTCCGAGTTGCCAGGGAAGCAAGTAATATATGGACAGTTGGAGGGAAAATTTTTCCGATTATAGCGGCAACAATACTTGTGATGATGATTCTGTGCATTATACTGGCACACTTTATGACAAAGAATCTGGTAAAGCCAATTGAGCAGATGGCAGTGGATATTAATGATTTTTCCATTACACCGGCATATAAAGAACTTGCTCCATTTGCAGCAACTATTCGAGCGCAGCATACGGACATTTTAAAAAGTGCGAGAATGCGCCAGGACTTTACCGCCAATGTTTCGCATGAACTAAAAACACCGCTTACCGCTATATCCGGCTATGCCGAACTTATGGAAAATGGAATGGTACCGCCAGAAGAAATCGGCAGCTTTGCACAGAAAATAGAGAAAAATGCCCGACGCCTGCTTTCTCTCATTAATGATATCATCCGTCTTTCGGAGCTTGATAGTTCCAATACACAGCTTCTTGTAGAGAAATTTGATCTTTTCGAAGAAGCACAGATTTGCGTAGAAAATATGCAAATCTATGCCGAGAAAAACGATGTTACCATAACTTATGAGGGAGGCCATCAGGAAATCACCGCAAATCGCGAGATGATTAACGAACTGATCAATAATCTTTGTGCCAATGCCATTCGTTACAATAAAAAGAACGGAAGCGTAAAGGTCAGAGTGGACAGCTCACAAGGCCACCCATATATCAGTGTGGCAGATACCGGAATCGGAATTTCCAAAGAACACCAGAAGCGAGTGTTCGAGCGCTTCTACCGAGTAGACAAAAGCCGTTCCAAACAGACTGGGGGAACAGGATTGGGGCTTGCTATCGTAAAGCATATCGTTGCGCTACACGATGCACAGCTAAACTTAGAGAGCGAAATTGGCAAGGGAACAACGATTACTGTGACCTTCTAAACTGACCATAGTAAACTACTAGGAAAACTCAGAAAAAACAAAATATTAATACCAAACTGACCATATTGACTATATCTAAATTGGATATTTCAATATGGTCATTTTTGCTGTACTATACGGACAGATGCAAAATTTAACACAGCAAAATTTAACACAGTTAATACAGACGCTAATTTATGAAAAGGAATCAAAAGCTAATTTTATTCCGTTACGCTGGACATTCCGTTTTGCCCAATAAAACAAAATTCTTCTCGATAAGTCCCTCGAAGAATTTATGGTCAAAACTCCATAGCGTAAAGTTATAAAATTAGCTTTTGATTCCTTTTCATAAATTAGCTGTGCGTAGCAGCCAGAAGGGATTGAAATTTTTAGTTTTGTTAAAATTTGCTGTATTTAGCAGCCGGAAATAAAGTATAAAATTTCCGTCTGTTTCCTCTACTATACCTTCAAGCTGAAAGGAGTTTTATCATGAATAATAATGCAGAAAAACAGTATGAATTAAACAAGGAACTTGCCCAGATGTTAAAAGGCGGCGTAATCATGGACGTTACGACTCCGGAGCAGGCAAAGATTGCTGAAGAAGCTGGAGCTTGTGCCGTTATGGCATTAGAGAGAATCCCAGCCGACATTCGTGCAGCCGGTGGTGTTTCCAGAATGAGCGACCCTAAGATGATTCGTGGAATTCAGGAAGCGGTTTCTATTCCGGTTATGGCAAAATGCCGTATCGGTCATTTCGCAGAAGCACAGATTCTTGAGGCAATTGAGATTGACTACATCGATGAGAGTGAAGTACTTTCCCCAGCAGACGATGTATATCATATTGATAAAAAACAGTTCAAAGTTCCATTTGTATGTGGAGCAAAAGATTTAGGTGAGGCTCTTAGAAGAATCAACGAAGGTGCTTCTATGATTCGTACAAAAGGGGAACCAGGAACAGGTGATGTTGTACAGGCTGTACGTCATATGCGTATGATGAATCGTGAAATCGCACGTATCACATCTATGAGACAGGATGAGCTTTTTGAAGTAGCAAAAGAATTAAGAGTTCCTTATGAACTGGTATTAAAAGTACACGATACAGGAAGACTTCCAGTTGTTAACTTTGCAGCCGGCGGTGTTGCAACTCCTGCCGATGCAGCCTTAATGATGCAGCTTGGTGCAGAAGGTGTATTCGTTGGTTCTGGTATCTTTAAGTCCGGTAATCCAAAGAAGAGAGCTGATGCTATTGTAAAGGCAGTTACAAACTACAAAGACGCAAAGATGCTCGCAGAACTTTCCTCAGACTTAGGAGAGGCTATGGTTGGTATCAACGAGAGCGAGATTCAGTTATTAATGGCAGAGAGAGGAAAATAAAATGAAGATTGCGGTACTTGCGGTCCAGGGGGCCTTTATAGAACATGAAAAATCATTACAGAGACTTGGAGCAGAGACAGTAGAGCTTAGAAAGGCTGAAGATTTAGAGCAGGATTTTGATGGCCTTGTTCTGCCGGGCGGCGAAAGTACCGTACAGAGCAGACTTTTAAAAGAACTCTCCATGTTCGAACCTTTAAAGGAAAAAATAGAAGAAGGACTGCCAGTTTTAGCGACCTGTGCGGGATTAATCTTACTGGCACAGAATGTCTCTAATGATGAGAAACGTGGTTTTGCGACCTTACCTGTTACTGTAAAGAGAAATGCTTACGGAAGACAGCTTGGAAGCTTCTATTACGAAGGCGGGATTAAAGGAATCGGAACATATCCGATGGAATTTATTCGTGCTCCATATATTGAATCTGTCGGGGATGATGTAGAAATACTTGCTGAAGTAGAGGAAAAAATTGTAGGTGTTGCCTACAAAAATCAGCTGGCATTCTCCTTTCATCCGGAATTGACTGGAAATGATAAGATTCATGAGAAATTTCTTGAGCTAATCAAAGTAAGTAATAACTAACTTTTGCACTAAAATACGCTTGTCAGCGAAAAAAGCCTATGCTACAATAGATGAGGAATTGAATAACAGTATATAAGTTCTGAAGGGATGAAAAGAGAATCCGGTTAGAGTCCGGAGCGAATCCGTCACTGTAAGGGGAGTCTGTACAATTATCCACTGAGGCGATATTATTTTGGGAAGGGTGTACCGACAGAGAACTAAGCCAGGAGAACTGCTTATATACTTAGTCAACTCATCTTACGGAATTTTAAGAGAGCTGTACATAGAATAAAGAGAATTTTTATACATACTTTGGCTGGCTGGTGGTAAGATTAGTATATCAGATGTGAGATGACTTCCACATCTGCAGGTGGCGAGCAACAAATCAGTATCAGTGGAGGAGTCAATCCCCCATC
>ENA-OPCP01002089-OPCP01002089.1-human-gut-metagenome-genome-assembly--contig:-NODE-2089-length-11011-cov-3.185743_pt1 | contig 11011 bp, 5 predicted proteins | sample MGYA00241563_ERZ501477 | MGnify/ENA primary metagenome ERZ501477 (study PRJEB25962, sample SAMEA2042572) | human gut metagenome | biome: human gut; feature: human-associated habitat; material: faeces... | reverse complement strand
TAGAAATTTATTACGATGCTATCCGCAGAGGAGCTTTCACCTGTAATGTGAAAGCCGGTACTTATATGGATATGATGTATATGCCCGATGCGCTCAATGCAGTGGTACAGTTGATGGAAGCCGATCCTTCCCGTTTAAAACACCGCAATAGCTTCAATATTGCCGCTATGAGTTTCGAACCCGGGCAAATTGCTGCCGAGATCCGTAAGCACTTACCTGATTTTAAGATGGATTATCAGATCGATCCGGTAAAACAAGCTATTGCCGATAGCTGGCCTAACAGTATGGACGATTCTTGTGCCCGGGAAGAATGGGGCTGGAAGCCGGAATACAACCTTCAGAATATGACGGTCGATATGCTGGTTAAAGTGAAAGAAAAATTCGATAAGGGATTGATTAAATAAGGGATTGATTAAATAAGGGATTTATAAAAACGACGAGCGGCCTCTTTCCGGGGCCGCTTTTTTGTTTCGTTAGCTCCGATAAAACAAAATAACGGCCTTGGCCGGGAGGAAAATTATAATTCATTGCCCGGATTTTTGTATAATCAATCGAAAAAAACACTAAATTAGGGCACTAAAATAAGAGGTATGGGCAAAAATAAAAAGAAAAGCGAGCCGACCATGAGTAAGCCGGAGTTGAGTAAACGCCTTTTGGCACTGATGAGTAATCACCCGGGTGAGAGTTATAATTATAAGCAGTTGGCGATGCGATTGCAGGTGAAGAGTATGGATGTGAAACGCCAGATCTCGGAAGTGTTGCGGGAATTAGGAGAAAAAGGAGAGTTGGAAGAGATTTCGACAGGAAGATATAAAATGCGGCAGAGAGGGGCTTATATTACCGGTGAAGTCGAGTTGACAGCCAAAGGTTCGGCCTATATCATTTCAAACGAGAGTAAAGAGGATGTGTTTGTTGCTTTTCCTAACCTCAAACACGCCCTGAACGGAGATAAAGTGAAGGTATTGGTATATGCCCGGAGTCGTGACCGCCGCCCCGAAGGAGAGGTGGTCGAGATCCTGGAACGGAAGAAAGGTACTTTTGTCGGCGTAGTACAACGGTCGGCGAATTACGCTTTCCTGATACCGACCGGTAAGCAGTTGCCCTATGATGTGTTCATCCCGACGGAACATTTGAATGGAGCCGAAAACGGGGATAAAGTGGTGGTAAAAATCAAAGATTGGCCTGAAAGTCAGAAGAATCCTGTGGGAGAAGTGATCGAGGTGTTGGGGCGTCCCGGGGATAACGATACGGAAATGAATGCGATTATGGCCGAATATGAATTGCCGGTGAAGTTCCCGCCCAATGTGTTGAAAGCGGCTGAAAAGATCCCTTTGGATATCCCTGAAGAGGAGATCCGCAAGCGCCGCGACTGCCGCGAATTGACCACTTTCACTATCGACCCGAAAGACGCCAAAGATTTTGACGACGCACTCTCCATCCGCAAGCTAAAGGACGGATTGTGGGAAGTAGGCGTACACATTGCCGACGTAACACACTACGTAAAAGAAGGTAGCATCATCGACAAAGAAGCAGAAAAGCGGGCAACTTCCGTTTATCTGGTAGACCGTACCATCCCGATGCTTCCCGAACGGCTGTGTAACTTCATTTGTTCACTCCGCCCGAACGAAGAAAAACTAGCTTTCTCCGTTATCTTCGATATTACGGAAAAAGGAGAAGTCAGAGACTCACGTATCGTACATACGGTTATCAACTCCGACCGTCGCTTCACCTACGAGGAGGCACAACAAATCATAGAAACAAAAGAAGGAGACTTCAAAGAAGAAGTACTCACATTAGATACGATTGCCAAAGCACTGCGCGAAAAACGCTTCTCTGCAGGAGCCATCAACTTCGACCGCTACGAAGTGAAGTTCGAAATTGACGAAAAAGGAAAACCAATCAGCGTTTACTTCAAAGAGTCAAAAGATGCCAATAAACTGGTGGAAGAATTCATGTTGCTCGCTAACAAGACCGTAGCAGAAAAGATAGGATGTGTGCCGAAGAACAAGAAAGCCAAAGTGCTTCCTTACCGTATCCACGACCTGCCCGATCCGGAGAAGTTGGAGAACTTGTCACAGTTCATCGCCCGCTTCGGCTACAAAGTGCGTACAAGCGGAACGAAGACTGATATTTCAAAATCCATCAACCATTTATTGGACGACATACACGGAAAGAAAGAAGAGAACCTGATAGAAACCGTATCCATCCGCGCCATGCAGAAAGCACGTTACTCAACCCATAACATCGGTCACTACGGACTAGCTTTCGAATATTACACTCACTTTACTTCTCCCATCCGCCGTTTCCCGGACATGATGGTACACCGTTTGGTGACGAAGTATATGGACGGAGGACGTAGCGTATCCGAAGCCAAGTACGAAGACCTCTGCGACCACAGCTCGAACATGGAACAAATTGCAGCCAATGCCGAGCGTGCTTCCATCAAATATAAACAGGTGGAATTTATGAGCGAACGTCTGGGGCAGATTTACGACGGTGTAATCTCCGGCGTAACCGAGTGGGGACTTTATGTAGAACTGAACGAAAACAAATGTGAAGGTCTGGTCCCTGTTCGTGATCTGGATGATGACTACTACGAATTCGACGAGAAGAACTATTGTCTTCGCGGACGCCGCAAAAACAAAATATACAGTCTGGGAGACGCTATTACTGTTCGGGTAGCTCGTGCTAATCTGGAAAAGAAACAATTGGATTTTGAATTAATAGAAAAGTAAATTCACCACAGAGTACACTAAGAAATCAGGAAGTAAAAAGACTTCATGTACTCCGTGTCCTCTGTGGTAAGCCAAACAGCCATTATGAAAACTGTCATTATTGAAGATAAACAACGAATCGAATCCATTATTCTCCATTGCGATGCCTGTTTTGTAGGCATTACTGATTTGGAAGGTAATCCCTATGTAGTTCCGATGAACTTCGGTTATGAGAATGGCATCATATATCTTCATTCGGGTCCTGAAGGCAGCAAGTTGGAGATGCTGGAACATAATAATAATGTATGCATCACTTTCAGCGTTGGACATAAACTTGTCTACCAACACGAAAAGGTAGCCTGCAGTTACAGTATGCGTTCGGAAAGCGCGATGTGTCGGGGGCAAGTAGAATTCATCGAAGAAATAGATGAGAAACGCCGTGCATTGGATATTATCATGCGTCATTACACGGATAGTGAGTTCAACTATTCCGATCCTGCGGTACGTAATGTCAAAGTATGGCAAGTACGTATCGATCAGATGACAGGAAAAGTTTTCGGTCTGCGAGCCAACGAAAAGCCATGAAGCGGTTTTCCGGCTTTCGACAATACTTGAGTAGAGTATTCAACAAGCATTGTAGAGTATTTCCAAACTAATTTCTCTAAACAAAAGTTTAGATCACTTTTACCCTCACACCCTCACCATTGTCTGTATCTCTTTATCCATCGGCATTACAGGTGTGAGGGTAAAGGTGATTATAAAGACTATTCTATCCTCTCATATCAAAATCTTTTTGTATACTTGCAACATAAATAAAATAGATAAGTACTCTTGCAAAAAAATAGATTATGAAGAAACTGCTATGTCTCGCCCTGTTAGTATCTGCCGGAAGTATCTACTCCGGAAGTATCTCGGCAAACAACAAACCTACTGATAACAAATCCGGCAACAACTCAAAGGACATATACAAAAAGACCTGGATCGACTTCAATAAAAACGGTATAAAGGATGTATACGAAGATCCCTCCGCTCCTATCGAAGCCCGCATCGCGGATTTGCTTTCGCAAATGACACTGGAAGAGAAAACCTGTCAGATGGCTACTCTCTACGGTTCGGGACGGGTATTGAAAGATGCATGGCCTACTGCCGGATGGTCAGCGGAAATTTGGAAGGACGGTATCGGAAATATTGATGAGCAGGCGAACGGACTGGGTAAATTCGGTTCTGAAATCTCCTATCCGTATGCCAACAGCGTAAAGAACCGACACACCATTCAACGCTGGTTTATGGAACAGACACGACTGGGTATTCCGGTGGACTTTACCAATGAAGGAATACGCGGATTATGTCACGACCGGGCCTACCATGTTTCCCGCTCAATGCGGGCAAGGTGCCACGTGGAACAAAAAACTGATCCGGGAAATTGCGAAAGTCACTGCAGATGAGGCAAAAGCATTGGGATATACCAATATTTATTCTCCTATTCTGGATATAGCACAAGATCCTCGCTGGGGACGTGTGGTGGAAAGTTATGGGGAAGATCCTTATCTGGTGGGCGAATTGGGAAAACAGATGATTCTCGGTCTGCAAAATGAAGGTATCGTTGCTACTCCGAAACATTTTGCCGTTTACAGTATTCCGGTCGGTGGACGTGACGGAGGTACGCGTACTGATCCGCACGTGGCCCCGCGTGAGATGAAGACTCTTTATCTGGAACCTTTCCGCAAAGGTATTCAGGAAGCGGGTGCTCTAGGGGTGATGAGTTCGTATAATGATTATGACGGGGAGCCTGTTTCCGGAAGTTATCATTTCCTCACGGAGATTCTGCGTCAGCAATGGGGATTCAAGGGATATGTAGTATCGGATAGTGAGGCGGTAGAGTTTCTGCATACCAAACATCGTATCACTCCGACTGAAGAAGAGATGGCAGCACAAGTAGTCAATGCAGGATTGAATATCCGTACTAACTTTACTCCGCCACAAGATTTTATTCTCCCGTTGCGCCGTGCTATCAACGAAGGCAAAGTTTCTTTGCACACGCTCGATCAACGTGTCGGTGAAATTCTCCGTGTCAAGTTTATGATGGGACTTTTTGATAATCCGTATCCCGGTGATGACCGTCGTCCGGAGACAGTGGTACACAACGACGCTCATAAAGCAGTATCTATGAAAGCCGCTTTAGAGTCCATCGTTCTTTTGAAGAATGAGAATCAGATGCTTCCGTTATCCAAGAACTTCAGCAAAATAGCTGTGATTGGTCCGAATGGGGAAGAAGTGAAGGAGTTGACTTGCAGATATGGTCCCGCCAATGCGTCTATTAAGACTGTATATCAGGGAATCAAAGAATATCTGCCTAACTCGGAAGTTCGCTATGTTAAAGGCTGTGATATTATTGATAAGTATTTCCCGGAGAGCGAACTGTACAATGTTCCATTAGATACACAAGAGCAGGCGATGATTCATGAAGCGGTAGAATTAGCAAAAGCTTCGGATGTCGCTATTCTTGTACTGGGTGGAAATGAGAAAACGGTTCGGGAAGAGTTCTCACGTACCAATCTTGACCTCTGCGGACGTCAGCAACAATTATTGGAAGCGGTTTATGCAACAGGTAAACCTGTCGTTCTAGTGATGGTGGACGGAAGAGCAGCAACCATCAACTGGGCAAACAAATACGTTCCTGCCATTATCCATGCCTGGTTCCCCGGAGAATTTATGGGGGATGCCATCGCTAAAGTTCTTTTCGGAGACTATAATCCGGGAGGACGTCTGGCTGTCACTTTCCCGAAATCAGTGGGACAGATTCCTTTTGCATTCCCATTCAAGCCGGGCTCTGACTCCAAAGGAAAAGTCCGTGTAGACGGTGTGCTCTATCCTTTCGGATATGGTTTAAGCTATACGACCTTCGGATATTCAGACTTGAAAATATCTAAACCGGTGATCGGTCCGCAGGAAAATATCACTCTTTCATGTACTGTAAAGAATACAGGAAAGAAAGCAGGGGATGAAGTAGTCCAGCTTTATATCCGGGATGATTTCAGCAGCGTTACCACCTACGATAAAGTTTTGCGTGGTTTTGAACGTATTCACTTGCAACCGGGAGAAGAACAAACTGTCAACTTTACCCTTACTCCTCAAGACTTGGGATTATGGGACAAGAATAATCGGTTCACGGTAGAGCCGGGAAGTTTCTCGGTGATGGTGGGAGCTTCTTCACAGGATATACGGTTGAAGGGGAGTTTCGAAGTGCAATAAATAAATCCAAGACAGTCACATTGCTTTTATTTCTCTTTCGCCAATTAGGATAGAGCTATAAGTTATACTTAATAAAACAAATAAAACCGGCATCTTTATAAGTTATGCTTAATAAAATTGCTATATCTGTTTTGTATATCAACTATAGATGATTTTACTGCCACAGGAAGAAAACGACTTCTACTTTTGACTGGATTAATTGGCTATCAGATCTAACAATGCTGCAATAAAAGCGTTTGGTATTCCAGAACGTTAGACTATTTATATATTACTGTAGTGGCAACTAACGTTGCCCCTACAGTAAACTAATAATGCAACAAGCTTTTTACACTTTCTCTAAAAAACAAGAACAAATAAAAAACACAAATCTTCTATACATACCTATAGAAAGTATTTGCAAATGAAATGAATCACATACAATATTCAGAGAAAATTCTTATTTAAATTTTATATTATACTCCGGTATATATGTTCTACTAGATATTATTTCCTGCCCTGTACTCTTCACAGTCATAGTAACAGTAACATTAACCCCAAGATTCGCTACATACAATACAGGTTTACCATTTAAACACATATTGCACATTGAGCGGGGAAAAGCATCGACTTCAGTACGATTATAAGATGACATATATGAGAATATAGTATTAGAATATAACTTGAAAGTCCCTGCATATGTAGAATAACCATTAATATAAGTATCAGGATCACCTATAACAATCGGATATTCGTAATAAGATGCAAACTTAACCTTTGTGCCTTTCTTCTCATCCTGAATAACCGTTGGAGTAAAATCGTATCCAGACCTTTTACTTGGTATATAAACATAAACTCCTGTATAAGAAGGATTAGGGGTTCTATTATAATAATCCTTAAATTGAGTATCCCATTCACTTCCTTCAAATTCGACAACATTAGAACTAACTTTATAAGTTACTTCATCTGCTATGGCTGGATTAATAACTACATTAAATGTTGGATGAAACGATAAACTATAATATTTCCCAGAATATTTGCAATTATATGCAGAAGCAATATCTGGTCGAGCCGTTATTTCATGATAAGTTCCTGTTATATTTAATATTGGTGCAGATGTTAAATTCCAGGCCCCAAATCCTTCATCATATTTTATAGCAGTCAAAGGCAATACCGGAATCGAGCTATTACCAATCATCTGTCCTTTTAAATCAATAGTTCCATTGGTAGATAATTCAACCGTTTGTATAGTGGGCTCATTAACCTTCTTCGAACCAAGAAATGATCCAAAGAGAGCGTTCAATCCTCCAGCTATCAATCCTGAAACTCCTCCCTTTGCTAATCCAGCCAGTCCACCAGCAACTACATTTCCTACATTTTTTAAAATTCCAGATGAAGAATTATTGATAGCCTTTTCAGCCTCTCCTTTCACCCATTTTTCAGCTGCATCTCCTCCCGCCTTTACAATGGTATTTGCACCTTTTTGCAAAAGATTTGGAGATGAGGAATAATGATCTTCGATAATAGTACCTGTTGTTGTGTCTTTGTAATTTCCTGTAATAGTTAGTTCTGAGATATTTAACACTTTTGAATAAACATTGATCCCCCCGTCTGTTTTTCCTGTATAAGTTAGCGGTATCTGAAAACAATTCCAACCTCTGTCAATGCCCAGGGTGGTGTTATTGCTCAAACAATTGACACCTACACGCTGAATAGAAGCCCGATCCAATGGCGCTGTGAATGTAGTTCCCTGATTAAAATAGCCATAAAATCTTTCATCAAAAAATTCCCAAACAGCATTATTACTTAAGAAAGAATTCTGATTATAATAAAACACCTTTAAAATCCCGGTATATTTATTATAAAAAATCAAATAATCACTGCCAATATCTTTGTTTGGAGTACTCAAGAACACCCATCCATCTTCTTTTTTTATGTCCATCCTTATATCATAAATTATACTTGTAGGAGCATATTCAACCCAAGGTAAATCAACAACCTTATTATCAGTCAGTTGAATCGATGTTTGATTTTCCCAATCTTGTTCAAAGTTTGGAGGGGCCAATGATCTAGTAATTGCCGATGCATTAACTTCTAAATCCAACAAATTGTTTTGACTTTCATCTGTACATGAATAATTAATAAAAACAGATAAAATAACGAAGAAAATAGATACATGTTTCATAATAATAAAATTTAAAAGGTTTTACTCTATAGAAATACATTATATCTCAATATATTAAATATGTAACACCAATCATTTTTCACAATTATATCTCTATCATCAACACTTACGAGAATTAACATATTCAATACATGAACTTCATTATTAGCTTTATCCTTATACGTTTTCAAGACTAATTAAAAACTATAAGAAGATAACATCATAATCAAATAATAGTTACCTGACAAATATACAATTTTGCCCAATAGCGACAAACTTTATCTCTCTATTTTTTCAATCATTCCTTATAAAAAATCGGATATAAATCTTTAAAAAGATACTTTTTTAAGTTCCCAGTCTCACAGCCAGTGAGTTGAGATTTTGTGCACTGTTACGGCTAAATCTATCGACCAAAGATATTGCGCAGTTCACCAATCTTACTATTCGTGGGGTAGAAACAGCCCGCTATCGAATAAGAAAGAAACTTGCCATTCCCGGAAATATTAATCTTGTTGATTTTCTAATTGACTTTACATAGGAAGATTTACTGAATATTCCTTCTAATTTCACACCCCTATTCTGTTGGGATTTTCTAAAGAAACTTTATCTTTGTAATGTCAACAATTAAAAGAATATGGTTCGTTTTAATCTTGTTATCACCTTACTACTAATGATAAGCATGGCTGTCAAAGCCGAACTGACCAACCGGATGTTCGATGTCAGGCATGTAGGCTATGCAGAAGGCCTTAGTAGTCAACGTGTTTTTTCGATTGTCGAGGATGGAGACGGTGCTATGTGGATTGCTACAAAAACCGGAATAGACAGATACAACGGTCATACGGTAAAGAACTATGATTTGCCGGGCAGTTTCTATTATGGCGATCTTGCCGGACGCAGACTTTACTTATTGTACGACGCACAACAAGGACTGTTTGCCTACGACCACACCGGACGAATCTACCGATATTCCACCATCCTGGATCATTTTGAACAAGTCCTCCACCTGGGACAATTGATTCAGGAAGAAGTCATCTTGAACAAACTCTGTTTGGATAGTGACGGAACCTGGTGGATGGGGGCGGATAAAGGACTATACAAGCAAGAAGCGGACCATCGTATAGTTGCCGTGCTGAAAGGACAATATGTCAACGACATCGCATTTGCCGGCGAGTCGCTTTTTGTGGGCACTTCTAACGGAGTCTGGCAACTGTCACACGCCCTGCCGGATAAGAAACGCCAGCTGCTGGAAGGGTGGAATGTACAAACATTGTTCTGCGACAAACCGAAAAAAGAACTCTGGATAGGCACATTTGGCAGCGGTTTGTCTGTGATGAACCTCGACACTTCCAAAATGCTTGCGCTGGAGGGACAAGGGAGCACGTTCCTTCATCCGATACGGGCAATTACAGACTATGATGTGCATACCATACTCATAGGCGTGGACGGTGGCGGTGTGTATGCGATAGACAAAGACACCAAGAAAGCCCGTTTACTGATGAATACCAAAGATGACACAGATACTTACCTGCACGGAAACGGCGTATATGCCGTAACCAAAGACGACCAAGGCAACATCTGGATAGGTAGTTATACGGGAGGCGTATCCGTGGCTATCCTGCTGAAACATCCCATTTCGATATTAGCACACGAAAAGGGAAATACCCATTCTCTCATCAGCAACAACGTGAATGATATCGAAGAAAACCCGGATGGCAACCAATGGTTCGCTACCGATGATGGAATCAGCATCCGAAACACCCTGTCAGGCACTTGGAAACACGTGCTGAAAGAAATCGTAACCATTTCTCTTTGCACATCCGGAAATGGGAACGTATGGGTAGGAACGTACGGAGACGGAGTGTATCTATTGGATAACAACGGACGCGTATTACGCCATCTCACCAAGCAACAAGGGCAATTGACCACCAATTATATTTTCTCCGTCAGACAAGACATGGAGGGAGACTTATGGATAGGAGGTCTGGACGGATGCCTGATCATGTTTGAAAAAGAAAAAGGCAGCAGACGGTCTTTCGACGTGAATTGGGTACAGTCCATTGAACCTATCGACCGCAACCGGGTAGCGGTGGCTACCGTCAATGGTTTCTTCCTAGTGGACAAACATACAGGGAATATACAGCACTATGCCAATTCCCAGGAATTTCACAATCAGAATGTCAGTGCTTATATCATCTCTATGCTGTTCAATGACGACGGAACCGTGTGGCTGGGAACCGAAGGGGGAGGATTGAATCTATATGACATGAAAAACCGGACGGTAAAGACTTTCACTGTTCAAGAGGGATTGCCGTCCAACGATATATATAGTTTGCAGCGAGACGACAAGAAACGCTTGTGGGTCAGCACCGGAAAAGGAATTGCCTTGATAGACAGCCTGCGCGTGTCGAACCTCAACTATGCGGGCAATATAGACAAGGAATATAACAAATCCTCATTTGCCCGGTTGATGAACGGCGAGTTTGTGTATGGCAGCACGGATGGCGCTGTCTTTATCATGCCACTCGACATCTCAACCGTAGACTACTGGACGCTCCTGCGTTTCACGGGGCTGACGGTTGATTATCAAAACGTCCAGGAAGAAGAATCGTTGAGACCCGCCATCCATGATATGCTTGCCGACCGTGCGGTACGGCTCGGCTATAAATACAACTCGTTTACCGTTTCTTTTGAATCTATCAACTATCGTTTCCAGCGCGATATTGTCTATCAGCATATTTTAGAGGGGTATGACAATGACTGGAGCAAACCGTCTGCCGAGGGCAAGGCATCCTACACCAAAGTATCGCCGGGCACTTATCTTTTTAAGGTGCGCAGCCTGCGGCGCAGCGACGGAAAGACAACCCAAGTTTCTGAGATAGAATTAATTACTTTGATTATAGAGTTA
>ENA-OPCP01002086-OPCP01002086.1-human-gut-metagenome-genome-assembly--contig:-NODE-2086-length-11028-cov-2.746195_pt1 | contig 11028 bp, 6 predicted proteins | sample MGYA00241563_ERZ501477 | MGnify/ENA primary metagenome ERZ501477 (study PRJEB25962, sample SAMEA2042572) | human gut metagenome | biome: human gut; feature: human-associated habitat; material: faeces... | reverse complement strand
TCCACATCCTCGCACTCAATGTGAACCGCCAGCGGCACCATCTTCTCACGGCACAGGGGCTCGTCAGTGCCGTATTTGTCCACCTTCACCACGATGATGGAGGTATCGGCAGGAATGTCCAGCTCCAGCATCTTGGCAATGTCCTGAACACTCTGACCCACGGGCTTGCCGTTGATGGCACCCAGGCCGTTGGGGAACAGCAGCTGGCGGGCCCGGTCACGCACGGCGGGGTCGTCAGTGTAGTAGACCTTCTCAGTCTTCATCAGCTCTACCACCTTTGCAGAGATGCTCTTAGGAGTAATGAAAGAGCGGTTGCAGGCACAGATGATGCCGTTGTCAAACTTGCAGCCAAACACAGTCTGGCCCACGGCCATGGGCAGATTGTCATACTCGGGGTCAAAAATGGTCTGAGAGTTGCCGGGGCCCACACCGTAGGCAGGCTTGCCGCTGGAGTAAGCGGCCTTCACCATGTTAGGGCCACCAGTACCCAGAACGGTGTCGGAGGCAGCCATCATCATCTGAGTCAGCTCGATATTGGGCTCCTCCACATACTGGAAGATATTGTCAGGGGCGCCTGCAGCCTTCAGGGCATCGTTGAAGATTTTGCAGGTGTGGACTGTGGACTTTTTGGCCCGGGGATGGGGGGCGCAGAGGATGACGTTGCGGCCCTTCAGGGCGTACACACCATTAAATAGGATGGTGATATTGGGGTTGGTGGTGGGAATGACGCAGGAGATGATACCCTTGGGATGGGCCACGAAGGTCAGGTGGCGGCGCTCATCTTGGCCGATGATACCCACGGACTTCTTTCCCTTGATAGCGTACCATACACCGTTGGGAGAGCCGGTGTTCTTCATGATTTTGTCGGGGACATTGCCAAGCCCGGTTTCTGCAACAGCCTCCTCAGCCAGCTCTTCAGCGTGAGCCGCAAAGGCTTCGCAGCAAATGCGGCACAGTTCGTCAATTTGCTCCTGAGTGTAGCTCTCCAGCTCTGCCAATGCCTTACGGCCCTTGGCTACCATTTCGTTAACCAACGCCTCGTTCTGTTCAGTATTCATAATGTAAATCCTCCTTTATGATTTCTTTGCCGTTACAATTCCGGCTCTATATACGGTTCTAAATAGGGTCTACTGAATGGCTGGAACATTTGGAAATCTCGGAAAAATGACCAGCTCGCCGAGGTCAAAATCGTAGTCCAGAGCCCAACCGCAGTCAGGCGCAAAAAGGAGACGCAGTTTGCGCTCCATATTTGCGGCAAAGAAGCCCATCGCAATTGAGGTCATGGAAGTGTCGGGCAAACGAGTCATGACCCGGTCCAAGCTATATCGGCGCTTGACGACACCAAATGTTCCCTCAATCACGACGCGGTCGCAGCCATCCTGGTAGATCTGTTTGCTTTCTGCCTGCTTCTCCTCTGCCGACTTCCGTCCCAGCCTGGGACCTGAAAGACGGATCCCCAGCGAGGTGCACCAAAGCCGATTTTCTCTGCCGGGATAAGCCCGGTCTGCCAGAATCGTCTTTGGATAGAAGCCAAAGGTCTCCTTATATTCCTCAACGACCTGCTGCAGACTTCTGCTCTCAGAGTAGTTGTTCCAGTCAACCTTCATCAGGAAAGCGTAACCACCCACAAGACCTACTATGACTTTGGCACCAAACTCAGTAGGACATCCCGCTTTACCGCGCACAATAGGGCGAACGTGCGGCTGATCGATGCTGACGATGCGGTCTTCTATCTGATGACTCTTCCGCACATACATGTCCCACTGTTGGCGGCAGAGTTCCTGGATCACCAACAGCTTCCTGTAAAGGTCATCCCCCAACAGCGTTAAGGACACGCCGTGAGCCACCATCTTCTCGATGTAGCCGATATCCCTCTGGATATATTGCAAATTCCCGCGGAGAACCATCCGCGTTTCTCGTACAGTATGGGTGCGCTTCTTGGCGTATGCCAAATATCTTTCCCGAGCCTGCTGGCGATAGGTCCGGGGCTTCTCGGGGTACAGATCACGGGCGGAAGGATACAGCAAATCGATCATCTTTTCTACCAGCTCCCGGGCGTGGTTCAGCAGCCCGACATCCGTCGGATAATGAATATCTGCCGGACAGCAGGTCGCGTCAAGAATCAGCGTTCCACGGTTCTCAGATTCTTCTGTCGGCTGTGCCGAGAGAGTGTCCTCACTGTCTTCCTGATTTACGGAATCATCTTCCTCGGGGTTATCCATGCTGGCAACTGCTTCTGGCGCAAAAACCAGATCGTTAATCCGTTGAATCATCTCAGGAGAAATACGCTTCCTAAAATGTGTCATCATGGATGCGTCGAAGGGCGAGTCCATGGTGTAGCACTCAAATCCGCAGAAGTACTGCAGATACGGGTTCTCCTGGATATTTCGTCTGGTCTGTTCATCTGTGTAGCCTTCCTCGGCCTGGATATACAGTGCCCCGAAGGCCAGACGAGATGGAATGGCCACTTGGCCCTCACTGCTCTTGAAATGTTCCTGATACTCCCGGTCAATCTCTTTCCAAGGGAACTTCTTGCTGAGGATTACCCACCGGTTATCCTCACGCAATGTGACCCCAAAGGGCATCTCCACCTTAAGCTGGTCATAATCTTCGTGCCGATACATCTTCATCACCTGCAAACTTTTCTCTCAATGTTTTACCATTCTGCTTGCAGTTATTGTACCACATATCCCGCCATTTTTGTAGTGTTTTCAACGGGTTTCAGCCTTTGGATACCCGTTCAGTAGGCACTAAATATGGTTAGGGGAAATCAATTGTAAATCTTCTTCAAGATTTCCAGGCAGTCCTCCTTGGTCATCTTCCGGGGATTGAACCTCTGGAAGAACTCCTTGGAACAAACATCTGCCACTTCGTCAAACAGACTCTCGTCATAGGCAAAAGTCTTGATGGAAGGCAACTTGCATCGATTGTCGCGGAAATCAATGAAGGCTTCTCGGGTCTTGGCACCGATCACCTCCGGACTTTCACTCCCATCAAAAACTGCGCCGAACGCAATACCGATTCGTTTTGTGAGTTCAGGAACAGCGGGCGCGTTAAACTCTAATACCCAGGGTTCTGCGTAGGCACAGGCCATACCGTGGGGGATATTGAAGTAGCCGCCGATTGTCTGACCAATGGAGTGTCCGGCGTGGGTGTGACCGTACAGTAGCAGGAAACCACCGACAGAGGCCGCTACAGCCATCTTGTCTCTGGCTTCAATATCAGTTCCGTCGGACACGGCGCGGGGCAGATATTCTGTAATAGTGTCAATTACCTTTTCTGCGAAGAACTGCACAAAATCATTAGTCAGTGTCCCAGTGTAGCCTTCCACAGCGTGGGTCAGAGCATCTAAGCCTGTATAGGCAGTCAATTTCGGCGGCATACCCACCATCAGTTCCGGATCTACCACCGCATACTCAGCAAATGCCCGATCAGCAATGAAATTGAATTTGATGTGGTCTTCATCGGAGAGAATAGCGCCATCCGACATTTCGCTGCCAGTTCCCGCAGTGGTGGGAATGAGAATCAGGCCACTCCCCACATCAAAAGGCTTTCCAAAGTTTGCGTACTGAATCAGAGGCCCGGGATTGAATCGAAGAATATTCACACCCTTGGCGCAATCAATATTGCTACCGCCGCCAAGGCCGATTACGAAATCACACCCCGTCTGCTTGAATACCTCATAGCCCTTTTCACTAGCGGAAATAAGAGGATTAGGCTCGTTCTCATCGAACACAACAGATTCGATATAGTCGTTTTTCAGGCCTTGCACAACCTTTTCCACCATACCAGTAGCAATCACACCCGGATCGCAGACGATCAGTCCCTTTGTTCCGCCAATCAGTTTTGCAAGCTCACCCAACTGATTGACAACACCATTGCCGTAAAGGACCTTTACTCTCTCATAAAACTGAAAATTCAACATAACTACTTCCTCCTGTCTTTCGTTATTTTACATACTTGTTTGTATGTAATTTGTGATTTAAGAATAATCCCCAGTTTATTCCATGTCAACATTAGATTATTTTTTAACACTATATTCGTTTATAATTATATATTCTTCATTAAATTTTTGTTTATTATGAACTTATTATTTAATTTTTAACAAGTCGGCAATTTTTTAACAATTATGTTATTATTTTCACTTATATACATACATGCGTGTTTGCAATTCATGCATCCTCAATAATACAAAAAGCCCTGTATCACAAACCATACAGTAAACATCACTTAACGTAAAACAGAGCCTGCTCCCTATGAATCGGGAAGCAGGCTCTGCGCTTATGCGTCCGGCTCAACACCGGGTGCCATTTTCAGTCGTGCCACATTTACCCGATATTCCTTCTTAAAGTTGATAAAATAATTCTCAAATCCTGCTGTATTGTACACAGACTTGGGAGAAATGTTTCGTTCTTTAACTTTGATACTGCACTTCACCGTGAGGCCCTTAACGTTTCATTGCGTATGTTTTTTTGATTCCCTGCATTGCGCAGGCATCTTCTACCTGCTTCCTTTTCGAGACAAGTCAGTCTGTAGTTTCTTTGCTTGCACGTTTCTCGGCTTCAAGAATCTTTATGACATAGCGCATCATCTCTCCAAGCGAAAAAGCGGCACAGATAAATTCGTTAAACTGTTTCTCCTATTTATGGCTCAATTCGTTTATTTAAACGGTTACATTGCAATCCGCATCATAATTCGTGTGCAGCAAATGGTGAGGTTTATCGCTCAGAGGCCTTTTCAGGTATGTTCTGTACAGCTCTTGGATATCCGGATTCTCATGGGAGAAGCGGAGGTCAGCCTTTGCATCCAACTTCCAAAGTTGGATACCCCGGGAGGCTGCCATCTCTACACCCTCGTGGATAGGCTGACCGCCGCCACCGGCGCAGCCGCCGGGGCAGGCCATGACTTCTACGAAGTCGTAGTCCACCTCACCATTGTCCACAGCCTCCATCAGCTTCCGGGTATTGGCCAGCCCACTGACCACTGCCACGCGGACCTTTCCGGCGCCAGGAATGTCGAAGGATGCCTCCTTCCAAGGCTTGCTGCCCCGCCCCTGTTCGAAGGCATCCGGGTCGGGGTTCTTGCCCGTCACCAGATAGTAAGCGCTGCGCAGAGCTGCGTCCATAACGCCGCCGGTGGTGCCGAAGATGACCGCCGCACCGGTGCCGGATCCAAGCGGGCTATCAAAGGGTTCCTCATCCAAATCAGAGGGAACGATGCAGTCGCTGCGGAACAGGCGAACCATCTCTCGGGTGGTCAACACCACATCCACGTCCGGATCTCCGCAGGCATCCTTCATATTTGGTAGCTCACTCTCCGCCTTTTTGGCAGAGCAGGGCATGACGGACACCACGCACATCTTGTGTGGGTCAATGCCCATCTTCTCAGCAAAGTAACTCTTGGCTACCGCGCCAAACATCTGCTGGGGAGACTTGGCAGTGGAAAGGTTCTCCTTATAGTCGGGGAACTCCGTCTTGAGGAACCGTACCCAACCGGGACAACAGGAGGTGAACATGGGCCAGCGGTACTTTCCCCGGTGGGTGAACCGCTCCACGAACTCGCTCCCCTCCTCCATGATGGTCAGGTCCGCGGAAAAGTTCGTATCAAACACGTAATCAAAGCCTATGCGCTTCAGCGCTGCTACCATGCGGCCAGTAGCGCCCTGCTTTGGAGACAGGTTAAACGCCTCCGCCCATGCCACACGGACAGCAGGAGCCACTTGAACAACAGTTGTGATTTCAGGGTCTGCCAGGGCCCGCAGTACCCGGTTGGTGTCATCCCGTACTGTCAAAGCACCTGTGGGGCAGTGGGTGACACACTGCCCGCAAAAGGTGCAGGCAGTGTTTTTCAGATAGCGGTTGTAACTGACATCCACCGTCGTACGGGAGCCAGTGCCCGCCACATCCCAGATATGCATACCCTGGATCTTGTCACAGACCTGAACGCAGCGCATACACTTGATACACTTGCTGGCCTCCCGGACAATGGGGACACTTAGATCCACATTGGAGCGCTCAGGCTGGACATCGTAGGGCTGGTAATGGATGTTCAGATCGTGAGAAAGCTTTTGGAGTTCGCAGTTACCGCTACGGATGCACACTGTGCAGTTGGAATTGTGCTGACTGAGAATGAGCCGCAGATTGGTCTTTCGTGCCTGCCGGACCCGGGGAGAGTTGGTCTGGATGGACATGTCCTCCAGAACCTCTGTGTTGCAGGCGGGGACCAAGCGATCTGTTCCCTCGATCTCCACCACGCACATTCGGCAGGCGGCAATTTCGTTGATGTCCTTCAAAAAACAGAGGTGGGGGATGGGAATACCGGCTTTCTCAGCGGCACCCAGAATGGTGGTACCCTTTGCAGCGGACAGTTCCCTGTCATTGATCTTGAAGTTTACCATTTCTCCACACGTCCTCCCTTAAAGATTCCATAGCCAAAATGATCACACCGCAGACAGCGGGAAGACTCCCGAGATGCTTCTTCATGTGTCATGCTGTATTCGATGCATTGGAAATCACACTTCCGCTCACCAGCATCCCGCTCACCGGGATTGACGCGCCCTCTGGGGCGCAGGTCCGTGCAGCGGGGAGTCGGTATGTCAATGTCTACCTTGATCTCATGGTTGAAGCCCAGATAATCGTCGATATTGGCGGCTGCCGCCTTGCCCGCCGCAATGGCACGGATAACAGTGGCGGGCCCGGTGACGCAGTCGCCGCCGGCGAACACGCTGTCCATATCCCGCACCTGCCCCGACAGGCCCGCCACAAAGGCACCCCGCTGAATGGGGACGCCGGCCTGATCGAAGCCCTGGATCTCGACGCCCTGTCCGATGGCCACCACGATGACATCCGCCGGGATGCGAACCTCCTCCAGCGCCGCCTTGCCGGGACGGGGACGCCCTGCCTTGTCCACCTCCCCGATGATCTGGGGCTGGACCCACAGGGCCTTGGCGGCGCCGTCCTCATCGGCCTCGATGCGGACGGGAGCGGCCAGCGTCATCAGCTCGGCTCCCTCCGCCAGCGCACCGGTGATCTCGTCCGGCAGCGCCGTCATGTCCGCCTGACGGCGGCGATAGACGCAGGTGACCTTGTCGGCCCCCAGTCGGATGGAGCTGCGGGTGACGTCCATGGCCACGTTGCCGCCGCCGATGACCACCACCTGCTTGCCGGTGAAATCCGGCATCTCGTTGTCGCCGATGGCACGCAGCATCTCCACGGCGGAGATGACATTCTTACTGTTCTCGCCGGGGATGCCGGTCTTTTTATCCTGATGAGCGCCGATGGCGATGTAGATGCAGTCATACTCCTGCTCCAGCTTCTCCAGCCAGATATCCCGGCCCACGGTGACGCCGGTATGTACCTCAATACCAAGAGACAGAATGGATTCGATCTCGGCGTCCAGCTTCTCACGGGGGAAGCGGTAGCTGGGGATGCCGTAGCGCAGCATACCGCCCAGCTGCTCCCGCTCCTCGTACACCGTGACCCCGTGACCCATAAGGGCCAGGTAGTAGGCGCAACTGAGACCGCTGGGGCCTCCGCCGATGATGGCCACCTTCTTGCCGGTGGCGGGAGCGCACTCCGGCTGGGGTACCACCCCGGCGTGGTCCACGGCATAGCGCTTCAGGCCACGGATATTGATGGCATCGTCCACCATATTCCGGCGGCAGCGGGCCTCGCAGGGATGCTCGCAGATATAGGCGCAGGCCGTGGGGAAGGGATTGTCCTTGCGGATCAGGCGCACTGCATCAGCGCAGCGACCCTCCCCTACCAGCGCCATGTAGCCGGGGATATCCACGCCGGCGGGACACAGTGCCACACAGGGAACGGGATTTTGCAGGCCCGCCAGACAGCGGTTGTGCTTCACGTGCTCCTCGTAGTCATCCCGGAAGCCCTCCAGCCCCTCCACCACCAGACGGGCGGCGTCACGGCCGATGGCACAGTCGGCGGTGTTGACGATGCTGCGGGCGGTCTTTTCGATGATGGCAATGGTCTCCATGGTAGCCTCGCCGTCCAGCACCTGATTGATCAGCAGCGTCAGTTGCCCCAGCCCGATCCGGCAGGGGACACATTTGCCGCAGGTCTGTGCATGGCACAGCTGCAGAAACGATAGGGACATATCCACCGGACACAGGCCCGGAGGGCTGGCGGCAATGCGCCGCTCCATATCCCGGTAAAGCCCTTCCACCACGGTCTGGGCCCGGCTGGGTGTCTTGATATCCAGTCTGCTCAAAGCAGGACACTCCTTTCGTCGGCACGGAGAATAGCGCCCCATTCTCCGGCGCATATGATTGAATTATGTTAAGAATGACATAATTCACAGCCAAAGTCAATGGGATAAAATCTTTTGTTGCAGTGAAAAATTATCATTAGTTTTCTGAAAAAGTCACGAAAGTGTATACAATTCCGCAAGAATTGTGAGATTTTTCCATGGAACATAGCTTTTCACCTCATGGGGGCCGGGCGTCCTGCCCTCCTGCGGCGATGTTTTTTGTGCAAAAATTTTCGTCCCACGCAGTCCCCTCCCCTCTCCGGAGGGGGCATCGGGCCGGACTTGACAGGGACAGTCCGGGGGAATATAATTTGAATACTTATGGCCATTTGCGATACGGCTATTTCTTATTATAATATTTACGGAATGTGCAAAGGACAAGTGACATGAACTTTCGTTTGATACTGAACATCATGGGCTATACCCTCTGGGTGGAAGCCGGGTGCCTGCTGCTGCCGCTGCTGGTGTCCGCAGGCTATGGTGAGGCCTGCTGGGAGCCGTTTTTGTGGACGCTGGGGCTGTGCAGCCTGTGCGGGCTGATCCTCACCCGCATCCCGGCCCGGAAGAACCGTCTGCAGGGCCGGGACGGCTATACGGTGGTGGCCATGGCGTGGATCGTGCTGTGCCTGTTCGGGGCGGTGCCTTACGTCCTCAGCGGGGCTGTCCCCCACTATGCTGACGCCCTGTTCGAGACGGCCTCTGGCCTCACCACCACCGGAGCCACCATCCTGACGGATGTGGAGGCCATGCCAAGGGGTATCCTCTTCTGGCGGGCGCTGACCCAGTGGATGGGCGGCATGGGTGTGCTGGTGCTGTTTCTGGCCCTGATGCCCCGGACGGGGGCGGGAGCCGTACACCTGATGCGGGCCGAGAGTCCCGGTCCCATCAAGAGCAAACTGCTGCCCCATGTCAGTGATACCGCCAAGGTACTCTATGGCATCTACATTGGACTGACGGCGGCAGAGATCGTGGCCCTGTGTCTGGCAGGCATGGACTTTTACGAGGCTGTGCTCCACTCCTTTTCCACCATCTCCACCGGTGGTTTCTCCACCCGCAACGCCAGCATTGCCGCCTTCGGCTCCCCGGCCATCACATGGATCGTGGCCATCTTCATGTTCCTGTCGGGCATCAACTTCTCTTTGATCTTCATCTCCCTGCGGGGACACATCCGGGCGGCGCTGCACAGCGAGGAGCTGCGGCTGTATACCCTGCTGACGTTGGGGTCCATCGGCCTTATCGCCGCCAGTCTCATGGTGCAGCAGAGCGTTCCGCTGGGTCGGGCGCTGAAGGATTCCGTCTTCAACGCCGTGTCCACCGTGACCACCACCGGCTTCGCCACGGCGGACTTTGCCCAGTGGCCGGTCTTTGGTCAGATGCTGCTGGTGATCCTCATGTTCACCGGCGCCTGCGCCGGGTCTACCTCCGGCGGCATCAAGGTCTCCCGCATCCTGCTGCTGGGAAAGCTGCTACACCGGGAGATCAAAAAGATCCTGCACCCCAAGCATATCTCCGTCATCACCGTGGACGGACAGCTGGTGGAGGACCGGGTGATCTCCTCGGCGGCGGCCTACATGGTGGCATATATGATCCTGCTGCTGGGTGGGGCCACCCTTCTGGCTTGGGACAACCTGGGCTTTACGGAGTCCTTTACCGCCGTGCTGACGTGTCTCGGCAACGTGGGACCGGGGCTGGGCCGTCTGGGCCCGGCAGGGAATTTCAGCCCCTTCTCCGGGTTCAGCAAGGTGGTCATGTCGCTGCTGATGCTGCTGGGGCGACTGGAGCTGATGCCCATTCTGGTGATGCTCTCCCCACGGATGTGGCGGGAGCGGTAATAGCGCTGCCCGAAAATCTAAGGATCTTTCAAGCGCCGACCTTGGCAAGCAAAAAACAGCCTGCCGGTAACACCGGCAGGCTGTTTTCCGTTAAAAGACGGTTGATACGTTCTTACTTGGAGCGCAGGGCCTTGCGGATCAGGGGGGCGATGGTCACGGCCAGCACGCCGCCGATGGCGGCAGTCACCAGCTGGGGCCAAGAGAAGCTGGCAGAGATTGCCGCCACCTGCTTTTCCGCCAGTCCCAGTGTAGGCAGCACCAGCTTCACGATCAGCAGCCACAGGGCCAGAAACTTGGTCACGGCTCCTACAGCCACGGCCAGATAGCTGCGTATGGCGATCTTGTCACGGCTTGCCAGAAGGTGCAGGATAACCACCAGCACCATGTTGCCGACGGCCACCATGGGGACAATGGGCAGAAACGCCGGGCCGATGCCCAGCAGAAAAGCGAAGAAGGGACTCACCAGCGCCACCGTCAGGCCGCACCACAGGCCACCCACCAGCACCGATACCCCCAGCACCAGATTCACGCAGGAGCCGGTGACGAACTGTCCCAAGGGCTTGGTGGCCCACTGCAGCGCCACCAGCAGGGCGATCATCACGGCGGTCTCCGTGATCCAGAGTGTTTTCTTGTTCATGGGTTTATACCTCCAGAAGTTTTTCCCTATTTTACCACACTATCGCTGGGCTTACGTTGCCCGTGCAACGAAAGGAGCCGTCTATGCAGCCGGACATCCCTCTGTTACAACAAACCATTCTCTTCTCCGGCATCGAGGCGGAGGAGCTGCGGCATCTGCTGACGTGCCTTGGCGGCTCCGTGCGCCGCTATGGCCGGGGGGAGTTCCTCTGGCACGCCGGGGACACGGTCCTGCAGGCGGGCATCGTCCTGCAGGGGGCCGTGGATGCCGTACAGTACCGGGAGGACGGGGCCA
>ENA-OPCP01002084-OPCP01002084.1-human-gut-metagenome-genome-assembly--contig:-NODE-2084-length-11041-cov-3.033588_pt1 | contig 11041 bp, 17 predicted proteins | sample MGYA00241563_ERZ501477 | MGnify/ENA primary metagenome ERZ501477 (study PRJEB25962, sample SAMEA2042572) | human gut metagenome | biome: human gut; feature: human-associated habitat; material: faeces... | reverse complement strand
CGCTCTCCATGAGGAGAGCGACGCGCGCCCCATCCCATGCCCCGAATGCGAAATCGAAGCCGAAGAACAGGAGGCCGATTAATGAGCGGCAAGTCACGCAAGCGCAGCCGCAGGACCGCGAAGGACAACGGCACGCGCATGGAAACCGCAGTCGAATCCTACTTGCAGTGGGCATTGGGGGACATGCGCATCCAACGACTGCGACTCCACGGAAACAAGGACATCGGTGACATCGGCAACGTGTACTGGCATGGCCAGCCAGTGTGCATCGAGGTGAAATGGACGCAGACCATGGACGCGCCGGCACACATGCGCGAGGCCGTCAAGGAAGCGGGAAACATGGACTCGCCCTACCCGTGGGTCATCCAGAAAAAAGCAGGCGTCGGCCTTACCTCGATCAACAAGCTGGGCCAACAGCACGCCTACACCACCACCGAAGTGATGGACGTGATGCTCATGCTCTCACCATCGGCATTGCGCGCGCGAATCAAACCCGAACCATTGGGAAGGAAGAAAACCATGTGTCTAATCACATTGCAGGAGTTCGCATTGATGCTCAACAGTGGATTGCCGCTCGGGCCGGACACGGAGGAATGATGGCTACCAACGTCACCCAGAAAGACAAGACGCTCAACGAAATCATGGCATGGTGCGATCAGCTTTCGACGGAAATAAAGCGCACTGAGGACGCCACTACCGACCGCACATATGGAAAACTTCGCGGCCTGTATCTGGTCTATGAGCATTGCCGTTCCTTGCTCGGCTACACCGGCTCCATGCCGTCCGAAGTGCCAAATCAAAGCGAGGGACGTGAGATGAGCTGTCAATACAAGGTTTTCCCGGTGTTTTGGACTGGCAGTGGCATTAATCGTTGCTTATCCAATATGGAGTTGTTTGAAGAAGCTCTGAATGATGGTTGGAAGATTGTACGAATGGACACCATCCCGCCACTGGAAGTCCCATGTGCCGCACTCAGCGCCACGAACGTCTACATTCTCAAAAAGGAAAACGAGGACGCGGAATGAGCAGGACTGAAACCACTGCCATGCTGTCCAAACTGGTCGAGAAGAGATTGAAGAATCAGACCGCTTTTTGGGCGAGCGAGGTCAATTTCGACCGGAATACGCCTGAAGATCGGCGAGTGGATTACGTGGGCTTCAAACCGTGGAATATCAACGGCGAGCCAGTGCCCGCAAGCGTGGAGAAAGGCTGCTTCGGATTCTACGAAGTGAAGTCATGTATGGCTGACTTTACGAGCGGCAACGGTCTGACCTTCTATGGCGACCAGAACTATCTGGTCTGCACGAAGGAACTGTGCGACGAGATCGTATGGCAGAAGATGGTGCCCGAGCGCGTGAACGCGATCCTGACACCGGATTCGACCGGCTCGAAACTGATTCTCGGCCATGTGCAGTCCTGCCACGACCTGTCATACCGGCGGCGTCCGGCAAGCGAAATCCTCTGGGCAATGGTCAAAGCGAACGGAAAGAGAACGAATTGAGCATCGCAGAACAGGAAGCCAGACAAACATATCCAGCCGAATACCAATACGATTCGCGGGAAGCTTACATGCGTGGCCGCGCAGCACCACCGGCTGACGTTGAGGTCGAAGCCGTGGCGAGAAAACTGCTGTGGTGGGACATGGAACCAGCCTGGGAAGACGTCATGCCCAGTGAGGACTGCTTCTGGACTCTGGCCGAGCCGGAGATGCGAGCCAACTATCTCAGGGACGCTCGGGAAATGCTCGAAATCGCACGGAAGGCGGTAAGCGAATGAGCAAGACGATCCGATACGTGGAATGCGCCCACTGCGGCGAGACCGTCGGCACCTACTACGTCACATGCCCGTACTGCGGCTACCGGCTGTCCGCGCGCAAGCCGACTGGCATGGATCCGCTGTATGGCATGACCGACAGCGAATTCTACAGGCGATTCGGGAGCATGTGATGGAAGATGTTGGAATTCTTCCTTGGCCCCCACCAAGCTTGGCGGAACTCGAAGAAGCTTTGGATTCGATGGACCACGACGGAATCACAAGAGGAGATTAGGCGATGGCTAGACGTGGCTACGTGCAGCTCGTGAACGGCTTCTACGACAACGACAAGATACGTGACCTCGTGCGCATGGGCCGCGCCGATTCCGTTGGCGTGTATTGCATGGCCCTCTCGTTGTGCGGGGACAGGCTCACGGACGGTTTCGTGCCACGTCGCGCCATGCTCTCCAACATCGGAGCGACACCGGAACAGGTGAGGGCGCTCGTTGACGAGGGAATGCTTGAAGAGGTGGAGGAAGGATGGCTGATCCACGACTACGCCGAGCATAACCGCACCAAAGAGCAGGTATTGCACGCCAGGAAGAAAAGCGCCGAGCGCGTGGCCAAGCATCGCAACGAATCGGATGTAACGGCGTTACATCGGAACTGTAACGCTGTTACATCGGGACAAACACCAGAACACCAGAACACCAGAACCCAAAAGAAAGAGAAAGAAGAATATTCTTCTTCTTTCTCCAAAGAAACCAGCGCAGACGAATACCTGGAAACCGGCAGGCCGGAAGCCGACCGGCAGATCAGCCGCCAATACCCCAACCTCGACCTCACCGACGCATGGGGAGCGTTCATGCAACACCATCACGGCGAAACACGCACGATAGCCGACTGGACACGACTCTGGAAAGGCTGGTGCCAACGAAGAGCCAACATGAGCGGCATACCACCCTCGAAACGACACAAACACACGTGGCAGTGCGAACACGTGCTGCAAGCGCTCGGACGCGACAAGGAAACCGCCACGCCAGACCAACGAGCCTGCCAGATGGCGAAACGACTCAACAAGGAGAAATCATGAAACACAACCCGTTTGAAATCATCGCCGACAACGTATTGGCCGGTGCCGCCTATACGTCGCAATCATCAGATTCGGCATCGGTCAAGGAGCAGCACATGGACAACGTCAATCACCCAAAGCATTACGAGAACGGCCCGTTCGAATGCATCGAACTGACCCGCCTGTTGAGTTTCGACTGGGGCAACGTGGTCAAATACTGCTACCGCTGGCAGTCGAAGAACGGCGTCGAAGACTTGAGGAAAGCGCTCTGGTACGCGAAGGACGCGGTGATACACGGCATACCGCTCTACGCTGACACCAATTTGTCTGGCCTGTGCAATGCATTGTTCGCCGCCCTCGGGGACGCCGATTGGGCGGGGCTTAGAGGCATTTGGTGGGCATTCGCGAACAACGGTACGAAACGGGAAATTCTAACGGCCCTCAAGAACAAGATCAACGAAATCGAAAAGGAAGGTGAGTGATGGATAAGACGCGTGTGGCTCTCGCGGCGATCACCTGCATCACGGTGGTCTTGATTTTATTCATTGGTGGAACGTCACCCAATATCGACAAGAAGACCAATGCGGGTTTCCAAATGGAAATGGTCAAGACCGGTGACGTGACGTGGGCATGCCTCAAAGACAGAGGCGAATACATCGGCTGCGACACAGTGGAGGAATACAAATGAAGAAAATCCTCGCGGACATGATCATCAAATGGCATGAGGACGGCATCACCCTGGAAGAAACCGCCAGACTGGTCCCGCAAGTGCCAAAAGCCGAAATCGCCGCACTCATCAAACAGCACGACAAGGAGACCCGACTTTGACCGACTGCCAGCACTGCCACAAGCCCATGAAACCGGCGGCGGACAATCTGCTCTGCGCAAACTGCCGTGAAACCTACTGGACGCTGATCCACCAGCTCGGACACGTCCAACTGCCCGCCCTGCGAAGCATCATGCTCCGACAAGCGCACATCGGCCCCACAGGCCACACGCCCAATCGCGGTAGTGCGCCACTGCCCATCGACACCCGCGCGCAGGACCTCATCGCCGAATCGGAAGCCTGGCTGGCCGAACAGGCGGGCAAAATACGAGCCGCATACGCTTGGTACGACTGGCGGAAAGCATGGTATGCCATCATCAGCAACCGGCACACCATCCTCAACATGAGCACCGCAGCAGACGACTACGCCGCCCTGGAATACATCACCAGACGCAACGAACGAGCATTGACCCCGGAAGACGAGCTCATAATCCTCGGCACCTGCCCAAAATGCGACAGCATGCTCACCGGCACGCCAGAAGCAGAATCGGTCACATGCCAAGGCTGCCACAGGGAATGGGCCGCGCCAGCAATCAAAGCAGCCCGAGACGAAAGACTATGGCAAATGCAAATCACCGGCACACCCAGCGATGCGGCCAAGGAGCTGAAACGATACGGCCTGACCGTATCACGCAACCTCATCAGCCAATGGCTCAAACGCGGCAAACTGTCACACGCCACGCCGACGGAACACAAGCGGCAGTACACGTTCAACCTCGGCGAACTAGCAGCACAACTTGACTGTCACCGTTGAAATGCTATACTGTCGTATGTTCGTAGAATGGTTCAGCCGGAAACGGTTGGACCATTCTTCATATCCAGCTTCGATAGCTCAACGGCAGAGCAGGCGGAACAGCACAAATACCAACGGTCGGACCCCAAACCAACCATGGCGCCATGCCGCACACAACCATGATGACAACAACGCATTCCACCCACGCCGGTCCGACTCCGGCACGAAGCACTTACAAGGCGGTGACCACATGCCAAGAATCCGCAAGACCACACGCCAATTCGAAAAAGACAAGGCCGCATTCTTCAACCAATGCAAAGCACGGCATGCGGTCTGCTGGTTGTGTGGCATGCCGATAGACTATGCAGCCACGAAGAACACCACCGACGATTCATTCAATCTCGACCACCTCTATCCCGTCTCGAAGCACCCTGAGTTGCAGTTCGACCCGGCAGGCTTCAAACCAAGCCACACCAGCTGCAACCGGCTCAGAAGCAACCAAGACCCACCAACACCAATCGGCACACTCTCAAGACAATGGATAACAACAGCATGAGCAAGGAGGCAATGATGCCACAGCAGCCAGTCACACTAGAGCTCACCGCCACAATCAGCGACAAGACATTCCCAATCAGCTCATTCACCGTCAACATCCCAATCAACGTCACCCACAACGAAGTCAACACCTTCACAGTCGGAGACACATACACCACACGCATCACTCCAAAACCACCAAGCACAGACGAACTCATCACACGATTCACAAACGCAATCAAAGCATTCAAGGCAGCATTCGAAAACAACCCCAAAGGGGTAGGGGCGGTGAAATCCTGAAAACCACCCGAACCGACCCACTGCCCGCGTGGTTGGTCTTCCTCTCCCCGATAAAGTTTTTTGTTGATGGGTCGCGCGCAAGGAGGCGTTTTTCATGTCTTCGAATTTTCCGAAGAGTTCGGTGGCGGAGGCTTTGGAGCGTTCGCTGAAGAATGCCGACCTCAAGGCCTTGAATTCGGCGGTGGTTGCTGCTGCTCGCGTGCTTGCGGCTCGGATTGATTCGATTTGCGAGACTGGTTTCATTGATGAGCACGGGAAATTGGATAACGTCTCATTGCCGACTTTCCTCAAGTATTGCCGGAGCCTTGGTTTGACGGTGGATGTTCCGGCTAAGGTTGGTCGGCCTGCGAAGCCGAAGGTTGAATCTAAGCCGGAGGCGCGTAAGAGCGACAAGGTTGTGCAGATGGAAGATTTCATGAAGCGTTTCGGCTAGGAGGCGTTCGATGGTGTCGGAAGATTTGAGTGTTTTCGGCGCCATCGATGATGACCTGCATGGTGTTACGTTGCCGCGTATCTTCACTCCGCCGCTTCGGCCGTTGACGAGGGAGACGAGCAATGGTTTCGCGGTGATCGCGTTCGCGGAGATCATGCTGCACGTCCACCTTTATCCGTGGCAGCAGTGGCTTTTAGTGCATGCTCTCGAACTGCTTGAGGATGGCAGCTATCGCTTCCGCAAGGTCATCGTGCTCGTGGCCCGTCAGAACGGCAAGACGACGCTGATGGGTGTGCTGGCCGCATGGTGGCTGTTCGTCGATTCCAACAAGCATCCCGACCGAGTGCCGCCCGTAAAATTCCTCGTGGTCGGTGCCGCGCAGACGCTTGATAATGCCAAGGGGCCTTACAATCAGGTCAAGGAATGGTGCAATCCTCAGCCTTCGACTGATGAGGAAGCTGATCTGGTGATTCCTGATCTCGCCGCGATGACGCAGAAATTCGTCAACACCAACGGCGAGGAGGCGATCATCACCCGCTCGAAGGCCAGATATATCGTCCGCGCGGATAAGAACATTCGCGCGAAGAGCGCTGCCCGCGTCGTGTTCGACGAGTTGCGTGAGCAGCACAATGACGATGGCTGGAACGCTGTCAGCCAGACCACGAAGGCCGTCTGGTCGAGCCAGTTGTGGGGCATTTCCAATGCTGGCGACTATCGCAGCGTCGCGCTTCGCAAGCAGGTGGACAAGGGCAGGAAGCTTGTAAACGAGTGGACGCGCCTGAGTGCCGACGGTGGCAATCCGGCTGACGTGTTCCTGTCCGGCGAGCAGGACGGCAGCTTCGGATATTTCGAATGGTCTGCGCCCGACAAGTGTCCGGTGGATGATGCCGACGCGATCCGTCAGGCGAATCCGTCGCTCGGTTACGGGCCGATGACCGTCATGAGCGTCAGATCCGATATCGATGGCATGACCGAGGCCGCGTTCCGAACCGAAGTCCTGTGCCAGTGGGTCACTGCTGACATCATTCCTTTCATCAATCCGAAAATGTGGGCCAGCGGCATCGACTCGCGTTCCACGATTCCCGCTGAGAATCGCGTCGTGCTGTCCGTGGACACGTCGGCTGACCGTAAGACAACGTATGTGGCCGCTGCCGGCATGCGTGCGGACGGTTTGCCGCACGTGGAGTTGATCGCCCGTCGTGACGGCATGCTGTGGGTGCCGCACTTTTTGGATCTGCTTCGTGAGAGCTGGCCGGGCATTTGTGAGATTGCGGTGCAGTCGAAGGGATGTCCGGCAGTCGATTTCATCGACCCTTTGACTGAAAAAGGCTGGAACGTCCACCTCATCGAAGGCTTCCGTCTGGGCGCCTGCTGCGGTCGTTTCCATGACCGTGTGCGTGAGGGCAAGTTGCGGCATCTGCCGCAGCCCGCCATCGAACAGCAGGTGAGTGTGGCCGTGTCCCGTCGTCTTGGCGAAGTCGAAGTGTGGGACAGAACAAAATCAGCATTGCAAATCAGCGGCCTAGTGGCCGAATCGCAGGCGCTATACGCCTTGGAGACCATGCAAGTCGAAGCGCTTAAACCGAAATACGAGCCCTCGCAAAGCGTGAGGGTCAGATTCTAGATTCTTCACAAAGAGGGGAGTATTGATGGGATTCTTTGACCGGCTCCTCCACAATAACGCCGCAGTCATCGGCATGAAGATGGCCGAGTCAGACGCACATCCGACGCCAGCGACAAGCGTTCCACTCGCCAACGGCGACAGTTGGCCGTCCGACATGGACTTTTACGGGTACGCGTCCGGCGCGTACTGTCGTGAGTATGCGGTGCGCGTCGTAATCGACTTCATCACCAGGAATATCGCGTCATTGCCGTTCAAAGTGTATCGGAAGAATGCGGACGGGGATGCCGAGGAAGTCTCCGACGGCGCGCTTGCCGATTTGATGAAGCGTCCTTCTCCTCTTCCTGGAATGACCCGCTACCGGTTCATCAGCATGCTGCTTCGTGACATGCTGCTTGATGACCGTTGGCTGTGCCTGCTCGGAGTGGAGGGCAAGCGTTTCACGCTCCGTCGCATCCCCTCGGACTGCTATCAGCTTTCCGGCAACGCTTTCGGCGAGATCACCGGCGTGAACCTGCTGACGATGGACAGCCAGCAGGCCATGCATTTCGATTTGCCCGACCCTCGCGTGCATTTGGACGTCGGCTTCATTTCCGGCCTCCAGTTCGGCGATAGTGTGACTAACGTGCTTCGTCCGCTCTTGGCGGAGGCGAGGGCGATGGCCAATTACCGGCGTGGCATCGCCAAGAATGGCATGCAGGCCGGTGGCTACATCTTCCGTCCGAAGGAGATGCCGTGGCTGTCGCAGGAGGATTACGACGATTTCACCAACGGCTTGCGCAATTTCATACAGAATGGCGGGCGTGAGGGTGGCTGGCCTGTCCTGAAGGACGGCATGGAGATGCGTCCGCTGGACAACGTCTTCAAACCGGTGGACGTGAACGATTTGGAGGCGCGCGACCGTATCAATATCGCGGTGTGCAATGCCTTCCAAATCTCGCCGGAGAACATCGGATTCCGAACCGGAACGAATTCCAACATCAGCGCCTACAAGGAGAAGCTCTGGAACGTAGAGCTCATGCCGTACATCGTCGCGCTTGAGGAAGCCTTGAATCTCAGCCTTCCAGAGGCTGTGGGCGAGCCGGACTGCTACATCAGGGCGAATGTTGACGCGAAGCTCCGTGGCACCACTTCCGAGCAGTATCAGGCGCTGAGCACTGCTACCGGCAGGCCGTTCATGACCACGAATCAGGCGCGTCAGATTCTTGACATGCCTCGTGTTCCTGGCGGCGACCAGCTCATCACGCCTTTGAACGTGAGCGAGGGTGGCCAGCCTAGTCCGCAGGATGGCGGGCGCACGCAGAACGCGCAGGAGAACAATCCGGTCAACGGCGAGGACGCTAAGGCCATGCTCGCCGAATTTAAACGGCTTTACCGGTATGACGCGCAATTCCACGCCGAGTGGGACGCGCTTACCAAGGAGGAAACATCATGAGGCTTGATTTCAGGGGCTTCGAGCTGAAATCCCTTGATGACAGTCAAGGCGAGGGCGTGTTCAGCGGATACGCCAGCACTTGGGACAAGGATCTGTACGATGACGTGATCGTCAAGGGCGCTTTCGCCGGAACATTGGAGAACGACTACGGCGGCACCGGCGCTGGCATCCCGATCCACTGGCAGCACAAGGACGACAAGCCCACCGACATCATCGGCGAGACGTTGAGCGCGGTGGACGAGCATGGACTGCTCGTCACCGCCCGACTCGACCTTGACCTGCCGGAAGGCAAGCGCGCATACGACCTGCTGAAACGCGGGCTCATCCATCAGATGAGCATCGGCTTCATCGCCGAGGAGACCGCATTCGTGCAGGACGGCAAGAGCGCGTGGGACGGATACCGTGAGATTCGCCAGGTGAAACTGTTCGAGATTTCCCTTGTGCAGGTGGCCGCGAATCAGGGCGCAGAGGTGCTTGAGGTCAAGAGCGGGCGAGCGATCAGCGCATCCAACGAAAGCAAGCTCCGCGCGGCGCTCGACAGTCTTCATGAGGTCTTGGACGGCATCGATTCCGCCGACAAGAAGCCGGACGATGACACCGATGATTCCATGGATGATTCCAGCGGTCAGCCGGACGATTCCACGGATGACCCGAAGAGGAAAAACCAGAAAAGCTTTGACCCGCAGGGGGCTGAGGAATACAAGACCATCAGCGACTTCTTCTCGCTGGAACATTAACCGAAAGGAGTGCCATGAATCTCATGGATAATCTCGCCGCCGAGAAGAAGGCGGCACAGTCCATCCTCGCCAAGGGAATGGATAACATCACCGAAAAGGAGCAGGAGGAACTCAAGCAGCATTATGCCAAGGCGAAGAAGCTGCAGGAGCGTATCGACCTGTTCAAGGAGGCTGGTGAAGGGCTCGACAAGCTCGCCGGAGCGTCCAAGACCGAGCATAATGGCGTCGAGGCGAAGACCCTCGGCGACTTCTACGTCAAGTCCTTGCAGGAGAAGGGGTTGAGCGTGCTCGCCACCAAGGGCGGTCTGTTCTCCACTCCGGAATTCAAGGCGGCTTCCAGCACTCATGCCACAGGCGGAGCTGCCGGAGCCTACGCGCCGTTCCTCACCGAAACCGACCAGAACGGCGTATGGCCTTACGAGCGTCCGCTCGTCATCGCCGACCTGTTCGCGTCCGGCACCATGAGCGGCACCACCATCAAATACCCGGTCTACGGCGCGTTCGAAGGTAACGCCACCACCGTCAATGAGGGTGGCCAGAAGCCTCAGATTCACATGCCTGATCCGTCTTGGGTGTCCGACAGCCTGCACGAGGTCGCCGCATGGTGGAAGATCACCGACGACATGGCCGAAGACCTGCCGTTCGTCGTGTCCGAGATCAACCAGCACACCCAGTACAATCTGAAGCTGCAGGAGGAGATTCAGCTTCTGTCCGGCAATGGTACCGACCCGAATCTCAAAGGCATTCTGAACCGTGAGATCCAGTCCAAGGGTCAGGCCGACGATTCCGACCCCGACCGGATCTTCGCGGCCACCACGGATATCGCCACAGCGACCGGATTCTCCGCCGACGCGGTAGTCATCAATCCGGCGGACTATCAGGCAATCCGCCTGTCCAAGGACGCGAACGGCCAGTACTTCGGTGGCGGTTTCTTCGCCGGACAGTACGGCAACGGCGGCATCATGCAGAACCGCGCCGCCGACGTTCTGAAGAAGGCCACCGATCTGCTGGCCCAGATCGAGCAGCTCGGCATCTTCGAGACCCTGGAGCGGGGCATCTTTGCCGACATCAAGCGCCCCCGCGACGGCGGCAAGGGCCTGGATGGCGTTGTCAACAAGGCTGCTGGGTACTTCAACCCCTTCCTTGAGCCCATGATGAAAGGGGGTGCCGGCAAATGAGCTCCGGACTGTATCAGATTCGCGATAAAAACCTCGACACAACCCTGGACCTGACCCGCCTGAAGCCCTATGGCGACACCATGAACGACGGCAAGGTCCAGACCTCCTTCACCCTGCCGGTGAAGGACGACGACAAGGGCGCAGCCGCGGCCGTCATGCTGGCCCAGAAGATGGGCCTGGCCGACCCCAACGTGGCCCTGCGCCAGAAGCTGGACGAGAACTTCACCTTCTACGTGGTCTACGGCTCCCTGACCCACTCCATCAACTACAATGAGATCGTGGTGCAGACCGTCACCGACGAGACCATGGACATGCACGAGAACGACGAGTTCCTCAAGGAGCGCCTGGGCCGCAAGATGGTGGTCATCGGCGCCTCCACCGGCACCGACGCCCACACCGTAGGCATTGACGCTATCATGA
>ENA-OPCP01002083-OPCP01002083.1-human-gut-metagenome-genome-assembly--contig:-NODE-2083-length-11041-cov-3.621609_pt1 | contig 11041 bp, 9 predicted proteins | sample MGYA00241563_ERZ501477 | MGnify/ENA primary metagenome ERZ501477 (study PRJEB25962, sample SAMEA2042572) | human gut metagenome | biome: human gut; feature: human-associated habitat; material: faeces... | reverse complement strand
GTTTTGGGTCTAGGTGTTCCCACGCATCATGTAAGGAGGTGTGGCGATGGTTCAAAGCGTTGAAACCGAGCCCTTCTCCGACGATGGTTCGACGCAAGCGAGCGGTGTGATGGCTGGACTGCCTCCGCTGCTGTTGGGAACATATACTCCAAAAATCGACGCCAAAGGACGTATGGCATTGCCTGCAAAATTTCGCAGCCAGCTGGGACCGGGCATGGTGATGGCCCGTGGTCAGGAGCGATGTGTCTATCTGTTGCCCCAATCGGAATTTCGCCGGATCGCATTGCAGATCCAGCGCACATCCATGGGAAACAAGGCTGCACGTGATTATTTGCGTGTGTTCCTTTCCGGCGCGGTTGATCAGGAGCCAGACAGGCAAGGACGTGTGCTCGTGCCGGGAAAGAAATCCGAGAGAGAGTTTCCGCAGATGTTGCGCGATTACGCGAATTTGGGAAGCGACATCGTGGTGATTGGCGTGGGGACCCGAGCGGAGATTTGGAACAAGCAGGCATGGGAGGAATATCTCGCCGAACAGGAGCAGGGATATTCCGATATTGCCGATGACGTATTACCGGCGGTGGAATTCTGATGACAGATGTAACGACCATACATCAGCCAGTGTTGCTGCGCGACTGCGTGGATCTGGTGGTCCCGGCGTTGGCGAGGCCAGGGTCGATTGCGGTGGATTGCACGCTTGGTTTGGCGGGGCATTCCACGGCTTTTCTCAAAGCGAGTCCGCAAGCGCGTCTGATCGGCATCGATCGAGACACGGAGGCGCTTTCGCTCGCCACGCAGCGAATGCGGATGGAAGGTCTTGCCGACCGCTTCATACCCGTGCACGCCGCATTCGACGATTTCGCGCAGGTGCTTGATGATCAGGGGATCGACCAGGTAAACGCCGTGTTCATGGATTTGGGATTGTCGAGTTTGCAGATTGATGAGACGGAGCGGGGATTCTCCTATTCTCACGATGCGCCTTTGGACATGCGTATGGACGTGACCCAGCCATTGACCGCCGAACAGATACTTGCTGAATATTCGTTCGCTGATCTGGTACGCATTTTCCGTACATATGGTGAGGAACGCTTCTCCAAGCAGATAGCCCGCGAAATCGTGCGTAGGCGTGAGATCGAACCATTGACCACATCGGGGCAGCTCAACCGATTGGTGGATGAGGTTGTGCCGCAAGCGCACCGTCCTGCGGGAAATCCCGCGAAACGTGTGTTCCAGGCATTACGTATTGAAGTCAACGGCGAGCTCGACAAATTGGCGGGGACGCTACCGCAGATCGCCAACCATCTTGCGGTGGGAGGACGTTTGGTGGTGGAGTCGTACCATTCGCTGGAAGACAAGACCGTCAAAACATTTATGAATCAAGGTCTGAAAGCTGACGTGCCCGCAGATATGCCGGTAATACCCCCGGATATGATGCCGTTCTTCAAAGAACTGACGCGAGGCGCCATCAAAGCGGCCGAGGAAGAAATCGCCATGAATCCAAGGTCGGCCTCTGTGCGACTGCGCGCAGTGGAACTGACCAGACCAATTCCTGAACGCTGGCGAAAACGATTCGACCAAGGCAATGATTACGCAAGCATGAAACGACAAGGAAGGAGGGGCTGAACGTGGCCGCACCAAGAACGATCGCATCAAACGCGGCTCCCGCAGGACGCCGGGACCAAACCGAAACCGCTGGCACCACTCGCCCTGAATTGCACGTCGTCAAAGGAACGCGGGCCGAAGGCAACAGCGTCAAGCGAGGATTCGAACAGCTCATCACATGGACGCGCACCAGAAGCACTCCATTGTTGCATCTGGTTATCGCCGTGGTGTTCCTCGGCGGATGTCTTCTGGGATCCTTAACGCTGCGTACCCAAATGGTGCAGCATTCCTTCGAGGCGAACCAGATTGAGTCGAACATTACCCGCCTGACCCAAGACGTGGAAGATGACCAGGCCAAGCTTGACGAACTTGAAGCCTCGCTGCCGAGCAAGGCCGAGGAAATGGGCATGGTGCCCCAAAAAGGCGCTCTAACGATTGATCTGAACGGCTACCAGCCAAGCGGAGACGACGCTCAGTGAATCCTTTTCACCGCACTTACGCACGTTTCCACAAGAAACTGCTTACGAAAACCATGGCCATCGGCGTCATTCTGGCGTTGATGGGCACGGCTTGCCTTATTCAATTGGCCAACATCCAGTTGATCAATGGCAAAACCATGGCGCAGGCCGCGGCGCAAAGCCGCACGATTACCGTGACTTTGAAGGCACGGCGCGGCAAAATCATGGACACGAACGGCTCGATTCTCGCGCAAAGCGTGGAGCGCTACACCATCATCGGCAACCCCGAGGAAGCACAGGCCTTCACTCCCACAACCTGCACCAAACAGACCGGAGACAACTGCCATCAGATCGATGGCAAGCCGGTAGGTGCTACCGGAGCTGCGGCGGTAGCTAGACTCCTCGCTCCGGTACTGGACATGGACGCCACCGAATTGGGTGCCATGCTTTCGGGAACAGGCCAATATGCGGTACTCAAAAAAGATGTGACGCCGGCCGTTAAGCGCAAGATCTCCAAACTCAATCTGGGCGGTATCGTCTACGCGGAACTCAGCAACGAGCGCATCTATTCCAACGGAACCCTGATGGGCGCACTGCTGGGAGGTGTCGACGGTGAAGGCAAAGGCGTAGCGGGCGTCGAACAGATGGAAAACAAGACGTTGACAGGCGAAGACGGGTACCAAGTCTACCAACAAGGCAACAACGGCGTCGAAATCCCCGGAACCATGACCGAATCAAAAGACGCGGTCAACGGCTCCGATGTCACACTGACCATCGACCATGACGTGCAGTGGTACGTCGAAAAAGTGCTGAAGGAAAGCTGCACGAAATATAGTTCACCGTGGGGAGTCGCCGTGGTGCAGGACACACAAACAGGGGACATTCTCGCGCTCGCCGATAGCGACGAAATCGAAGCCGGCAGCGACCAGGCGAAAATGACGGTTTCCAGGGCCGTCAGCGAAACGTTTGAACCCGGTTCCATCGGCAAGGTTTTCACCATGTCAGGCATGATTCAGCTTGGATTGCACCAGGCATCGGATAAATTCACGGTGCCGGACCACATTACGACGAACGGGCAGACCTACAGCGATGCGACGACCCACGGCGATGAGCATTGGACGCTGGCAGGCATTCTCGAGCAATCGTCGAATGTCGGCATGATCATCGCCGCGGAGAAGATGTCTAACGAGCAGCGATATGAGTTCATCAGCAAATTCGGTATCGGACAAGACAATGGGCTTGGTCTTCCCGGCGAAGCGGATGGTCTGCTGTATTCGGCCGATCAATGGGATCTGCGAACCCAGAACACCGTGCTGTTCGGCCAGGCGTATACGACCAATGCGCTCCAGTTGACGAACGCGGTTGCCGTGATCGCCAACAAGGGCGTCAAAAAGCCGCAGCGCATCATCAAGGCGATCAGCGATGCCGAAGGGCATTCCGAAGAGCAGAAGCCTGAAGGCGAAGCGACGCGCGTGATTGACGAGCAGGTGGCCTCACAGGTGATGAATGCCATGGAATCCGTGTCCGACCACTATTCCCAGTTCGTCAAAGTGGATGGTTACCGTGTCGCGGCAAAGTCCGGTACCGCGGAAGTTGCCGGTGCGGACGGACGTCTGTCGTCGATTATCAGCGATTATTCCGCGATTATTCCTGCGGATAATCCTCGTTTCGTCGTTACGGTGGTGTTGAAAGATCCGCAAGGCGATTATGGTGGTCTGACGGCAGGCCCGGTCACTGCGGAGATTGGTGAATTCCTTATGCAGAAGTACGAAGTGCCGGCGTCAAGTCCGCGAACTGATGCTATTCCAGTGACTTGGTGAGTGTGTGAGCATGAAGAACGGAGGGGCGGAAAGATGAGCGCGGTCAGCGAATCCATGAATAGGCGAATGACGTTGGGTCTGCTTGCCAGCAGATATGGCTTTGACCTTGATCCCGCGTTCGCTACCGAAGTGACGGTCACGTCCATTGCCGACGACATCGATTCGGTGCGGCCGGGAGCGTTGTTCATGCCGTCCATGCAGGTGGATGAGCAACAGTTACGGCAGGTGCAAGCGCTTGGTGCGTATGGTGCGGTGGTGCCGCATGCGTTGCGAGGAAAAACGGATGGCGTTCAGATTCCTTTGATTTATGCCGAACCGACTGCGCAACAGTTGGGCAAGCTTGCCAGCGAGATGGCGGGCAGCCCATCCGATTCGCTGGCGGTGTTCGCCGTGGCTGGCAGCAATACGCAAACGGTGGAACAGGGTGTGAGGGATCTCGCGGATTTCCTGCACATGCTCGGCAATCCGGTCGGCGTGATTAGTGCCGGCAATTCGCAATCGTTGGAACGATTCCTTGATCTGAACTATCCATTGTCGATTCTTGACGTGCAGCGTACGATGGCTGTGTGCGCCGAAGACGGCGCCGCCGCTGTGATCCTTGCGCTCAGCGAGGAAACGTTGAATGACGATGCGTTGCAGTCGGTGAATGTTGATGTGCTTGGCTGCGACGACAAGGGTCTCAGCGAGGCTGAGATCGTCAAGTCGGTCGCACGGTTTGGATGCACTGTCGGCAAGCAGACCCACATCGCAGGTCGTACGCAGGAATCCGATGCGCTCGCAGCGCAAGCGACGGAGGCATACGGGCAGACGGACAGCAGCGCGTTGTCATTGTCCATCGCCATGGTGCTTGCGGCCGGCGTACGTAAAGCCAATATTAAAAGCGCATTGCGTGTATCTCGAGATCTGAACTAGTCTCGATCGGAACGGATGCGGACGTCGAATAGTGATAATCGTAAACAACGTGAACAATATGCAGTACATCAACACAGAGGAGAAATCAGAGTGAGCAGCCCGACCATGATGCCAATGAGCTTGGAGGAAATCGCCCAGGCGGTTCAGGGACGGCTGATTGCCGGCACCGCAGCGATTGATACGCCTGTGGCCACCAGCACATTCACTGATTCACGACAGATTGTTGAAGGATCGGTATTCGTGGCGATTGCCGGAGAACGCGTGGATGGCCACGATTATGTGTCGAAGGTAGGCGCTCAGGGCGCTGTTGCCGCAATAGTCGACCATGAGATCGACGGTGCCGGAGTGCCTCAGATCGTGGTGGAAGATACGGTGCTTGCCTTGGGCGCGTTGGCCAAGCACAATATCGAACGCCGGCGTGCGTTGGAAACGCCGTTTACGGTGATTGGCATCACCGGTTCCGTCGGAAAAACCACTACCAAGGATCTCATGAAGGCGTTGCTGGCGCACATAGGACCGACGATTGCGCCGGTCGGATCGTTCAACAATGAAATCGGACTGCCGCTGACTTCGCTCAAAGTACATGCGGAAACTCGCTTTCTGGTTGCGGAAATGGGTGCCAATCATGTTGGGGAAATCGCGAATTTGACGTCGCTGGTGCCGCCGGATATTGCGGTCGTGTTGAAAGTCGGCGTCGCGCATCTAGGGGAATTCGGCTCGCCGGAACGCATCGCACAAGCCAAATCGGAAATCATCCGTGGTCTTGTTCCAGGTGGTCTTTCCGTACTGAACGCGAATGACGAGCATGTGGCTGCGATGAGCGCCATCGCTCCGGGCGACGTGATGTGGTTCGGACTTCCGCAGAACAATGACGGCAAGCCGGCAATCAGCGCGCAACATGTGCATTGCGACGAATTGGACCATCCGAGCTTCATTTTGGACAATGGTGATGGCGAGCATGCCGAGGTCACTCTGGGCATTTGCGGTCAGCATAACGTTATGAATGCGTTGGCGGCTGCTTCGGTAGCGATGCATTTGGGTATGTCGATGGATGAGGTCGCGTCCGCGCTGTCTGACGTCACGGCCATCAGTCCTCATCGTATGGCTGTTTCCACGGTGCACAAGCCTGAAACATCGTTCACCTTGATCGACGATTCGTTTAATGCCAATCCCGATTCCATGAAGGCGGGGCTTGACGGATTGTTGCGTTGGAAGGCGGGTGCTGAGACCCAACCGTTCCGTATTGCGGTGTTGGGTGCCATGCTTGAGCTTGGTCCGGATGAAAAGGATTTGCATGCTGGCATCGGCCGGTATGCGGTGGAAGGCGACGTTGACGCGTTGCTGACGGTCGGCAGCACATCCGATGCCTCTTTGGACGCTCTGGCCGGTGCCATGGCTGAAGGTGCATCCGCTGCGGGATGTGCTTCCCATATTGATTGGGTGCACGACATTGACGAGGCCGATCGTCTGGTGACGCAACTCGCCGTGGAACATCCGGGCGCTGTGGTGCTGCTTAAGGGCTCCCACGCTTCCGGCTTGAGCGCTTTGGCCGAACGTTGGCAGGCCCTGGCTGCACAATAGAACAAGAATATTTGGCAAGATTCGAATAATCGAATAAACGACGTTATCTGAAGAATGTCTGACTGAAACGGAGAACATCAGGTGATTTCGCTCATCATCGGAATTGTGGTGTCGCTGGTTGTGATGATCGTGGGCACCCCGCTGCTGATTCGTTTGGTGCACAAGCTGAATTATGGGCAATACATACGTCAGGATGGTCCGAAATCCCATCTAGTCAAGCGTGGCACGCCTACGTTGGGTGGCGTGGTCATCAATTTGGCGGTTGTGTTGGGCTGGGGCTCGTCGGCGCTGTACCGCTTCGTCACGCGGGGTGAGACTCCGTCGTGGTCTGCGGTGCTGGTGCTGTTTGCCATGTTGTCGATGGGATTGCTTGGTTTTATTGATGATTTCGCGAAGGTTCGTAAGAAGCAGAGCGAGGGATTGACGGTTAAGGGCAAGTTCATCGGTCAGTTCATTCTGGCTACCATATATGCGGTGCTGGCGTTGATTCTGCCTACGAATTCCGGTTTCCCCAGTGCCCAGGCCGGCATGAGCTTCATTGAGGAGCCGTTCTTCAGTTTCGAATTCGCGGGTAAGGTCGTGGCTATCGTGCTGTTCGTGATTTGGGTGAACTTCCTGATGACCGCGTGGACCAATGCCATCAATCTGACTGATGGTCTTGACGGTTTGGCAGCTGGCTCTTCGATGATTGCGTTCATGGGATATGCGGTGATCGCTTTTTGGGAGTTCTACCACCTTAAGGGATCGGGGCATGAGGGCTTTACCTACGCGGTATCTGATCCACTTGATCTGACCATTATCGCGGCTTGTGCGGCGGTAGCATGCTTCGGGTTCCTGTGGTACAACTCCAATCCGGCTTCAATTTTCATGGGAGATACCGGTTCGTTGGCGCTTGGCGGCCTGTTCGCTGCCATGTCCATCGCCACGCATACGGAATTCCTCGCGATTATTCTCGGCGGCCTGTTCGTCATGGAAACGTTGAGCGATGTCATTCAGGTCGGCTATTTCAAGATGACGCATAAGCGTGTGTTCAAGATGGCTCCGATCCACCATCATTTCGAATTGAAGGGATGGCCCGAAGTCAAGGTTGTGATTCGCTTCTGGATGATTGAACTGCTGTTCGTGCTGGTCGCCTTGGTGCTTTTCTATGGCGATTGGGTTGCCCGTTCCGGCTTGTGACAGTCGATGCTCGGTCTGTTGCCGTTGCGAATGAACGCAATATGACTGTGATATTAAGGCGTATGAGGTTCTGACGATCGAAGGATGATGGATATGGATATGAGCGGTAAGACCGCGATTGTGGCGGGTCTTGGAGTTTCTGGCCAGAGCATGATGGAGGTGTTGGGTTCCCGCGCCGAAAAGGTGTTGGGCGTGGATGAGAAGAAGCCTGATGCCGATCTGCACTCTTTCGACCACATTGATTGGGATCATATCGACTTGGTGATGACTTCTCCGGTATTCAATCCGAGGACCCCGTTCATTCTCGAAGCGCAACGTCGTGGCATTCCGGTGATGAGCGAGGTCGAGCTTGCCTGGCAGCTGCGGGTGGATTGCGATGCCACTGGGCATCCTGCGCAATGGATTGGCATCACCGGTACCAATGGCAAGACCTCCACTACGGAAATGACTTCGGAGATGTTGACGGCTTGCGGTTTGACCGCACCTGCTGTCGGCAATATCGGCAAAGCGGTGTCCCATGCCGCAGTCGATCCGGCAAATGATGTGCTGTGTGTTGAGCTCAGTTCTTTCCAATTGCATTTCACCGATTCTCTTGAGTTGGATTGCGCGGCGATCACCAATATCGCTGACGACCATCTTGATTGGCATGGCGGTATCGACAATTACGCGTCCGATAAAGCGAAGGTCTTCCACCATGCCAAGAAGGCGTTGGTGTACAACGCGGATGATGAGCGCGTGACCAAGCTGGCATTCGCAGCCGAAACCGCGGAAGGCTGCCGTAGGGTTGGATTCACATTGTCGGAACCGCAAGATGGCCAGATTGGCGTGAAGGACGGCTGGATCGTCGACATGTCCGGCATCGCGGGCGGTGAGGCGGGCAAGCCTGAACAGGTTGCCAAAGTTGCCGAGTTCACACATCTGACCGAGCCGGATGGCACGGTATATCCGCATTTGCTCGCCGACGCATTGACCGCATTGGCGTTGGTGTTGGGACTTGGCGCGGATAAGGAGAAGGCGATCGCATCCCTGAAGCAGTTCACTCCAGGTGGCCACCGTATCCAGACCGTCGCCACCGCCACTACGGCGGATGGGGGAGCCATTCGTTTCGTTGACGACTCCAAGGCGACCAACGCGCATGCGGCCAAGGCCTCGCTCAATAGTTTTGCCGATAAATCCGTGGTGTGGATTGCCGGAGGACTGGCCAAAGGCAGCAGTTTCGAGCAATTGGTGGCTGATCAGGCGCATACCATCAAAGCCGCGGTCATCATCGGCAGGGATCAGCAGCCGATGCTGGATGCGTTCAAGACGAGCGCTCCCAACATTCCTCTGACCATCATCGATCCGGCGGATAATGGGGTCATTATGGAACGGGCGGTTGATGCCGCGGGCGAGTATGTCCAATCCGGTGATGTGGTGCTGATGGCGCCTGCATGTGCGTCGATGGATCAGTTCAAGTCGTATGCCGATCGTGGAAACCAGTTCGCACAGCAGGCTCAGCGTTGGGTGAACGAGCATGGAAAAGCCTAAAACCAGGCAGGTTGATAGTAGTCGTCAGAAAAAGAAGGCCGCCGTCGGAAAGCAGGTCGACGATTTTCATGGTTATATCGGTCTGCGAAGCCTGCTTAATCCGATTTGGTGTTTTCATGGGTTCAGAACCGCGGTGATCATTCTCACCATTTTCGGTGTGATCATGGTGTTTTCCAGCTCTTCGGTAAACATGATTGCCAACGGACAGTCTCCGTGGTCCCAAGCACTGAAACAGGGGGGATTCTGCGTTCTTGGACTTATCGTGGGTGTTGCCTGCATGATGATTCCGGCGGAGCTCATCAGGAAATTCAGTTTCGTCTTCCTGATTATCGCTTTGCTTTTGCAGTCGCTGACGTTTACCCCCTTGGGCATCGATGTCCAAGGCAACAAAGGTTGGATCGGCCTTTTTGGATTTACCTTCCAGCCCGCCGAAGTCGTTAAGCTTGCGTTGTGCATATGGCTGCCGCGGGAACTGATCTACGCGCAGAAGCAGATAAACAAAGTCGGACCATATAAGGCATATCTCAAGTTGATTGCGTGGCTTGGTCTTGCATTGCTGTTGGTTGTGAGTGGCAAGGATCTTGGCACGGCCATGATTCTGTTCGCGATCGCAGGTGCCGCGTTGCTGTTGGGAGATTTTCCTGGCAAATGGTTGGCTATCGTGGCATGCGGCGGTGCGGTTTTGGTTGGCGGACTCGTTATCACCAGTCCGAACCGACTCAGCCGCATCATGGCCACATACCAAACTTGCTCCGCATCCGACATGCAGGGGGTCTGCTATCAGGCGGTGCATGGCAAATACGCCATGGCCTCCGGAGGTTTGCTTGGAGTGGGCATCGGCAATTCCGGAGAAAAATGGGGATATCTGCCGGAAGCGCACAACGATTTCATTTTCGCCATCATCGGTGAGGAAACGGGCTTTGTAGGCGCCTCTCTCGTCATTCTGCTGTTCTTGGTGCTTGGATGGTGCATGCTCGTGGTGGCTTTGCAATCGCAGGACAGGTACATCACTTTGGTATTGGCCAGCATTACCGTGTGGATCGTCGGCCAGGCATTCGTGAACATCGGCGTTGTGGTGGGATTGTTTCCGGTGATGGGTGTGCCATTGCCGTTTGTGTCCGCGGGCGGTTCGTCGTTGATTCTGTGTTTGGGCGCTGCAGGCGTAACCATCAGCATGATGAAGCAGCAGCCGCAGATCCAAGCGGAGATGCAGCGGGTCTGAGTGTCGGCTGCGACCGTAGCATACGCTACCGCGTATTGCGGTGTGCAAACGTAGATGAAATGTGAGCATCCGCGTGTGCGACGGTATGGCGCGCGGCGTACTGGGGTGCCGTGGGCTAAGCTCGTACACTATGAGCAATCAGAAGCATATCGTTCTTGCCGGCGGTGGTACGGCAGGTCATGTCAATCCTCTGCTCGCCGTGGCGCATGTGATTCGCGAGCTTGAACCAGACGCCGATATCGCAGTGGTGGGCACTGTCGTCGGCTTGGAACACGATTTGGTTCCCCAGGCCGGTTTCGAACTGGAAACCATTGAGAAGGTTCCTTTCCCACGCAGGCCCAATATGGCAGCGCTGAAGTTTCCCGCGCAGTGGAAGGCCGAAACGGCCAAAGTCCGTGACATTCTCACCCGTCATGAGGCGCAGGTGGTTGTCGGCTTCGGCGGATACACGTCCGCTCCCGTATATGCGGCAGCGCACAAGATGGGCATTCCGATCGCGATGCATGAGCAGAATGCCCGTGCCGGAATGGCCAACAAATTGGGAGCTCGCTGGGCGTCCATGATTGGCACCGCCTATGCGCAAACCGGCTTGAAGCCACGCAAGGGTGTTGAAGCCGAGCGTGTGGGATTGCCATTGCGTGCCGAAATCGCAGCGATAGCCCATGGCATGGAACATGACCGCATTGCCACAAGACAATCGGCCGCAGCGCAACTCGGTGTCGATCCGAACCGTCCACTGGTGG
>ENA-OPCP01002063-OPCP01002063.1-human-gut-metagenome-genome-assembly--contig:-NODE-2063-length-11121-cov-2.162028_pt1 | contig 11121 bp, 7 predicted proteins | sample MGYA00241563_ERZ501477 | MGnify/ENA primary metagenome ERZ501477 (study PRJEB25962, sample SAMEA2042572) | human gut metagenome | biome: human gut; feature: human-associated habitat; material: faeces... | reverse complement strand
TCCGGGCAGATCCCCGAAATCGGCATTCACTCCGCAATCTACCACTTTCAGTATGAAATGATGCTGGCGTGCAAACATATTGATTCCGCCGCCGCCTTTCAGGAAATTGTATATCTGTTGTGCCGTTACTTCCGGGGCAGAAAAGCTGACTCCTTCGACAACCACACCATGGTCGGCTGCAAACACAATATTTTGAGGAGTTCTCAAAACAGGAGAGAGGCTTTGTTGGATGGTACCGATCTGGACTGCCAATTCTTCCAACCGTCCTAACGAACCTTTCGGTTTTGTCAAATTATCGATTTTATCCTGAAGTGCCGGTACGATCTTTTTATCCGGCGTTTTGATATTGAAAGTTCTCATATCGTATCCTATTATTTTTTATCCTTATTACCTTTCACTTTTTTTACCTCCCTGCCTTTAGCTTTATAGCCTTTAGCCTTTTACCTTTACTCCTATTCCCGAGACCATCAGCACCACCTCGTCGGCTTTCTCTGCGATGTATTGGTTTACCCAGCCTTGCATATCGGTAAACCGGCGTTGGATGGTGTTTTCGGCAACTCCACCCATACCGATTTCATTGGTCACAAAGATAAAAGTCGCTTCCTGGGCTGTAAATCGGTCGAACTCTTCTTTTAGTTCTTGTAAAGCCAGGTCGACATTCGAATCCTGATCGAAAAAGAAATTAGTACCCCACAAGGTAACACAATCGATCACGATTACCCGTCCTTGCAAGTGATGTTTACTCAGGGCTTTTTCTTCCTCGATATTTGTCCATTGAGGTCCCCGGTCACGTTGATGCCGTTCGATACGTTTACGGTATTCTTCATCCCATACCCGCGAAGTAGCCATATAAACAGGACAGTCGGATAGTTCCAACGCTAAACGCTGTGCATAACCACTTTTACCGGAACGTTGCCCTCCGGTGACTAAAATAATTCTTCTTGTCATTCCTCAGAATTTGAATTCGTAAAGATATAAAACAAAGAAAATCAAAATTCATAAATTCTTATTTTTTTCGTAACTTGCACAAAAGTTGTTCATGATATTTATCTGATTGGAAATGAAATAAATATACGGAATTTATCCGGCGTGAACAACTTTTTTATGCGTTTATGCCAGATGTATAACGGGTTAATTTCGTATATTTGTAGCATGTACGAAAAAAATCCCGAAGAAGAAACGTTCAAGACTTTCTTCTTGAAATACCATGATGTGTTGGTTTTATATGCCACAAGTATTCTGAAAAATGTTGATGCGGCAGAGGATGTTGTGTTGGGTTGTTTCGTACAGGCTTGGGAAAGCTCTCTTTATAAAAAACTTTCTGATGGGTTGGATAAATACATGTTTCATGTGGTCAAGAATGCTGCTTTAAACGAGCTGAGAGACTGTAAACGCAGGAAAACCCGCCATGAAAAAATGATGGAAGGAATGCCCGTGGCAGAAATCATGCATGAAGATGAGCAAACTGAAATAGATGTTTTGTACTTCGCGATAAACCAGCTTCCTCCGGAGCGTCGCCGTATTTTTATGATGGTGTATGCCGAAGGGAAAAAATATAAGGAGGTTGCCGAGCATTTGCAAATCAGTATTAATACTGTCCGAACCCAGTTGTCGCGTTCGTTGAAGTTTCTGCGGGAGAAACTGGAGGGCCACATGTTTACCATATTATTGCTTTATTTCAGAAAATCGGAATAATCAGGGTGGTGTCGCAGGAATTGGCGATACAAATGGGATTGTTGCAATTTTTTTATAAAAAAATGGGATTTCCTGTCACATGATTTGATGGGTGGTGGTGTTATTTGTATAAAACTAGGAGTATGGAAGACGAAATATTAAAAATTATGGCGGCTGAAATAGCGGGGGAGAACGTGACGAAAGAGGAGAGGGAGAAGATGAACAGGTGGTGGGAAGAGAAAAGAGGGAATGAGAGAACGTATAAGATGTTGATGGGTGAGTTGGGTGAGGTCGTGAGGTTGGTGAGACAGCAAGGAGGGTTGGATAGGGAGAAGGCCTACGAGAGGTTGGAGAGCGATATCCGGAAGAAAATGACGGTACGGAAGGGTAAGATACGGCGGATGAGGTGGTGGTCGTTTGGGGCGAGTGTGGCAGGGGTGTTGTTGATATTGGGTGTCGGGATAATGTTATGGATGAAGCCGGAAGAGAATGGAGTCTGGGAGGGCGAAAAAACGGTGGAACCGGGAATCGGGCAAGTGGTGTTGACGCTGGGAGATGGTGAAAGCGTGCCGTTGAAGCGGGATACGAACAGGTTGATTTTTGGGGGTACGATGTTGCAGGTTAGGAATGAACGGGGAACATTGGTATACTCGAAAATCAAAAGCAAGGAGGCTTCGGAGAAGATTGTCTACAATACGTTGACGGTTCCTGTGCGTGAGAGGTTTCAGCTTGTTTTGGCGGATGGGACAAAGGTGTTCTTGAACTCCGGTTCGGAAATGCGTTATCCGGAGAGGTTCGGGAAAGCCAGAAGGGAAGTTTTCTTAAAAGGAGAGGCATGGTTTGAGGTGGCGAAAGATAGCGAACATCCTTTTATCGTACACATTTCCAGGGGAGCGATTGAGGTGTTGGGTACGGGGTTTAACGTTCGGGATTACCGGGAAGAACAAAAAACCGTTACAACATTGGTGCAGGGAAAGGTGGTGTACCGACCGGAGAGACAACCGGGTCGGGAAATCATGTTGGAACCTGGTTTTCAGATAAAGGATGAAGAAGGAGGAAGTCTTCAGCCCCGGAAAGTAGATGTTATTTTATATACCGGCTGGAAAGACGGAAAATATGTTTTTGAAAATGCAACACTGGAAGAAATCATGCAAGTATTGTCCAGGTGGTATGATATTGCCGTTTTTTATAAACGCGAAGAAGTCAAAAAATTACATTTTACAGGTGATCTGGAACGTTATAAGACAATCAACGATTTTCTGGAATTTATGGAAATCGGTGGAAATGTCCGGTTTAGCATAAAAGGCAAGACTGTTTTGATAGAATAAAAAATAAAGGAGCGGATGTCAGCGCCAACCTTCATCCGCATCCGAGCAGTTAATTTCAGTATTCACTAAAACTAAAACAAAGTTATGAAAAAAAACGAAGTGTATGGGCGTAGTGTACCCATTAATTTTAATCCTTTATTCCGGGTTATGAAATTATGCCTTTTGTTTACTGTGATGTTGAATCTTTCGGTAGTTGCTGCAACAAATGCACAATTGAAAAAGGTTTCCCTGATCATGGAGAACGCAGAGTTGCGTCAGGTATTTAAAAAAATAAAACAACAAACCGGTGTCCGTTTTTTTTATAATGAGGAGAAATTGAAAAATATCGGGAACCGCCGGATCGAAATTCATGATCTGGAATTAGAGAAGGCATTGGATGAGATATTGGAGGGGACGGAACTTACTTACACTTTCCTGCGGGATGTTGTGGTAATCAAAGACAGGGAAAACAGTCGGGAGGTGCTGGAAACTCTGATGCAACAGAAAAGGCTGATCCGGGGAATTGTCAAAGATGAAAAAGGAATTACCCTTCCCGGAGTTTCTGTTATAGTGAAAGGTACCCAGACAGGTGTTGCGACCGATATCAATGGTCGGTTTGAGATCAAAGTGGACGATGAGCCCAACCTGATTTTGCAATTTTCTTTTGTGGGCATGAAAACGAAGGAAATAAAAATCGGAAACAATCAGGAATTGAAAGTGGTCTTGGAAAGCGCTGCCGAAAGTCTCGATGAGGTGATTGTTACAGGTTACCAAACTATCTCGAAAGAACGGACTACCGGTTCGTTCGGAGTGATAACTCCCCGGAATATCGAGACAAAATTACAGTCGAATCTGAGTTCTGTCCTGGAAGGACAGGCCACTGGAGTTGTACTGGATAAAGACGGTAAAATAGAAATCCGTGGTGTGTCAACTTTCAATGCGGAAAACGAGCCTTTGGTGGTGTTGGACGGTTATCCTATCGAGGGGGGGCTCGAATCGATTAATCCTGAGAATATTGAGAATATTACAGTGCTGAAAGATGGGGTCGCTGCCTCTATCTATGGGTCCAGAGCTGCTAATGGTGTGATTGTAGTAACGACTACCCGTGGGGCTGCCGATCGTTTTAACGTATCTTATAAAGGAATTGTAAGTACGATTTTAAAGCCTCAATTATCTAAATTGAACCGGGCGTCGACTTCGGATTATATCGATGCGGAATTAGATTTGTATTACCAGAATCCGAACCGTCCCAGTACGCAATCCGTTAGCAATATGAGTAAAGTGACCTGGCTGATGATGCAGGCACGGGAAGGAAATATGACTGAGGCAGAAGCTTTGGCTGAAATCGATAAATTGCGGAATATAAACGGTTTGAAGCAGGCGGAGAAATACTTTTACCGCAATCAGCTCAGCCATCAGCATAATATAGCCATCAATGGCGGTACGGAGAAAAACCGGTTTAATGCAGCTGTCAATTATATGTATAATCGGGGAAATATGATTCATTCCGACAATTCCCGTCTGATTTTCGATTTGAAGAACGACTGGAAACCGTCCAAATACATTTCGTTGGGATTAATGGCTAATGTCGTATATACTAAAGATGAACATCCGGTAAGAGGTTGGAGCGATTTGTTGGGTTATACCAATACTTCGTTGATACAGCCTTATGATAATCTGGTCGATCCGGAGACGGGCAAACCGACGACGGTATTTTCGACCAGTACTTATAAAATTGCCAATTATGAGAAAATCGCTAATATGAAGGACTGGAGCTATAATCCGATTGAGGATGTGGGTAAGGAGACGACCGATACGGAAGATATTCAGACTCGTTTGGGAGGAACCTTAAAGATATATATTATCGATGGATTGAATATCGAGACCGGAGGGATTTGGACCAGAGGAAATAAAGTGGAGAAAACGACTTATGACCGGGATGCTTATCGTATCAGGATTCAATACAATGATGCAACCTCCAAGACAAACAACGCCAGTCATTATTTTCCGGACGGAGCAATGATCGATGAATGGCGTAACATCAATGAAAGCTGGACACTCCGGACTCAGATCAACTTTAACCGTTCGTTTCTGAATGACAGGCACCGGGTGACCTTCCTTGCCGGAAATGAAGTACGCAAAAGTACTTATAGTAATAATCAGTATGCGACCCGTTTGGGATATAATCCGACGGCAGGATCTTTCATCCCGGTAAATATAAAAGATTGGAATTCAGGTTTGAATAAGGCGGATATGTTGTTCGGCTCGACTACGGTTTATTCTTTAAAAAACGGGGCGTATAATTTGCGGGATAACCGTTTTGTTTCCTGGTATGGAAACGGTTCTTACGAATTCGACAGCCGTTATCTGGTTAGCGGAAGTGTACGGTTGGATTTGACCAATTTCTTCGGAACAGATTCGAAATACCGGTATAAACCGTTATGGTCGGTGGGAGCAACCTGGAAATTGGCTGAAGAGAAATTCTTCTCCGTCTCCTGGATCGATCGTTTAAATCTGCGGGCTTCTTACGGAATCAACGGAAATATTTCTTTAAGCGAAGGTCCGTACCTGATGCTTGCGGCAGGCTCTTATCAGGAAATGACCGGTGGAGTTTCTTATAGTATTGCTTCTCCTCCAAACAATCAATTGCGTTGGGAAAAGACAAAAACGACCAATATCGGTGCCGATATCGCTTTATTCGATAACCGTATAAATCTGACTTTCGATTATTATTTGAAGAACAGCTCCGATTTGTTGGCCAGAGATGCCATCGACCCGACGACCGGATTCAGCAGTCTGACAAAAAATGTCGGGGAAATGCAGAACAATGGTGTAGAATTTTCTGTTAATGCCGATATTATCAAAAAACAGGATTTCGTCTGGAATTCGGTTTTCAATTTCAGTTATAATAAAAATAAAGTTAAAACATATAATGTAACCCGGATGTATACCAGCCAATGGGCCAGTATGGCACCTATTTTAGCTGAAGGTTACCCTGCCGACGCTATGTTTGGATTTAAATATGCGGGTCTGAACGATAAACGAGAAGCTTTGGGGTATTCGGCAAACGGAGAGAAAGACCGGCTCGCTAACTTGACTACCGATGATATTATATATTTGGGTACGGTACGTCCGAAATATGATTTGTCGTTTACCAATGCGTTCAAATATAAAAACATTCAGCTTTCTTTTATGTTTATCGCCAAATTAGGGCATCAATACCGTAAAGACGGTTTCTATGGTATGAATTATCAGAATCGTCATGTTGCCGACCGTTGGCAAAAGCCGGGAGATGAAGCTACCAAAAAATATCCCCAACTCCGGAGTGGAAGTACGGAACATTGGTATTTCCCTTATACCGATTTCCTGACCGGAAACGCCAGTTATATGAAATTGAGGGATGTGACGCTTGCCTATACCTTCCCTAAACATTGGTTGTCTTCTGTAGGAGGAGTAAACAATGTTCGGGCTTACTTCCAGGCACGCAATATTTGGACTGTGACGGCTAAGGGGACGGATATAGACCCGGAAACTGCTCAGGTGAATATGACAGGAGCATATAATAATTTTACGGAACAGGGATTCACGTCATTGCCATTGCGTCCTGAATTTTATTTTGGTTTATCATTTTCATTCTAAATATATATACTTATGAAAGCGAAATTATTGACTATTTCTTTAATGGTGGGCTTGTTTATGGGGTGTCATGATTTTTTGGATGTCAAGCCTGTCGGAAAATTGATTCCTACGGAAGTAGAAGAGTTTGAGAATATACTCAATAATACGTATACGGTAGATTGGTACTATATGGACAATAATAAAGGTACGCTTCTCGCTTCTTTGGGAGATAACCTGCAAATCAGTGAGAATAGTGCCAATTATAATTATACCGCAACCCATCCGAACATTAACCGCTACGCTGCCTATACGTTTAAATTGCCTTACGGTAATCCTGAAAAACCCGATTATTTTTGGGAATGGGGTACTTATCGTGCCGTCGGTTTGTTGAACAATGTGATTGACGGGGTAAATGACGTAAAGAATGAAAAGACGGCGAAATTGGCTGAGGAATTGTCGGCACAGGCCCGGGCTGCCCGGGCGTGGTCTTATCTGACAATGGCCATGATTTACGGACCTGTTTATGATCCTGCCGGAGCTAACGATACAAAAACGATTCCTTATCGTACCGCAGCTTCTCCTACAGAAGCTAATCCGGCATTATCCACAACGGCCGAGGTGTTCGGGCTGGCCAAAGCGGATATCGATTTCGCTCTGAAGAGTGTTCCCGATAATGTAAACCATCCTGCCCGTATGAATCGATGTGCAGTACAGACTTTGATGGCTTATTATTACATGTTTGCACGTGATTTCGGAAAAATGCTGGAATATGCAGATATGGCCTGGACATCGGCCTTAGCTCAGCAAGGTTCGGTGGATAATTTGATTTATAATTACAACGATTTCTACTATGAACCCGATCCGGAGGCCAGTCCTTCTCCGGGTACTGATGTGGAGGTATCATTGGATTTGAAGGGCCAGGACGATTATTTGGGACAGACCTATCACCGGGAAATGTTGTTCTATCGGGTTGCTCCTTCAGGAGGGATGGGAAGCAGTGGTTATCCTTCGGTAGAGTTTATCTCTCTTTTCGATAAAAATACGGATTTGAGATACCGGTTGTTTATGCTGAAGGATTTAGGATATGCGACGACTGTAGGGGATACGAAGTATGATGACGGGATTGTCTTACAATATTATCGGGATGTAAAAATAAAAATGACACAAGGATTCAGTTATCCTGAACTGTTGTTGATGAGAGCAGAAGCATACGCCCGGAACAGTCGGAAAACAGAAGCTTTGTCTGACCTGAATACCCTCAGGAAATACAGGTATGACAATACGCAGGGAAGTACGGACCTTCCCAATGGAGCTGCCCTGACTGAAGATCAGTTGTTGGAGGAAATCCTGAAAGAACGCCGCAGGGAATTACCGATTGCAACTTTCCAGCGTGTGCTCGATCTGAAACGTTTGGCATTGGATAATGGCAAGCCGTGGTGTAAAACCACTATCGAGCACAAAATCGGAACTCAGACTTATTCGGCTTCGATAAATTCCGAATATTACGTTCTCCCTATTCCGAATAACATTATAAAATATAATCCGCAGTGGGGATTGCCGTTGGATACCCGGCCCTATAATCCGAAATAGACCGGGGAAAGAAAAGATCGAAAGTGTTTTGATGAAACCAGGGGCTGTCTAAGAAATGAAGTGCCCTCAAAAAGTTGGACATAAAACTTTTGGGGGCATTTCACTTTTAGACAGTTCTTTTTTTATTGTTTTTCAACGGGATTGTGACTGATTATTTGATTTTTTGTGTCTCCACTTTCCTTTTTGTGTATTATAGTCTTCGATTTTTTATACATTATCCAGTTGTAAACAGAGAGGATTGGACAGGTTTCCATCCCCATATTCCCTCCGTCTATTTTTGGATGTAAGTTATCGGAGATGAAGCGTGGAATCCAATGAATAGAGGATGAAGATAAAAAGGAGAAGCTTGAAAAATTAAAGAAATTGGATAAATTTGTATTTATAAAATACAGAGAGTAGTGCATTTTAAATCATAATGGGGTGGAAGATAAAATTAAATATGAAAAACATTGGCTGAAACTGTTGGTAGAAGGAGATGAGAAGGCTTATAAACGTTTGTTTGATTTATATTATTCCTCATTGGTCATGTTTGCTGCAAAATATTTGAGAGATACCGATCTGGCAGAGGATTTGGTACAGGATGTCATTTATGATTTCTGGAAACAGAGGCAGCATCTTTCGGAACTTTCTTCTTTGAAATCCTGGTTGTATATATCAGTGAGAAACCGGTGTATCAATTATTTGGAACATGATAAGGTGAAGAAAAAATACTTACAATTAAACGGGGAAGCTGAAGCTGATTTTTTTCTATCGCAGATCATCGAAGAAGAGGTGTATCTGGCATTGAAACAGGCAATTGATATTTTACCCCCTAAAATCAGGACTATCTTTTATCTGATACTGGAGAGGAAAACCAATGCGGAGATCGCCTCTTTGTTGGGGATAACCGAAGAGGCTGTAAAGGCTTATAGAAAGAGAGGTATGAAGATGCTGCGGATACGGTTGAGTAATTTCTGGATATTAGCATTGTTAATTTTTTAAATTTTTGCCCACTTTTTAGTTTTTTCCTGTCTTTATACAAAAGGCAGAAAATATGGAATTAAAAAGTGAGAAAGCATTTCGGATTGCTGATTTGATTTTGCGTTATCAGGAGGAGACTATCTCAGAAGAGGAGATGGAAGAACTCAGGCTTTGGCTGAAGAAATCAACGGAACATCAGCAACAATTTGAAAATCTGAATGATCGTGACTATATCAGGCGGAAACGCGAACTGGATTTGTCTATAAATCCGGCTGCTGCGTATACTGCTTTTTCTGAAAGAATAGCAAGGGAACGTCCATGGTCTTACAGGAAGTTGCGTGGGTTAGCTGCTGTGGCAGCTGTATGTCTGATTGCAATAGGAATTTACTGGTGCTGGCTCCGGGAAGACAGGAACGGTACGCTTGTTCCTCAGGTATCGACATCTGTCATTCCTGCTGGTAGTAGTAAGGCTGTCCTTACCTTGGCCAACGGGGAACAGATTCATTTGTGCGGAGATACTGCCACTTCTATAAAGCAGCAGGACGGTTCTGTAGCTAAGGCTTCGTCTGCCTCTTTAGTGTATCAGAATATTCCGTCTTTGCCGGAAGAGCTATTGTATAATTCTTTGAGTATTCCCCGTAAGGGAGAATTTGTACTTATACTGTCCGACGGAACGAAAATCTGGCTGAACTCGGAGAGTGAAGTGGAATATCCGATTGTTTTTCCCTCCGGGGAACGAAGGATACGTTTGCAGGGAGAGGCTTATTTTCAGGTGGCCTCTGATAAATCGTCCCCTTTTATTATAGAGATGGGAAAGGTGCAGGTACAGGTGTTGGGAACCTCTTTTAATCTCCGGGCTTATCAGGATGAAGAAATGATTCAGACCACCCTGGTGGAAGGGAGGGTATGCATGTTCACCGGCAAAAAACGGATATTGTTGTACCCGAATGAACAGGGGGCTATAGAGCTGAAGACTGGTAATTTAGTTAAAAAGCAAGTGGATGTACAGGCATATATCGGTTGGAAAAACGGGAGGTTTATATTCGAACGTCAGACTCTGGAAGATATTATGAGGACTTTGTCGCGCTGGTATGATGTGCAGGTGGTGTTTCAGTCGGAAAAAGCCCGGCATATTGAATTTACCGGTAATTTAAGACGTTATGATGATTTCGGACAGATCGTATCGATGCTGGCTCTGGCTTGTCCCGCAAAATTTAATGTTTCAGGAACTACTATTTATATCGCAGAATAAAAGACAGGTAGCCGATGTAGGGAATCGGCCGCCTGTCCGTTCTGGTATTTATTTACTTATAAGTCAAACAAAGTTATGAAAAAAACGAAAAACAGGAAATTTCCCGGTGTATTTCTCCCGGGACGAATGATGCGGACGATGAAGCTGATGACTTTATTACTTGTGTTACAAACTTTTCAAGTGACTGCGAAAGGATATTCGCAGGAAAATATCACATTGAAAATGAAGAATGTGACCTTTGCAGAGGTCGTTAAAGAGATTGAACGCCAATCCAAAGTGACTTTCCTTTATAATCATGATTATGTACGTGAGCTGGATCGTCTGAATCCGGATTACTCGAATTTGAATCTTCAGGAAGTATTGGATCATATTTTGACAGGAACCAATTTGGAATACAAGTTGATCGATAATACGGTGGTCATTACTGCTAAACAGGGACAGGATCAGTTTGAGCAGGAGATACAGACCATAAAAGGAAAAGTTGTAGATGTACAGGGACATACCTTGCCCGGAGTGACTGTCGTTATCAAGGGTACGAACCTGGGGGTTGCTACGGATATGGATGGAAGATTTTCTATTCAGGTACCCCGTGGCAAGGCTGTCGTCCTGGTGTGTACCTTTGTTGGAATGCGTAAAAAGGAGGTGAATTATGTGGAAGGGAAAGAATTGACTATCGTCATGGAGGAGGAGGCTGCAGAGATGGACGAAGTGATTGTGACG
>ENA-OPCP01002061-OPCP01002061.1-human-gut-metagenome-genome-assembly--contig:-NODE-2061-length-11152-cov-3.001081_pt1 | contig 11152 bp, 10 predicted proteins | sample MGYA00241563_ERZ501477 | MGnify/ENA primary metagenome ERZ501477 (study PRJEB25962, sample SAMEA2042572) | human gut metagenome | biome: human gut; feature: human-associated habitat; material: faeces... | reverse complement strand
GCGGCGGAATCCACTCCCGAAGAATACGCCGCTGACCACACTTTGACCGGGACGGAAACGGCGGCGCACGAAGCCGCCCACGGGCTGGATAAGGCCGGCCGCAAGAGTGTAAAAACCACCAAGGAGAATATCTCCAAGGCAAAGGACTATTTTCGGCGGAGAAAGGCCAACTTGCTGAAAAAGCAGACACAGGACGCCATGCGACGGGTACGCCGCTCTGCCGATGCCACGCAAAAGGCGATCAAAACGGTAGACCGCAGCGGTAAGGCCATCAAGCAGACGGCAAAATCCACGGGCAAAGCGGCAGTCAAGACCACGCAGAAAACCATCAAGACTGCCGAGCAGACTGCCCGGACGACCATAAAAACGACGCAGGCTGCGGCAAAGACGGCACAGAAAACCGCACGGGCCACGGCAAAAGCCGCTAAAACTGCGGCGCAAACCGCCCGTGCAGCAGCAAAAGCGACTGCGGCAGGCATCAAGGCGGCGGTCAAGGCTACCGCTGCTGCCGTCAAAGCCATCGTTGCCGGAACAAAAGCGCTGATTGCCGCCATCGCTGCGGGCGGTTGGATCGCCGTTGTCGTGATTATCGTCATCTGTCTGATCGGGCTAATCATCGGCTCTTGCTTCGGCATCTTTTTCTCCGGCGAAGACAGCGGCACGGGACAGACCATGCGACAGGCCGTGCAGGAGATCAATGCCGACTATCAATCACAGATCGACACCACAAGGGCAAACATCACCTATGACGAGCTGGAAATGTCCGGCTCCCGTGCGGTATGGCCGGAGGTGCTGGCGGTGTATGCGGTAAAAACCACCACCGATCCCGACGATCCGCAGGAGGTTGCCACGGTGGACGATGCCAAGAAAGCCATTCTCAACGATATTTTCTGGCAGATGAACGAAATATCTTCCCGCACCGAGAGCAAGACCGAGAAAGTCATTACTGAAACCGACGACGGTCACGGGAACATCGTGGAAACTGCCACGACGGTCACACGCACCTATCTCTATATCACGGTCAGCCACAAGACCGCCGAGGAAATGGCAGACCTTTTCAATTTCAACGCTGACCAGCGACAGCAGCTTTCTGAACTGCTTGCCGAGGAAAACCGCAGTATGTGGTCTGCTGTCCTCTATGGTATTTATTTCGGGGATGATTCCATCGTCACGGTGGCCTTGTCGCAGATCGGCAATGTGGGCGGTCAGCCCTATTGGTCGTGGTATGGATTTGAAAGCCGTGTAGAATGGTGCGCCTGCTTTGTTTCGTGGTGTGCCAATGAGTGCGGCTATATCGACGGCGGCGTTATCCCGAAGTTTGCGGGCTGCGTCAACGGTGTCCAGTGGTTCAAAGACCGTGGACAATGGCAGGACGGCAGCTTTGAACCATCTGCCGGTCAGATCATTTTCTTTGATTGGGACAACAAAGGCAGCTCCGGCCCGCAAGATGGGCAGTCCGATCATGTCGGCATCGTGGAGAAATGCGAAAACGGCATTGTCTACACCATCGAGGGCAATTCCGGCGATAGCTGCCGACAGAACCAATATCCCGTAGGGTATTATGAGATCCTTGGGTATGGAATACCAGCCTTTTAATTAGGCCTATAAAAAGGAGCAAATGGCATAGACCAAAGATGCCATTTGCTCCTTTTGCATGTTACATACCGAATGGGCGGAAAAATCATTAGATGTGTTCAGCTACGATTTTTCCGTTCTTCTTGCATGGGAAATTGAACGATATGATAGAATTTCTTACTTTCGGGGTCAAAACGCATCGTTGCAACGCCGTGATATCGGGCTACTATACGTCCAATGCTCTTCAGCCCCACACCATGAATTCCGGGATTGCGCTTTTTCGTTCGAAACAAGCCCTCATGATCCGGCACAGGTGGTGTGTCGCAGGAATTGACAACTGAAACGATCACAACCTGTTGGTCCTCATTTTTCTTTACGGATAGCTCTATCGTCCGTTCTGCAGAGAAGCTCGCCGCCTCGAACGCATTCGTCAGCAGGTTACCGTAAAAGGTCGTAATACTTGGGGCATCCATAAACGAAAGACAATTATCCCGGATATCACATTGAAAGGTTATTTGGGGGCTTTTACATTTATCCCGAAATTGCTGCAGCATGAAATTAAGTATGGGGTCAGAACATAGTTTTACCTGCTGATCAGGCAGTACATCATCCACGAGTTTTGTAATATACTCGGATATCCCCGGAGCGTTGAAATCGTTTGCCAAGCCGTGAATAGTATTTAGATGTCTTTTGATATCGTGTATGAGAATGCGCTGGTTTTCGGACTGCTTTTGCAGATCCTGATAATATGCAGCATCTGCTTCTTCTTTTTGAATACTCAAATTCATAGCCAGCTGTTCAGCGTGCATTCGCTGCAAATGGTTGTATATGACCATAAAAATCAGATTGACGATCAGCAAGGTCAACACAATGATTATCATGAGAAGTTCTACCGGCTTTGTCATCTCTGCGCGTACCCCGATATATACCACTACTGCTGAGACAATGACAGAAAAGATCGGTAATATGCAAAGCAATCCCATAAACGCAGGCTCTTCCTGAGCCTGTCGGTTCGGAGCCCAGAGTTTTGCAGCAATGACTGTTATCGAAAAATAAAGCATTTTGCTGATCACAGCCATGACGATCATGATGGCCAAACTATCTGCATAGGCGCCAAAACGGAACCCAAACAAGCTGATGATCCATGCTGCGATAATTTCTGTAATAGCCATGATCGAGGTCAGAAAAGCAGAATGCAATATGGCAGATCTCAGTTTGCATTCGTAATTCATCCATAGCAGCAGTAAATTAGCGAGGAAAAATGCTGCGCCATTCAAAACAACGCTGTTAAACCATGTAATACCAAACAAAAGAAGATAGGCAACCGCACATGTGATGCCAATTCTAAGACCGGATGATTTTCTACAAAACAGAGCATCAAAATACAGCCACGCAATGGTCGCTTCTGCAATATATAACACGCCGTAGCAAATATATTCCGCCATCATTTCACGCTTTCCATATACCACAAATAGGTGTCCTTGAATGCAGTATACCTTCTCCTTGTTAAGTAAGCGGTCATCTCCCTGCCCCGATATTTCAGCAGGATCGTATCTTTGTGAATAGAATTGACAAAGTGCAGATTGACGATATAGCTCCGGTGCGTCATATAAAAGCATGGCAAGGTCAAAGTTTGCCGCCAATACTCCATATTCTGTGTGCTTTGCAGAACTCCATCTATCGTATGAACTAAAACTTTTCTCTGTGTCGCTTCAACGCAAATGATCTCTTCCGCACGACGAACGAATACTCCTTCATTCGTTACAATGGGGAACTCGCGGCTTTCCATATTGTACTGGTAAACTGCATCTTTCAGATTGCGAAACAGCCGATTTTTATCAATCGGTTTTGACAAATACCGAAACACCTGAAATCTCATGGCTTCGTCCAAATAATCCGGATAAGAGGTCACGATGAATATCTTTATATTTGGATTCAATTCTTTCAGCTTTGCACCAACATGGATCCCGCTAACGCCGGGCATTTCAACATCTAAAAATGCGATATCCGCGCGAACTTTGGCATTTAACAGAGCATCTCCGCTGGAATAGCAGGCAAATTCCGGTATCATTCCGCCCAGCTGCTCAAAATACTCCGATACATATAAATGCAGTTGCTCAAGAATAATCGAATCATCATCGCAAAAAATCACACGCATAATAGCACCCTTACACTTTATATAAGTAGAATCATTATAGCATATTTTGTGTTTTTTTGCAAGCACCACCCCCGAATGTGCCATAGGAAGCACGACCAAAACTGCATCAAAACTGTCGTTTCGTGCGTGACCGATTGAATCGTCATACATTCAAGAGTAAAATGTACGAAACGGACGATCATACGATATGTGCCGAACGACTATATCCCAAGGAGGCAAAACGAATTATGAACATTTTCCTCAAGCAGGCAACAAGGAGGCCGCTCTTTACCACATTGCTGGTATTGCTGCTCAGTTTCTCTGTTCTGCTCTCCTGCACCGGTTATTCCGCATGGGAAAGCGCCAAGACACAGAAAAATGAGATATCAAATGGTTACACAACGATTGCAATCCCGATAGAGCCTGATCTAAGCAACCTGTCACCAGAGGAGCTTGCCACCGCATTGCAGAATCGTGTATTTGCAGACAAAGCAGCGCAGGAAGCTCCCCAAATCACCACGGTTGACCGCCGCTGCCTGCTTTCTGCTCATATAGCGGGCAGTAGATCCCTCTCTTCCAGCAGCATCGACCCATCTGAATATAATACGGCATTCGATGGAGAATGCTATTCTCTCGCCGTATTTGCACTGCGCTGCAGCGGCATCCGGGAGCAGCCAACGGAAGGTATGTTTCTGTATGATGCAACATTCAGCGTTGAGGAAATCATCTGCCTGTCAGACGCATATAATACTTTCCCCAAACCTGATTCGGTACATATCTACAGCGATGTACGCGAATCAAATGGGGTAGTACCATTTGAAAAAGGTAAAACCTATCTTGTGTTCGGCCAATACCAAGATCATCGTGTCGTTCGGTCTGCCGATGGGTATGATCAGGTAAAAAATGAGAATCGCTACATTGTTCCGTTCCCTGAGATCAACAGCAATTTCTATGGTGAGCCCAGCAGTCTTGAACTTGGTAGTTATAATGGGCTGGACTACCATTTCCCTGCGGCAGGACAACTTCCTTGGGTCTGTGAATATACAGGGTCGGTGACAGATTATCTAAACAGCGATGCAGCTTCGACTTGGCGGGAAGATATTGTACCGCTTTGTCAGCTTAACTATGAGTCTGCGGCCGTGATACTGACCGATCGAGCAGAGAGTATGTATTCTTTTAATACCGGTGATGAGGCTTTGTTATCCGGGCGCTTTTTTACAGGCGAAGAGTACACAAACGGTGATGATGTGTGTGTCATCAGTGCAGCCTATGCTGAACAAAACGGCCTCCGGCTGGGAGATATGATTCAGCTTGACTACTATGATTCTGGATTTGGGGAATACAACAACGGTGCGACGGCGAATTCTATGCTTGCGGCGGAAGATCCGGGCCCTTATCGTCAACGATACTATATGTCTCTCGATGATGCGATCGGTGTATGCAAAAATTATACCGTTATTGGCATTTATACTGGCGCTCGATTCGCATTTGGCGCATATCAGCTTAATGCGGACACGATTTTGGTTCCCAAAGCATCTGTTCCTAATGCGCAGAATTATGAAACACGGGCAAATTCCTTACTGAACACTTTTGTCCTGAAAAATGGCTCTGCAAAAGAATTTGAAAAGTACATGGAGCAGCAGAACCTCGCTGGACAATTTCTCTATTTCGATCAGGACTTTTCTTCTATGCAGGAATCACTGGATGCACTTGAAACCAATGCCATGCGCCTGATGATGGTCGGCATCGGAGTATTCCTGCTTACTTCCGCACTGTTTTTGTTTCTGAATTTCCGCAGAATGAACTTGACGATCCGTGGTGTTCGCCTCTTGGGCAGGTCATCCAAGGCAGTATTCCGGGAAATCATCATGGCACTTATTCCTTTGGAAACCCTTGCAGTCTTGTTTGGCACATGTGCTGCAATTGCGCTATTTGATGTTGTTACACGGAATCTGCTTTCGAGCGCTCTTACGCTCCGACCGGAGGCAATGGCGGTTTCTGCTGTTACTGCATTTGTATTTCTCATGGTTTCTACTATGATCAGCACGGCGATCTTTGCGAACCGCAAGCTGATGAAAGCAAAATAAGGCTTGCCTTGAAAGGAGCATAATTGTCTATGTCTCAAAAAAACGGTCACGCTCTTGAAAGTGTAACACTGACTGCCATGCTCCGCCGATGGACATCAAGTCTGCTCCTTATTGCGGTTGCCGCCGCAGGGGCTCTTTCTGCAATGATCTTACAGAATTTAACTATCCGTCAGGAGAATGCTTTATGCAACACGATTGAGAATACCACAATTTCCTGCACCGTAACAAATGCAAAAGGTACTGATTCCGGCAACCTGCAAATGCTTTCGGCTTTTGTAGAGATGTTGGAGGGGAAACGACGGTTGCGGGAATGCTATTTGGACGATTATGTAAAAAACGTGCGGGCAAAAGCGAAAATGTCATTGGAGAAACCGGAAGGCGCAACACTCAGCAGGATTCTCTCGATCGATTCCGATCCCGCTCTTTCTCAAGCAGAAGGGGTCTATGTCCAATTTTTTGAAGACTGGGAGGAAGGAGTTCTGCGCGGGCAAGAACAAGTATGCCTGATTTCATCTGACTTGGTCACCGATGGCGAATACATTACCGTTGCCGCCGATATGGGCGAATCTGCACGATTGCGAATCATAGGGACTGTTACAAACGGCCCGAGCAATGAAATATATTGTCCCTATTTCATGTCATGGAGTGAAGGCGTTTCCGTTGCTTTTCTGACGGACAGCTGTTCTTTCGATATCCGAAACAATCAAAAGCTGGAAGAAAGCAAATCGTATATTTACGAGTGGTTTGTTCGCCCGGATCTCAGCAATCAAATGGATGGTCTTACTTTTGGTGTTTTAATCCACGATGAGACCTATCAGAAAAATATAGAGGAGATTCAGGCGAACCTTTCCATGCTGCATCTGTTGCTGCCGGTTTTGATCATTGTATGCGGCGGCATCGGCTTTTTCGCAAGTTTTCTGGCAACTCGCGGCAGGACAAAAGAGTTTGCTGTCATGCGCTGCCTCGGCATGAAACAATGTAAAATTTTTGGATTGGTCATGGGAGAACTTTCTATTCTCGCTTTTACAGGTGCATTCTTCGGTATAGCTGGTGGCATTCTTCTGGAAGGCGAAATACAGACAAGTGCATTGCTTCATGCTGCGCTGATGACAGGTATATTTTTACTCGGTTCCGCGGTTGCAGCACTTCGGATCACAAGCATAAATGTTATGAATCTCATGAAGGTGGAGGATTGAATATGAATATCCTGACTTCCAAACAAGTTACATACGAATATAGAAATGCAGTCCAGACAGTAAGGGCTGTGAATGGTGTCAGTTGCACTTTTCAACAGGGGCATGTTTATGCCATTGTAGGGCCTTCCGGCAGCGGGAAGACTACATTTCTATCGTTGCTTGCAGGACTGGATGTGCCGACCTCCGGCACGATCGAATTAGACGGAGAATCCACGGCGAAAATGAACCGTGATTCTTACCGGCTGAACCATGTGTCCGTGATTTACCAGAATTTCAACTTGTTTCAACACCTGACCGTGTTGGAGAACGCCGCCTATCCCCTGTATGTCCGCAAAATGCCAAAGAAAAAAGCGGATGAGCTCGCAGCAGAAAAACTTCTGCAAGTTGGGTTGAAGGAGGATCAGTTCAAGCGGTTTCCCAATATGCTCTCCGGAGGAGAGCAGCAGCGAGTGGCTATCGCCCGCGCGCTAACCTCAGGCAGTGAGCTTATTCTGGCAGACGAACCTACCGGCAATTTGGACAGTGAAAACAGCCGAAACATTGTTGGTATTCTGCAAGGGCTGGCCCATGAGGGAAATCGCTGTGTTATCATTGTCACCCACGATCCCGCAGTAGCAGAGGTAGCCGATGTGCTACTAAAGATGAAAGACGGTAAGTTGATTCACTGATTCGCTGCATCACCTATTTGCACAAGTAAAATGACTGGCAGTGCCATATACCAAAAGATTTGCTTGCAGATTAGAGCCCATTTTGGTGACTTGATGTTTTATACCTTCAATGATATGGCTACGGAAATCCGTAAAATGGTTGTCACCTTGCGGTGTATAGCAAAAACATGATGCCGATTTGATAGATGCTTTCGCTGCTGTGACCGGACAATGAGGATTATCCTGAAAGCATGGCAAAAGCATCGGGCGCTTGATCCATCGCTTGCATCAATTATTCAACTTGATTTCTACTCATTCCTTGATGCTGAACTGCACGGCCATTATAATAATGAATTAAACGCACTTGCTTTGCGGCTTCTGCCGCTTTGCAGGTGCGTTTTGCTATATCTGTGCCTTTTGCGTGGCAGCGTAGGCTGCCGCAGCCCTCCGTCCGATTTGGATCATTCAAAAATTCAAATCGAGACGGAGGATAACGCTATGGATGGAAACCATCCGAAACGAAGAAAGGACAAATATGATCCCTATACCATCAGCACGACCGAGGACGGCCGCCACTGGCTGACCTTTTCAGACGGGCAAGGCGATCGGCATCATTTTGAGATCAGTGCTGCCGTATTTACACTGTTCGATTCCTTTGAGTTGGACGATCTCTCCTATCTGAACGAGGTGGATCGCCACTATGAGCAGTCGGAGCTCACGGAGGCATCGTTGTATGACCGAGCCGTGCATCGCCCGGCGACGGTCGAAGAAAGCGCTTTGCAGAGCATGGAATATGCGCAGTTACATAGGGCGATCTCTGAACTGCCCGAAATACAAAAGCGGAGGTTGATCCTCTACTATTTTCAAGGCTTGACCTATGAGCAGATTGCAGAAATGGAGGGATGCACCAAACGGGCAGTGAAATTCAGCGTAGACATCGCCGTGGAAAAGCTCAAAAAGTTTTTCAAAAATTTTTGAGTTCAGACTACACAAATAGCCTTTAAGTGAGGAAACAGGTGGAGAGGTACGAAAACTCTCTGCCTGTTTTCCTTTTCGGCAAGCAGGGATGATCTTTGACAACCGAATAACCATTCATCAAGCACATTCCTATTGCCATTGCGAAAGCATGAGCCACATTAGCGGCTGCGCCATAATCCGCATTGCGGGGAGCGAGAAACAGTCGGCTACCCCGGGCGGGTGGCTCCCGCCCCGGCGACGACCGGCAATAGGGCTAACGATACTCCCGTCCAGCCACAGTCCGAGCGTGATAAGCGGCATTTCGACCGTGAAGCCGTCGCAGGCAATGGGGGCGGTTGCGAGAGAACCCCGTGAGGGTGAAATTCCCGTGGAGCCGACAGCCATCGGCCGCTTGATGACTTCCCAATAGAAAATCGGGGTGTCGAGGACAAATAGATTTTCTTCAAAATACTACGGTCAAGCGGCGGGACGGGTCAGACGAAACGGAGAATGTTTTATCTCTCACCGACCTCAATTCTGTTCTTGTCCGGCCTCTACATAGGCGGCAAAGACTGCCTAAATTTCAAAGGGAGGTCACACAACATGAATAGAACATATTTGCGCGGCGATATGTATTACGCCGATCTGGGCCGGGGTATCGGCTCCGAGCAGGAGGGCTATCGCCCCGTCGTGATCATTCAGAACAATGTCGGGAACAAACACAGCCCCACGGTCATTATCGCTTCCATTACGAGCAAAACCGGCGTGAAAGCCAAACTTCCCACCCCGGCAAGGCCCGCCTGCCGACACATATTGACCTTCCTGTGGAGGAAAGCTGCGGCCTGAGCCGGGACTCCATCGTCCTGCTGGAACAGCTGCGCACCGTCGATAAGCGACGCTTGGGCAACTTCATCGGGCATCTGTCCGAAAAGCACATTTGCGGCATCAACCATGCGCTGGCGGTCAGCATCGGTCTGATCGAAAGCGTCCCGAAAAAACTGATCCTCTGCCTTTGCAGCACCTGCGCCGATAACTTCTGCGGCACGGGTGCTTATTCTTTGCGCAGGATCGAGCCGCAGCAGATCGAAAAGGATACCTGCACCTACTGCAATCAGCGGAAGGGATACGACTATGAGCTGATTCCGAAGAAACGGTAAGGAGGACTACCTATGGAATCTCAGGTAGCCTATAAATTGTTGTTCACCGAATATCCCGATGTAGTCAATGTCGAGCAGATGTGTGAAATGCTCGGTGGCATCTGCGATAAAACGGCATATCGGCTTTTGAAATCCGGCGAAATCAAGAGCTTTATCGTCGGCCGTCATTATCGAATCCCGAAGCTCAACATTCTGGAATACTTGGAATTGATAGATAAATCTAATGCGTAAAACCTCGTTTGCACATTTGGCCTACGAGGTTCTTTCTGCTACAATATGAATGTCAATGGCAGATGAATCTACGCTGTACCACTCAAAGGAGGTTTTATTATGGTAGCAGGACATCTGCGAGAAAAAAACGGGTACTATCATATGGTACTGAATTATGTGGACGAATACGGCAAACGGCACACGCCGTCGAAATCCACGGGTCTAACCGTAAAGGGAAACAAAAAGCGTGCCGAAAAAATGCTTTCCGAAGCTCGTGCCGCAAAAGAAGCCGAATTAGAGGCAAGAGCGATCGAACGAAGCACAGGCAAAGCCCCTGCGGGCACGATCCTTTTCACTGCATTTCTGCTTGACTGGCTGGAAATGACGAAAAAGAATGTGGAGGAAACCACCTACGGGGCGTATGCAATGGGGATCAAAAACAAGATCATTCCGTACTTTGAAGAACACCATCCCGGACTGGCGCTGTGCGAGGTGACACCAAAACACATACAGGATTATTACACCTACGAATTGACGGTGCGAGGTGTTTCCGCAAACACGGTCATACATCGTCATGCCAATATCCGTAAAGCCTTACAGCACGCTTTCAAGCTCGGTTTGATTGATACGAACCCTGCGGATCGCATTGAGCGACCGAAAAAAGAAAAGTTTGTCGGCAGCGTTTACGAAGAAGATGAACTAAACCGCCTTTTTGAGATCGTCAAAGGCGACCCCATAGAGCTTGGCGTTATCCTCGGCGCATTTTACGGACTGCGCCGAAGTGAAGCGGTTGGCTTGAAGTGGGACGCGATCGACTTCAAAAAGAAAACCATTACTATCCGGCATACCGTCACGCAGGCGACCATAGATGGCAAAAGCAAAATCATCCAAAAGGATCGGACAAAGACGAAATCCAGCTACCGCAGTCTGCCGCTTGTCCCGCCGTTTGAAGAATTGCTGCACCGTCTGAAAGCACAGCAGGAGTTGAATCAAAAACTATGCGGGCGTTCCTATTGCAAAAAATACACCGGTTATATCTATGTCAACGAAAATCGGTGAGCTTGTGAAGCCCGGATATATCACACAGCATTTCCCGCTGATCCTGCAAAAGAACGGTATGCGGAAGATTCGCTTTCATGATCTGCGGCACCCGTATGTCAAGCACACGACAAAAATTTTTAGCTTG
>ENA-OPCP01002059-OPCP01002059.1-human-gut-metagenome-genome-assembly--contig:-NODE-2059-length-11164-cov-3.202448_pt1 | contig 11164 bp, 8 predicted proteins | sample MGYA00241563_ERZ501477 | MGnify/ENA primary metagenome ERZ501477 (study PRJEB25962, sample SAMEA2042572) | human gut metagenome | biome: human gut; feature: human-associated habitat; material: faeces... | reverse complement strand
TCGATGTTTTTAAAGATGATTATTCGCTTCATGAATGGTTTGATATAATGATTGATACAGAAGTAGAACAAGGTAATAGAATTGTCAAGAAAGATATTACAGACCATAGTTATACTATTGAAGGCAATACTAAGAGTGGTAGATGTTTTTACAGTAAAGCTACTTGTAAAAAAACTTATGAACGTGATATTATTGTAATTGTGAAGTTGGAATATACAGATTCTGTAAAGCAACAAGCAGAAGAGATAATAGATAAGAATATTATCGTTTTCCATATAATCCACTGAAATAATGAAAATAAGCTACTGTCTATATATATTCATGGATTAATAGCAGATGATATATTTAGAAAGATTATTGATTGCATGACAGCAAAATAACTCTTACCTTTATCATCTTAAAAGGTTATTCAATGAATTGTAATATTATGAGCAAAGAAGTACAGGAAAAATCATTTCATATTAGAATAGCACAACCTTTAGCTTTTACGGAAGTAGGTGCTAAACATAAGAATGAAGATGCTATATATCCTCTATTGGGTGCAGCAACACATGGAGATACTTTGTTTATGGTGTGTGACGGAATAGGTGGGCTTGCTGGAGGAGATATAGCTAGTAATACTGTTTGTAGAAGTATCTCTACTTATTTGCTCAATCATGCAGAATTTTCTTTTGATGTCTCTTTATTTAATAAAGCTCTCCTACATACCTATAATGAACTAGACAGAGTTTCTAAAGATGAAATTGGCTCTACCCTTACCTTTCTAAAGATTTTAAATGATAGTGTGTTTATAGCACATTTAGGTGATAGTAGAGTTTATCATATAAGACCATGCAGATATGAAGAAGAATCAATCTTATTTCAGACCAAAGACCATTCATTAGTTAATGAGCTTATTGATAAAGGAAAAATAACTAGAAGAGAAGCTAGGGGATTTGGATTAAATAATACAATAACTAAATCCATACAAAGCCATTGTGAGAAACGGTATAATGCTACCGTATACCAAACATCTGACATACAATCTGGAGATTACTTCTTTCTTTGTTCTGACGGAGTGTTAGAATATGTAACAAATGCGAGATTGCAACACATTCTTTGTTCAGATGCTAGTGACGTAGATAAAATGGTTCAAATTGAAGCTATTTGCAGAGATAAATCTACAGACAATTACTCTGCATATTTAATAAGAATAACAGAATCTAATCTGTCGCTTGATAGGAATACTGGAGCAGCACTCGATTTAAAAGTTGAACAGCTACCTCGTATAGACCTTATAGATAATGAAAGAACTATTCCTAAAATCCTAATAGGTGCAATAGCAGGCGATATTGTAGGTTCTTATTATGAGTTTGTACCAATGAAGTCTGTTGATTTTCCACTATTCAATGGTTCTTCGTCACACTTTACAGATGACACTGTAATGACTATTGCTAATGCTGATTGGCTATTAACTAGCGATAGCTTATTAGGTATTATGCAGGATTATGGTAATCGTTATCCTAGTAGCTATGGAAGTATGTTCTACGAGTGGTTAAAAGCAGATAATCCCCAACCTTACAATAGTTGGGGAAACGGTTCTGCTATGCGTGTTAGTCCTGTTGGTTGGGCTTTTAATACTTTAGAGGAGACTTTAGAAGCTGCCAAACAAAGTGCAGAAGTCACACATAATCATCCAGAAGGAATTAAAGGTGCACAAGCAACAGCAGCTTGTATATACTTGGCTCGTACAGGTAAATCTAAACAGAAAATTAAAGAGTATATTGAAACTACATTTGGATATAATCTTAGTAGAACCTGTGACGAAATAAGACCTACTTACTACTTCAATGAGAGTTGTCAAGGGACAGTTCCAGAATCTATTATCGCTTTCTTGGAGAGTACAGATTATGAAAGTGCTATTCGACTTACTATTTCTTTAGGTGGTGATGCTGATACAATGGGGGCTATCACTGGTGGAATAGCAGAAGCATATTATAAAGAGATACCTCAATACATAAGGGAAGAAGTATTGAAAAGACTACCAAACGAATTTATTGATATAATGCAGAGATTTTATGAGATGTTTGTAGATAAAAGAATAATAAAGAACAGCATTTGAAGAAATTCATTTGCTGTTTTTTTATTATCATTGCAAACAAAAACACTATGAAGCCAGTAGATAAGTTCTCAATCCAGTATAGCGAGTTGCTAGAGTATATATATCCAGTGACACAAGAATATTTCCCTGATTTTGATTATGATGAAGAAACAGGACAGGCATATATGTTGCCGTCACAAACGCCAGATACTTTTAAAGGAAGGTACAACAGAGGAATATTGAAAGGCAAATTCTCGTTTGATTCATACATAAAGAATAACGAACTTCAAGAATTGCTTGCTGTATTGGGCTTAGACGCTGAAAAGTTCTGGTATCTATTGCTTTTCTGTTATGATTGCAGTTGGGGTAAATGTATGGAAGGTATAGAAATAAAAGAATCCCCTAAAGAACAGATAGAAAAATTTGTTAATGCTATCAGTGAGGATTATAAAAGAGATACTCCGTTTGGTGCAGTCTTTAAAAGCCCAATTTGTATTACCTTAAAAATAGGTAGAAAGAATATCGTGATAGATAATAAGACGGCTATTGCTAGTATAGCCAAGTTTTGTGCAGACGGATTGGAAACAGTAAATTCAGACCAAATGAATACTGGTAACGTTGATTTGAGTGATCCACATACTGAATCGTTCTCCGTATTCGCTTATTATTTCTCACAAATGATTATCACTGCCTTGAATTATCAAGAACAGGTAAAAGAAAAGAGAAAGAAGGGAGCTAATATGTCTGACAAGGAAAAGACGCTGATTTCTCATCTACTATACTTCACTGGTATCGTGAGCAACGAAAGTGTGTTGGTTGACTATGACTACTTGAAGTCCCTGTTGAAACAATATAAGGATAAGGACATAAGGAGTTTGAACGCATTTTATTATTGATTGAAACTTATTTTATTGTTTATTTCTGCTTTCTTATTCTCTAAATACTTCATTCTACAACTTGTGAAGTGGGGGAATAAGAAAGCAGTGTTTTTTTATTCCCGTTAGCTTCTCAAGAAAAGGGCAATCTTTGTAGTATAAAATTAATTAAAGCTGGAGCGCACCAGTCTAAAAACTGCAAAGGTATTATGACTACAAAAGAATGTAAGAATGAAATCTTTACTCTGGAATCAAGAGAATTGAACGAAGGAAAGAAAGTTGCTTTTATTGCTGGTGGTATTAATCGGGACATCAACAAGGCTAACTTGAATGACAAAATGAAGTCTATTGGAGAACATACACAGTATTTTCCGCTTGTTGTGGTTGATGGTGAAGATGTGGTAAAGGAGGGGTTAACTTTGAAAGACCCTGTATCTGGTTTTCCAATAGATTCTTCTAAAGCTAATGATTATTTGGTTATTATTGAAGGTCAGCACAGGTATAGGGCTATAATGGAGCTTCGAGAAAAAGATGCAAAGGCTAAGAAGAATTATGAAAATGCAATGAAGAAATGGCAAAAGAACGGAAGCAGAAAGGAAGATAAGCCAGAAGAATTTACGCCTAAAGCTCCTGCACAGATAAAGGCTATGTATCCATTGGTTAAAGATGAGGATATACGGATTATGATATCAGAAATGAACAATACGTCAGTAAAGTGGAATAAAGGAGATTTTGCTAAACAGGCTTGTGCAGCGTATCCTGATAATGCTATCTTAGGTTTTATCGTTAAGTATATGAATATACAACACCAAAGAACGAAGAAAGGTGAAGTAGATGATATGTTACCGAATGGTGGATTTAAGCTGACAACGCTTAGTAAGTATCTGATTTATTCTGCTGACATAAAAGAATCGGTACTGGCAGATACGTGTAAATATGGAGAAGGCACTCTTACGAAGTATGTAGGTAATGAGCCTGAAAAAATGGTTGAAAGAGCAGAGAAGATTATTAAAGCTGGATTAGATGCTGGATTTACCTATCGTTTTCTGGCAAAAGGTTTCTTCATTGATTGGATTGCAAATAAGAATAATTTAGGGATTCAATATACAGAACTCCTTGAAAAGTTAAAAGATGTAAATAGAGAGGTGGTAGACAGTATTATGAGAGAAGCACAGAAACATAATTTTATGGAACAGTTAAATAGAATAGGATAAACGGGAATCTTTAGTTATTGATGTCAGTTGCCAGCTAGCGTAATGTTAGCTGGCTTTTTTGTTGCTTTATTATCGGTTTATCTGCCGTCCGTCTCAACAATAGGGGTATGGGGTGAAAATTTATCAGGAAAGTGCTTTAAACCACACGCTCCCCAACTTTCCACGGCTGGTAAGATTTCAAATATCCAAAAGGTCTGTAATATTATTGTAATCGGTTAACTCTATTTATTCTACAAATTCTGTGATAACATCGGATATTTATCTATCTTTGTTGTGTTCAAATAACGCTGAAAAGTACATAAATGAATAACACTTCTTCGTAAGTGACTGATAATGAAATATGGAAGGAAAATTAGTTTTTTTCCCGGTTATTCGGCAAGAAGTAAATAACATTTTGTATTTTTGGGCATCAATTAATAAATTTAGATATTATGATAACGACACAGGACAAAGAGTTGCTTGCCAAGAAAGGCATCACGGAAGAGCAAATTGTAGAACAATTAGCATGCTTCCAGACGGGTTTCCCCTTTTTGAAGCTGGATGCGGCAGCCTCCATCGAAAAGGGAATATTAGCTCCCGATGCAGAAGAACAGAAGGCTTATCTGGCCGCCTGGGATGCATATACCAACACAGATAAGACTGTTGTAAAGTTCGTGCCCGCCTCCGGTGCAGCGAGTCGTATGTTCAAGAACCTGTTCGAGTTCCTGTCTGCCGACTATGACCGGCCGACTACCAAGTTCGAACAGACATTCTTCGACGGAATCAAGAATTTTGCTTTCTATGATGACCTGAATGTAGCCTGCCAGCGTATCGACGGAAAAGATATTCCCGGACTGATCGAAGACGGCAACTATAAAGCAGTGGTATCCGCCCTGCTCGAAACAGCCGGACTGAATTACGGCGCACTACCGAAAGGTCTGCTCAAATTCCATAAGTATCCCGAAGGTTCACGCACGCCGATGGAAGAACATCTCGCCGAAGGAGCCTTGTATGCTGCCGGAAAGAGCGGTAAAGTAAACGTGCACTTCACGGTATCTACCGAACACCGTGAACTCTTCAAGAAGCTGGTAGACGAAAAGGTAGACGAATTTTCCAAACGCTATGGAGTAGACTATTACATCACCTTCTCCGAACAAAAGCCGAGTACCGACACGATTGCCGCCGACATGGACAACCAACCTTTCCGTGACAACGGCAAACTGCTGTTCCGTCCCGGTGGCCACGGCGCACTGATCGAGAACCTGAACGACCTCGATGCAGACATTATCTTCATCAAGAACATCGACAACGTAGTGCCCGACAGACTGAAAGCCGACACCGTTACTTATAAGAAACTGATTGCCGGAGTGCTCGTGACTTTGCAAAAACAAGTATTCGAATACCTTACCCTGCTCGACAGCGGTAAATACACCCACGACCAGATGATGGAAATGCTTCAATTCCTGCAAAAGAAACTCTTCTGCAAGAATCCGGAGACGAAAGACCTCGAAGATTCCGTACTCGCCATCTACCTGAAAAACAAGTTCAACCGCCCGATGCGCGTCTGCGGAATGGTGAAGAACGTAGGCGAACCCGGTGGCGGCCCGTTCCTTGCTTACAACAGCGACGGAACCATCTCCCTGCAAATCCTCGAAAGCTCACAGATCGACATGGACGATCCGGAGAAGAAAGAAATGTTCGAGAAAGGCACACACTTCAATCCGGTAGACCTCGTATGCGCCGTGCGCGATTATAAAGGACATAAGTTCGACCTGGTGAAGTATGTAGATAAAGCAACAGGCTTCATCTCCTACAAATCGAAGAACGGCAAAGACCTGAAAGCTCTCGAACTTCCCGGCTTGTGGAACGGAGCGATGAGCGACTGGAATACCGTCTTTGTAGAAGTGCCACTTTCCACTTTCAACCCGGTAAAAACAGTGAACGACTTGTTGCGTGAGCAACATCAGTAAAGAGTCTGAATTTAGAAACGCAGATTACCGCAAAGGAAATAGGCTAAATCTGCGATAATTTGCGTTAATCTGCGTTTCTCAAATAAAAAAGAGTGTTTAGAATGAATCAGATAGAGAAGATCATCGATATTGCTACTTGGAACAGAAGAGAACATTACGAACATTTCAGTGCTTTTGACGATCCGTTTTTCGGAGTGACCGTTCAGGTAGACTGTACGCGCGCGTATCAGGAAGCCAAAGCCAAAGGCATATCCTTTTCCCTGTTAGTCCTCCACCGGATAACGACTGCCGCTGCTGCGGTAGAAGAATTCCGTTATCGCATCGAAGGCGATAAGGTGGTGTGCTATGACAGCCTTCTGCCCGAAGCCACCGTAGGCCGTGACGACCATACCTTTTCTTTTGCCGCCTTTGAATATGATCCGGACGAACTTGTCTTTATCCGCCGGGCAAAAGCCGAAATGGAACGTTTGCAAGCCACTACGGGACTCAACAAAGGAGGCACTTTCCATCCCAATGCCATTCATTATTCGGCAGTGCCGTGGCTCTCATTCACCGACATGAAGCACCCCACCAATATGCGTTCGGGCGACAGCGTTCCCAAAATCTCCACCGGAAAGTACTTCCGTGACGGAGAAAGACTGATGATGCCCGTTTCCGTAACCTGCCATCATGGGTTGATGGACGGCTATCATGTGGCACAGTTTATTGAGAAGCTCCATTTGTAACTTCCGTTCTGAAAAGACAAACCAGACTATTATATGAGAGTAAAGATACCCAGATGGGAAATCGCCGTAATCTGTTCCGCTTTGCTTTTCCCCGACACTTCGCTTAGTGCGCAGGAGGTAGGGCAGGAAGAGAAAGAGGTGAAGGAAATGCGGCAAGACGTAGAACAGCTCCAGCAGGACGTCCGCCAACTTCGTGAAGAAGTGCGGAGATTGCAGGAAGAAATTCATGGCTTCCGGCACAACAGCTTCCCGCAATGCGGAGCCGACACCGTAGCTCCCTACGTTCCCCACCATTTCATTCACCGGTTGGGGATAGAGGCGCGGCCGCAATACGTGTTCCCCACCAATCCTTTCCTGCAAGGCGAGAACGAACGGTGGAAACCCATCCAGAGTTCATTTGCCGCTCATCTGAAATACTCTTTCAAGTTTCGTCCCAACACCTGTGCCGACCGCATCTATGGCGGAGCTTATCAAGGTTTCGGCTTGGCTTTCACCACCTTTGGCGACAAAAAGCAACTGGGTGATCCGATGGCGTTCTATGTCTTTCAAGGTGCACGCATTGCCCGTTTCAATCCCCGCCTTTCGCTCAATTACGAGTGGAATTTCGGTATTTCTGCCGGATGGAAACCTTATGACAACGATTACAACTCCTACAACGGAGCCGTAGGCTCACGGGTGAATGCCTACCTCAATGCGGGTATCTACCTTAACTGGTCGCTTTCTCGTTATTTCGACTTTATCATCGGCGGAGACTTCACGCATTTCTCCAACGGCAACACCAAGTTTCCCAATGCAGGTGTCAACACCACCGGAGCGAAAATCGGACTGGTGTACAACTTCAACCGGGAAGAAGCCGACCTCACTAAATCATTGGTTCATCCCTACGTTCCCCGTTTTCCGCGACACGTCAGTTATGACCTTGTGTTGTTCGGCTCGTGGCGTCGCAAAGGCGTCTATGTAGGCGAGAAGCAGATTGCATCACCGGGCAGCTATCCCGTAGCGGGATTCAACTTTGCTCCGATGTACAATCTCAACTATAAGCTGCGTTTCGGAGTTTCGCTGGACGGTGTTTATGACGGTAGTGCTAATGTGTACACCGAAGATGCGCTGGTGGAGTACGATGCAGGCAGTGGTTCCTCCCGTCGTAAATTTCTCGTGCCGGGCATTCAGAATCAGCTTGCGCTCGGACTTTCCGGACGGGCAGAATACGTGATGCCGTTTTTTACTATCGGTGTCGGCTTGGGAACGAATGTGCTGGGGCGTGGCGATTTGCGCGGACTGTATCAGGTCTTTGCGTTGAAGATCAACGTCACCCGGAGTTCATTCCTTCACATCGGCTACAATCTTCAGGATTTCCAGACCCCTAATTATCTGATGCTCGGTCTTGGTTTCCGTTTTAATAATAAATATCCTAAAGTACGTCATTAACCCCCAATACGCCATTACCCCCAAATGGAAAATATCATTCGTAAAATCAGGCAAATCTATCCGGTTTCCGACGAAGCACTTCAAGCGCTTCAGGCGAATATGGAATTAAGGTATTATCCCAAAGATACCCGTATCGTTCAGGCAGGCGTCACAGACCGCCTGGTATATTTCATTGAAGAGGGCATCGCCCGTTCCGTATTCCACCACAACGGAGAGGACACCACTACGTGGTTCAGTCAGGAGGGCGACGTCACGTTCGGCATGGATTCGCTCTACTATCAGCAACCATCGGTAGAAAGCTTTCCGATTGCAAAATCTACGTCATCCACATCGACAAGCTGAATGCCCTCTACGAAACATATATCGACATAGCCAACTGGGGAAGAATCCTGCATCAGAATGTGAATAAGGAGCTTAGTCACATGTTTGTGGAGCGCCTCCAACTTTCGCCTAAAGAACGCTACGAACAGTTCAACCGTCGCTATCCCGGATTGATAAACCGAGTGAAGCTGAAATATGTGGCTGCTTTTCTGGGCATTTCCATCTATACCCTTAGTCGGGTACGTGCTAAAAAATAGCGATTAGCAGGGCTTTTTTGCTTTAGAGCAAAGAAACTTCGTAGCGCAAACCGTATCTTTGCCTTCTGAAAATACTAACTTACTAATAGAAAAACAAATGTCGAACATTTCTGCTTCAGCTTTTTCAGACACCAAGGCGCATTATGATCTTCTTGACGGACTTCGCGGTGTGGCGGCTCTTATGGTGATATGGTATCACGTATTCGAGGGCTTCGCTTTTGCCAGTAATAGTGCTATTGAAACTCTGAATCACGGATATTTAGCCGTGGATTTCTTTTTTATCCTTTCGGGTTTTGTGATCGGTTATGCTTACGACGACCGTTGGGGTAAAAGTCTCACCATGAAAGATTTCTTTAAACGCCGATTGATACGTCTTCATCCGATGGTCATTATGGGTGCCGTTCTCGGTGCTATCACGTTCTGTATTCAGGGGAGTGTGCAATGGGACGGGACGCACGTAGCTATCTCCATGATAATGTTGTCTCTGCTTTGTACGATCTTCTTCATTCCTGCCATGCCGGGTGTTGGGTACGAAGTTCGTGGCAACGGTGAGATGTTTCCGTTGAATGGTCCTTGCTGGTCATTGTTTTTTGAGTATATCGGCAATATCCTGTATGCGTTGTTCATTCGCCGCTTGTCCAACAAGGCACTGACGGTGTTTGTGGTGTTGCTGGGCGTAGCGTTGGCGGCGTTTGCTGTTTTTAATGTCTCCACTTATGGAAACATAGGAGTGGGCTGGACGCTGGATGGGGTTAACTTTTTGGGCGGTTCCTTGCGTATGCTTTTCCCTTTTTCGTTGGGTATGCTTATGTCGCGCAATTTCAAGCCTATGAAGGTGAAAGGTGCATTTTGGATATGTACTATTGCGCTGATTGCCCTGTTCTCTGTTCCTTATCTGGAAGGGTTGGAGCCGCTTTGCATGAATGGTGTTTATGAAGCGTTTTGCGTGATTGTGGCTTTCCCTATCATTCTGTGGATAGGAGCGTCGGGTACCACCACGGACAAGCAATCGACAAAGATATGTAAGTTTTTGGGAGATATATCTTATCCGGTTTATGTGATACATTATCCGTTGATGTATCTGTTCTATGCATGGCTGATTGAGAATCAACTCTACACGTTAGGTGAAACCTGGCACGTAGCTTTGTGTGTCTTTATTTTGAGTATTATTCTTGCTTATCTGTGTTTGAAGCTGTATGATGAACCAATACGTAAATATTTGGCTAAACGTTTCTTGAGTAAGAAATGACGTTTTCATTTCATGAAGTTAAAAAGAAAAACTCCAGCTAATGTAACTTTATCCGTCACCATAGCTGGAGTTTTTCTTATATAAAATAAGACTTTCTTTATCTGCAAATGAGCTTTCTTCTATGTTTTCATCTTAGAAATGATTAGATGTGATTAACAGAGCTGCTTGCTCATCTTATAATTGGTGAGACACATTTGATTAGCTTTCCGCTTTTGCTCTTCATCGACCTGAAAACCTTGTTTTTCAAAAAATGGTTTTGCCGTGATGCTAACTTCCGATGTTAATCTTTTCGCACCTCTTTCTCGTGCATATGCTTCGAGATGCTTATACAAAGATGTTGCGACACCTTGATGCTGAAAGTCCTTGTGAACGAACAGCGTGTGCATATATCCGTCATCGTTTACAGAGCCAAAGCCTACAATCACGCCTTCTTCGTTTTCTGCAACCACATAATGTTGTTCTTCGAAAAGCTCATTCCAGTGTGACGTATCGTCTCCGCACGAAGCCCAATCTGCTACTTCTTCGGCTGTATAATCTTTTCGGTTCACAGTCAGAACTGTATGCTGATATAGCTCTTGCAGTGCTGGAATATCAGACAGGTTTACTTGGCGGATTTTATTCATCTTATCTCTGAATTTCTTGTATTAATGAACTTCTACTTTCTCTGCAATTCTCTTAGCCTTGTCGCGCAACGCATCCAAATCAGAATCAAGCGGAGCATAACAAAGTACCACACCCATACGGCGGTTGACACGTGTAAACGGTTTGCCGAAAATGCGGAGATAAGTATCTTCTTCTTTGGTCACTTCTTCTAGTCCGCGATATTGAGGACGTTCCTGGCTGGCAATCGGGGAAAGGATCACAGCGCTTGCGCCTATCCGTTCTTGTTTGATGCCGGGAATGGGCAGGCCGAGTACGGCACGCAGATGCAATTCAAATTCATTCAGGTTTTGTGTGCCCGCCAGTGTCACCATACCTGTGTCATGCGGACGAGGAGAGAGTTCGGAGAAATAGACTCCATTCTCGTGGCTTAGGAAGAATTCAACTCCCCACAGTCCTGCGCCTG
>ENA-OPCP01002057-OPCP01002057.1-human-gut-metagenome-genome-assembly--contig:-NODE-2057-length-11167-cov-3.306785_pt1 | contig 11167 bp, 11 predicted proteins | sample MGYA00241563_ERZ501477 | MGnify/ENA primary metagenome ERZ501477 (study PRJEB25962, sample SAMEA2042572) | human gut metagenome | biome: human gut; feature: human-associated habitat; material: faeces... | reverse complement strand
GGCCTTGGGTTTACAGAACTTAGTATTCGACTGATGATAATAATAATACATAGCAGCCGAAAAGTCAATATCAGGGAGGGCCAGAAGCGGTTTTCCACAAAAGCTTACAAGAAAAGCCAGGTCCCGCCCGGGGGCTTTATTTGCCCTTGCCCAACGTGATGGGCTTTTCCTCCCCCCGCAGCAGGCGGCCGATGTTCGCCTTGTGCTTTACAATCACCGTCAGGCCGATAAACAGGGAGGCCGCCGTGGCGAACAACAGGTAGGCCATGCTGTGGGTGCCGTGGTTTGGCAGGGGACTGCCTTCAAACTCCACCAAGAACAGGAAGAGGAAGGTGTACACCGGGTACAGCGCCGCGCACACCACCGAAGCCAAGGACACAATCCGCTTGATGGCGAACACAATGGCAAAGGTGAGCAGCACCAGCAAGAACACCCGCCAGTCGGTCAGGGCAATCATGGCGGCGGAGGTGACCACGCCGTGGTTCCGGGCCGTGGCGGCGATGGAGCGGGCGTCCATCAGCAGCACCCCGGACAACTGGCCGTCGCCGGGCTTAGAGCCCTCCCGGTTGGGGAAGTTGCGGGTGGTGTGACGCACGGACAGGGCGTTGTTGGCAGGGACATCCCCGGCTCCGAAGCAGGGGCCGCAGAAGCAGGGCTTGAAGAGGACTCCGGCCTCCAGCAGCGCCTGCTGCACGCCGTTTTGCATCAGCTCCAGATTTACCGGGATGGAGGGGGGATACACCGACAGAGAGAAGGGGCCGCAGCCCACGTCACCGCCGGAGAGAATGGCGGCGGCCTCGGCAATGTTGTCATACATTCCGCCGGCGCACCCGGCGATGATCCCCTGCTGCACCACCAGCTTGCCGTCCACCACTTGGTCGGTGAGGGAGAGGGTGGCCTTGCCGCCGAACTGCTCCGCCGCCCGCTGCTCCACCTGACGCAGATAATCGCCGGGATCGTGGAGCAGCTCCCGCAGCGTCACCGCCTCGGAGGGGTGGAAGGGGAGGGCGGCCATGGGCTCCAGCCGGGAGAGGTCTATGGAGATCATGGCGTCGTAGCAGGCACCCTCCTCCGGGGCCAGCCGGGTATAGGCCTCCGGCCGTCCGTGGATGGTCAGGTACTCCGCCACGGCATCGTCCGTCTGCCAGATGGAGGACAGGCACGCCGTCTCCGTGGTCATTACGTCGATGCCGATGCGGTAATCCATAGGCAGATGAGCCACGCCGGGACCGGCAAACTCCAGAATTTTGTTTTTGGCGAAGCCGTTTCCATACACGGCCCCGCACAGGGCGATGGCCACGTCGTGGGGACCCACGCCGTGGGGCGGTGTGCCGGTGAGCCACACCAGCACCACCTGCGGGGCGGCGATGTCATAGGTGTTGCGTAGCAGCTGCTTCACGATCTCCGGGCCGCCCTCGCCCACGCCCATGGTACCCAGAGCGCCGTAACGGGTGTGGCTGTCGGAGCCGAGGATCATGCGGCCGCAGCCGGCCATCATCTCCCGCGCATACTGGTGGATCACCGCCTGATTGGCGGGGACGTAGTTTCCGCCGTACTTCACGGCGGCAGACAGGCCGAAGGCGTGGTCGTCCTCGTTGATGGTGCCGCCCACGGCGCAGAGACTGTTGTGGCAGTTGGTGAGAACGTAAGGCACCGGGAACTCCCGCAGGCCGCTGGCCTTGGCGGTCTGAATGATACCCACATAGGTGATGTCGTGGGAGATGAGACTATCGAAGGTCAGGTGAAGCTGGCCCTCCCACGGCCCCCGGTGGTGACGGCGGAGGATCTGATAGGCCATGGTCTTATCCCGGCCGCTGCCGGCGGCGGGGATCGGTGCGGGTACGCCGCCCTGCAGCATGACGCTGCCGCTGTGCAGTTGGATCATCGGTAAGCACCCCTTTTCGGATGATGGTTTTGTTGGATACAGTATAACACAAAAAAGCCAGGATGCAAGAGAAAATGAATGAATAAAATGAAATTCTTGCAATTTTTCCGTGAGCAGACCGGAGATAATCTAATATAAATAGGTTGTGCATAGATATTTTGAAAGTTACAAAAGTTTTTCTTGCAAAATGAAGGAAAATGGGATACAATACGGGAAAATCACAGTCACCGGGGCAGCAGGCCGACGGGGAAAGGAGCAGGGGATGAAGGAAAACGGCGTCATTCAGGAGTACACCGGGTCGCTGAGCCGTCAGATCCGGGAGGAGTATCATATCGGGGAGGAGTATTACCACGGCGAGATCAAGCGGGGTCTGCGAAACAGCGACGGCACCGGTGTGATGGTGGGCGTCACCAAGGTGGGCAGCGTGCAGGGCTATCTGCTGCAGGACGGCCAGCGCATCCCCATTCCCGGAAGGCTCTACTACCGGGGCATCGAGCTTAACGACATTGTGGAGGCCCACCGGGCGGAGGGAACCTTCGGGTTCGAGGAGGTGGCGTATCTGCTGCTGATGGGCTATCTGCCCTCGCAGGGGGAGCTGCGGCACTTCAATGAGATCATGAACCGGGCCAGAAAGCTGCCGGAGGGCTTCACCGAGGGGATGATCATGCGGCGCACCAGCGGCAACATCATGAATGAGCTGGGCCGCAGCATCCTGTCGCTGTACTCCTACGACCCGGATCCGGACGATCTGTCGGTGGACAATCTGCTGCGCCAGTCGGTGGAGCTTATCGGGTATTTTCCCTCCATCGTGGCCAATGCCTATGCCGTCAAGCGCCACCATTTCGGCGGCGAGTCCCTGCACATCCACTACCCGGAGGAGGGACTCAGCACGGCGGAGAACTTCCTGCGGATGATCCGTCCGGACAAAAGCTACACCGAGGAGGAGGCCCATCTGCTGGATATGATGCTGATGCTCCATGCCGAGCACGGCGGCGGCAACAACTCCACCTTCGTGTGCCGGGCGCTGTCCTCCAGCGGTACGGATACTTACAGCGCCATCGCCGGAGCGGTGGGCTCCCTGAAGGGGCCGCTCCACGGCGGCGCCAACGCCAAGGTCATGGAGATGTTCCACTACATTCAGGAGAATGTGGATCCCCACGACGACGGATCCATCCGGGACTATCTGGTGCGTCTGCTGGACGGGGAGGCCGGGGATCGCTCCGGCAAGCTCTACGGCTTGGGCCACGCCGTGTACACCATGTCGGATCCCCGTGCGGTGCTGCTGAAGAAGTACGCCCGGCATATGGCCCAGATCAAGGGCTACGAGGCGGAGTTCGACCTGCTGCAGAAGGTGGAGGAGCTGGGCATCCCGCTGGTGCAGGAGCGGCGTCACAGCGATACGCCCATGTGCGCCAACGTGGATATGTACTCCGGGCTGGTGTATACCATGCTGGACATCCCGGAGGATGTGTTCACGCCGCTGTTCGCCTCCGCCCGTATTGCAGGCTGGTGCGCCAACCGCATGGAGGAGGTCATCACCGGTCACCGCATCATGCGTCCGGCCTACCGGGCCGTCACCATTCGGGGCCACTACGTCCCCATGGAGGAGCGCACCTCCCGCATCAAGGAATTTGACCTGTAAACGAAAATGCCCCCTCCTGCGCCGGCAGGAGGGGACATTTTATGGGGGAGTGATAACAAATGGTAGAATTGCGGCAAAAATATACGATTCGTTTACGCCAGAAAGCCCTTGAGGATGGTCTCCTCCGCTTCCTCCGGGGAAAGACCCAGTGTCTCCAGCTTCAGCAGCTGGTCACCGGCGATCTTGCCGATGGCGGCCTCGTGGATCAGCTGGGCGTCCGGACAGTTGGCGGTGATGGCGGGGATGGACTCGATGTGGGCCTGCCCCATGATGATGGAGTCGCACTGCACATGGCCAAAGCACTGGCTGTTGCCCACCATCACCGGGTGGAACACCTGACGGGAGGTGTCCTGCGCCACGGAGCGGGAGATGACACGGCCCTTGGCCCCCTCGCCGTTGAGCTGGATGGTCATGTCGCTTTCGGCGGTCTGGGCCCCGTGGGTCAGCAAACGCTCCGTCACCACCACCTCGCTGCCGGCCTCGCAGTAGAACTGGGTGTCCCGCAGGGTGGAGTCGATGCCCCGGATCTGGATGGTGTCCATCTGCATGGTGGAGTTCTCCCCCAGATAGACAATGGTCTGGGGGTTCATGATGTTCTTGCCGGTCTCGCCCTTGGCGTCCTCGCCGTAGTGCTTCTCCGTGTAGCGCACGCGGCAGTTCTTGCCGATGTGGAAGGTGTGGATGCCGTCGTGGCGGCTCTCGTCGCAGCCGGAGTTGTGGATGCCGCAGCCCGCCACAATGGTAACGTCGCAGTCATCGGCTACATAGAAGTCGTTATACACCATGTCGCTCATGCCCGTCTGACTGATGATGACGGGGATGTGGCAGGTCTCTCCCTTGGTACCCTCCTTGAAGTGGATGTCGATACCGGGCTTGCCGTCGGCACGGGGGTCGATGGCGATATGCTCCGTGGACTGACGGGCCTCGCAGCCCATGTCCTTGCGGATGTTGAAGGCCCCCACGGGCTTGCCGGTGAGGTCTGCGATCTTTTCCAGCAGGCTGGCGTCGATCTCGGTGATCATAGCTGCACCTCCTTGTGCTCCAGTACGGGACAGCCGCCCAGGGTGTCCGCCAAAATCAGGGGGAAGATCTCCTCCGTATTGCCCCGGTGGGCGATCTGCCCGCCGGAGATGACCACGATCTCGTCCGCCAGACGGATGATGCGCTCCTGATGGGAGATGATGATCATGGTGGCCCGGTGCTGCTGATGGATCTGCTCAAAGGTCTCCGTCAGCCGGGCGAAGCTCCACAGGTCGATGCCGGCCTCCGGCTCGTCGAAGATCATGAGGCTGCCCTGCCGGGCCAGAATGGTGGCGATCTCGATGCGCTTGACCTCGCCGCCGGAGAGGGACACATCCACCTCACGCTCCAGATAGTCGTTGGCGCACAGGCCCACACGGGTCAGGTACTGGCAGCACTGGTCCTTGGTGAGCTTTTCCTTGCCCGCCGCCAGAAGCAGCAGGTCATGGACGGTGATGCCCTTGAAGCGGGGGGGCTGCTGGAAGCCGTAGCTGATGCCCAATCTGGCCCGCTCCGTGATGGAGAGGTGGGTGATATCCTGCCCATTATACAGGATCTGGCCCGATGTGGGCTCCGCCAGACCCATGATGACCTTGGCCATGGTGGTCTTGCCGCCGCCGTTGGGGCCGGTAAAGACTACCAGCTTCTCATCGGGAATGGTGATGCTGATGTCCTTGAGGATGTCCTGCTCCCCGTCGGGGGTGGACACCCGGTAACTGATGTGTTTCAGTTCCAGCATGGAACGATTCCTCCTTTGGAGTATATTGGACCCCGTCGAAAGGGACGGGATAGGACACAAAAAGCCTTACAAAACATATATTTTAGCAGAGTTTTCGGGAAAAAGCAATGGACAGGGACGTTTTTTCCCACCGGAGCATAGAATAATGCGAGAAAAAGGGGGGCTGCATATGGAGAAGATGGAGCACATGGACCCGCAGCGCTGCGACCGCATCTGGCAGCGGGTATCACCGGAGCTGGACCCGTACCCGGAGGTGCGGGCCGCCTGCCGGGAGCCATCGAGAGAACCGAGGACAGAGAATATTCAGGAGAGGACGGGGGCTGCGGCGGTGCCTGCTGCCCCGGAGATACCGGCGGCACCGGCGGAGAGCGGGTGCTGCCTTGCAGGCAGGGCCATGGGCAGCATCCGGCTCATCCAGGACTTCATCGAGGATGAGCTGGCGGACCGGAGGGCCTATCTGGCCTATGCCGCCTGCGCCCCTAATGTGGCTGGCCGCTGCTGCGGCAGCTGGCAGGGGAGGAGGGGAGCCACGCCCGCCGTCTCATGGGGGTGTACTATCTGGTGACGGGCTGCTGCTATCAGCCCCGTTTGCAGGGAGGACGGGTGGAGCGTCTGCCGTGGCGGGAGGTGCTGCGGACCCGCTATCACGCCGAGACCTGCGGCGGTCTGCGCTATGCACAGGCGGCAGAGGCCACGGAGGACGTGTGTCTGCGGGAGATATGGGAGGAGCTGTCGGCGGCGGAATATCGCCATGCCCGGCAACTGCTGAGCCTGTTGGAGCAGATGGTGCTTGCATAGTCCGGCGGATGGTGCTATCCTATGGAAAACATCAGCAACAAAGGAGGATCTCCCATGAGAGAGCACATCAGCCGGGAGGCGGCGTGGGCCGCCCTGCGGAGGTACAATCAGGAGGCGTTCCACCTGCAGCACGCCCTGACGGTGGAGGGGGTCATGCAGTGGTATGCCAAGGAGTTGGGCTACGGCGACGATGCCGAATTCTGGGGCATTGTGGGCTTGCTCCACGACATCGACTTTGAACGCTGGCCGGAGGAGCACTGCCAAAAGGCACCGGAGCTGCTGCGGGAGGCAGGCTGCGGCGAGGACATCATCCACGCCGTGTGCAGCCACGGCTGCGGCCTGTGCTGCGACGTGGCTCCGGAGCATGAGATGGAGAAGGTGCTGTTTGCAGCAGATGAGCTGACGGGCCTGATCGGGGCAGCGGCGTTGATGCGGCCCAGCCGCAGCTGTCAGGATATGGAGCTGAAGAGCCTGAAAAAGAAGTACAAGGACAAGAAGTTCGCCGCCGGGTGCTCCCGTGACGTCATCGCCCAAGGGGCGGAGCGTCTGGGCTGGGAACTGGATATGCTGCTGGAGCGGACGCTGGAGGCCATGCGCTCCTGTGAGGAGCAGGTGGCCCATGAGATGGAGAAGCTGTGAGAAAATGTGCGGGGCAAAAGCCCCGCACATTTTTCGTTAAAAAGCTTACGCCTGCACCAGCTTCAGCACGTCCTCCCTGGAGATAAGACCCACGGAGCGGTTCACCAGCTGACCATTGCGGAACACCAGCAGCGTGGGGATGCTGGCCACGGCGTACTGAAGGGCCAGTGAGCGGTTTTCATCCACATCTACCTTCACGATCTTGCAGGGAGCCACGCCGTCCAGCTCCTCCAGAATGGGGGCCAGCATCTTGCAGGGACCGCACCAGGCGGCCCAAAAATCCACCAGCACCGTTTCGTTGGACTGAAGCACTTCCTGCGGGAAGGTCTGTGCGTTTGCGTGTACGATGGCCATAGTTAAGATCTCCTTTTCTATTTCTATTTGCCGGTAGTATACCACACCTGCTGCCAAATAACCGTGATATTTGCAACAGTGACGGAAGAATTTCCCGGAAATAGGGGGAAATGCGGTGAAGGGGAAATTTTCGGGAGGGACGGCGCAGCCGTCCCTCCCGATTTTTACGGTTAGTCCTTGTTGTTGAGCTTGCCCAGATAGCGGTAGATGCTGGCCTCGGAGCTGTGGAGCTCCCGCGCCACATGGCTCACGGAGCCCTTCAGCAGGAACACGCCCTTGCGGTTCAGCGCATCCATGATCTCCATCTTCTCGTCCTGCGTCAGACGGTCCACCGGCACGGGATAGTCCGCAATGACGGAGGAGACGATGCTGGCAGTGGCGCCGGCGATGGAGGAGGGATAGGTGTGCTCGTCGTTTTCCACGATGAGGTGGGTGCCGCTGGGAGCACCGGGGGTCAGCAGGCTGCCGCACAGGTCCATGACACGGGCGGACAGCTCCCGGTAGCGGCTGCTGTCAAAGTTGATGCACAGCAGGCCCACCAGACGGCCGTGGGGATCCTTGATGAACAGGGAGTTGGAGCACAGCTTTTTTCCGGTGACGGAGGTGCTTTCAAACCGCAGCACATAGTCCTGCGTCTCATAGAGGCGGCTGGTCAGGAATTCCAGCATCTTGTTGCTGAGGGGGGAGCCTAAATGCCGCCCCGTCAGTTCGCCGTTGGCGATGGCAATGATCTCATTGGAGTCATCCAGCAGCTCATGCAGGGCCACCTCGTAGTCCGGCCCCAAAATTTTACCCAAAAAGTCTACCAGTAGGGTGTAGTGGCGTTTCATCTCTCTGTCCATAGGAACCTCCTGCGCTCCCCGCCATGGGAGCGACTATTCTTTGATGTCGTTGTTCTGGCCGTCATGAGGGGTGTCGGCCTTCTGAGCCTGCTTGGCGGGCTCGGGCTTGGCCGTGGGGTGAGCGGGCTTCTTAGGGGCGGGCTTTTTGGCCGCAGGCTTCTTGGCGGCACTGAGCTTCTCAGCCTTCGCCGCCTCGGCCCGCTTGGCATCCTCCTCGGCACGCTTAGCGTCCTCTACGGCCTTCTGAGCCTGTTTGGCGTTCTCTTCCTCCTCCAGCACACGGTAGGCCACCTTGCCCACCAGTGTCTTGGGCAGCTCCTCACGGAACTCGATGTCGGAGGGCATGGCGTACTTGGCGATGTGCTTGCGGCAGTAGTCCAGCAGCTCCTTCTTGCAGGCCTCCGTGGGCTGATAGCCGGGCTTGAGCACCACGAATGCCTTGACCCGCTGCATCTTGATGGGATCCTTGACGCCGATGACGCAGCTGAGGTGGACGTAGTCGTGGCCATCCAGAATGTTCTCCAACTGGGAGGGATAGACGTTGTAGCCGTTGGTGACGATCATGCGCTTGATGCGCTGACGGAAGTAGATAAAGCCCTCCTCGTCCATCATGCCCAGGTCGCCGGTGTGGATCCAGGTGAGGCCGTCGGCGTGGGTCTGCTTGGTCTGGGCCGTCTCCTCCGGATGGTTGACGTACTCCAGCATCACGGTGGGGCCGGACAGGCAGATCTCGCCCTCCTCACCGTAGGGGACCTCCTCCTGAGTGCCGGGCTTGACGATCTTGTAATAGGTGTCCGGGAAGGGGATGCCGATGGAGCCCTCCTTCTGCTTGTGGATGGGGGTCAGGCAGCTGGCGGTGACGCACTCGGTGGTGCCGTAGCCCTCCCGGACGCTGACGGTGGCGCCGTGGTCGTGGAGGAACTTGTCAAAGCGCTTCTTCAGCTCAATGGACAGACTGTCACCGCCGGAGAACACACCCTTCAGGCAGCTGAGGTCGGCCCCCTCGATCTCCTTGACCCGCAGCAGCGCCTCGAACAGGGAGGGGACGCCGGCGATGAGATTGGGCTTGTGCTTCTTGATGAGCTCGGCGTAGCTCTGAGGGGTGAAGCGGGGGATCAGGATGCAGTGGCCGCCGTTGGCCACCATGGAGTGGATGGACACGCCCAGTCCGAAGCCATGGAACATGGGCATGATGGCCAGCATCTTGTGACCCGGATGGAAGAAGGGGTTGGTGGCCACGATCTGGGCGGCCAGAGCGTTAAAGTTGCGGTTGGAGAGCAGGATGCCCTTGGTGACGCCGGTGGTGCCGCCGGAGTAGAGGATGGCGGCGGGATCGGTGTCCTTGCGCTTGATGCGGTAGATCTCCACGTGCTCGCCACGCTTGAGAAAATCCTTCCACAGCACCACGCCGGGGCCACGGGGGACCTTGGGGTTCTTGCGGCCCTCGGTGAGCTGATAGCCCACCCGCAGCAGGGGCTTGAGCTCATCGGCCACGGAGGTGACGATGAGGCAGGGCAGATCCACCGTCTTGCGGACGCTTTCAAACTTGGGGTAGAACTGATCCAGCGTGATGGCCGCCACAGAGTTGGAGTCCCGCAGATAGAAGGAGATCTCGCTCTCGGCGGACAGAGGGTGGACCATGTTGGCGATGGCACCCACCATGTTCACGGCGTAGAACATACACAGGGTCTGAGGGGCGTTGGGCATACAGATGGTGACCTTGTCGCCTTCCCGGATGCCGATGGCCTTCAGGCTCTTGGCACAGGCGTTGATCTTCTGCCACATCTCGGCGTAGGTAGTGGTTTTGCCCATGAATTCATAGGCGATGTAATTGGGGTACTGACGTACCATCTCCTCGACCCGGCCGCACATGGACAGGGTGGAGTAGTTCAGGGTAGAGGGTACCTCGGGATCCTTGGATGCCAGCCACGGGGTCTTGATCTGTACCGTCTCATTCATAGATAACTTCCTCCTTCATAGGTTTCTCCAGCTCCTCCGGGTGCTCCAGCAGATGCTTCAGCAGCCGGACGGACTTGGAATAGTAATAGCCGTCCGCCAAACGCTCGTCAATGGTGAGCCCCAGATCCAGCGTTTCCTTCATGGTCATGGTGCCGTCCGGGGCGTAGATGGGCCGCACGGCCTTCTCCCCGATGATGCAGAACAGGGAGCAGGTACCCCAGTTGGTCAGGTGGTGATAGCCGCACTTGAGCTTGATGGAGCCCAGATTGGAGATGACCACGGAGCTGTAATAGGGGTCCGTGGCGATGATGTCCGCCGGCACCCAACCGTGCTTATCCAGCCACATGAGGAAGTGGATGGCGGCCTTGCTGACGAAGCGAGGGATCTTGTTGAGGATATCCATGGCTCCGGTGGAGGGGTCTACCTTGTCCGACCGGCACTCCGTCACCTGACGGCGGATGTAGTCGTGGATGTCGGAGAGCGTGTACTCGTCCTTGCAGTGCAGGAAGGCCAGCGCCTCGGCGCCCTTATCGGAGAACTGCTTCTTCACCACGAAGGAGGCGGATACCTCGTTGCGCTGATAGAAGTTGCTGTTGACGATGAAGCGGTTCAGCTTGGGGCGCAGGGTGATGGTTTTCATCAGGGCTGCCAGCACCAGGTGGAACATGGTATAGGGAAACTCCGTCTCCGTCTCATTCTTCTTGGCGATATAGGCGTTCATGTTGGTCAGGTCGATGCGCTGGGAGATGTAGGCCTCGTTGTCGCATCGGTTGGGGTAGAGGATGCCGGTGACGTAGTGCAGGGAGTCCAGCTCCCGCATCAGGCGGCCGTCCTTGCGGTCGCCCCGGCGCTTTTTCTGTGTTTCCATTGGCTTCTCCTATTATGAAATATCTGTTTTTACAAGTTTATGTTGTGCTGCATATTAGATGCGGCCAGTAACAATTTGACTCCATACTAAGTCATTATAACAGACTGCCCAGAGAAATGCCACTTTTTTTTGCATTTTTCGCAGACGGGGAGAGGGGGGCCGCCGAGAAGAGAGAAATGTGTACAATTTTGCAATACAAAGTGTCTTCCTACTGAAATATCAGCTGCCATATGCCGGAAGGGCCAAATAGCGCCTATGATGTGGGAAGGGGACTTTCACAGGCTTTTACCTCCGGCGGCCCACTGTTCCCAGTAGCTTTTTCTTTTATTGCCTCCGGCGGCATACTTTTTGTCAACAGCGACAAAAAGTATGCAAAAAACGCCGCCAGAAACCGATGGTTTCTGGACTTCCTTTCCTCTCA
>ENA-OPCP01002053-OPCP01002053.1-human-gut-metagenome-genome-assembly--contig:-NODE-2053-length-11189-cov-2.875067_pt1 | contig 11189 bp, 10 predicted proteins | sample MGYA00241563_ERZ501477 | MGnify/ENA primary metagenome ERZ501477 (study PRJEB25962, sample SAMEA2042572) | human gut metagenome | biome: human gut; feature: human-associated habitat; material: faeces... | reverse complement strand
GTCTGTCCCTTCTGTTCCAGATAAACCACCCGTATCATACTTTTTTCAGTGGTCTCACAGCGCAGGAACAGCAGGCACCAGCCAAGAAGCACCGCATAAAGCAGAATTCGGGCCCACCGCTGCTTCATTGCCGCACTTCCTTTCGCTTTTGTATGGCGTACCCCTGCCCCAGCATCCGGACGGCCGTGCACAGCACCCCGATGCGAAAAATTGCGCAGGTCAGCCAGACCAGCAGCAGCGCCGCGTCCAGCCGGGAAAATGTCCCGGTGCTCCATGCACGCAGCAATTCCCGCGCCGGGTATGTCCGACCGAACACCAGTGCCATGCCAAGCGTTGCCGCCGTTTGTACAAGGGCTGTGAGAATGGGCAGGCAGACACCACGCCGCTCCTCCCGGCCGCAGAGCAGCGGTACCGCAAAGTATTCCGCATAGACCGGAACGGTGAATGCCGTGCTCTGCGGCGCAGCCTGCGCAAACAGCCCGGCCCAGTGCATCTGCCGAGACAGCCCCATCAGACACACCGCGCTTCCCACCGCCACAAACCACCACAACACCTGCGCCGGGGCACCCCATGCGCGGGCAGGCATCTGCCAGCCCGCCCAGAGCAGCAGCGGCAAAAAACCCAGCAATGCCAGCGAAGAAAACTCTTCCCGGCAGACTTGCAGAGCCTTCCAGAATGTTCCGGCCAGTTCTGCCATCAGCCAGACCTGCAGGCAAAATGCAGCTGCCCAGGCGGCAGACTTTGGCGGGCCGGACTGCCAAAACCGACTGGCCAAAGCAGAAAGTATCATCAGCAGTACTGCAGCCAGCACCTCCTGCCAGAGGAGTGCCCGGGGCATACCGGCAGACGCTCTGCCGCCGCCGCGGCAAAGATGCTGAGGGTCACTGCCGGCAATGAAAATTTGTCCTGCGTTTTATTCATGCGCGGGGCCTCCGTTTTTGCCAGATGTTGAACCCCTTGCGGGACAGGTGCCGATAGTTGCGCCGGATGACGCCGTCCTCGGCCAGCGGGCTTTGCGGGAACGGATGCTGTGCAAGATACGGCACCCCCAGCATCCCGGTGCCGGACAGGCTGAGCAGCAGCACAAAAAAAGCCCCGGCCAGTCCCACCGGCCCGGCAAGCCCCGCAGCCACCACTACGCCGATGCGCAGCAGGGTGGCCGGTTCGTATAAAGCGGGCGTGACGAACACCGCAATGGACGTAATGCTGGCCACAAAGATGACCGGGGTGCTCATCAGGCCGGTGGCAATGGCGGCATCGCCCAGAATGAGGGCGGCCACCAGACTGACCGAATGCCCCAGCGACTGCGGCATCCGCAGCCCGGCCTCCCGGATAACTTCCAGCAGCAGGATGACCAGCAGCATTTCTGCAAACAAGGGCAGCGGCGTAGCCTTTTCGGCGGCTTCGATCTTATACAGCAATTGGGGCGGGATCAGCTCTGGCAGATAGACCGCCAGACAAACGAACGCCCCCGGCAGAAAGACCGTGAGGTAAAAGGAAGCATAGTTCAGCACCCGCAAGAAGGAGGCGAACACAGCAGTGGACGCATAGTCGTCCAAGCATTCAAAGTTTTCGCAGAAAAGTGCCGGCAGCACCATGGCCGACGGGCTGCCATTGACCAGCACTACAATGCGGCCCTCACATAGTTTGGCCGAAGCCGCCGCCGGGCGCTGGGTGTAGCTGACCGGAGTGAACAGCCGTGCCCGGCTGGGCAGAAGCCACGGTACAAAATAGCTGCTGTCCAGCAGCAGCTCCGGCTTTGCAGCGGCAAGGGCCTGCCGTACCTGGCGTACCATGGCAGGGTCTGCTTTGCCCCTGCAGTAGCAAATAGCGTACTCTGTCCCTGCGGCGGTGTCGGCCTGCGCCACCTCCAACACCAGATCATCGGTGCGGACCAGACGGCGCAGCAGGCTCAGGTTCACCCGCAGCAGGTCGGCAAAACCCTCCCGCGAGCCGCGCAGGTTGCCCTCTCCTTCCGGCTCGTCCACCGAGCGGTACTTGAGGGCCTGCACCGAAAAAGCAATGCCTTTCGCGCAGCCATCCAGCAGCAGCACAGCCATGCCTGCCGTTAACCGCTTGACAAGATCCGGCAGATCCTCCACCGGGGTGCTCTCGGCCGGGGAAGCGGAACCATGCAGGATGTGCTCATACACTTCCTGCCCGGTGCATGGGCAGGGCTGCTGCAGCGCCTGCCGACTGGCCGCGTCCAACAGCAGCTCCCACAGTGAATCCAGACTGGCCATGCCGTCAAACAGCACAATGCAGCCCCGGCAATGATAAATCATGATTTCCTTGGCATAATAATCCGCAGAGGCACCGAACCGGGCGTCCAGCTCTGCCAGATTTTCGGCCAGATGCAACGACAACTGCTGCACACAACATCCACTCCTTTGCACAGCAGTATGCCCGGCTGCAGCGGCATCCATTCCGCCAGAAACGACAGGAGGTCTTGTTACTTGAAGCTTCTGATCTGCCGCACGATCATCATTTATCTGTGCGTTCTGTTTGCCATGCGGCTGATGGGCAAGCGCCAGCTGGGCGAACTGCAGCCCGAAGAACTGGTGTCCACCATTCTCATTTCCAATCTGGCATCCATCTCCATTGAATCGGAAGAGGTGCCCATCACATCCAGCCTGATCCCGCTGTTTCTCATTGCAGCGCTGGAACTGCTGGGCTCCGTGCTGAGCTTCCGCAGCCAGAAGTTTTTCAATCTGTTGTCCGGGCGGCCCAAAACCGTGATCCTGAACGGAGAGATCGACCAGAACGCCCTGCGCACCCTGCGCCTGACGGTGGCCGACCTGATGGAAGCGCTGCGCGGCAAGGACGTCTTTGATCCGCGGGATGTGTCCTACGCGGTCATTGAGACGAACGGGACTCTTTCGGTGGCATTGCGGCCGGAAAAGGAACCTGCGCGGCTGTCCGACCTGCAGCTGCGGGTGGAGCACTGCCACGCAACCATCCCCTTTGTGCTGGATGGGCAGGTGCTGGAGGACAACCTGCACTGGTGCGGCAAAGACCGTGCCTGGCTGGAACGCACGGCGCAGGCCAATACCCTGCTGCCGCAGGAAATCCTACTTCTTGTCGGCAATGAGACCGAGGACTATTTCCTTTTGAAAAAGGAGCGCCGCGCTACGGTGCATGAGGGCCGGAAATGAAACGGATCTACGCCTGCTTTGCCATCGTGGCCGCTTTGCTGGCCACCGCCTTCTACAGCAGCTTTCAGGTACAGCGCTTTGCCGATGACATTTCCACCGACCTGGACTGTGCCATTGAGGCCATCCGCAACAGTGACCTACCCACCGCCCGGCAGGCACTGGCTCGCGGGGCCGACCGGTGTGACCGGATGCGGGAAAAGATGAACCACCTGCTGCGCACGGAGGATTTTACCGAGCTGGAAGCAGCCCTGCGCACCGCCGACGGGCACCTGGAGCAGAACGCCCCCGAAGAAGCCTTTGGGGAGCTGCGCCGGGCACAAGTACAGGTGGAAACACTGCAATGGCTGGCCCGGCGGTTTGTGTAAACACAAAAAGCACCGCTTCCCTGCTGCTGTACAGAGAAAGCGGTGCTTTGCAAATTACGGGTTACTGTGCGTCCTTCCGGTCGCCCATGAGCTTTTTCAGTTCATTGAAAAAGCTCTCCACATCGGCAAACTGCCGGTAGACCGAGGCAAAGCGGACATAAGCCACTTCGTCGATCTTTTTCAGTTCCTGCATGGTCAGTTCCCCGATGCGCACACTGGGGATCTCGCGGTCGTAGGAACTGAGCAGGGTCTGCTCGATGCTGGTGACCGCGCGCTCAATGGCCTCGTAGCTCACGGGGCGCTTGGCGCAGGCCCGCAGCATGGCATTCAGCAGCTTCTGCCGGTCAAACGGCTCCCGGGAGTTGTCCTTTTTGATGACCACGAGCGGGACTGTTTCCACCACCTCGTAGGTCGTGAAGCGCATATGGCAGCTCAGACATTCCCGGCGGCGGCGGATACGCTCACTGTCTTCGGTAGGGCGCGAGTCGATCACCTTGGATTCCTCAGCACCGCAATAGGGACATTTCATGTTCTGTTCCTCCTGAACCTCTGCGGGAATTTTGCGTCAGGCCTTTTTGCCGGACTTGGGGCTGCGCTCGCTCCACAGCATCCATGCCGAGGTGGAGACGCACAGCGAAGTGTACACGCCGCTGATCATGCCCATCATCAGCGGGAAGGCAAAGGTAAAGATGCTGTCCAGACCGTAGAGCTTTGCCACGATGCACAGCACACCCAGTGCCATCACGGTGGTGATGGTGGTGATGAGGGTACGGCGGGCAGACTGGTTGACCGAACGATTGACCAGCTCTTCAAAGCTGGCCTTCTTGCCCATCAGGGCGCGGTTCTCGCGGATGCGGTCGTACACCACGACGGTATCGTTGATGGAGTAACCCAGAATGGTCAGCATGGCCGCAATGAAGTTGCCGTCCAGCGGAGTGCGCAGCAGCACAAAGGTGCCAAACACCACCATCAGGTCGTTCACAAGCGCCAGCACTGCCATCATGCCGCCGGTCAGGCCGCCGATGTTCTTGAAGCGCAGGGCGATGTACAGCAGGATGAGCACCAGCGCGAACAGCACTGCCACCAGGCTCTTCTGCAGGAACTTGGTGCCCATGGCAGCGCTGACGTTGCTCAGCGACAGCTGTTCAAAATTGTTGTCCGGGCAGCTTTCGTTCAGGCTGTCCAGCAGCTTGGCCACCTGCTCGGTAGTCACTGTTTCGGTACCGGGCATCGAGATTTTCAGGGTCTGGTCACCGGTAGCAACATTCTCGCCGGTCTGCAGGGTCAGGCCGTTATTTTCCAATGCAGAGGATGCAACCTTCTGCACATCCGACATGGTAAAGCTGCCCTCGTAGCTCAGGGTGATCATGGCACCGCCGGTGAACTCGGTGTCCAGATGGACACCGAACACCACAGCACACAGCACGATGGCTGCCATCAGGCAGGAGGAAAAGACCAGGAACTTTTTGCGCAGACCCACAAAATTGACCTGCTTTTTCTCGGTCTCATCCTTGCCCAGCTTGGCAGCACCGTACAGCCAGGGGTTGCGCAGAGCCTTGATGGAGGCCGCACCGCGGATCATGACGCGGGTGGCAAACACGCCAAACACGAAGTTGAGCAGCACGCCGGTCAGCAGCGTGTAGCCAAAAGCATAAATGGTACCGGCGGTGGAGGGGCCAAAGGCAAAGAACACAAAGTGCAGTGCCTTGGCAAACAGGCCGTCCGAGGGGCCGAAGGCACCCATCAGCACGATGGCCACGATGACAATGGTCACGTTGCCGTCAATGATGGGGGTCAGGCCGCGGGCAAAGCCGCTCTTCAGTGCGCCGTCCAGGGACTTGCCATTCTTCAGCTCTTCCTTGATGCGCTCGGCCGTAATGACGTTGGCGTCCACGCCCATGCCAATGGCCAGAATGATACCGGCAATGCCGGGCAGCGTCAGGGTAAAGCTCTCAAACACCGGGAAGTAGCCGGAAACAAAGGCCAGCGTAGCGGCCACCTGACCGGCCAGTGCAATGCAGGCCAGAAAGCCCGGCAGACGGTACAGCACCGTCATGAACACCACGATCAGTGCAAAGGCGATGACGCCGGCCAGCACCATGGCGCTCAGGCTGTTCTCGCCCAGGCTGGGGCTGACGGTGGAGTAGCTGTCCACCTTGAGGGCAAAGGGCAGTGCGCCGGAGTTGATCTGGCGGGCCATCTTGACCACGGCATCCTGCGTGAAGGGGTTGGAAGCCGAACTGGTGATGATGGCCTCGCCATCGGTGATGGCCGCGTTGACGGTGGCCGTGCTCACATTCTCGTCATCCAGCCAGATGCTGATGGTGCCGTTGGAAGCAGCCAGACGGGTGGTGGCCTCACCAAAGGCCTTGGCACCCTCGTCGGTGAACTTCAGGGACACATAGTACTCCGAAGCACCGCCGCTGGTCACCGGGCCGTACTGGGCCGCAGCACTCTCAATCATGGAACCGTCCAGGATCAGGTCACCGTCGGCGCTGCTGCCCTCGCGGAAGGTCAGATAGGCCGTGGTGCCGATCTCCTCAATGGCAGATTCCGGGTCGAAGTCGGTCTCACCGGACTGCCACGGGAACTCCAGGATCAGGCTGTCGGAGCTGGGATCCACATACAGCTCGTAGTCGGTCACGTTCAGTGCGACCAGACGGTTCTCAATGACGAGCTGTGCCGCTTCCAACTGCTCTTCGGTGGCATCGTAGTCCTCCGAGGGCACAAAGGTGACGTTGACGCCGCCTTTGATGTCCACACCGAACCGGATGTCCTTTGCACCCTTGATGTAGGTGGTGGTCACATCGCCGTACTTTGCCGACACGCCGAAAAACGCCGTGTACACAAACGCAAGGATCAGAAGCACTGTGACGACCAGGTGCCATGCTTTGCCTTTTGTCTTCATATGTTTCAGGAATACCTCCAAACGTCCCGTTTGCTGCGGGACCCGTTATTGAAACCTCCCCCGGCAGGCCCGGCGGACCGCACGGAGGAGGTTTTTACAAAGAAATGTTATGCCTGCTCTGCCAGCAGCTTTTCCACAACGGCCAGACGCACACAGACGCACAGCAGCTCAGAGGCGGTCTCCACCTCGTCCAGGCTGGGGTAGGTGGGTGCAATGCGCAGATGAGAATCCTGCGGGTCCTTGTGGTAGGGGTATGCCGAACCGGCACCGGTCAGGGTCAGGCCGGCTTCCTTGCACAGGTTTGCCACACGCTTGGCACAGCCGGGCATGACGTACAGGCTGATGAAGTAGCCGCCCTTGGGATCGGTCCAGTGGGCAATGTCGCCGCAGGGGGTCAGGTTGTTGCGGAATGCCGTTTTGACGGCATCGAAGCAGGGCACCAGACGACGGCGATGCTTTGCCATGTGGGCCAGGACGCCTTCCTTGTTCTTCAGGAAACGGACGTGGCGCAGCTGGTTCATCTTGTCGTAGCTGATGATCATCACCGAGAAGCGCTTGCAGATATACTTCATGCTGCTCTCGCTGCAGGCAATGGCGGAAACACCGGCACCCGGGAAGGTGATCTTGCTGGTAGAGGTGAACATGAACACACGGTCCTCATTGCCGTACTTCTTGCTCTCGTTCAGCAGCACCGGGGTCTCGATGATCTCATCGGTGAGGTGGTGCACGATGTAGGCCTCATCCCAGAAGATCTTGAAGTCGGGCGCAGCGGTCTTCATCTTGGCGAAGCGCTCGATGGTCTCATCGCTGTAGGTGTAGCCGTCGGGGTTGGAATACTGCGGCACGCACCAGATGCCCTTGATGGTGTCATCCTCGGCCACCAGTTTTTCCACCATGTCCATGTCCGGGCCATTGGGGGTCATGGGCACGCTGACCAGCTCAAAGCCGAACTCCTCAGTGATGGCAAAGTGACGGTCGTAGCCGGGCACCGGGCAGAGGAACTTGCGCTTCTCCACCTGAGACCAGGGGCACGGAGACTCCGGGAAGCCGAACACATAGCCGATGTTGATCAGGTTGTACATCAGCTGCAGGCTGGAGTTGCCGCCCACGAACACCTCACCGGGCTGCACGCCGAACACATCGGCAAACAGCACGCGGGCCTCCTGCAAGCCCTCCAGTTCACCGTAGTTGCGGGCATCGGTGCCGGCATCGGTGGTGTAATCGTTCATCTTCAGCAGGTCCATAGCCAGATCCATCTGGTGAGGGCCAGGCTTGCCGCGGGCCATATTCAGCTTGAGGCCCTTGGCCTGAAACTTTTTGTACTCTGCCTCAAGCGCAGCTTTTTCGGCAGCAAGTTCTTCACGATTCATTGCAAGATAATTTGCCATTGAAAACACACTCCTTTATCGTACTTCCTGTTACCCATTGCGTCGGGATCTGCCTTGGGGGAAGCGCTCCTGCCAGGGAAAAGCTCCGCACAGATTCCAGACTTTATTATTATAACGCATTTTGCCCTTAGAAACAAGAATCTGAAAACAAAAAGCCCTGCCAAAAGCAAATTGCTTTTGAAACAGGGCCTTTCTCCCCTGCTCAGGATCAGCTCAGGGAGGTCTGGTTCTTATAACGCTTGCGCACTGCGCCGTACTCCAGGTGGGCTTCGCCGCTCTCCACGGTGTCCTCATCCACCGTCACGCGGATGATGGTGGCGTCGTTGGGCACCTCGTACATGATGGGCAGCAGGATGCTCTCCATCACGCTGCGCAGGCCGCGGGCACCGGTCTTACGCTCGATGGTCTTGCGGGCAATGGCGTGGAGTGCCTCGTCGGTGAAGTTCAGCTCCACATTGTCCATGTTCAGCAGCTCTTTGTACTGCTTGACCAGGCTGTTGCGGGGCTCCTTGAGCACGCGCACCAGAGCATCCTCGTCCAGATCGTCCAGCACGGTGATGACCGGCAGACGGCCGATCAGCTCCGGAATCAGGCCGAACTTGACCAGATCGTGGGGCTCCACCTTGCGCAGCAGGGCCTTCTCTGCCTCGACGGAGTTGTCCTTCAGTGCACTGCCAAAGCCCAGAGCAGACTTGTCGGTGCGGCGCAGGATATACTTGTCCAGACCATCGAATGCACCGCCGCAGATGAACAGGATGTTGGTGGTGTCGATCTGGATGAACTCCTGCTGCGGGTGCTTGCGGCCGCCCTGCGGAGGAACATTGCTCACAGTGCCCTCCAGGATCTTCAGCAGGGCCTGCTGCACGCCTTCACCGCCCACATCGCGGGTGATGGAGGGGTTCTCACTCTTGCGGGTGATCTTGTCGATCTCGTCGATATAGATAATACCGATCTGTGCCTTCTGCACATCAAAATCCGCTGCCTGGATCAGCTTGAGCAGGATGTTCTCCACATCCTCGCCCACATAGCCGGCCTCGGTCAGGGTGGTGGCATCGGCGATCGCGAAGGGGACGCCCAGCATCTTGGCCAGCGTCTGGGCCAGCAGGGTCTTGCCCACGCCGGAGGGGCCCAGCAGCAGCACGTTGGACTTCTGCAGTTCCACGTCGCCGCCCTTGCCGCTCAGGATGCGCTTATAGTGGTTGTAGACCGAGACGGCCAGCACACGCTTTGCCTCGTCCTGACCGATCACGTACTGATCCAGACCTTCCTTGATCTCGGCCGGGGTCAGGATGTTGATATCCAGATTGTCCGCAGGCTGGATGTGTGCACGGTTTGCACCGCGGGCCGGTCGGGCGCTTTTGGGCTGATCCGGCTTGTCGGAAAGCAGGTCGTGGCACAGGCCGATGCACTCACTGCAGATGTTGACGCCGGGGCCGATGATCATGCGTTCCACTTCGTCCTGGTGCTTTCCACAGAAGCTGCAGACCAGATCCTTCTCGTTTTTGTCTCTGCCGGAATTGTTATTTGCCATAGCTGTTTTTCCTTATCCTGGATAAATTGGTGTCAGCGGAACGATCAGCGGTGGGTAATGACCTCGTCGATCAGTCCGTATTCCTTTGCTTCCAGCGCAGACATATAGTTGTCGCGCTCGGTGTCCATCTGGAGCTTCTCCAGCGGCTGGCCGGTATACTCACTGAGCATGCGGTTCATCTTGTCGCGGATATACACCATGTGCTCGGCGTGGATCTTGATATCGGTGGTCTGGCCGGAAAGGCCGCCGCCCTGACCGCCGATCAGCGGCTGATGGATCAGGATCTCGGAGTTAGGCAGGGCAAAGCGCTTGCCCTTGGTGCCGCTTGCCAGCAGGAAGGCACCCATGGAAGCTGCCATGCCCATGCAGATGGTGGAAACATCGCACTTGATATACTGCATGGTATCGTGGATGGCCATGCCGGCGCTGATAGAGCCGCCGGGGCTGTTGATATACAGGCTGATGTCCTTATCCGGGTCCTGCCCTTCCAGATACAGCAGCTGTGCCACAACAAGGCTGGCGGAGGTATCGTTGACATCCTCGCTCAGAACGATGATGCGATCGTTCAAAAGACGGGAGAAAATATCATAGGAACGCTCGCCATGGGACGACTGTTCCACAACGTAAGGAACAAAACTCATAAAGTTCGCCTCCTGAAATGGAATATAGTATTTGCAAAATTGACCGATACGGTTTCCCTGCCGGTTCTGCCGTATCGGTCAATTTTTACAACCTTTGATTGAAACCGTGCAGCATACTGCCCGCTTCAAAGGAACACAGGAGCTGATTACTCAGCGTCTGCAGCCTTCTCTTCCTCAGCAGCCTTCTCCACGATGTTTGCGTGGCTCTTGATGAAGTCGATGGCCTTGTTGATGGCCAGATCCTTCTTCAGGTCGTCAACGTTGACCAGCTCACGGACCTTGTCCTCTTCCATCTTGTACTGGTCAGCGATGCGCTTGATCTCAGCGGAAACTTCCTCCTCGGAAGCCTCGATGTTCTCAGCAGCGGCAACAGCCTCCAGAGCCAGACGGATCTTAACCTGCTTCTCAGCCTGAGGCATGAAGGAAGCACGGAACTGATCGACGGACTGGCCCATATACTTCAGGTAGTCCTCGAGGCGCAGGCCCTGCTGCTCCACGCGGAATGCGAAGTCGTTGACCATCTCGTCCATGCGGGCATCATACATTGCCTGGGGGATCTCACCCTCCATGCTCTCGATGACCTGATCCACCAGAGCGTTCTCAACAGCCAGATCGTCCTGTTTGTCCAGCTGCTCCTGATTGTTCTTGCGGATGGAAGCCTTGAACTCGTCCAGAGTGTCGTACTCAGAGCAATCCTTAGCCAGCTCGTCATCCAGAGCAGGCAGCTCCTTGTACTTCACTTCGTGCAGCTTGATCTTGAACACAGCAGCCTTGCCAGCCAGTTCGGCAGCCTGATACTCGGTGGGGAAGGTAACGTTCACGTCGAACTCTTCGCCAGCGGAGTGGCCCACGATCTGATCCTCAAAGCCGGGGATGAAGCTGCCGCTGCCCAGAGTCAGGCTGTAGTGCTCAGCCTTGCCGCCCTCGAAAGCCACGCCATCGACGAAGCCCTCGAAGTCGATATCAGCGATGTCGCCGTTCTCAGCAGCGCCCTCACGGGTCAGCTCACGGGCATTGCGCTCCTGCACACGCTTCAGCTCAGCTTCAACAGCCTCGTCAGAAACAGTATGGACAGTCTTTTCAACCGTCAGACCATTGTAGCTGCCAACCTTGACTTCGGGCTTGACAGCGACCTTGACGGTCAGGGTGACACCGTTGGTCTCATCAGCAGAGTCAACAGTGACCTCCGGACGGCCGACCG
>ENA-OPCP01002045-OPCP01002045.1-human-gut-metagenome-genome-assembly--contig:-NODE-2045-length-11202-cov-3.832152_pt1 | contig 11202 bp, 9 predicted proteins | sample MGYA00241563_ERZ501477 | MGnify/ENA primary metagenome ERZ501477 (study PRJEB25962, sample SAMEA2042572) | human gut metagenome | biome: human gut; feature: human-associated habitat; material: faeces... | reverse complement strand
GACAGCCCAATGTACCAGGCGGTGTAGATCACGAACTTTACGCCGATCCCGCCCACGCTGTACGCGGCGATTTCCTTGTACGGTACATAGCGCCCCTCCGGCGGCGTGGTCCAGTGGGTTTTGACCGAGGACACCAGGTCTTTGACCTTGGCGCCCAGCTTCTTTTCTTTCATAATATCCCCCTTCAATGCCGGCAATGCTTTATGCGAATTACACAGATTTATTACAGTATAGCATAGACTTTTGGGCAAAGCAACCAATGTTTTGCCACGACTTTTGTGTGTGTTGAATTATTAAGAAGTGGTAAAGTTCCTTGACAAACGAAAGCGACTGCCATACAATGAAAATGTAAATCAAAGAAAGTATTTTGCAGTGACTCGTATACACAATAAATTTACGAAATGAGAATTGTCAACTGTTTTGTGGTTGAAATAGGCAAAGAGAGGAGGCGAGTACCGTTTATTCTCATTTTGTAAGAATAAATCTGTAAAGATAAAAAAGGAGTAGTATTATGTCAAAGAAAAAATTAGTGTCGATTTTGCTTTCAGCTGTTCTGTGCTTTGGTATGCTGGGCAGCACATTCTCCGCAAGTGCGGCGCATGTGACCGTTCACTTGACCAAAACCCAAGCCGTAAATTCTTCCTCCAATGTGCATGGTTCATTCAAGTATTATTGGGGAAAAAACAGCAAATCCTCAAAATACAGCGTGTACTATATCGCTCGCTACAAACACAATGGTGTTTGGTTTACGGGGGGAAGTACCCTGCTTGCAGCCGGTCGGGAGATAGACGAAGCGCATGCAATTAAAACTGAAAGACTGGATTACGAAACCGATTGGTTTTTGAAGTTGAATCCGCAGGGCGCAGGCACGAAGGATTGTGACGCCTGGGGTTATATGAAGAACGCATAATGGACGCGCAAGGTCGGCGCGTAAGCGCCGACCTTGTTTATAAGGTGGAATCAAAATGAGTACATTTAAGCTTATGTCCCGGTTGTGGAGCCGGAACAAGTTTTATAAATATTTAATCCTGGCCGTTATCGTACTGTTTAGCGGTTTTTTGTTGTACACTATTATCGCTTCTATCCGTGAAGAGGCGCCGGCCGATACTTTAGGTTATGCATTTGTCACCTTGTTTCCCCAGTATCTGATGGTGATCTTTTTTCTTTTCTTCTCTTATGAGTGCTTTGTGAAGATCAATCGATATAAAGAGACTTTTTCCACTTGCAAGCAGGGGATCGGCGGGGTTTATCGTGCCCAGTTGCTGTTGCTTTTCAGCCTGATCGGTGTTTTAACGGCGGTGGCGTGCCTGGTTATCGTGGGTTATGCCTGCGTGGCGCATCAGGTTGCCTTGCTGCCCCATGTGCTGTCTCGGGTGATCTGTTATCAGGTGCTGTGTCCGGGGGCGGCGGTGTTTATCGGTCTGTTGCTGTCCGGCGTTCGGCAGCGGTATATTGTGTATCCGCTGATGGTGATTTTTGGCTTATCGGAGACCGAGTGGCTCCAAACCACCACCACGCATGTGATGGAGACGACCGGGAAGAATTATGCTAAGCTAATGCAAATTTTCTCCTTGCTCCCCAGTTCTATGCGGTACGCGCCGAATAATCAAATCGGGATCCCCTGGGATTTGAACAAAATCGCTCAACTGCTGTTTTTCATCGCCCTCTCCGCTACGGTGGTGGGTCTTATTTGTGCCCGCACCAGGGCCAAGCGGTGGTGGACCGGCGGCCTGGGGCTGCTGCTGTCAGCTGTGCTGTTGACCGGGTATTTTATACCGGTATCTGTTCCGGTAATGGACTTGAGCACCTCCGGCGTATTTGCAGATGCCGCCTATTATCAAACGATCCATGCGGGTGAGCAGCGAAATGTGGCAGCCGATTTCCGGGTAAAAAAATACCGGCTGGACTTTTCTATGGGGCTGAATTTGACCGGTCGTGCCAAGGTGTATGTGGACCGGTCGGAGCTGAAAAGCTACCGCTTTACCCTGTACCATGGGTACAAGGTGAAGCAGGTAACGGACCAAACCGGCGCGGCGCTGGATTTTCGCCGGGAACATGACTATGTAACGGTGACCCGGGGCGGGGCGGATGTGGAGTACCTGTGCCTGGAATATACCGGCAAATCACCTAAGTATTACAGCAGTTATGCCGGGGTCTGCCTGCCCGCCAACTTTGCCTATTATCCCATTCCCGGGTATCGAGAGCTGTTTAAGGACAGTTTTTATGGCTTTATTGATTGTTCGCTGCCCTATGATACCGCCTTTGATGTGCGTTGCAGTGGGCGAAAGCAGATGTATTGCAACTTGGCTGCCCGGGGGAATAATCACTTTGCCGGTAACGCCCGTTCCATTACCCTGCTCAGCGGGTATTACGATACCTTAAAGCTGAACAATACCTTGGTGGTCTATCCTAAGTATGCGGACACAGAGATCCGGGCAAGGATCAAAAAGAATATGGGCACCTTTACCAAGGAGCACCGGGATATTCATACCATTTTTATCATGGACACGGACAATTTGACCCAGTATGAGCACTTGCGGTCCTATGACGGCTATGTGGTGACGAATTCTATGATTGATATGGAACAGTCGTACTTTGAGTCCCAAATCGACATCAGCAAGTTGCACTTCTACAAGATGTTTGTTTATTACTATAATGAAAAAGTGGACCGGGAGGAGCTGGAACAGCTAAAGCAGAGCGAGGACCCGGAGGAATACCCCATGGTGCAGATCATTCTAAAGCTGTCTGCCTCCAAAAACCGGGAGGCTGCCGCCGCAGAGACGGAGCAGTATTTGACCAACAGCAAAGACACCCGGGCGCCCATGACCTTTTTGCAGGAGTTAGGAGAGAAATATGCTAAAGCTTGACGGTGTACATAAAAAATTCAAATCTGCCTTGGTGGCGGAGCAGATCAGCGTAGACCTGGGGCCGTGCACCTACGGCCTGCTGGGTCGCAACGGCAGCGGCAAAACCACCCTGCTGCGCTGCATTACCCGGGTGGAAAAGGTAAACGGCGGGCGCATTGTTTACACGGACGGGGACGGCCGGGAGGTGAAGGATTATTTGGCCCATATCGGCTACCTGCCCCAGAACTTTGATGTGTTCCCGGAGCTGACCGCCTATGAGGTGCTGCAATTCTTTGCCAACTTAAAGGGCTACAAGATCACGGAGGAGGAGATCGACCACTTGCTGGAGATCCTGAACCTGTCGCCCCAGCGGGATATGACGGTCAAGACCCTGTCCGGCGGTATGAAGCGGCGGCTGGGCATTGCCCAGGCGCTGATCGGCGACCCGGATGTGCTGCTGCTGGACGAACCTACGGCGGGACTGGACCCGGAGGAACGGCTGAATTTTAAGAATGTAATCCGCCGGATCAAGGGGGATCGGTGCGTGGTGCTGTCTACCCATATCATCACGGATATTGAGTCTCTGTGTGACCGCATTTTGGTGCTGTGCGACGGCCGGATCACCGCCTTTGACTCCTGCGGTGCGCTGGCAGATGTGGCCCGGGGCAAGGTGTATGCGGTGGAGAGCACGGCCGATCTTGCCACGCCGTTCCACTCCATGGGGCCGGTGACGGTGGACGGCAAAGCGTATGAAAAGATCATCAGCAAGGCGCCCCTGAACGCGCCGGCGCTGGAGCCTACGGTAGAGGACGGATATATATGCTTTATCGAAAAATTAAGCTGAGCACCTTTGGCCTGTACTTAAAGGCGGTCAGCAAGCTGTGGCTGGTGCCGCTGCTGACCGTCAATGTGCTGGTGCCGGTGATCTCCGCCGTGCTGTATAAGAATGGCGGCGCGGGGGCAGAGTCGGATATTGTTACGGTGATGTACTTTCTGCTGCCCATCAGCACCGTATGGACCAGCATTTTTGTGTCGGAATTTTTCTTCTCCGATCGCACAAGGGATGTGCTGTTCTTTTACAGCCGCAAAAAGCGCTTTGCCGTGTCGCAGCTGTTCTTTCTGCTGCCCTTGGTCAATGTGGCGGTGGTGACGCTGCTGCACTTTCGCTGCCTGAGCTACTCGGTGAGTATGGCTGTTAAGCTGCTGTGCATCGGCGTGCTGTTTTACGGCATTGCCATGTTGATCCTGCGGCTGTCCGGCTCCGCCACCATGGCGGTTTTGGCGCTGCTGCTGTATGAGCTGCTCAACGAGTTTGCCATGTCGGATGCCTTTGTGTTTTACAAGGTGTACGGCTCGCTGACGGTGGAGATCTTTTGCGTGCGCTATGTGCCGCTGCTGGTGATCGCCCTGGTGTGTATCCTTTTGGCCTTTACCGCCAACGGCCACGCCGGGCGCGCCGCCGATTAAAGTCAAAATCAAAAAGAACCGCAGTGCGTGTGCATTGCGGTTCTTTTGTTTTTACGGTTTATTTTTTTGCCTTGGCGGCGGACTTTTTGTTTCCTTTGGTGCGCAGCACGATCATAAAGATCATGCCTACAATGCCGCCCACGACGTTCATCATCATATCCGTCATAGTATCGACCAAGCCAATATAGCCGTACTCGCCGTGGTACTTGGCCAGGTCAAACATGGCGGTCTCCGGCCCGGCTTTTGCCAGTTGCAGGTTGGTGCCGTGGAGGGTGTCCATCAGAAATTCGTAAAACTCCCACCCGGCGGCGATGGTCACGGCAAACATCAGACCGAATATTGCGGCCAGAGTCACGGCGCAGGGGCCTTTTTTGCGCTGAATGATCCGGGCAAAGTCAAAGCCAAAGGCGGCGCACACAAAGCCGGACAGCAGGTGCATAAAATCGTCAAAATGCGCCAGCTTGTCAAACAGCTCCAGGTAGGAGCCAAACACAATGCCGATAAAAATAATGATATTCAGCAGGGTTTGGGACAGGGGCGGCACTTCTTCAATAAACGAGCCGTTGCCGAAGATCTGGAACAGATCCCACAAATGGGTGAAAATAAAGCAAAATATGCTCTCAAACCCCATCACTGTATCGCCGTGGATAAAGGAATATCCGGCGCAGATGAGCATAGCCAAGCGCACCAGCAGCCAAAAGGCCAGTTGCACCTTGGGAATCTTGGAGATCGGGTCTTTTTTGATTTGATAGGCCATAATCGTCGTCCTTTTTTGTAATATCGCTCTTTATCATACCATAGATGCGCCAAAAGTCAAACCCGGGTTTATAAATTAAGTATAAAATCTTTGGGCCTTTTGTTGAGCCGGGGCGAGGGGTCTGCTATAATAGATGAACAGTAAGATGAAAAAGGAGCATTTTCATGATCGAATATACCACCAAGTACGATGTGCGCAAGACCATGTATCAGAAGTTCGCGGAATCTGTGGCCAAGCGCGGCGATAAACCCTGTTTTTACTATTATAACAACACCCTGACCTGGAACCAGGTGGCGGATCTGGTAGACGCCTGCGCCGCCGGTATGCTGGCAAACGGTGTGCGCAAGGGCGACCGGGTGATCATCTGCGCCCCCAATATGCCCCAGTGCATTGCCGCCATTTATGCGGTGAATAAGATCGGCGCCGTGGCCTCCATGCTGCACCCGCTGTCTGTGGCCAGCGAGGCCAAGTATGCGGTAGATTTGGTCGATGCCAAGTTTGCTTTTTGCTTTGATGTGTCAGAGAAGGCCTTTGCCGGTATGAACCTGACTTTGGTGAAGTGCAAAACCGCTTCTTACTTCCCCAAGACCCCTTATGGCTGGATTGCTAACGCCATGTATAAGAAGAAGATCAAGGGCAAGACTGCACCGGCTGTGGGGGTGACCCGCTTCTATGAGTGGTCGGACTTCTTAAAGCAGGGCCGGGCGTATATTGCCAAGAACGGCAACCCGGAACCGGCCACCGATCCCCAGGCCACCGCTGCCATTATGATGACCGGCGGCACGACCGGCAATCCCAAGGGCGTAATGCTCTCCAGCGAGGCCATCAACAACTTGTCCTATGAGCTGGTGGATGTGGTGGAGGACACCATTAAGATCGACCTGGACCCGGACCACGATGCCATGCTTACTGCGCTGCCGGTGTTCCACGGCTTTGGCTTTGCCCTTTGTATGCATGTGTCCATGTGTGTGGGTATGCCCCAGTCTCTGTGGCCCCAGTTTGACGCTAAAATGTGCTCAGATGCCATTCGCAAGTACCATATCAATTATGTTTTCGGCGTGCCGGACTTCTTTGAGAAGGTGTACAAGGCCGGCTACCTGAAGGGCGTGGATATGAGCACCATGAAGCTCATCGGCTCCGGCGGCGATGTGGTGCCTTACTCCTTAACGGAGAAGATGGACCGCCTGCTTCACGAGAACGGCTCCAAGTTCCACTTTGTGTCCGGCTACGGCCTGACCGAGTGCGTCACCGTGTGCAGCTTTACGGACCCTCGCCGCGAGGCGCCCCAGGGCTGTATCGGCGTGCCTACCTACAATATTGAAGTGATGACCGTAAAGCCCGGCACCACAGAGGAGGTAAAGGGCGAGGACGGCGAGCTGTGCGTTTACGGCCCCACCTTAATGCAGGGCTATTACCACGACCCGGAGGAGACCGCAAAAGTGCTGGTGAAGCACCCGGACGGCAAGGTTTGGCTGCACACCGGCGATATGTGCTTCATTGACGAAAAAGGCGATATTTATTACCGCCAGCGGCTGAAGCGGGTGTATAAGATCAGCGGCTACCTGGTGTATCCCTCCTTTATTGAGGAGAGCTACCGGGCCATGGCCGAGATCTATGACTGCTGTGTCATCGGCACCGGCGAGGAGGGCAAGACCCAGCTGAAGATGTTTGTGGTGCGCAACAAGAATTATGCCCACGACGATGAGGCCGCCCTGACAGAGAAGATCCACGAGTTCGGTGTGCAGAACCTGTCCAAATGGTCCGTGCCCCGGGAGATTGAGTACATTGACGCTCTGCCCCGTACCAAGATCGGCAAGGTAGATTTCAAAGTGCTGAAATAAAATCAAATAGATAAAAAGGACACCCGAGTGGGTGTCCTTTTTTGGTGCCTTGCGGCTTATTTGCTGAGTTTGACGGTGGTGGTCACCTTGGTGTCGTCAAAGGATAGGCGCCGGCGTGCCGCCAAGGGTAAATCGGCAAAACAAAAGCGCACACCGGTCGGCGTGCGCTTTCGCTGTGCCCTATGGCACGGAGGTATATGAGAAAGGGGAGGATGAATGCAAAGTGGAAGGCGGAAAACAGAAAACAATGAGATATTGTTAAGGGTTTGGTGGGAAAAGAAAAATGAAAAGAAAAGAAGGGGCGTTTCCCGCCTTTCGAGTATTAGTATAACGGCAAAAAGTGAGCGGAATATAGAAATAAAATGAAGAATTTGCGAATTCGGTTAACACTTTTCGGATAAAATATGACCATTTTGTTTCTTTTGCAAGAAATTGTCAAAACCGGTCGAAAGGGCGTAAATGTCCGGTAAATCCGCCCAATTGGTTGGTTACACGGCGGATTGTGCGGTTATTGTCCCATAAAATGTAAACAAAATGTAAACAAACGCAAAACAGTATTTCCTTTTCGATAGTATAATGTTATTCTGTACTTGCTCGGAGTGATCCGGGTTTCGGCGGAAGACGGTGTATCCGGAGGCTAGGTACTCTTCTCTTTCTTTTTTCATTTCTTTTTAATTTTTTCTTTGATTTTTCACTTACTTAGGCCGTTTTTAAAAAGACTCCAATCCTCCGAATTTTTGAATGCAAAACCACAGGCAGTTACCTGTGGTTTTTCTTTTTTTTTCGGATAGCAGTATAAAGGAACAGGCGCACCCGTCGGGTGCGCCTGTTTGTATTTATTTTATCTTATTGCCTCCCTTGTAAAGGGAGGGGGACCACCGTAGGTGGTGGAGGGATTAAACGGTTAATCTTTTTTCTCCTGCTTCTTCTCCAGCTTGGTCTTTACCACTTGCAGTAGGACAATCAGCGCCAGGCCGATCAAGAAGAAGACAATGCTGAAATTGTCTTTATTGAGGATCGCATTGGTTTTATCCACCGTTACCGGACCGCTGACAATGGCGTACAGAGAGCCAATGAGCATGCCTAAAATCAGCATAACCATTTGACCGCGATACTTTTCCAAACTCTTTTGGATTCCCTTAACGGATACCAGCGCACCGCAGATAACGCCCACGCCAAAGACGATGATCATGGGCAGCACCCCAAAGTGCAGATGCAACAACTCTTTGACCCCACTGATCACCGGCAGATACACGCCGAAGATCAGCAGCACAGTGGAGCCGGAAATGCCGGGCAGGAACATTGCGGTAATGGCAACCGCGCCGGCCAGGAACAAATACAGCGCCGTGGGTACGGAGAAGTGGGTCAGATCCACATCCACCACCTGAACCTTGGAATTCATATAAGTCAGCGCCGCCACAATGGCAATGCCAAGGATAACAAAGGGCGTGTATTGCCACTTCTTTTGGATACAGGCGTACTCTTCCTTTGCAATGATAAAGATAGAGGGAAAAATGAAGCCCAGGAACAGGGACGACACCGCATAAATATTGGTCTCAAAGAATTTGGTGAGAACCAATACCGCCAAAATCATACCCACAGCCCAGCCCAGCAGCAGTTTAATGAGATAGATCAGGCCTTCTTTTTTCTCTTCCTTCTTGCCATAGAATACCTGGTTAATAGAGCCGATGAACTTGTCATAAAATCCCAGAATCAGCGCAATGGTGCCACCGGACACGCCGGGCACGCTATCCGCCAGCGCCATACAAAAGCCGTTGATCATTGTTCGGATCATAAATTGTCCTCCTGATTTGTAATATCCTCAATACTATATCACATTTTGGCGGCATTGTGTGCACTTTTTTGCAAAATTTAACCGGGAATTAACAAAGAAACAAAAAAGAACGGACCGACAAAGGATCGGTCCGTTGTGTAAGCAGTGCATATTTTTATTCTTGCGTTTGGGCAGCGGCACGGGCGGCAGCTTCTTTTTCTGCTCGCCGCTGGGCGCGCTTCTTCTTGGCCTTGTAGCCCAGCAGTTTATCCACCCACTCTTGCGGGGTGGTGCAGGTGCCCAAGGTTACGGTCTTGGCACCGTAAATGCCGTGGAAGTCTGAGCCGCCGGTCATCAGCAAGTCATGCGCCTTGCAAATTTCTGTCAACCGGTGCACATCGTCCTCCGTTGCAGAGGGGTGCCACACCTCAATGCCGTCCAGTCCCAGGTCAATGTATTTCTCAATTTCGTCAAAGTTGTCATAGAACGCCGGATGCGCCAGTACGGCAATACCGCCTGCGCCGTGCACTTCCTCCAGCACTTCCTCAATGGATGGGTACTTGGTGGGAGCCAGCACGTTGGTCTCGCTCTCCCGGCTGAACAGCGCATGGAACAGATCGCCGAAGATCTCATTGGTGTAACCGGCGTCCATCAAGGCGTGCATAATATGCTGCTTGTATAGGTTGGTGGAGCCGGAAGCGTGAGAAATAATAAAATCTGAGGTAATGGGGAAGCGCCCGGCCACCTTGAGCATCATAATCTGCCCGGCTCGTTTGCGGGCGATGGAGGTGCGCTTGCACAGCCCTTCCAGCCGATCCGGCGCATCTGCCAGATAGCAGAGAATGTGCACCTTTTTGCCTGCCTCATTATCAATGGCGCTGATTTCCACGCCGGGGATCACATTCACCCCATAGCGTTTGCCGATCACTTTACCGCGTACGGTACCTGCAAGGCAGTCATGGTCAGTAATGGCGATGGTGTCAATGCCGCTTTTTTGGGCAATGACGATTAGATCCTCGATCCCCACAGAACCGTCGCTGAGTTTTGTATGACAATGTAAATCTGCGGCCATAACCATACTCCTTCCAAAGGATAACCGTGAAAATTAGACAAAATTTGTCCTGTTCGTATATTTTACCATTCTAAAGCCGGTGTTGCAAGAGTTTTCTTGTATATTCTACCAAAAAACAGCGGTCTTTTTTTGTCACTTTTGCTCAAAATCATTCAACGCCCGGTACAATCGGCTTACAGGCAAGCCCACCACATTGAAGTAATCGCCCTGAATTTCTTGCACCAGTAGACTGCCATAGCCCTGTATACCGTAGGCGCCGGCCTTGTCCATACATTCGCCGGTGGCAATGTAGGCGTCGATCTCCGCCGCCGTCAGGTCAAAGAAGCGCACCCGGGTCTCGCAGGAGAAAGTCAGATGCCGTTCTCCCTGTACCAGGCTCACGCCGGTAAACACGCTGTGCCACCGCCCGCTTAGGCGAGCGAGCATTTGCCGTGCCTCTGCTTCATCGGCGGGCTTGCCCAGAATCATACCGTCTACGGCCACCACTGTGTCGGCACCGATAACAATCTGCGCTCCATTGTTCAGAGGCAGCGCCTTGCGCAGGGACAGCTGCTCCACGGCCGCTGCCGGAGCGATACCGGCGGGCAGGCTCTCGTCCACATCGGTACCCTGTACGGTAAAATCTCGGGTAATATGCGCCAGCAGTTCACGCCGCCGGGGCGAATTGGAAGCTAAGATGATCATAACGCACCTCGCTGATACAGTCCTCGGGTATAGGGAAAATCGGGTGTTTGCCCGGCAGCGAACAGATCCAGCACCTGCTGTACCTGTTGCTGACTTTCAACAGAAAAATAAAAATGTGCATAGGCGGTGCGCATTTCTCGCATACGATCGCCCATATAAAGCGGTACGCCGTTGAGCAGTTGGGTGCAGCCGTAAGGATTGCACACCACGGGAAAGGTGCAGCCCTTGCGGTCGGTCAGCCGGCCTTGCTTTTGGCAGGCGGCGCAGCCGATGTGCGCCTGTACCGGACAGTTGCGGGTGAGCATTAAGGGCAGATGACCGTACACCAGTGCGCCCACATCGTTGCCGTTTGCCGCCAGGCGGTTTACATCCTCTTGTCGCAGCTCAAAGCTGGCCAGTGGGTGGGGCAGCAGATGCGCGGTGCGGCTGTTAAACACATTCAGTCCAAAGTCGCCGTAAGGCTCCAATCCCGCCGCCCGGGCGATCTGTACCGCGCCCAGGTCCGGGCACAGGGCGTTTTTTACGCCTGCCGCTTTCAGTATTGCCAATTCCTGGCAGATTTTATTCTCTATGCCAAAGACGCCCCGGGGCAGTTCCACCCCGGCGTTGTGTGCCAGCAGGGTGTTTGCCGGAGTGCCTAAGGGCAGAAAGATCCGCCGAAAGGGGTGGTTCTCCGGAATTTGCGCCGCGTTTGCAAAGCGGGCGGTGTAGTAGGGCTTGCCTGCCGTGCCGCCGGCGGGCAGAGGCGGTAAAGGCCGCCG
>ENA-OPCP01002043-OPCP01002043.1-human-gut-metagenome-genome-assembly--contig:-NODE-2043-length-11212-cov-2.122703_pt1 | contig 11212 bp, 9 predicted proteins | sample MGYA00241563_ERZ501477 | MGnify/ENA primary metagenome ERZ501477 (study PRJEB25962, sample SAMEA2042572) | human gut metagenome | biome: human gut; feature: human-associated habitat; material: faeces... | reverse complement strand
CCATACGATTCTCACAATGAGCGGCAATCACGGCTTTCCCATCTTTCATAGTTTCTGCAATAGAATCCGGGATATTTACTCTGAGATCACTTTTCCACTCATATCCCGTGCTGACCAGTTGCATTCCATTCACATACAATTGAAATACATCATCATGGGAATAGCGTAAATACAGTTGCTTGTTTTTCGCCAATGCCGGGTCGAATGTCAGTTCGCGCCTCACCCATATATTAGGTGAGAACCAGGGAGTATGCACATTTCGCTGATCATCCGTGCCGAAGGCCGCCTGTCCTTCTGTCCATGTTGTATCGTCAAACTCTTTGGCTTCCCAATTTTCCTGAGGTTGCTCCATAGTATATCTTCCCGTCCACTCTTTTTCATAAGAGATGGGGGCTACCTTTTCCACCGGCATAGTCGGTTCCTCGGCAAAGAGTCCGAAGTCTACCAATCCTCCTCCCACACGATTCTCACAATGAGCGGCAATCAACGCTTTTCCACTTTTCATTGTTTGCAGAATTGAGTCCGGGACTTCCACTTTAAAGTTTGCTCCCCAGTCATATCCGGTATTCACCAATTGCTTCCCATTGATGTACAATTGAAATACATCGTCATGAGAGTAGCGCAAATAAATCTTTTTATGCTCCAGAAGATACGGATCAACTTCAACCTCTCTTCGTACCCAAATATTAGAAGAAGTCCATTGTGTTCTTGCTTCCCACATGCCAGGCGTACCAAATGCCCCTTCTGACAATTGCCAGTACTTGTCATCAAAATCCGGTTGCTCCCATCCTTCATCAGGAACTAATGAAGTGAACTTTCCTTCCCACTTTTCATGGTCAAGCGCCATCGGAGCGATAGCTTGCATCGGCAGTTCTTTACTACCCATAAAACGATACATAGCACCGTCTACCCGTAAGAAGCCAACAAAAGGAAGTTGTGTGCTGCCGCCAAAAGTCATATTCTGTTTGTTCAGTTCATCCGTCATAGACCAAAGTTTCACATGCGGATGCAAAGTTAATAACGGATAAGCAGGCGCGCGCAGATCACTTTTAGTAGTTTCATCAGAGTAAGGAGTACTTTTGCAAGCTGCCAATAGTACAACAAAAAAACAACTAATAAGATATTTTGTCATATCTATAATACATTTATCCATTATCCTATAAATCATTGCAAGCCACACAATACCAATAATATGATACAGGCAATTCTTTCTGCCATTCTAATATAAGAAATAGTAGTAGGTTTCACTTTTCTTATAAATACTTTATTTATAAATGAAACGATATCTAAAATTGCACATATCCCCATAAGAATAAGGATCCCTAACCTCGTCCAATAAAGGTGAGTGAATACATTTTCACCGTTAAATAAACACAATCCTAGATAAACAATACCAATTAAATAAGCCAAATCAAAACAAATATCACTTTTAGACTTCATATATAATTCTTTTATTTACAACAAACTTGTACTTCAATGTTATTAAAGCCCCATTGACAGAGCTAAATTAGTGAATATTAAAATCTACCAATAGGGCCTTTACTATTTCTAATCTATTGCAAAACCGAAGGCTACTAACGGGTTATTAAAAAGAAAAGTCTAGCCATCCCATACAATGAGCAAAATCCCCTAATGCGATAGCTACTGCTATTGGGCCTACCACCTTTTTTAAAGCTTCTTTACATAACCCATATGCTATTGCTTTCGTTACACACTTTCCTAAAAATGCGTCCATAACGGTCGTTACACCTGTAGCCTGCAATATGCAATCTAATACCTTATACGGATCGAAGCAACTTTCAGACTCGGTTCTAGTTTTTACAGCAGAAATAGAATTTGCATTAGATTCAAGCATTCCTAAAAAAACTATTCCAGACAAAATAAATGCAGGATCATCTGTTCCTTCAAATTCTTCCCAATCCTTATCAGTAAATCCATGGGATTTTAGCATATTAACAATCGGAGTTGATAAAGCAGCCAATTCTTGTTTGATTTGCTCCTCGTTGATATTACTCTCAGAGCCTCTAGTCGTAGGTGATTCTGTAAGAGTCATAATTTTGGGAAGCACATCAACAAGTTGTTCTTTTAAAGCTACTTCTGAATTAACCACTTCTTCTGAATTAGATTCAAATTCAGACATTCCATCCATTTGCATTTTTTCCGGAAAGACATCCTCACTTCCACACGAATTGAAAATAATACAGGCAAATAATGCCCCAATAATAACAAAAAAAGTTTTCATAACTACAATTGATTAAAATGTTAAACATAAAAATTATAATGATACTTTCTTTTCTTCATTTACTTCTCCACAGATTTTAAGAACTAATCTTTTTTTTGACGAATTTGTATTAACCCAAATATTTTTATTAAAATATCCAATAGACAAACCTTTAAAAACTACATTTATGGAATCTTTTTCTCCGGGTAATATTGGAGCATGTGGCCAACTTACCACCATACAACCACATGTTGCTTCCACGTTATAAATAACAGATGGTGCATTGGAGATATTAGAGAAATAAAATATATGTTCAATTGATTCATTTAAATTAATCTTCCCCAAATTAGCAACTTCATTTTCAAATTTAATATTAGACTTTGCACAAGAATCCACATTAAATCTTCTCAACATTAATTCTTTCATTGGTAAATCGTACAATTTTCTTTCCCATATATTCAAGCTATCAAGCCAAGCATAATTGGTTTCACCAAAACTATCCATTTTACATAACAAATATTGATTATAGAAATATGGAAGTACCTTTATAGAGCTGTATAAAGAATCCGTATATTCTTTATCAGAGATCAAATGTTTTGTATGTAGATACTGTACCATAAATATCTGATTAATGGTAGAACTAATTAACTGTTCGTCACCATCTAATAAAGATATATCTTTTATACAATCTTTTAATGGATGATTCTTATAGTTACAAATTCTATCTAATATAGAATCATTCGATAATGAATATGGCACAATAGATACTATATTTCTATTATCCATTATAATAAAGTAATTGGTAGCAAAAGAGTATAATAGTTGATTAAAATATTGATATTCTGAAACATTTATCTCCAAAAAGCGAAACTGTTTCAGTATATCTCTTGCCTCTTTATTATCAAGCATTTCTTTTACTCTTCTATACCTAAATGAAGAAGTGTCAGAAAGAAACAATAAAGTCGGCATTTCTTGACTAATAGTCCTATCTAATAATTGAGTTAATGACAATTCTGCATTCTTACTACAACCTAGAAAGAAGCAAATTATCACCACAAAAACCAACATCTTAAAATAATTACTCATAATCTATTAACGTTATAAATGTAGCCTACTATCAGCACTTCATTAATCCGCCTCATTATTGACCAATTAAGGATCTACCGTATATTCACCACGTTTAATATGTACTATTGCATTCTTTACATTTTTCTTCATCATCAAAATAGAAGATGTCTTAATTTTCATTGGTTTATTGATAATCAGATCTGCCACATCAAGCACTTTTTCTATTTTATTGTTGCTTTTATATAGATAGAACAATTTATAAAGAGGAAGAAAGTGCGAAGGGCACATCATAGATGCACTATTATAATATTTTTCTGCCATATCAAAGTTATTAAGCTGCTGATAACTTTCTCCAATTAGCAATTCTAAATCATAATCTGCCCAATACTTACGACATTGTAAAGCGATCTCCAAACTCTTATTATATTGTTTTTTTTCTAATAGAACAGCTGCATAGTTGTAAAGGAAATAAGGATCATCTACAAGTACTTTCTCCAATTCTTCATATACGGGAAGTGCTTCATTATAAGAATCGGAGAACGTTAGTTTGGAGATTCGTCCCCACTCTAATTCTGCTTGTGTACGTTCAACCAATTTATAAATGCCAATCATTGAGCAAACTATAGCAAAAGCACATGCAATATTTTTCCTCCAAGACACCGTAAAAAAGACTTCTATAGGTTCCCTAATAATTATCAAGACGGATAAAAATGTTATAATCCACGTAAAAGGATAAGTAAATGGATAAGAGAATAGCGAAAATATTCCTATTGAAATTAATGTATAAAGTGCTATTTTCTTTTCAATAGTGGAGTTTCGTTTATAACAATAAATCAGTAGAAAAATAAATGCACACAATATCAACAAACCGATAGTCCCGAAGTTTAAGAGTATTCCCATATACTCATTGAAAGGATGCTTCACATTATCGGCTAGCATAGCATAACGATTCTGCTGTCCGTATATTCTAAAATATTCAGCTTGGTAATCCATATAATGGGCTTCAAAACTACCTAATCCATGTCCCATCCAAGGAGAATCTTTTACCATATTTATGCAAGATTGCCAAATAAGCAATCTACCGTCGGCTGAGTCTTTTTTCATCCAATAACAACCTAAGATTAAAGCGACTAAGCCAGCTAATAAAAAGAATCTCAACATACGTTTATGATTAAGCCTCTGATATAGGAATATAGTGCTAATCGTTGCCAAACTAATGATACCAGCTCTTGAATACGACAAAATAATTGCAACTATTATAATAATCCCCATTATCCATCCTATAAGATGAATATATCTTTTATTATCTTTCAACAAGAGAAAAGCGATAAAAGGTAACCCTATACATAAACACGCAGAAAAGCCAGCCGGATTATCAAAACTACCAGTAATTTTATAGATTGAAGGAGAATAACATACGGTAAAATACTGTAGTAGTCCCAACACAGCTTGCAAGAAACAAATTGCAATAAGAACTATTCCTACCAAAAACATATTTACCTTTATTGAACTAGTAAACCATATTACAATAGTGCAGTACAATACAAATCCTCCAAATACAAACAAAGTAATTAACCACTTCGGTACAATATATGAATCAGTAAAAGAATGAGACTGCATAAACAATGCACTCACGCATAAAATACTAAATATTAATAGTCCTATATAGTCTCTCAGCCTTGCCATAAAAGTATATATGTAACATATTCGAAATCACATAAAATACGTGCAAACACAACACGCATTAACGTCGAATATTTATTCCTCGCCAGATAATTGCTCTAATGTTCTTAATAATTTACGAGTGTTTCCTCCAACATTTACCGCTTTTACTATCATATTTTTATCAACTATAATATTAGAAGGATACATATAAATCTTTAGTATATCAGTAAACTCCCATTTATAATTAGGAACAATTCTTATATCCTCCCACTCTAAATTCAGTTTTTTCATCAACTTCTGTACTTCTTCAGGAGAATCAGGAGTTAACCCGACAAACTGAACATTCGGATAATCTTCAGCAAGTATATTGAGAACAATAAGCTCCCGAATGCAAATACTACAATGCCTGTTCCAAAAACATATAACTGTATACTCGGATTCATCAAAATCAACAGGCTTTCCGCTAATATCATTTAAATCAACCTTAGGAAGAGTTTCACCTATCAAAGTTTCAAGTTTAGGGTGTTTATAAACTAGATGGATTTCTGGTATTTCATCTGTTCCTTTAATAGAAATGACATATTTATGAGTTTCTAGAGAATCCCTATGAGCCTGGTCTGTGATAGGATTCCCTTCAGCATCAAAGTATAAGAAGGTTTTACCTTCGATACGAACACTATTATCGCCATAAGTTACTTTTTGAGCAAAACAAATTACAGGAAGAAATAAAAATAAAATAAAAATCTTTTTTTTCATATCATGTTTTTTTAAAGAAATATGGAGTTAAACTAAATTCTAATTTTGAACCAAAGTGAGCTATTTCATATTTTTACTATTAATAAATGGATTTTTATGCAAATGAGTTTTTGCCTCTTCCTGTATGATAGCAACGGTGTAAGATGGCACCTTTACTGGTTTATCAAGAATCTCTAAGGCAATTTGCTCTGCACAAAGAAGATCGCCCCACTTTACATACAGTCTTAACAAACCTTGTAACGGAAGAAACCGACTAGGACACATAGCCAATGCCTTTTGATATCGAGATTCAGCCTCTGCCCAACATTCCAAGTGATAATAGTTGTCTGCCAATTGCATTTGCAAGTTGTATGTATTGCTATACGATTCACAACGCAAAAATATGTCGACACTTTTTTCATACAACTCATTTCTATTCAATTCCGCTCCATAATTATATAAGAAATATGGATTGCCATTCCAAGTGCTGTCCAGTTGAGCATAGATGGATAATTCTTTATCTAACAATCCCACATCTTCTTCCAATGCAGGAGCTACTTGTTTCCATTTGCGCTCAAACACCATTGTTCGAATAGCAAAGACGCACACTACACATAAAGCACCAGAAAAGAGAAGAAAGAATAATATAGAAGGGATATTTACTTTTCGCAACACAAGCATATTTTTAGCCAACGACGACAAACAATATATGGACATAAACCAAACGAAAGCATATTTGAATGGATAGGAAAAACAGGAAAAAAGAGCGATAGCAACAAGAGCCAATAATTCAGGAGAATCGAAGCGCATTTTGCACCGAAAGATGGTGAATAACAAAAATAGCAATAAAACGACTCCTAGAATTCCCATTTCTATCAGTACCAACAGATATTCATTGAATGGATGGTTTGTATCTCCTGCCAGCTGCAATTCTGCATCACTGGCCTGAGAGGAAGAAAGATAGTTAGCTTGTGCCGACATATAATCCGCTTTAAAAGAATCTACTCCATTCCCCAAAAGAATATGTTCACTACACAATTTGGCCGATACTTTCCAAATCAACATACGTCCCGATGCGGAGGCGGGTTTTATATAAATCAAACCGATGAATAAGCCTGCCAGAATCAATGTTCCACCACCAATAAACAAGATTCTCCACCTGATAATCATTTCTTTATGACGAGCCATATAAAAAAGAAACGTTACAATGAACAATGAAAGTATGCCTGCTCTAGAACCTGATAAAACAGCCACTATACCAAAAAAGACACAAGCAAACAACTTTATTTTTCTTCTTTGTCCAAGAGCTGACTGATGCAAGAGAAATGGATAACAAAGAGATATGCTCACGGCAAATCCAGCAGGATTATCAAAAGCACCGAGAATAGAAAAATAAGATTGAGTTTCCATATATCCTGTGTATTGTAACAGCCCATACAGCGCTTGAAATACTCCAACAACAGAAATAATAAGACTAAATACCTCTGTGGAAGCCTCTCTATTGCGAAGCAACACAAAAAGAATCCATGCAGTCCCAATGTATACACACTGAATATATTGAGGAGTAAAAAGACTACGAACAAAAAGGCATCCCATAAAAGCTGTGAAAGATACGGACAAAAGATCTATCATAAGATGAGTTTTTAACTTCCTATTCGTCAGATAAACTCCTCCCCATAGCACTACACCAAAAATAAATCCCATGTTCTTAGGCAATATATACCTATCCATAAACCAATCTGCCGATAAGAATAGGGTGGTAATACCTAAAAAAGCAAAAGGCACGGTACCGTCACCGAATAGTTGCCTTGATTTGCAAAAAATAGAAGAGAGAGTCCGTATTCGCATTGATTATGATTAATTCTTCTTTTGGTCCTGTCCCCTTCCCTTTCGGGTTAAAAGAAAAGTGAAGTGCACAAGATTCCTTAGGATTCAATTCATACTTGTCTATCGAAGCGTGTGTACACCCACATCCAGTTTCTATCTCACCAATATCAAGTTTGGCATTGCCCACATTCGTCAATATAATGCTGTCGCAGTAAATACTATCTGGGCTAATCATTCCAAAATCGTATACATAGGAAGACAGAGACACCTCCGCCTTCCTATCTTGTTTGCATGATAGGCACACTATTGGAATGATAATAAAACCTATAATTTTATTCATTTTTCGTTGTTATTGATGAGCTATTTGACATAGTTTCAATGAAACGAGGTTCATTAGCATTCAAGCTATCTCTCAGAATTTTGGCCTTTTCTCGATATTCCTTCAACTTAATTCTGTATTCTCTCCAAGCCAAAAGAATGTCTCGATCTGCCTTAGGCATTAAATCTACAATATGCAATAATTGTGATAAATTAGACTCTCTTGCCGCCGAATCAGTAGTAGGATCTATATACAAAGCCAGCCAGTATCGAACAACATCCGGATATTGGGCATATTTTTCTAGAAATCTAAGTCTGCCTTCTTCAGTGTGTTTGTACGCATCTTGGAAAGATACGTGTTTATCATCTCTCGTATAAGTACCACTTTTTTTTATTTCACCTCGTCCTGTTTTCAAAGAACGCCTTCCGCCTACTTGTTTTCCACGTTCGATTATATACGTGTTATAATCATCATTTATAGGGGTGCCTAATACATCCCCTTCATTCTCCCAGTCAGTAATGCGAATCCGAACATTCCCTGGTTCTATGATGAAAGTCGTACTATATTTAAGATGCCTCCCCTTACTACAATAAATTGATGCTAAAAAAGGCTTTCGATCAATCGTACCTTCATAATGGAACACTTTATCAACCACTAATATACTGTCAATGAATGCTTCCTTCAAACGTTCAGATTCACCCTGAAGAGCTGATCGGTCATATAGCAAAACATATTCATTATCTAAAGAATGATCTGGAAATTCACCCCTGATTGTGTACCTTTCTTGCCCATAAAATAACTGAGCAATACAAACAAATACAGCAATTAGCAATACACTTTTATATTTCATTTTAAATATATTCTTTTTTAACCTTTTGTAATCTTGTATCGATACAATTATCCACCATGAGAGAACTTACAGCTATCTTTACACGTTATAAATACAAAGTAACAAAAATCCAAACTGTAGTTAAGGTTATTAATACAAGCATCATATTGAGGTCCACTTTGATATAATTTTTCATCTGCAGGTACACTTTCAAGACAATAATTGAGCTCTGCATAACATTCATTTACTTCTCGTTCCATGTTCTGAGTACACTTTTTATTACATTCCTCAAGTGCTTCAGGATCTTTAGCGCGTGTACTAATTACAACTTGCTGCATTTGGCGTCTTTGCCAAGCCCTTAATAGTTCTAATTGAGAAACATTGACCCCTTCGTAGACCTTTCGTGCCATAACCAAAATTCGATTACGTTCAATTTGCTCGTCATATCCCAACAGACTATTTAGTTGCTCCCGCGCATCCATACGAGTTTCCGGATTTAACAATTGCTCCATGAGTTGTTGATACATCTCTTTTTCTTCCCGGGATAACTTTTCGATTGCATTTTGCCTCCGCCTAATATCCTTTCTAATTTCTTTTTCTAGATTCTGATAGGCTTCCGAAGCAATAAAGAGGTCAGCTGGGGTCACATCTACTGCCGCCTCTTGATAGTAACCGTCATCATCATTCATCTGACAACTACACACAGACATGCCAATTAAAAAGGCTGAGATAGCCATAGTAAAGAATAATTTCCACTTTTTCATAATAATCTAATTATATTTAATCAATCTTTCATTCCAGCATTTTTTCAAAGATAGCAACAGATGTATTTTTCTTAATTTTCTCTGAGATATAATTTAAAATATTTAAAACATGTCATAGCATAATCTGCAAATCCCTAAATCTCACAAAAAACTACTTATTTCCATCTCTGTTTTCCATCCTCATAAACAAATATTCGCTCTTGTCTTCCCCGAGAATAATTTTTCAATAGGAGCATAACATTAGCAGGTACTTTTCTATAGACTAGTGAATCCGAACCAGATAACTGTATACCTAAAGAGAACCATCCGGTTTTATTTACACAGTAAAATAGTTCGTATTCATCACCCGAACGAATATAATTATCATAACTCCGAGGTGTATATACAATTCTTCCTATCTGCTTAGGAGTGCCAAGATCAAGTCCTGACCAACCACCGGAAGGTTCGATATAATCAAAAGAAGTTGTAACATCTCCATCAAATACATTTGTATATTCATGCGAACCATCTTTTTGAAAACATCCGGGAGTACCTATTACTTTACCTTTTAAAGAGGCGGCATCATTAGGAGCATAGAAAGCCACTTCCGCAATATTACAGTGTGAATCTTTAGGACCTACATATCTAACATAGCGATACGGTTTTGATGAATACGATTGAACAACAGTTTGTAATCTTTTCGGTTTCTCATTTATCAAGTACAAGACTTCTTTTTCACGAAAATCAGGATCATTGCTACCTTCAAACGTTCCGCCTATCATACGATTCTGAAATACCTCATCTGCCCGCAAAGTATATTTCGCAAATAAAGTAACATCCTGTACACTATCTGAAGGAGTGAAGAAATGAAACTCATTGGAAACATTAATTTCAAAAGGATCAGTCCAAAAACGGAGTCGTCCTCGCTCGTAAGTGGCAACCCGCATGACGGGTCCTTTTTGTATATTCGTAAAGACAATGTTTTTACCATCGAACTCTGTCCATGCAACAGGCTCCCAATCCATTCGTTTGCTGGCGCATAGATAAGCTATTCGTGAACGTGTCTTACCTTTATAAAGTGCAGTCTCCGGTATTTGAAGTTCTTTCTTAAAATCTTTTGTATAAGGGAAAGTTATATCAACAATATGAGGATCTTTGAAAAGAGGAACAATAGCCGTATCCAATTTCAGCATTTCTTCCTGCATAGCACGATTTAGACTAAACGTATTACGATAGACCTTTATCTTGGGCATTCCACACATTGCGTCTTTCCGTACTTCACTCACACCGTTAGGAAATTCATGATAATAAAGTATGCCATACTTATCTGAAAATGCTACCCATTGATGACTGTCATTCTCATCACCCCGAATCGGCATAAAATCTATGGCACACGGAATGCCCAACGCACGGCAGACATAAATAACAAAATCCGTAAGTTCACGACAACTACCGGCTCTCTGTTGTACAACTTCCGGCCCTACATGGGGAAGGTTGGCAGGAACGGCAGTAGTAAATACCGCTCCTCCTTTACGAATTGAATCGAGCAAACAACGGGCTGCCACAATCGGGTCTTCTTTATCAAGTACTCCGGATGCACGTAAAGAATCGAGCAAGGGATTATACTTCTGATAAATAGATTCACGCCAGCTAGTCAAGGTCTCGTCACCAATACGATAAGGAAGAAGATATTCACAAAAATCTGCAAACGAAACATGTTTCCCCCATGGTTGTTCCTGCCACACCTTAAATGACCATTCAATATTATTACATAAATAAGCAGAATCAACAGTTTCAATATCTCT
>ENA-OPCP01002038-OPCP01002038.1-human-gut-metagenome-genome-assembly--contig:-NODE-2038-length-11224-cov-5.369684_pt1 | contig 11224 bp, 15 predicted proteins | sample MGYA00241563_ERZ501477 | MGnify/ENA primary metagenome ERZ501477 (study PRJEB25962, sample SAMEA2042572) | human gut metagenome | biome: human gut; feature: human-associated habitat; material: faeces... | reverse complement strand
GTCAAGAGCTGGAAAAGTGGCAAATCAGCCGATAGGACAAGACAAAATGTACCCCGCATCGTTTTGGGCGTTTCCATCAAAAAATCGCAGCACTTTTCCAATTCAAGAGCTGAGAAAAAATCGTGAAGATCAGGAGGTTTTATGAGAACAGGGCTTACCAAGAAGCAAAAGACAACCGCGATTTATTTTGACGAGCATAGCCGCATCATTGAGGTGCAAACCCACAACACCGACCTCAAAAAGCGGCTGACAGCATTTGCGGCGAAGCATCCGCAATGCTGCCGCCAGACCGACGATGATGAGCAAGGCGGGCTGACCTTTGAAATTGAGAAAGGACGGCTGAGCTTCCGACTGACAGCACCGTACAGTGAAGAACGACGCAGGGCGGCGAGTAAACAGGCAAAGCAAAACGGCGTTCATAAAAAGGTCGCTGATTTACCATGAAGAAGGCGTTGATGTAAGTTGCTTTATATGCTATGCTTATCAGTGAGAAGTCGTTGGCAAACCGTGAGTTGTGGAGGTGAAAACAAATGAAGTATTTAGTTCTATTAGCAGGCTGTGGCCTCGGTGATGGTTCATGTATAGAAGAAGTAATTCTGACGTATGTAGCGCTTGATAAATATGGGTGTGATTACACTCCTGTCGCAGAAGATGTTTCCATTCAGTCTGTTAACCATTTGACAGAAGAGATGGCAGAAAAGCGGAATATCCTTATAGAAGCAGCCCGCATCGGTAGGGGACGCATTAAAGATATTCATGAGGTTGATTTTGCAGAATACGATGCATTGATCATACCCGGTGGAATTGGTTTATTGAACAATTATAGAGACTCCAATGTGATAAAAACGTGCGTCACACATTTTATTAGCGAAAAGAAACCTGTCGCTGCCATGTGTGCGGGAATCGACTTCCTCCGCCGTTTCTATGGAAGTAATCTATTGGCGCGTGAGATGAAAGAACTAACTGCTGAAAAATTCTGTTTTGATGCTGAAAACAATGTTTATTACACGCCTGCTTTCAGAAAAACCAACAGTAGCTATACGACACTATTAGGTATCGATTCTATGATTTATGCGTTGAAACAGGCACAAACATTACGATGAAGTCTGTTTTGTAGGTTTAATTATTAAACAGAATAACTTACATTCTGCCCGCTGACTATGCCGTATGTGCAAAGCCAGCGGGCTTTTTATTGCCTAAAATCAAGAAAGGAGCGACCACCCATGACAAAGAAGAAAACGCCGCAGACCATCGAGGAATGTAATGCTGAACTGGAACGCACAGAGAAACAGTTGCAGCAGTACGAAAACCGAAACAAGATACTCAACCGCAAGTTGTCCGTTGAGAAACGCAAGGAGCGCAATCACCGTATTTTCCTGTTTGGCGGCTTCATGGAAAGCATTGTGCCGGAGCTGAAAACCATGACAGAGGACGAAGGCAAGGACTTTTTGTATCACATTGCAAAGAGTTCAGAAGCGCAGGAGTATTTGAAAAAACGCGCCGAGGGGGTGGAAGCCAGATAATACCCTTGGTAACAAGGGCGCACTTATACACCCTTGCGGGTGTTGTGCGCTCTGCCGAGGGCTTGTGGGCGCATGGAAGTTCCCACGCACCCACATTGGCGGCTTGCGCCGCACAGGGAAAACTGCATTTTCCCTGCGACAGCTTGTGCTGTCTACCCTTTTGCGTCCCCACGAAACAGAACACCTTGCTGCGGCAAGCTGTTCCGTTTCATGGGGCTGAATCACGAAGATCGGAGGTAAACCGTTATCGCAATCTATCATTGCAGCATCAAGATCATCAGCCGGGGGAATGGCAAGTCAGCCGTTGCCGCTGCTGCCTACCGAAGCGGCGAGAAAATCACAAACGAATGGGACGGCATGATCCATGACTACACCCGAAAGCGCGGCATCGTCCATTCGGAAATCCTGCTGCCGCCCAACGCTCCCCCGGACTTTCAAGACCGGGGAACACTGTGGAACAGCGTGGAGCAAATTGAAAAGGCGTGCAACTCCCAACTGGCGCGGGAATTGGAGGTTTCACTGCCCATAGAGTTATCCCGAGAGGAACAGGTACGGATTGTCCGTGCGTACTGTTCCTCTCAATTTGTTTCCAGAGGAATGTGTGCGGACTTCAACATTCACGACACAGGCAGCGGCAATCCGCACGCCCATATTCTTCTCACCATGCGCCCAATGGACGAACGGGGCAAGTGGCTTCCGAAGTCCAAAAAGGAATATGTGCTGGATGAAAACGGCGAGAAAATCCGTCTGCCCAGCGGAAGGTACAAGACCCGCAAGGTTGACCTTGTGGACTGGAACAACCGGGAAAACGCCGAGGTCTGGCGCAGGGCGTGGGCTGACCTCGCCAATGAGTATTTAGAGAAGAACAACCGCCCGGAGCGCATCGACCACCGCAGCTATGAGCGGCAGGGGATCGATCAAATCCCCACCGTTCATATCGGCGTGGCAGCGTCACAGATGGAGAAAAAAGGAATCGCTACCGAGCGCGGCGAACTGAACCGCAGTATCAAAGCGGCAAATCGTCTGCTCCGCGACATCAAGGCGCAGATCGGCAAGCTGAAAGAATGGCTGCTCGATGTGTTCAAGGCAAAGGAGAGCTTGTGCGCCGAGCCGCCGCAGCCGAAATCCACCGACCTCTCCACGCTGTTGTTCCGCTATCTGGATATTCAGAAAGCCAATGGCAGGAAGTATTCCCAAAGCTGGCAGCAACAGCACACCGCAGACGAACTCAAAGCAATTTCCAAAGCTGTCAATCTTCTTTCAGAAAAAGGTATCTATACGCTGGAAGAACTGGATGCAGCCCTGTCCATTGTCCATGACAAGGCAAGCGAAATCCGTAGTGCTATGAAACCGAGGGAAGCGAGAATTAAGCAGCTCCAAAAGCTGATTGAGCAGGCGCAGAACTTCCAAAAGACACAGCCCATCCACGATGAATACAAGCAAATCCGCTGGAAGGGCAAGCAGGAAAAGTTTGCCGAAGCACACCGCGCCGATCTCGCATTGTGGGATGCAGCAAACCGCTATCTGCGGGCAAATCTGCCGGACATGAAGCTGACACCGAAAGCATGGCAGACCGAGCTTGCCGCGCTGACCACAGAGAATGAAGCGGAGTATGCGAAGCTGAAAGCCCGGCGGGAGGAAGTTGCCGAGCTGCAAAAGGTACGCCGCTATGTGGATGCTGCCCTGAAAGCAGACGCACCGCAAAAGAAGAAAACCAAACATCACGATATAGACCGATAACCCATCGGAGAAAGGACACCACCATGAACGAGAACAAAAAATTTGAACACGAGATCGACCCTGATCTGCTGGCAGAAATCGAGGAATGGGAAAAGGCAGACCACGACGAGCCAGCAGAATATTACTTCTCCAATCCAGACCCGTATCTGAAACCGCAGCCCCTGCCGCCCAACCACCCACGGCACAACTGCTACTTCAACGAGGGCGGGCATCTCTGCGTGAAAAATCTGTCCGCGTTCTGGCTGCCGGAGTTTACCTTGCAAAAGGAAATCGGCGGCACAGTCTACACCGTCACAGGCAGCTATGACGGCGTGGAAACGCTGGACAGAAAGATGGAGCGCATCATGGGCGAAAAATTTGCAGAAAAGATGGAGGATTCTGAATGACAAATACGCAGTCTCTTGGTACAATAGAAGCAACCAATCCTGTACTGGCAGTTGCCCCTTTGAAGGAGGAAACAGAAATGTTATGGGCAACTGATAAAATCACCGCGCTTTACTGCCGCTTATCCGTGGAAGATTTGAAAGAGGACAAGAAGGGCGGCAAAGAGGACGAATCCAACAGCATCCAGAATCAGCAGATCATGTTAATGGAGTATGCAAAATCTCAGCACTTTCCGAACCCGACGTTCTTTATTGATGATGGGTACAGCGGCGTGGATTTTTCTAACCGCCCCGGCTTTCAGAAGATGCTTGCAGAAATTGAAGCCGGTCATGTGGAAGTGGTGATTACGAAAGACCTTTCAAGACTCGGTCGTAATTCCTCGCTGACAGGGCTTTATATCAACTACACGTTTCCTCAGTACGGCGTGCGGTATATTGCCCTCAACGACCACTTTGACACCATCGATCCCAACAGCACCGACAGCGACATGGCTGGTATCAAGAACTGGTTCAACGAGTGGTATTCCAAGGATACCAGTCGCAAAATCCGTGCCGTCAACAAGGCAAAGGGGGAGCGTGGAGAGCGCTTGACCACCAACGTTCCCTACGGCTACAAGCGTAACCCTGACGATCCTAAGAAATGGGTGATTGACGAGGAAGCTGCACAGGTCGTGAAGTGGATCTTTGCGCTCTGTATGGAGGGCAAAGGTCCAAGCCAGATCGCCGCTTTGCTGGAAAAGGAAAAGGTGCTGAATCCCACCGCCTACAAACAGCGGGAGGGCAGAAAAACACCGCATCAGACTCCGGAGAATGAGTACCGCTGGCACGAAAGCACCGTTGCTTATATTCTCGAATACATGGAGTACACGGGCTGCACGATCAATTTCAAGACCTACACCAACTCCATCTGGGATAAGAAACAGAGGGAAACGCCCGTTGAAAAGCAGGCAGTTTTCTACAATACCCACCCGGCGATCATTGAGCAGGAGGTCTTTGACAAGGTGCAGGAAATTCGCCAGCAGCGTCACCGCAGGACAAAGACGGGCAAGAGCAGTCTGTTTTCCGGTATGGTCTACTGCGCTGATTGTGGAGCAAAAATGCGCTACTGCACCACCAACTACTTTGAAAAGCGGCAGGATCATTTTGTATGCGCCAACTACCGCAGCAATACGGGAAGTTGTTCGGCACACTTTATCCGTGCTGTTGTTCTGGAAGAATTGGTCTGGATGCACATGAAAACTGTGATTTCCTATGTCAGTCGGTATGAGGATCATTTCCGTGCCGTCATGGAGCAGAAGCTCCGGCTGTCCAGCGAGGCCGCGATCCGTGGACACAAGAAGCGGCTGGCACAGGCTGAAAAGCGGCTGGGAGAGCTTGACCGTTTGTTTATCCGCATTTACGAGGACAATGTGGCGGGGCGCATCACAGATGAAAAGTTTTCTATGATGAGCAAGACCTATGAGGACGAACAAGCGCAGCTTAAAGCGGAAATTCAGACTTTGCAGCAGGAAATCGAAGTACAGGAACGACAGATTGAAAATTTGGAGCAGTTTATCCAGCGGGTACGCAAATACGAGGATTTAGACGAGCTTACCCCGTATGCGCTGCGGGAGCTTGTCAAGGCAATCTACATTGAAGCCCCGGACAAGTCCAGCGGCAAGCGGCATCAGGGCATCCGCATTTCCTATGACCTTGTGGGCTTTATCCCCGTGGAAGAACTGCTGAAACAGGAAACGGCGTGACCGAAGCCACGCCGTTCCTGAGAAAATACGATATTACTTTCTTATGACCCCCGCCTCTCCGAACGGTTCTTTTTATGTCAGCATCATTTTATTCTTTGTTATCCGCCATGTTCTGCAAAGCAAACAGTATGCACTGGTTTATAAACTCGTTGCGGCTGATATCAACCTCCGATGCCTTTTCATCTACTGTCTTAAGAATATTAGAAGGTATGCGAATAGATATGACTTCTTTATCCTGTTTTTGCGGCAAAAAAACTCCCATCACTCATTACCTCCTTGTCTTTATTGTATTCAATATGCTATAATTCTAATATATTCAATATTCGATATTAATAATCGAATACAGGAGGTATATTCACCATGAAAAAGTTCATAGCATTTCTTATTTCATTTGTTTTATTGGCTGCACTAACCGGTTGCTCTGCCGCCTCTGTCACTAACGCATCCGTTGACGAAAATGGGCATCTTATTTTGTCCTTGAGCGATGGGAAAACCATTGACGCTGGCCTTGTAAAAGGCGACAAAGGCGACCAAGGCGAAATGGGTATTCAGGGTGAGAAGGGCGAAAAAGGGGAAAAAGGGGATCAAGGCCCGCAGGGTATACCCGGTGAGAAAGGCGCAGATGGTGAACGCGGCCCCAAAGGCGATAGGGGTGAAGCCGGACCCCAAGGTGCAGCCGGGCCTGCCGGGGCTCCGGGCAGGGATGGAACAACCGCTTCATCAGCAGAAAAAAACCTTGCAAATATACCTTTGGGGACGGATTTCGGCTGCTATCCTAACAAGGAATTTGACTGGGTAGTGAGTGATACATCTTGTCCGCTATATAACGAAACAATTCATATTTCGTCCATCTCTGCAATATTAACGCAGAAGAACTCGTTTGACGATTCTTCAAAGGATTTCAGCATAAGGTATGGCAAACGCGGCGAATTTGCACCTTATATCATCCAAGTAACAATAAGTGGATATACTGATATTTCTAATTCCGGTAAAGATTTCTCGGTTATTCTCAGGGATGTTGGAACTGAGACGTATTATTTTTATGATACCGCAATTCAATCCGATGGATCTTTCAGCGTGTCTTACGACCAAAACTGGTCATTTGTTCCCACCTTACAGTTTTTGAGTATAGAAAGTGCTTCTTAAACTAAAAAGGTCTCTTTGAAAAGAGACCTTTTATTTTACTTCTTCTCCTCCTCCGCGCCTTCGCCGAGGACGATTTGGATGAACCGCTCCGCCGCAGGGGAAAGCGGCACGCCTTCAAGCGAGATAAGGCCGATGTTTCGGCTGGGCATGGGCGTTTTAAGCTTTATTTCAAACAGTTCGCCGCTGTTTATCGCCTCCGCCGCAAATTCATACGTTACGCATGCCACGCCAAGGCCGATCTTGGCAAATTCAACCAGCAGGCTGTGCGCGCCAAGCTCAATCTCAGGCCGCAGCGTTACGCCGCACACCGCCGCAAAATCATCCAGATATTTTCTGGAGTTGGACGCCTTTTCAAGCAGCACCAGCGGCTCGCGCGAAAGCTCTTCCAGCGTTACCTGCCTGTTCAAAAGGTGCTTGAACCGCGACGACGCCACGAACACATCGTGCACCTTCAGCACTTCCTTAACGGAAAGCGCGCTGTCTATTACCGGCAGGTTTACAAGCGCAATGTCCACCTTGCCGACTTTCAGCAGCTCCACGGTGTCCGGCGTGGTGCGGTTGGTTACCTGAAGCTGAATATCCGGATATTCCGAATGGAACTTTTCAAGATACGGCAGCAGGAAATATTGGCACAGCGTGTCGCTTGCGCCTATCATAAGGCCGCCGGACTGCAGCGTGCGCATGCGGTTCAGCTTATCCTCCGCCGCGGCGATGAGACTAACGGCCTTATCGGCATAGCTGTACAGCATGCGGCCTTCGCTGGTGAGCGATATGCCGCGGCTGGTGCGGGTGAACAGGGTGCAGCCCAAAGTATACTCAAGCCTGTGCATGGACTGGCTTATTGCGGGCTGGCTAACGTAAAGCTCCCGCGCGGCATGGGAAAGGCTTCCGCAGCGCGCAACGGTGCAGAATATGCTGTATAGATCAAGATCGGTAGGCATAGTATGCTTCCTCCATCTTTCAGGGTATTGCATTTGATTATACATACCATCGCACCATAATGCAATAAGTTTTTCTAATATTAATGCAATATTCTGCATTAGATGGTATAATGGAGTAAAAGCGCATCAAACGCAGGGAGGAAATTCAAATGGAAAAGGCCTTACGTTCGTCAACAGGGCTGTGCGATATAAACATTCGCTTCTGGGAGGCCGAGCATCAGCCGCCGCGCGCGGTGCTTACCATTATGCACGGCATGGCAGAGCACGTGGACAGATATGACGATTTTGCAGGATTCCTTGCGCAAAACGGCATTGCCGTTGCCGCGGCGGACATGGCATCGCACGGCAAGAGCATAAGCGAAAACGGTATCCGGGGCTATTTTGGGCCGGAAAACGGCTGGGACAGGCTTATTGACGACGCGCTGAGCGTACACAAGGTCATAAAGCAAGCTTATCCCTCTGTTCCCTGCTTCCTTTTGGGCCACAGCATGGGTTCATTCCTTGCGCGTTCATATGCCGCGCGGCATGGCGATGATATAGATGCATTCGTATTCTGCGGCACGGCGGGGCACAACCCGGTTATGCCCATCGCCAAGCTGATAGCCAATGCGGAAATAAAGCGCACAGGCGGCGATGTGCCCAGCAAAAAGCTCGATTCGCTGGCATTCGGCGCATACAATAAGCCATTCGAGCAGAGAACAACCTTCGACTGGCTGAGCGCGAATCAGGCCAACGTAGACCGATATATTGCCGACCCCCTGTGCGGCTTCACGTTCACCGCCGCGGCATTCCGTGATCTGTTCACTGGGCTTAGCGAGGTATCCCGCAAGGACTGGGCCGCGAATGTGCCGAACCGGCCCATACTGGTAATAGCCGGCGACAAAGACCCCGTAGGCAGCATGGGCAAAGGCCCCACAGAGGTTGCCGGGCGGCTGCTGAACAGCGGCCACGACGTTATATTAAAGCTTTATCCCGGCATGCGGCACGAGATACTCAACGAAACCGGCAAGAAAAAGGTTTGGCAGGATGTGCTGGATTTTCTTAATGCACAGATAGGCTAAGGGGCGGACAATGGCGCATTACGACTGGGCAACGCTATACGAAAAGCTTGAAAGCTGCACGGACTGCGGCCTTTGCAAGGGGCGCACGAACGTGGTTATAGGTGTGGGGAATCCGCAATCCAAAATAATGCTGATAGGCGAAGGCCCCGGGCGGGACGAGGACATACAGGGCTATCCGTTCGTCGGCGCGGCCGGGCAGCTGCTCGACAAGATGCTTGCGGCGATAAGCCTTGACCGCACCAAGGTATATATTGCCAACATAGTGAAATGCCGCCCGCCGCAGAACCGCACCCCGCTTGAGGACGAGGCTATGGCCTGCCTGCCGTATCTCAGGGCGCAGGTGGCGCTGATACAGCCGCAGATAATAGTTTGCCTTGGCAAAACGGCAGCCATGTACGTTATAGACCGCGAAATACGCATCACGCGGGACCGCGGCATATGGCGCATGAAGAAGGGCATATGGATGCTGCCCACCTTCCACCCCGCCGCCCTTCTGCGCGACGAAAGCAAAAAGCGCGACGCCTGGCACGATATGCAGTCCCTCAGGGACAAAATAAAGGAACTGGGGCTGGACGAAGAATAATAAGCATAAAGCAGGAAGCTAGTAGCTTTCTGCTTTTTATTTTCCCCTCATATTTCCCAATTTTCGCGCATATTCTTAGCATACCTTAGCTTTTACGGGGAGGTTCGAATATGTTCGGATGGTTTGTGCGGCTCGTTTCGCGGCTGTTTTTCTTTACGGGGTATGTTGGGCTGAACAGTTCCTTTCCGGACCCGCTTCCGGCGGAGGAGGAGCGCCGCTGCCTTGAAGCCATGGCGCAGGGCGATGAGCTTGCGCGCGAAAAGCTGATAGAGCACAATCTAAGGCTTGTTGCGCACATCGCGAAGAAGTACGCCTCCCCCAAGCGGGACAGCGACGATTTGATATCCATCGGCACGGTGGGGCTTATAAAGGCCGTGTCCACGTTCAACGCGTCAAAAAGCAAAACGCTCGCCGCTTATGCGGCAAGGTGTATAGAAAATGCTATACTATCGCAGCGGAACAATCGGCGATTGAGGTGGCGGAACGGGTGTCTTTTGAGGCAAAATGGCGCCTGCTGGCGAGAGTGGGAGTCCGCTGCTATATTCTGATTTCCAATGTATCAGGTGCGGTAAAAGTAGCCCCGCTCCAGATTCTTCAATTTCCGGTGGTGCTGCCGCACAAATTTCAGGACGCGGAAAAGTTCAATTTGCAGTTCTCAGACTTCTCAGAAATCACCGAAACAGCGGACAAGCTGCGCTGGCTTCGATACCAGAAAGGCCTGCGCCAGAGAGATGTTGCAGACTACGCCGGGATAGACCGGAGCACCTATGTCCACTACGAAGAATACGGAAAAGACCTCTATCCGCCGGAGCACATGGAGAAAATCGCGCAGCTTTTTGAAGTGCCGGTCGATATGCTTCTGGATGACTACAATCTATTTCTGAGGAATGGTCAGGGCAACCAGATCAAGGCAATCCGAATGAAACTGGGGCTGGCGCAGAGACAATATGCGGACAAGCTGGACGTCAGCCTTGGAAATCTCAAGCATTGGGAGCAAAACCGCAAGCAGATTTTCAAATCCACATGGGAGAAGTATTTCAAACAGAGCCTTGATAGCTGCGAATAATTCCGATAGAATTATTGTAGAATTATTCAGGAGATGCTGACCGATGATTATTAAATCTTCGACCGCGCTGCGCAACGACTATGGCATGATCTCTGATCTGGCGCATGAAAAAGCCGAACAGCGTGAGGAAACCTTGAAGCTGCGCGCAAAGCTGGAGGCAGCAGAGGCCGCTCGGCTTTCCGGCGCACCTGCCTACACGTTGGAGGAATCCAGAAAACGGTTGGAGGCAATCTATCGGCGTGACTGACCTTGCGCTCAGCGGGAGCTTGAAGAAATCGCGCGGCTCTATATGAACCTTGTGGGGCCAAATTCAGCGAGAAACATATGAAAAACGAGCAGACCGGCTGTTGAGGCTGGTCTGCTCGTTTGCTATGTATTATTGCTGCGCTTTCATGTGCTTCACGGCTGCGTCTACCAGTTCCAGCTTCTGCTCCGTGGAACAGGGCAGCTTCTGGATGGATTTCAGCGCCTGCTCGGACTGGAACTTCGCCAGCTCCTGCCCAAGCTCCTGCTGTGCCTGCTTTGATTTCGGGAAGATCAGAAATACTTCCATGGCTGCCCTCCTTTCCAGAGCGTTTTCTTCTTCAATCTATGCGTGTGTTCCGGCGTCTATGTAGACAAATAGAACTCGATTTCGCGGCTGTGAGGGAAATCGTATTGCCGTGCGGCTTTGGCGGTGCGGGAAGGCTTGCAATTCAAGGGCTTTTCGCCCCCAAATTGTCTACGCCCGACCGCCGTTTGCGGGCGGATTTCGCCTTCTGCTGGCGGTGAACCTCCTTGGCGCAGGCGGGGCAGTATTTTGTCCTGCCGGAGCGGGCGAGAATGCCCGTGCCGCAGACTTCGCAGCGGCGTAGCTTCTTGGGGCTGAGGATGGCTTGCTCCAGCTTCGGCTGCCGAGGCAGCACGGCACGGCGAAACCACCGGCAGATCAGGCTGCGGGAGATAAACTGCGGGCAAACGCTGTCCAGCAGCAGGCACTCGCCATCCAAGAAGTTGCAACAGCGCTTCGTAAGTCCTCGCACGCTGCGGAGCTGTCCTG
>ENA-OPCP01002036-OPCP01002036.1-human-gut-metagenome-genome-assembly--contig:-NODE-2036-length-11228-cov-2.491542_pt1 | contig 11228 bp, 7 predicted proteins | sample MGYA00241563_ERZ501477 | MGnify/ENA primary metagenome ERZ501477 (study PRJEB25962, sample SAMEA2042572) | human gut metagenome | biome: human gut; feature: human-associated habitat; material: faeces... | reverse complement strand
TTTTCGACGCGCGTTTCCCGGAGTACGACGAGCGCTGCCTGATCGAGCAGAGCGTCGAATACCCCGTGTCGTTCAACGGTAAGGTCCGCTTCAAGAAAAGCCTGCCCGCCGCGTTGTCGCCGGCCGAGGTCGAGGCGGCCGTGCTGGCCGACCCGGCCGTCGGCAAATATACCGAAGGCCGGACTCCGAAGAAAGTGATCGTCGTTCCGGGCAAGATCGTCAACATCGTGCTCTGACGGAGACGCTTGTCTGTCGCGCTTGCAGATATGTTTTGACAAGGTTCTCCGGAACGTTTGTCCTCCCTTGCGATTTCACCCCGACCAAAGGCAAACTGGCCGGGGCGATTTCTGTTTTCGGTCGATTGTCCTGCATTTCTCAGAACGATCGGTTTTCTGATTTCCGGGTCTAAGCCGGACAGCGGCGGTCCCGTGTGAGACGGCGAAACGGTCTTGTCGTGCCGGCGTATATCCGTTTCAGCGCGATACGGACGTCGGGACCCGTTGGCTGTCAGGGATACGCCGGTTTTTGCGGTGAGTCCGATCGGGTGCCGATGCCAAGGACCGGATCGACGATGACCGTTTTCATCTCATAAGCTTTTCTGCACGGATCTTCCGATAGGATCGGTATATCCAAAGTAAGAAACGTTCGTCGATTTTTCGGTTATGTCGGGCTGTCATGCGTTTTTTCAATGGTTTGCCGTTTGAGATCCGTCCATACTCCCGGTTGCCGGTCGGGCTTTTCGTCCCGTTTTTATCGTTCGGCACTTTCGGTTTCTCCCGGTTACGGGCCGGTCCGGGACGAAGCGCGTTACGTTCTTTCGGGCGGGCGGGGGCCCGCGGGATACCCGTCTGTGTGTCGGTTCTCTGTTGTATTCATAAAAAAGATACCTGCGGAAAACTCCGCAGGTATCTTTTAACCTCGCGCGTGCTTGCGCAGGAATCGGTCTCGGTTCTATTTCACCTCTTTTCTTATTTCGTCGAATGCGGCGAAAGGCACTTCCATCAGCTTCATTTGAGGTTGCTCGTAGCTTTCGTAGCTGTGGGCTTCTGCGGCCGGCGTCACGTCGAAATGAACCTTTTCGCAGGAAATCCGTTCGAGCAGGCTGCCCGGTTTCTTAAGCGTGAATTCGGAATGGCGGCCGGGCATGCGGAGCCCCTGGTTCAGTACCGTATTGCCGTCGGCCTTACGGGTCAGCGTCATTTCCGACGTGCCTATGAAGGCAAGACTGACTCTGCTGGAAGAGACCAGATAGCCGGCTCCCATGAAGTAATCAGCCCCTTCGTAAACGGCGGTCTTTACCTTGATCGTGTTGAAATCGTCGCTTACCTCGACGGGGAACGGCTCGAAGACGACCTGCTCGTTGATGCCCATCAGATAGAACGTACCTTGCTGCGCCCAGTCGAACAGGTTGCGTTCGGTATCGCACAGCACGGTCACCTCGTCGCCTTCGGCGATCTGGAGGAACCATTTGGGACCGTAGGCCTCATTGGCGACGGATTGCGGGAAGTTGTTGGCTACCAATTCTTCCGGTCCGTAATAGTTGAAGTCGGCGAGTCCCAGACAAACGAGCAGATTGTGCTTGCGATATTCTTCGGCTGTCGCCTCGTTGACACCGGCGGCGATCGTCACGTCGAACGTGTAGGTCGAATCCTGATTCTGGCTGCCCAGTCCGTTTATCGTTGCCGACCATTCGCCCGGGAGCTTGTCGAACAGTTGCGATTCTACGCGCGGAATCTCTTGAGTCGAAGCGCTCAGGACCTCCACCTTCGAGTATTCGCCGTTGAGCGCCTGAACGATCAGCGTATAGGAGGTGCCGGAAGAGAGTCCGCTATAACTGAACGGCAACCCGTTCTCGCCGTTGGCCAAATCGGTATAGTTGTCGGGCAGCGTATCGCCGGCGAGCGTTACGATTTCTTCGTCCGATAATCCCAGTTCGTTGCGGATTTCGGTTATTTCGGCGGTCGAGGCGGTTACGTATTTGATCATGTCCGCATCGGTCGTCTTGATATTGAAGAAAATCGTGTTGTACGGATTGCGTCCCTGTCCGTCGTCCTTAAGCTCGTAATCGAGCGCGACGGTAGGCATCGCCGACTGCTTCGTCGTGAAATTTTTCTGGAACAGGTCCGTGAAGTTCCGGTCGTCGTCGATTCCGACGGCATACACGGTGTAGTCGACGGTCGGTTTCTTGCCGCTGACGGAGGTGCTGATCGTGTGTTCGAACGGTTGGCTGCCGGCCATCAGGACGCGCTTCCATGCTTCCTTTCCGTACTTCTCGATGTACTGATTGACTACGGCCGTTTCTTCGATACCGATATAATAGCGGTTCAGAATGGCGCCCGGCACGCAGCGGATCGTTACGCCGGACGAAGTGATCCGGGAGAGCTCGACGGTTATTTCGGCGGCCGAAACGGAATTTTCTGCTGTCTCGAACGTCAGGGTATCGAGAGCGCTCGTCAGGTTGCCTTCCGCATCGCAGTCGGCCTTCACCAGCAGATATTCCGTAGCCGGGAATACTTGTGTCAGGTTTTTGTGAACATCCTTTTCGCCATCGGTCAGGGTATAGGTCTTCTCGCCCCGGTCGACCGAGCCGAGCTGTTTCAGCATGGCGGTCTTGATCCGTTCGGCCTCCGAAGCGCTCTCGCCCTCGATCTGATAGTCCCAGTAGGCTTTCGGAATGGCCAGATGATAATACCGGCTGTCCGACGTCGGCTTGATATGGTACGAAATGACGGACTGCGTGGCATCGATTATATTGAGCACGCCGTCGTATGCCCCCGTCTTGATCTCGACGGAGACGACGTTTCCGATCTGATCGCCCATTTTGGCTGCTGCGGCCACGACATATACGGTCGTATCTTTCAGGTTCTTCACTTCGACAAGCGATTCCTTGTCGAGAGTCAGGGCCGTGCCGTTGGCAAGGATATTTTCGGCCGAGGGAATCAGCATGCCCTTTTCCACGCAGACGTATGCGGCCGCGTCGGCATACTCGGGCGTTACCGTAAAGGAAATGCTGCTGGCGGTCGTCGCGCCCGGCGCGATCTTGACGGCAGGCATTTCGGGACCCGACGTGTCGTCGTCCTTGCAGCCCGTCGCACAGAAAAGCAGAGCGGCGACGAACAGGTTAGCCAAATAGCGTAAATTAAATTTCATAAAAGCAATGTTTAATAATTCGTAAATCTTCTTTTGCGCGGCAATATACGCTTTTTTTTGTTATTCTGCGAATGAGGAGGTTATGCCCGTTTTTTTTGAAATCGTCACTTCGTAATCGTTTCGGCTCGTATAAGGTATGTTTTGTAAGTAGTGTGATCGGTTTTTTGACAACATGTTACCGAAAAGGGCGAATACGGTAACAGGAGCGGATTTTGCAGGGCGTGTCTCGAATTGGCCCGGTACCGTCGGGCCTGCGCGTTGGAATGCCGTTTGTCCGTTTCGCGGAATCGGTATGCGCTCTATCGGGAGCGATGCGGTAGGAGCGATTCTTTTTGCGTTTCGCGCTGTTCGGACCGAAGGACCGCTTTTCGTCCGAACGGCGAGCTGCTTTCCGGCGGGTAATGCGGACGACTCTCCTTATGTGAGGACGGGCGGTCCGATGAAGCGGAAGAGGGGCGTTGCGGAGCCTTTTCATTATGTGGCCGAGCGCAGTTTGACAGGGGGTATGGGAGCAGGACCGGTCGTCGGATGCTTGTCCCTCGGTCCGTGGCCGAAACCCGGTCGCTCGTATTGCATATTCGGAATAATTGCGCTAATTTTGCCGTGTCGCTACGGTTCCGTAGCTCAGTTGGATAGAGCAACAGCCTTCTAAGCTGTGGGTCGCGCGTTCGAACCGCGCCGGAATCACCGGGCTCGAAACGTCCTTTGGCCAGTGCCGGAGGACGTTTCGTTTTGTCTCGGAAGCGGTGGCCGTCTTCTCCTCCGTTGGTTGGGACATTTCTTAAGTGCATGTATCTCCGTACCGTTGCTTCTTGTCCGGTCCGACTGGTTTCCGTTTGGCCGTCCGCTTGTTTGGGCGGTCCGCCATTTACCGGAGACGATCGTCCGGGGCGGGGAATACGCGGATTCGCTTGCCCGATGTGCCGTCTGCCATTCCTCCGACCGAACCGCTCAATAAATCCGGCGGATTATTCCCGTTTTAAAATAAAAAATGCTACATTTGTAGCAATTGGAAAGTAAATAAAACGCTCAAATGCCTGATTACCATGATGAGGTAACGCGACATAGAAAACCCGACTGGCTGAAGATCAAGCTCCACCGGAGCGAAGAGTTCGGCGAGGTCGCCCGCATCGTCCGGGAGCACGGGCTCCATACGATTTGCAGCAGCGGCCGTTGCCCGAACCAGGCCGAGTGCTGGAGTCGGCGCACGGCTACTTTCATGATCTTGGGCGACATATGTACTCGCTCGTGCAAGTTCTGCGCGACAGCTACGGGGAAGCCGTTACCGCCCGATCCGGACGAGCCGCGGAAGCTCGCCCGTTCCATATCGCTTATGGGACTGAAACACTGCGTGGTCACGTCGGTGGACCGCGATGACCTGCCCGACGGCGGAGCCGCCTTGTGGGCCGAGTCCGTGCGCGCGGTGCGGGAGTTGAATCCCGATACGACGATCGAGCTGCTGATTCCCGACTTCGACGCGCGCGAGGAGCTGATCGACCTGGTCGCCGACGCGCGTCCGGACATTCTCGGGCACAACATCGAGACGGTGCGGAGGCTGACGCCTCAGGTGCGCTCGCGCGCCAAGTACGAGGTGAGCTTGCGGACGCTCGCTCACATAGCCCGCCGGGGGCTGACGGCCAAGAGCGGCCTGATGGTCGGCCTCGGCGAAACCGACAGCGAGGTGCTCGAAGCCGTGGACGATCTGGTCGAGGCAGGCGTGCAGATTCTGACGATCGGACAGTATCTCCGGCCGTCGCTGCGCCATTTGCCGGTGGCCGAATACGTAACCCCCGAGAAATTCGCTTGGTATAAGGAGCAGGCCCTTGCGCGGGGACTGCGCTACGTGGAGAGCGGACCCATGGTCCGCTCGTCCTATATGGCCGAGAAGGCCATGAGAAGCTGTCGTACCCCAAAATAAACGGATCGTGGAAAACGTTACTTACAGGTATGTCGGGCGAGCGGAGTACGGAGCCGTGTGGGAGATGCAGAAGCGCATGTTCAACGAGCTGCTCGAGGCGAAAAAGGCAGGCATCGGGGCCGGGCAGACGCTGCTGATGGTGGAACATCCGCATGTCTACACGCTCGGCAAGAGCGGTCACGAGTCCAATATGCTCGTAAGCGACGAATTCCTGCGCTCGATCGGGGCGAGCTACTTCCATACCGACCGGGGCGGGGACATCACCTATCACGGATACGGTCAGTTGGTCGGCTATCCGATTCTGGACCTCGAGCGTCTCGGACTGAGCCTCAAGGAGTATGTCTGGACCGTCGAGGAGTGCGTGATACGGACCGTGGCCGAGTACGGTATCGAGGCCGGGCGGCTCGACGGGGCGACCGGCGTCTGGATCGAGGGTGACACGCCGCGCGCGCGCAAGATCTGCGCTATCGGGGTCAAGGCTTCGCGCTATGTGACGATGCACGGGTTCGCGCTGAACGTGACGACCGATCTGCGCTATTTCTCGTACATCAATCCTTGCGGCTTCGTCGACAAGGGGGTTACCTCGATCGAGAAAGAAACGGGAGCGCAGCCGTCGTTGGAAGAGGTGGCGCGTCGCTTCGCCGCGCATTTCGGCGAGCTTGCCGGCTGCCGGGTGAGCTATTAGCCCGGCCCGAGCCGGACATGCGGCCGGACGATTTGGAAAATAAGACGTTAAAATAAATAAAGGTTATGTCAGCAGAAAAAAGATGGGTGATCAAGCCCCAAGGGGATCCTGCGAAGGTAGAGAATCTCTCTGCCGCGCTGGGTATTCCTCCGGTGCTTGCCAACCTACTTGTTCAGCGCGGCATCGAAACACACGAGGAAGCATGGCAGTTCTTTAATCCGAAACTGGAGAACCTGCATGACCCGTTCCTGATGAAGGATATGGACCGGGCCGTGCGCAGAGTCGACGAGGCGGTACGCCGCGGCGAGCCGGTCATGGTCTACGGAGATTACGACGTGGACGGCACGACGGCGGTGGCGCTCGTCTATTCGTTCCTGCGACGGCAGGGCCACCCTTCGCTGCTGTTCTACATCCCCGACCGCTATACCGAAGGGTACGGCGTGTCGATCAAGGCGATAGACTATGCGCAGCGCAAGGGGGTCAAGCTGATCATCGCGCTCGATTGCGGGATCAAGGCGACGGAAAAGGTGGCTTATGCCAAGTCCAAGGGAATCGACTTTATCGTCTGCGATCATCATCTGCCCGGAGATACCATTCCCGACGCGGTGGCCGTGCTCGATCCCAAGCGGGTCGATTGCGGGTATCCGTTCAAGGAACTTTCCGGCTGCGGAGTGGGGTTCAAGATGTTGCAGGGGTACTGTCAGTACAAGGGTTTGCCTTTCTCGGAGGTGGAGTGCCTGCTTGATCTGGTGGTTGTCAGCATCGCGTCGGACATCGTCCCTCTGGTCGGGGAGAACAGGATTCTGGCCCATTACGGCCTCAAGCGGCTGAACGAGAAGCCCGGCAAGGGACTTCTGTCGATCATCAAGATCTGCGGGCTCGACAAGCACCAGATCACGATCGACGACATCGTATTCAAGATCGGGCCTCGCATCAACGCCGCAGGGCGCATGGAGGTCGACTCCGACGACGAGAACGCCGCCCCGTCCGGCGGGCATTCGGCCGTCTATCTGATGGTCGCGCGCGACGAGGAGGTAGCCTCCGAATACGGCGCTTTCATCGATACGTGCAATCAGGACCGCAAGAACATCGACCGTTCGATCACGCAGCAGGCGCACGAGCTGATCGAGCGCAATCCGGAGATGAAGGCCCGCAAGAGCACCGTGATCTACAATCCGAAATGGATGAAAGGCATCGTCGGGATCGTCGCGTCGCGCCTGATCGAGACCTATTACCGTCCGACCGTCGTGCTGACGATGAGCAACGGCTTCGTGACGGGATCGGCGCGGAGCGTGCCGGGGTTCGATCTCTATCAGGCCGTCGAGTCGTGCTCGGACCTGCTGGAGAATTTCGGAGGTCACATTTATGCGGCCGGGCTCACGATGCGGCCGGAGAACGTGGACGAGTTCACGCGCCGCTTCAACGAATACGTCGAACGGCACATCGATCCCCAGATGCTGATTCCGCAGGTCGAGATCGACTCCGAGCTGCTGTTCAGCGATATCACGCCGCAGTTCCGCTCGACGCTGAACCGCTTCCAGCCGTTCGGCCCGGGCAACAACTCGCCGGTGTTCGTCACGCGCGGCGTCAGCAATCGCGGCGACGCCCGGCTGGTGGGAGCCGAGCGGGAGCATCTGAAAATGGACCTGATTCAGGGACAGAAGCCCAATACGCTGATTCCGGCCATCGCTTTCCAGCAGCCGGCCTTGTACGAGCATGTCCGCTCGGGTCGGGGAATCGACGTCTGCTATACGGTCGTCGAGAATCACTATCGGGGGACGGTTACGCCGCAGTTGCGTATCAAGGATATCAAAAAGTCGGGGCCGAAATAACGCGTCGAAACCGGTTCCGTCGAGAAAGCCGGCTCATCAGAGCCGGCTTTTTTCGTTTCGGAAAGTCCGGGAAAGTTTCATTTTCGGTTCATTTGGGAAGGATAAACATTAAAAAAGCAAGGAAAAACAATTTTTTTTACACGCTTTCGCCCGATGGATGATGCAAGTCGGCGAGCAACCAGGCCAGGATGATGCCAATTCGTTGTAAATTAATTCGTTAAATAAAAAGAGCTTGTCCTCCTGTTCCCTGTGGCGCTTTTGGGGCTGCCTTGCAATAATTTGATAATCAGCGGTGTGTTTTTGTAAATATGCCCTCCGGAAAATCTTTGTCCTCTTGCAATGAGCTGAAATCTCCGTTATGTTTGTTTCAAAAGGAATGACGATCGAATGAAACGTACAAACCTGAAGCGAAAAATGCCAAGTTATAAATTATAAAAGCAAACAATCAAATATTATTCCCCTCCCAACAAATTAGCACGGGAGCGATGCAACCGCCTATCGCATCGCTCCCGATTCTTTTACTGCCGGTACGCTCCGGCGCTTCCTGTCCCGGCACGGCGGAGGAAATATCCGCGCGTGCGATGTCCTATCGGTTCCGAATGGCCGGACCGGCCAGCCCTTCTGCGGCTGGGGCGCGGTAGAGCCGGTCCATGGCCCGTTCGATTACCCGGCGGGGAGAGGCGATGTTGAAACGCATCCAGCCGCGTCCCTGCTCGCCGAACATCGATCCCTCGTTGACACCGAGTCCTGCCCGGTCGATCAGCAGGCGGTACGTCTGCTCGTGGGTCATGGGCCATTCCCGAAAATCGAGCCACATCAGGTAGGTGCCTTCGGGCCGGACCGCACGAACGGAAGGCATGCGGTCGCGCAAAAAGTCGAGCACGTAGTTCACGTTTCCGTCCAGATAGTCGATCAGTTGCTCGAGCCACTCGTCGCACCGACTGTAAGCCGCTTCCAGCGCAACGGCTCCGAATAGGTTGCCCTGATCGGCATGCAGCTTGGCCAGCTCGGTCTGCAGACGCCGGCGGAGCGAGTCGTCCGGCACGATGACGACCGACGTAGAGAGCCCGGCCATGTTGAATGTCTTGCTCGGCGCGATGAACGTGACCGTCCGGCGCGCGAACCGCTCGTCGAGCGCGGCGATATGCAGATGCCGGTGCGGGTCGTATATCAGGTCGGAATGGATTTCGTCGGAGAGGATCAGTACGTCGTGCTTCACGCACAGTTCGCCGATGCGCGTCAGTTCTTCCCGGGTGAAGACGCGCCCGGTCGGATTGTGCGGATTCGACATCAGCAACGCTTTCGCTCCGGACAACTGGCGGTCCAGATCGTCGAAGTCGACGACGAACCGTCCGTCCGCCGCTTGTATCAGCGGATTTTCGAGAACGCGCCGTCCGTTGAGACGGGTCTGCCGCGCGAACGGATGATACACCGGCGGCTGGATTACGACTCCGTCTCCTTCCGATGTGAATGCCCTGAGCGCGAAAACGATCCCCGATACGACCCCCGGCGTGAAGTCGAGCCACTCGCGGCGCAGCTTCCAGCCTCCGTGCCGTTCGACCCAGCCGATGATGGCGTTCCAATAGGCGTCCGACCGGTAGGAATAGCCCAGAACGGGATGTTCCGCCCGCTTGCGTATCGCTTCCGTGACCTCGGGCGGTGCGGCGAAGTCCATATCGGCGACCCAGAGCGGAATGACGTCGTCCCGGCCGAAAATCTCGTCCCGCAGGTCGAATTTTTCGCAAGAAGTGCCTTCCCGGCATATTTCCTCGTCGAAATTGTATTTCATATGCAATCAAATAGATTGCAAATATATGGCAAATTGTAAAAAATAAGCCATACCTTTGAACCGATTTGCAGGCCGCACGCCGGCGGCGGAAAAGCCTCGGCGCGGATACACGAGTAAACTTAGCGCATACCGATCCATGAGCACATTCGATCCGAAAAAAAAGAAGGGCTTTCCCGGCGAGGACCGCCGCGGCGACCGCTTCGGAAACTACTCCCGTCGAGACGATTCGAGAAGTTTCGACCGCGATGGGGAACCGTCGCCTTTTGTCAGGGACAAGCGTCCGCGAATCAGTCGGCCCTCGCGGGACGTAAGGTCCGGTTTCGACGGTCCGTCCGGCGACGGCGAGAAGCGGCGCTCTTTCAATCCGAACTTCACGAGGGACAATCGCCGGCGCGACGAATTCCCGCGAGAAAAATCCTATCGTCGGTTCGACCGCGAGGAACGGTCGTGGAATCGGGAGGACGCGCCCAAGGAACGCTCTTACAACCGGTACGACCGGGATGACCGGCCGCAGGGCCCGCGCAAGCCGTTCGACGCCGACTCCCGTTCTTTCCCGCACGGCGACCGTCCGCAGACCGCGGCCAAGCCGTGGAGCCGGGACAATCGTCGCGGCAAGGAAGACCGGCGTCCGTCCCGGGACGGATCCCGCGATTCGCGCGGCGACAAGCGCTACGGAACGAAAAAGCAGGGAGCAGGACATTCGTACCGTGACGGCCGGACGAGCAGCTACCCGAGATTCGACGCTCCGAAGCCGGCGGGGGCGATTCGTCTGAACCGTTTTATCGCCAACTCGGGTATCTGTTCGCGCCGCGAGGCCGACGACCTGATTACGGCCGGTCTGGTGGCTGTCAACGGACAGATCGTGACCGAACTGGGATCGAAAGTCAATCCGGACGACGAGGTGCGTTTCAACGGGTCGGTCATCAAAGGGGAGAAAAAAGTCTATATCGTGATGAACAAACCCAAGGGATATGTGACTTCGGTGGAGGACCCCCATGCGGACAAGACGGTGATGGAGTTGCTGAAAGAGGGCTGCCGGGAGAGGGTATATCCGGTGGGACGTCTGGACAAGAACAGTCTCGGCGTACTGCTCATCACCAACGACGGCGATATGGCCAAAAAACTGATGCACCCTTCTTTCGAGAAGAAAAAGGTATATCAGGTCTCGTTGGACAAACCGCTGACGCATGCCGACATGGATGCGTTGGTGCAGGGATTCGAGCTCGACGACGGAGAGATACATGCCGATGCGGTCAGCTACGTGGGGACGAAGAAGACGGAAATAGGTATCGAGATACACTCCGGGCGCAACCGTATCGTGCGGCGCATGTTCGAGCATCTGGGCTATAAGGTGACGAAGCTCGACCGTGTCTATTTCGCCGGACTGACGAAACAGCGTCTCAAGCGCGGCGAGTGGCGTTTCCTGACGCCGCGGGAGGTGCAGGCATTGCGTTCCGGACAGTATGAGTGACCGGAGGCGGCGGATGAAAGCACGGAACGGCACGCAATCTTTGCGTGCCGTTTTCGCTGTGATGTGATGATTGAGGGGAGCTGTCGTTTCAGTGGGTAGTGCTGCTGACTACGAAGTAGGCGATGCAGGCGAAGAGGAGAAAGACGGCGGCGAAAACCAGGATGCCGGCGATGCGCCGCATGATGCTGTTCGCCCCCTTGCCGTCGTGTTCCCGTTCGGCGAGTTCCGCCCCCTCCTTTTCGGTCTGGCGGATGATTTGCTGCTCTTCCGGTGTGAGTTGCCTGGGCATGGCCGTTCGTGTTTCTGCAAAAGTAGTGATAAAAAGCGGATGGGCAAGCGGCATCTGTCGGATGGGAAACGGTTCGATGCGGAACGTGGTTCCG
>ENA-OPCP01002028-OPCP01002028.1-human-gut-metagenome-genome-assembly--contig:-NODE-2028-length-11252-cov-2.476824_pt1 | contig 11252 bp, 9 predicted proteins | sample MGYA00241563_ERZ501477 | MGnify/ENA primary metagenome ERZ501477 (study PRJEB25962, sample SAMEA2042572) | human gut metagenome | biome: human gut; feature: human-associated habitat; material: faeces... | reverse complement strand
ATCGACAGCATCGGAGTCACAGCGGGAATCCTGTTGGTGCAGGCATTCTGCTGGTCCACTCTACATAACCCAAGCGGGAAACGCAGGCGCAGGAAACGGCGCTAGAGCGTGTATTTCAACAAAAAAACAGACTTCTGATTGATTATCACTCATTCGGAAGTCTGTTTATTTTTTTATATTTAGTATTGTATTCGTAATTTCGTGCTGTTATAATCATAAAACGCAAAAGTAACCGCCCGGTCTGCAAACTAGTACATCGTTCTCGAAATAACTACACCACTCATTTTTCATACATATATTAACACTATCTAATATATCAATTTCTTTTCAAAAAACAATACTCTCTATTCTTCATCCTCTGTCGCATCCCCTAACTGGCTAACCAGATTAGCGCGGTCAGCAATAGACATTTTCTTATTCAAGGATGAAGTACTTTCCATTTTAGATTCAACTGTCCTTGAAGTTTCTGTCTCAGAAGCCTGCGCTTCACTTTCTGCATTCGACTCCTTCTGAATCTTGCCAGCCTTTATGCTGCCGCGGATTCCATTGATCACGAAAGCCACGCCAAGCACAATAAAAATCACTCCCGCAACCATAAAGCCAGGACTGCTGCCCTCAGCACCATTTATTACATTCTGGCAAAGTGAAACACCAAGATAAGCCACATAAACCCCTGCCAGAATCATAACCAGGCAGGTTCTCATAGGCATAGCAGACTTCCCATTTCTGGCTTTCTGCTTCTCATTTACATCAGTCTCTTCCAGATTCTTATTTTCCATATTCATCCCCCTTATGAAATAGCAAACTGACTCTCATACAGATTCGCATAGAAGCCCTTCTTCGCCAGCAATTCCTCATGTCTGCCCTGCTCGATAATATTTCCGTCCTTCATGACCAGGATCAGATCTGCCTCCTGAATAGTGGAAAGACGATGTGCTACAATAAAGCTGGTTCTTCCTTCCATCAACTCTGCAAAAGCCTTCTGCACCTTCACCTCAGTACGGGTATCAATGGAAGAAGTGGCCTCATCCAGGATCAACATAGCCGGGTGCATCAGCATAACCCTTGCAATGCAAAGAAGCTGCTTCTGTCCCTGGGAAATATTTCCGCCTCCCTCTGAAATCACGGTATCATAGCCGTTTGGCATACGCTTGATAAAACTGTGGGCATGTGCATGCTTAGCTGCCTCCATAACCTTTTCCAAAGTCGCATCCGGCTTTCCATAGGCAATGTTCTCGCGGATGGTTCCTGCCTTCAGCCAGGTCTCCTGAAGCACCATACCAAAGTTTCGTCTCAGGCTGTCTCTTGTAAGCTCTCTTACCGGATAACCGCTTACCTTAATCTGTCCCTTATCTACATCATAGAATCTCATAAGAAGGTTGATCATAGTGGTCTTACCGCATCCGGTAGGTCCGACGATGGCGATCCTCTGTCCAGGTTTTACGTCAATGGAAATATCAGTAAGAAGCGGAACTTCTTTTCTGTAAGAAAAGGAAACACTCTCCACGCTTACACGGCCGTCTGCTTTCTCCAGCTCCCAAGCATCTGGCGCATCTGGCTCCTGTGCCGGTGTATCAATAAAGTCAAAGAGACGTTTTGCACATGCCAGCGCATTCTCCAGCTCTGTGATAACGCCGGAAATCTCATTAAACGGCTTGGTATACTGATTTGCATAGTTCAGGAAGCTGGTCAGCTGTCCCACAGTCATACCGCCCTTAATTACTGTAAATGCACCAAAAATTCCAACTGCTGTGTAAACAAGACCATTTACAAAGCGTGTGGATGGGTTTGTAATAGAGGAAAAGAAAATCGCTTTGATTCCGCAGACGCGAAGCTCTTCATTTACTTTTCCAAACCTTTCATTAGCTCTCTCCTCATAGGAAAAAGCCTGCACGATCTTCTGATTTCCAACAAGCTCTTCCACAATAGAAGTCATCTCCGCTCTCTTCTCGGACTGCTCCTGAAACATGCGGAAGGTTCTGCCTGCGATAAAGCTTGCCACGAACAGGGAAATCGGAGTGAGCAAAATAACGATCACTGTGATCTTCACACTGATGGAAAGCATAAATCCAATGGTTCCAAAGATGGTCAGCACACCGGTAAACAGCTGGGTAAAGCCCATAAGGAGACCATCTGAAAACTGACTGACATCAGAAACAATACGGCTTAAAATATCTCCTGGCTGATTGGCATCTATATAAGATACCGGCACCTCCTGAAGATGGGCAAACGCCTGGCTTCGCACATCCTGCACCACGCTGTAGGTAACCTGATTGGTAAGAAGGTTCATCACCCACTGGGAAACTGCATTTCCCACAACGATCACAGCCAGAGCTCCAAGCACCTTCAAAAGTCCGGCTGTATTTACATTTCCCGGACCTACGATATTATCTACACCATTACCAATCAGAATGGGTGTATACAGGGTAAATCCAACGGTGACAAGCGCTGTCAGAAGCATAATGATAATTTTTGCTTTGTAAGGGCTGATAAATTTCAGTACCCTCTTCATAGTCTCTTTATTCCTTCCCATCAGCGGTTCACCTCCTGTTCGGAAAGCTGTGACAGGCAGATTTCTCTGTAGACCTCACAGGATTCCATAAGCTCTTTGTGTGTTCCCACACCAGCCAGCTCACCATCATCCAGAACCAGGATCTTATCTGCCTGCTTGATGGAGGTTGCTCTCTGGGAAACGATAAACACAGTCATTCCCTTTGTCTGCTCATGAATGGCATGACGAAGAGCCGCATCTGTGGCAAAGTCAAGGGCAGAAGCACTGTCATCCATGATCAGGATCTCCGGATCTCCCACCAGTGCTCTTGCTATGGTAAGACGCTGGCGCTGTCCGCCGGAAAGATTGGCGCCGCCCTGACTTACCATGGTATTTAAGCCCTCCGGCTTACTTTTTACAAAACCACTTGCCTGCGCAATGGAAAGAGCCCGTTGGATTTCTTCTTCGGAAGCGTCCTCTTTGCCCCATTTCATATTGTCACGGATGGTTCCCTTAAACAGAACTGCCTGTTGTGGTACCATCCCCACCTTTTTACGAAGCTGTGAAAATGGATATTCTTTTACATTATTTCCATCAATTACCACATTACCGGAAGTTACGTCATAGAAGCGTGGGATCAGATTGACCAGAGTGGATTTACCACATCCGGTACCACCAATGATGCCGATGGTCTCACCTGGTTTTGCCGTAAAGGAAATATGGGAAAGCGCCGGCTCCTTGCTGCCTGCATAGGTAAAGCTCACATCTTCAAAGACAACTCTTGCAGCGCCTGCATTTTCTTTCTGAACACTATTGCCCTGATCCGTGAGAGACGGCTGTGTATCCAGCACCTCATTCAGACGCACACCGGAAGCCATAGCCTTTGTCACTGCCACGATCAGGTTTGCAAGAGCGATCAGTGCGATCAGGATCTGGTTCATATAGTTTACAAGGGCAACCACTTCCCCCTGTGTAAGAATACCCACAGACACTTCCTTGCTTCCATACCAGAGGATTCCGATAATGGCAAAGTTCATGATAACCGTAGTGGCAGGATTCAGAAGTGCGGAAATTTTTCCCGCTCTTACCTGCACCTTGGTGTAATCGTCGTTTACTTCTGAAAATTCTTTATATTCTTCCTGCTGTCTTCCAAAAGCCCTTACCACTCTGGCACCCACATGATTCTCTCTGGTGATCAGGGAAATCCTGTCCAGGAATGACTGAGCCTTTTTGTAAATTGGCACTGTTGTACGCATAATTCCGTAAATTACAATGGAGATCACCGGAACCGCAATCAGGAAGATCAGGCCAATCTTCACATCAATGGTAAAGGACATGATCACTGCACCCACAACAATAAAAGGAGAACGAAGGAACAGACGAAGTACCATGTTCACACCAGTCTGTGCCTGATTCACGTCATTGGTGATCCTTGTCACAAGGGTAGGAGTTCCAAGCATATCCAGTTCTCTGTAAGAAAGCCTGCTGATATGGGAAAAAAGCTCCTTGCGAAGGGCAGTGCTGAATCCCATGGCTGCCTTTGCAGAAAAATACTGTGCAGTCAGAGAACATGCAAGGCCGATCACTCCAAGCAGTACCATGATCACACACTGGTGCCAGATATAGACATTGTCCTGATTCTTAATGCCGATATCCATGATTCTTGCAACAACCAGAGGCACGATCAGCTCAAAGGTGGCCTCCAGCATTTTGAACAAAGGAGCCAGAAAACTTTCTTTCTCATAGCCCTTCAAAAATATAAGCAATCTCTTCATCTTACTTCTTATTCTCCTGGATTCGTCCATATAATCTGGTCATTGCGTTAATTCTATGAATGATCTCATCCGTAAGCTGACCTCTTGTAAGACGCCATTTCCAGTTGTCTCCCAAAGTAGAAGGCGTATTCATTCTCGCTTCATTTCCAAGACAGAGATAATCCTGCAAAGGTACTACGCACACTTCTGCTACTGAGGACTGTGCCGCCCGGATAAGCCCCCATACACATTCATCTGTGTCTTTCTCCTCACAGGCTGTGTACTGGTTCACATAGTCTCTGTTTGACTGGGTAAGGTTTCCAAGCCAGCCCTTCGTAGTCTCATTGTCGTGGGTTCCAGTGTATACAATACAGTTTTTGTCATATCGGAAAGGAAGATATACGCTCTCGCCGCTTTCATCAAAGGCAAACTGAAGCACCTTCATACCCGGATATCCGGATTCTGCCAGAAGCTCCCTGACGCTGTCTGTAAGGAATCCCAGATCCTCTGCGATCACATCCAGATCCTTAATTTTCTCCTCCAGGACCTTGAACAGTTCTATTCCAGGACCTTTTTCCCACTTTCCATTCTCAGCGGTCTCATCTCCATAGGGAACTGACCAGTACTCGTCAAAACCGCGGAAATGATCGATCCGGACCTTGTCGTACAGCTTCATACAGTGAGCCATACGAAGGATCCACCAGTTATAACCTGTTTTCTTATGATATTCCCAATTATAAAGTGGATTTCCCCACAGCTGACCAGTTGCGGAAAAAGCGTCTGGAGGACATCCTGCCACTGCTGCCGGTGTAGCCTCCTCATCAAACTGGAACAGAACCGGATTTGCCATGCATCTGCGCCATCAAAAGCCACATAAATAGGAAGATCACCGATGATCTTAATACCTCTGTCATTTGCATATTTCTTCAGCCGGTTCCACTGGCGGTAGAACCAGAACTGCTGAAAGGCATAGAAGCTGATATCCTCCTTCAGCTCCTCTCTTGCCTTAGCAAGCGCCTCCGGCTTACGTGTCTTTAAGTCCTCCGGCCACTGATTCCAGGAAATTCCCTCCAGGCTGTCCTTTATTGCCATATAAAGACAATAATCTGCAAGCCAGAAGCCCTGCTCTTTCTCAAAGGCTTCCATCTCCTCACGGATCAGCTGAAGCTCCTTTTCTTTCCCATCCATTTGGTAAAAACGTCTGTAAGCCTTCCGAAGAAGGGAAAATCTGGAAAGATAAACCTTCTCATAGTCCACATAGCTTTTGCTGCCGCCCCAGTCACATTCTGCACATTCTGCTGCTGTGAGAAGGTCTCTCTGGATCAATTCCTCCAAATCAATGAAATAAGGATTTCCTGCAAATGTGGAAAAAGACTGGTAAGGGGAATCCCCGTATCCGGTAGGTCCAAGTGGCAGGATCTGCCAGTATTTCTGACCCGCTTCTGCAAGCTGATCTACAAAAGCGTAAGCTTCTTTAGAAAAACATCCGATTCCATAGTTGGAAGGGATACTGGATATAGGCAATAAAATACCGCTGGCTCTCATCATATGTTCCTCCTGTCTGGTTCAATAACCATTATCTGCTTATTATACCGCTATCATGCATAATCGGTCAACAGAATAAAACAGCTTCGCAAATTTTATCCTGCTTTCGTTTCTGCTCAAAAAACAGGCACCCGGAAAAATTCCGAATGCCTGTCATTTTCTTCTGCATCACATTTAAGTAATACCAAAAGACTTATATTCTTTTGACTTGATTATTTCTTACTTGTATAACCGAAGAAGAAGTATCCAAGTGGTGTGTAGTACATGCCGTCAATGTCTGGATTGAGCATATATGGCTGTGTATAGAAGTAGATTGGAGCAAGTACGCTGTCCTGTCCAATGAGGATATCCTCAGCTTCGTGGAATGCTTTCATACGCTCTTCCGGATCAGAAGTAGCTTTTGCTGCATCGATAGCTGCATCATAGTCTGGGTTAGAGTACTGAGCGTCGTTGTTACCGCCGTCTGTGTACCACATATCCAGGAATGAGCAAGGATCGTTGTAGTCTGCGATCCAGCCGTTACGGGCGATCTGGAAGTTACCATCTTTTCTGTTCTGAAGGAATACGTTCCAATCCTGGTTGTTCAAGTTAACAGTTACACCAAGCTCTGTCTGCCACATGTTCTGAAGAGCCTCACCGATCTTCTTGTGGTTATCAGCTGTGTTGTACAGATACTCTACAGTCGGGAAGCCTTCGCCGTTCGGATAACCAGCGTCTGCAAGAAGCTGACGGGCCTCTTCGCAGTTAGCCTCATAATCCTCATCGGAAATGCTGTAGTAAGAACCGCCTACTGTACGGAAGTCATCACTACCAGCACCAGCTGCATCATTTACACCGTTCGGTACATATCCGTCAGCCGGAACCTCACCAGCCTGGGAAACGTTCTCTACGATGTAGTTACGGTCGATTACAAGTGAGAACGCTTTACGGATGTTAGGGTCAGAGAAAACTTCGTCCTCTGTGTTGAAGCATACATAGTAGGTTCCAAGATAGTCACCAATCTCAAGCTCGCCAGAAGCAAGGTAGGTCGGGATCTCGTCTACAGGAAGGTTCTCGATGAAATCAAGCTCTCCGTTGTTGTAACCTTTGAGCATTGCGTTGTTGTCATCAAGAAGTGTAAACTTGATAGTATCCGGTCCAAGATTCTCATAGTCATAGTAGTTCTCGTTTTTCTCCATGGAGATGTAAGCATTGTGAGACCACTCTGTCATTTTGTATGGTCCATTGCCAATGTATGTGCTTGGATCAAATGTCCAGTTGTCACTGCTCTCTACCATATCCTGACGAACCGGGAAGGTTGCCGGGAATGCCATGATTTCTTCGAAATACGGGCAGTCATAGGTAAGATCGATCTGAAGAGTCTGATCATCAACTGCTGTAATTCCAAGAGTGCTTGGATCCGCACTTCCGTCAGCAACTGCGTCATATCCTTTTACCATGTCGATCATGTAGCAGTAATCTGCTGCTGTCTCAGGATTTGCTAGACGCTGCCATGCATAAACGAAGTCACCAGCTGTTACAGCCTGTCCATCAGACCATTTGATTCCGTCACGAAGTTTAACAGTGTAAGTAACTGTACCATCTTCGTTCTCGGCCTTTTCCCAGGACTCAGCCTGTCCAGGAGCTGTGACAGCATTTCCTTCACCATCATTTACCCATTTAGCCAGACCTTCGAACATATGGTTGCACATGATAGCTCCATCAACTGCAGAGTTCAGTGCAGGGTCAATTGTCTGTGGTTCAGATGCGATACAAAGGTTCAGGTTGAATCCTTCGTCAGATGCTGTATCCTCGGCGAATACAGGAGTTGCTGCCATGCTTAATACCATAGCTGCAGTCAGTGCCATAGACATAAATTTTCTTCTCATTACATTTCCTCCTTTATGCTTTTTTGCGCCGCATGAGAGATGAGAATCGACGCTTGTATTCATCAGCTCTTCCGTGAAGAAGAACGAAATACCTAAACTTCCTTTATTTGTCCAGCAAATGGCAGGCTGCCCAGTGGCCCGGCTCATGCTCTCTGAACACAGGAGTTACCTGGCTGCACTTTTCAGTGGCATATGGACATCTGGTGTGGAAACGGCATCCGCTTGGCGGATTCATAGGACTTGGCACGTCTCCTTCCAGAATAATACGCTTTCTTGTCCGGCTCAGCTTTGGATCCGGAACCGGAACTGCGGAAAGCAGGGTCTGTGTATATGGATGGATCGGATGTCTGTTCAGCTCATAGCTCTCGCCCAACTCAACAAGAGAGCCAAGATACATAACACCGATTCTGTTGGAAATATGACGGACAACGGAAAGATCATGGGCAATGAACAGATAAGTCAGACCCATCTGCTCCTGCATGTCTTCCAGCATGTTTACCACCTGTGACTGGATAGAAACATCCAATGCGGAAATCGGCTCGTCACAGACGATGAACTCCGGTTTTACTGCAAGGGCGCGGGCAATACCAACACGCTGCTGCTGACCGCCGGAAAACTCATGTGGATAACGGTTTGCATGCTCTGTATTTAATCCAACCTGCGCCAGCAGCTCTTTGATCATGTCAGCGCGGTCTTTCTTACTCGCTGCAAGCTTGTGGATATCAATGGCCTCTCCAATGATCTCACCAACTGTCATTCGAGGATCCAGGGAAGCGGACGGATCCTGGAAAATGATCTGCATTTTTCTTCTGTAGGGAAGCATTTTGGCAGCTTTGGCTTTTCCAAGAGGTTTGCCGTCTTTATCCAGAGGATTGTCGTAAATGGTTTCGCCATCATAAATAATCTTTCCTCCGGTTGGCTCATAAAGGCGAAGAATCGTTCTTCCCAGTGTGGTCTTTCCACATCCGGACTCTCCTACAAGACCGAGTGTTTCACCTTTTTTGATATAAAGGGAAACATCCTGTACAGCCTGTACCCCCGGACCTTTTATGCCGTTTACCGGAAAATATTTTCGTAAATTCTCAATTTCAAGAAGCTTCTTTTCTTCTGCCATTTATTTCTCCTCCTTGTTCATAAGCTCCTGAACCCGAAGCCAGCAGGCGGAACGATGTTTCTCGCCCACTTCCACGTAAGGAGGCATTTTCTTCAGACAGATCTTCATGCAATGCTCACAACGTGGAGCAAACGGACATCCTTCCGGCGGATTCAGCATATCAACCGGGGTTCCCTCGATTGGGATCAGTCTTTCATAGCTCTCGGCATCAACACGGGGCATGGAACGAAGAAGACCCTTTGTATATGGATGTGCAGGCTCGTAGAAAATGTCATCTACAGGTCCCTGCTCCACAATTTTACCTGCATACATAACGGATACCTTGTCACAGATATCTGCCACAACACCAAGGTTGTGTGTGATGAAAATGATTCCCATTCCGGTCTTTTTCTGAAGATCCTTCATCAAGTCAAGGATCTGTGCCTGAATGGTAACATCAAGGGCTGTGGTCGGCTCATCTGCGATCAGAAGCTGCGGATGGCAGATCAGTCCCATAGCGATCATGACACGCTGTCGCATACCGCCGGAAAACTCGTGTGGATACTGCTTCATACGCTTCTCCACATTATTGATTCCAACCAGTTCCATCATTTCCATGGCACGTTTCTGGGCTTCTTCTTTGCTGATTTTCTTATCATGGGCACGAAGAGCTTCCACAAGCTGATTTCCGATGGTGTAAACCGGATTCAGACAGGTCATGGGATTCTGGAAAATCATAGCTACTTTGTTTCCGCGGAACGCAGTCATCTCTTCCTTGGAAAAAGAAAGGACATCTTTTCCCTCGAAGGTAATGGAGCCTCCGATAACTTTACCTGGGGACTGAAGAAGCCCCATAATAGAATATGCCTCCTGGCTCTTTCCAGAACCAGATTCTCCAACAACTCCCATAACTTCGCCATAATCAAGGTCATAGGAGATACCGCCAACGGCTTTTACCTCGCCGGCCGGGGTAAAGAAGGAGACTTTCAGGTCTTTTACTTCCAGCAATTTATTTTTCTGTTCAGACATTGTTCTCCTCCTCTCTTATTTCTTCAGCTTCGGATCAAGAGCATCGCGAAGTCCATCGCCAAACAGGTTGAATGCAAGGATCATAATGCTCAGGATCACGGAAGGTACGATCAGTCTGTAAGTATAAGTGTACATACCGCTAAGTGCGTCTGTTGCCATGGATCCAAGGCTTGGAAGAGGTGCAGAAACACCAACTCCAAGGTAGGATAAGAAGGATTCCAGGAAAATTGCAGACGGTATCTGCAGGCAGGTAGTAACAACGATCTGTCCGATACAGTTTGGAAGCAGATGACGGCGGATGATTCTGCCGCCAGATGCACCAAGTGCTCTTGCTGCGGTTACATATTCCTGCTGTTTCAGCTGAAGTACCTGGCCACGGATAATACGACTCATGGTAACCCAGTATAACAGACCAAATGCAATAAACATGGAGATCAGGTTCGGTCCAAGTACATTGACAAAGGATTTCATAGGACTGGTTCCTGATGAATTCACATAGTCAGTAAGGATTGGTTTCAGTGCAGTTGCGATCAAAAGGACAACCAGCATCTCCGGAACTGCATAAATAAGTTCAACAATACGCTGCATCACTGCGTCCACCTTGCCGCCACAGTAACCGGAAATAGCACCATAAAGGGCGCCGATCACCAGTACCAGGATAGCTGCGAATACGCCGACAGACATGGAAACACGGGCACCATACATAACACGGACCAGAATATCACGGCCATACATGTCAGTACCAAATACATGAGGGAATACTTTTTCCCCATTTGCCTTGCGCTCAAGCTCTGCCTGGGAATAACCGAAAATATGCTTCTTGATTCCAAGCTCCTTGCGGATGGAATCCTCATCTACGCTCTGCTCCTCAGAAGAATCTTCTGAAGGTTTTGCAGCGACTTTTGCTTTTGCACGGATAACTGCTTCATCTTTCTTTGTAAATTTCTCGCCCTTTTTCTCAGCTTCTGCTTTCGCCTGGGCGATCATTTCATCTACATCCACTACATCGGACTGGGTTCTGGAAGCGATCTCGTCGTTCACACGCTGAGTGTCCTCCAGTGTGTAGTGATAGGGATAAAGGTTCTCAGCACCTTTGTTAAACTCGTCATAACCATATGGGATCAGAAGCGGGCCCACAAAGGCAAATAAAAACAGGAATACGATCACACCAAGTGCAACCATAGCCACCACATTTTTCTTTAATCTTCTCCAGGCATCTTTCCAGTAGGAAACGCTCTGGCGGTCCTGAATAAAATCATCCTTCTCCTGTCTGGACGCAGATGCAAAATCATCCGGACTTAAATCCTGAAGGAGGTTCTCAATATCCGGCTGAAGACTCACCGGACATTTCTTAATCTTCTTATCTTCTGCCACGATCATTCTCCTCCTTTCGCAAGGCTGATTCTCGGGTCAGCAACCTTATAAAGGAGGTCTACAACCAGGTTCATCAGAATAATAAATGCTGCCAGGAA
>ENA-OPCP01002018-OPCP01002018.1-human-gut-metagenome-genome-assembly--contig:-NODE-2018-length-11302-cov-2.449364_pt1 | contig 11302 bp, 7 predicted proteins | sample MGYA00241563_ERZ501477 | MGnify/ENA primary metagenome ERZ501477 (study PRJEB25962, sample SAMEA2042572) | human gut metagenome | biome: human gut; feature: human-associated habitat; material: faeces... | reverse complement strand
AACCGTGATGGATACAGAGAGTACAAAAGTTGTTCAGAAGCTTGTGCTAGTTGTCCATATATAAGTCAGTGTACAGAAAGTAAGAATCACGTTAAGATAGTAACCAGACACATCTGGGAAGATTATATAGAAAAGTGTGAAGATATTAGATTATCAATTGGAATGCGAGATCTTTATTCACATCGAAAAGAAACAATCGAAAGACTTTTTGGGACAGCCAAAGAAAATCATGGATTTAGATATACACAGATGATAGGGAAAGCCCGCATGGAAATGAAAGCAGGGCTTACTTTTGCGTGCATGAATCTGAAAAACTAGCTAGAATGCTGGAAAGAACAGGGAAGATAACAGATGATAATCCCACGAATCCAACTATAAATTCATATAAATGGCTAAAAGTGAAAGATTTTTTAAAAACTCATAGAAAAATGGCACTAGGATTCGCATCCTAGTGCCACTTTGTCTACAGTCTGAAATAACACGAAAGTGTTATTTTTTGCAGGTTATTAAAATTTTATTAACACCTATTTATAAAAAATATAAGCGGTTTTATATTATCATTAAATATAAAAATACTGACAAGAATGATATATTAATTGATATAAATAGATGGAGATGATGGAGGTATGATAATGAATAATGTAACAGGTGATTTCAGTGAATTTGTAGCAATATCGAAGGTTCAAAAGACATTAAGAAATGAGCTGAGGCCAACACCAGTAACGATGAAACATATTAAGCAGAAGGAAATTATCACGGAAGATGAATACAAAGCACAGCAAAGTCTGGAGTTGAAGCGGATAGCTGATGGATATTATAGAGATTATATTACACATAAGTTGAATGATATCAATAATCTGGATTTTAGGAATCTGTTTGAAGCAATAGAAGAAAAATATAAGAAAAATGATAAAGACAACAGAGATAAGCTGAATTTGATGGAAGCATCAAAACGTAAAGAGATAGAGAAAATGTTATCAGCAGATGATAATTTTAAATCAATGTTTGAAGCTAAATTGATAACACAGCTTCTTCCTGTTTATGTAGAACAGAATTATATCGGTGAAGATAAGGAGAAAGCACTTGAAACAATTGCGCTTTTTAAAGGCTTTACTACATATTTTACTGATTATTTTAATATAAGAAAAAATATGTTTAAAGAAAATGGAGGAGCATCATCTATATGCTATAGGATTGTTAATGTTAATGCTTCGATATTTTACGATAATTTGAAGACATTTATGTGTATAAAGGAAAAAGCCGAAACCGAAATTGCGCTAATTGAAGAAGAATTAACAGAGTTGCTTGATAGCTGGAGATTAGAGCATATTTTTTCTGAGGATTATTATAATGAGCTGCTTGCGCAGAAGGGCATAGATTATTACAATCAGATATGTGGGGATGTCAACAAACATATGAATTTGTACTGCCAGCAGAATAAGCTTAAAGCTAATGTATTTAAGATGACGAAGCTTCAAAAACAGATAATGGGTATATCAGAAAAGACATTTGAAATTCCTCCAACGTATCAGAATGATGAAGAAGTATATGCTGCATTTAATGGATTTATTAGCAGGCTTGAAGAAGTTAAGCTGATAGACAGGCTTGGAAATGTTTTGCAGGATAGTAATATATATGATACAGCAAAGATTTATATTAATGCAAGATGTTATACGAATGTGTCAAGTTATGTGTATGGTGGTTGGGGTGTGATAGAATCAGCTATAGAAAGATATTGGTATAATACAATAGCGGGAAAAGGTCAAAGCAAGGCTAAGAAAATTGAAAAGGCTAAGAAAGACAATAAATTTATGAGTGTTAAAGAACTGGACAGTATTGTATCAGATTATGAGCCAGATTATTTTAATGCTTCTAATATGGATGATGATAATTCGGGCAGGGCGTTTAGCGGACATGGAGTGCTTGGATATTTTAATAAAATGTCAAAATTATTAGCCAATATGAGTCTGCATACAATAACTTATGATTCAGGTGATAGTCTTATAGAGAATAAGGAAACTGCACTTAATATAAAGAAAGATCTTGATGATATAATGTCGATATATCATTGGTTGCAGACATTTATCATAGATGAGGTTGTGGAAAAAGATAACGTATTTTATGCTGAGCTTGAAGATATATATTATGAATTGGAAAATATAGTGACACTTTATGACAGAATTCGTAATTATGTCACAAGGAAGCCTTACAGTACACAGAAGTTTAAGCTTAATTTTGCTTCACCAACACTTGCCAGTGGCTGGTCAAGGAGTAAGGAATTTGATAATAATGCAATAATATTGCTTAGGAACAACAAATATTATATAGCGATATTTAATGTGAATAATAAGCCTGATAAACAGATAATAAAAGGTAGTGAAGAGCAGCGATTATCGACAGATTATAAAAAAATGGTATATAATCTCCTGCCTGGTCCTAATAAGATGCTTCCTAAGGTATTTATTAAATCTGATACAGGAAAAAGAGATTATAACCCATCATCATATATATTAGAAGGATATGAGAAGAACAGGCATATCAAATCAAGTGGTAATTTTGATATTAATTACTGCCATGATTTAATAGATTATTATAAAGCGTGTATAAATAAACATCCTGAATGGAAGAATTATGGATTCAAATTCGAGGAAACTACTCAATATAATGATATAGGCCAGTTCTATAAAGATGTTGAGAAGCAAGGATACTCAATTTCGTGGGTATATATAAGTGAAGCAGATATCAACAGGCTTGATGAGGAAGGGAAAATATATCTATTTGAGATATATAATAAAGATTTATCATCGCATAGTACAGGAAAAGACAATCTTCATACAATGTATCTAAAGAACATATTTAGTGAGGATAACCTTAAGAATATCTGCATTGAATTAAATGGTAATGCTGAGCTTTTCTATCGTAAATCGAGTATGAAAAGAAATATAACTCATAAGAAAGATACAGTTCTTGTTAATAAGACGTATATTAATGAAGCTGGAGTAAGGGTATCTTTAACTGATGAGGATTATATAAAAGTTTATAATTATTATAATAATGATTATGTTATTGATGTAGAAAAAGATAAAAAACTTGTTGAAATACTTGAAAGAATCGGACATCGTAAGAACCCAATAGATATTATTAAAGATAAGAGATATACAGAAGATAAATATTTCCTTCATCTTCCAATAACAATTAATTATGGAGTAGATGACGAAAATATTAATGCTAAGATGATTGAATACATAGCTAAGCATAATAATATGAATGTTATTGGAATAGATCGTGGCGAGAGAAATCTTATATACATTTCTGTCATTAATAATAAAGGAAATATTATAGAACAGAAATCATTTAATCTTGTCAATAATTATGACTATAAGAATAAACTTAAAAATATGGAAAAGACAAGAGATAATGCAAGAAAGAACTGGCAGGAAATTGGTAAGATTAAAGATGTTAAAAATGGTTATCTGTCAGGTGTTATATCTAAGATAGCAAGAATGGTAGTAGATTATAATGCGATAATTGTAATGGAAGATTTAAATAGAGGATTTAAGAGAGGCAGATTTAAGGTTGAACGTCAAGTGTATCAGAAATTTGAAAATATGCTGATTAGCAAGCTTAATTATCTTGTGTTTAAAGAAAAAAAGGCTGATGAGAATGGAGGAATATTAAAGGGATACCAGCTTACATATCTTCCTAAGAGCGCATTGCAGATAGGAAAGCAGTGCGGCTGTATATTCTATGTGCCGGCAGCTTATACATCAAAGATAGACCCAGCTACAGGATTCATTAATATATTTGACTTTAAGAAATATTCGGGAAGTGCTATTAACGCTAAAGTTAAGGATAAAAAAGAATTTCTTATGAGTATGAATTCAATCAGATATGTTAATGAAGGTTCTGCGGAATATGAAAAAATCGGACATAGACAACTATTTGCTTTCTCTTTTGATTATAATAACTTTAAAACTTATAATGTAAGTATTCCAGTAAATGAATGGACGACCTATACATATGGAGAAAGAATTAAGAAATTATATAAAGATGGCAGATGGTCAGGTTCAGAAGTATTAAATCTTACCGAAGATTTAATTGAGCTTATGGAACAATACGGTATTGAATATAAAGATGGACACGATATAAGGGAAGATATATCACATATGGATGAAACGCGAAATGCTGATTTTATATGCAGTCTGTTTGAAAAATTCAAGTATACAGTTCAGCTAAGGAATAGTAAGAGTGAAGCAGAAGGCGATGATTATGACAGGCTTGTATCGCCAGTCTTAAATTCGCATAATGGATTTTTTGATTCATCTGATTATAAAGAAAATGAAAAATCAGATGATATTATTGATGATAAACAAATAATGCCAAAAGATGCAGATGCTAATGGAGCATATTGTATTGCATTAAAAGGACTATATGAGATTAATAAAATTAAAGAAAATTGGAGTGATGATAAGAAGTTAAAAGAAAGCGAATTGTATATAGGTGTTACTGAATGGCTTGATTATATTCAGAATAGAAGGTTTGAGTAGATGGAAGATTTGATATTAATTTCGAATCTCAATGATTTTATATTTTGTCCTATTTCCATATATTTTCATAAACTATATGGAAATCAGGATAAGCTGACATATCAATCACAATATCAGATTAATGGAACGAAAGCACATGAGAAGGTGGATAATAAACAATATTCTTCGAGAAAAGATGTAAAAATGGCATTAGATGTGTATTCAGATGAATATAAAATTGTTGGGAAAATAGATTTGTATGATGGAATTAGTAAGACACTTATAGAGCGGAAAAAGTGTGTTAAAAAAATATATGATGGATATATTTTTCAATTATATGCACAATATTATGCAATGACAGAGATGGGTTATGAGATTAATCATTTGGAAGTAAGAAGCCTAGATGATAATAAAAAATATAAAATCTCGCTTCCAGATGAAGATGTAGTAATGAAAAATAAATTTAAACAATTAATTAATAAGATGAGATTGTTTGATGTGGATAAATTTGTGCAGACTAATAAAGAAAAATGTAGTAAATGTATATATGAACAGGCGTGTGATAAGTCATTAATTAAAGAGGAATAATTATGTTGAGTGCTAATGATTAACGATAATGTTATAGTGAAAGACCAAGATGGAAAGATAAAGTTTCAGTCGACTTGTTATAGATTGTTTATGTTATGTGTTGTTGGAAATATATCTATTACGAGTGGATTGATACAGAGAAGTAAAAAGTTTTGGTTTTCTATATGTTTAATGAGTACAACATTTAAAGTATATGATGTTATAGGCGCAAGAATGGAAGGTAATACGCTTTTGAGAAAACATCAATATCAATATGATGGTAACGATATAGGTAGACTTATTGAACAAAATAAAATAAAAAATCAGGCACAGGTATTAAAAAACATAAGAAAAAAGACTGAGTATCAAAACGAAGCAATACAACTATTAAATGAGATGGTGATTGAACTTAATAACCCAAAAGAATATTTAGAAATTATGGGGATTGAGGGAAATGCTGCAAGAGTTTACTTTCCGAGAATGTATGATAATGTTCAATGGAATGGGAGAAAGCCAAGAATTAAAAGTGACTATGTGAATGTTGTATTAGACATAGGTTATACAATGCTTTTTAATATTGTTGATGCAATGTTGCAAGTTTATGGATTTGATACATATTATGGGGTGTTTCATAAGTGTTTCTATATGAGAAAATCATTAGTTTGCGATATAATGGAACCAATAAGACCTATTATTGACTATGAAGTGCGAAAAGCTATTAATCTAGGTCAATGTAAAATTGATGATTTCGAAAAATATGATGAACACTGGTGTTTAAAATATAAGAATAATCCACAATATATTCAATTTTTAATGCAGGCAATTATGGAATATAAAGATGAAATATTTATGTATATACAAAGCTATTATAGATATTTTATGAAAATGAAAAGTGTATCAGAATTTCCGCAGTTTAATATATAACTAGATTGGAGGTATTATGGTAGTTGTAAGTTATGATATATCAAATGACAAATTAAGAACTAAATTTGCTAAATATCTTTCAAGATTTGGACATAGATTACAATATTCCGTGTTTGAAATTGACAACAGTGAAAAAATCGTTAATAATATAGTAAATGACTTGAAGAACAAATATGAGAAATCTTTTTCGCAAGAGGATAGTGTTATTATATTTAAACTTTCATCAAGTTGTGAAGTACTGAGGTTTGGATATGCAAAGAATGATGAGAAGGACTTTATTATAATAAGCTGAAACATTTGAGAATGCAAACCTTGACCTTAATATTTAAAATTAGATGGGTTACTTAATATAATATGTGTATATTGCATAAAAAATAATCAAAAAATGTTACTTAACAAAGGAATAATTGTATAATATGACGATATAAGAGTTAAGTAACCTAAATAATTTCTACTGTGAGTAGATTAAATTTGGTTACAAGTCTATTGAAGAAGTTAAGTAACCTAAATAATTTCTACTGTGAGTAGATTAAGCCTTGATAATGTCGATAAGCTCGTTAAGTAACCTAAATAATTTCTACTGTGAGTAGATGTTCTTATGCCAGTTGAGTCACCTGATGTTAAGTAACCTAAATAATTTCTACTGTGAGTAGATATGATGGAAAAGAGTTAAGAGTGTCAGTTAAGTAACCTAAATAATTTCTACTGTGAGTAGATAGATATACTTGAATTAATAGCCTCCTGTTAAGTAACCTAAATAATTTCTACTGTGAGTAGATAGAGATTACTTAAATGAGCTGGAAAGGTTAAGTAACCTAAATAATTTCTACTGTGAGTAGATGCATTTCTGGCAAAGCCGAAAAATCAAGTTAAGTAACCTAAATAATTTCTACTGTGAGTAGATAATATAAATTAACTTCCAAATAAGTTGTTAAGTAACCTAAATAATTTCTACTGTGAGTAGATAAGTGAGTTTGAAGAAGTACCCACCTGTTAAGTAACCTAAATAATTTCTACTGTGTGTAGATAGTCCACCACAGCTTGTTAGTGATAAGTTAAGTAACCTAAATAACTTGGCTTCCCCAATATATTGAATATTCTCCCCATTCTTGCTAAAATACCACTACAAGATTAATAGAAAAGGATATCCAATTATGAAAGAAAAGATATATACAGTTCCAGTTAATGATGCGTTTGCGTTGGATAGTGAATGTCCGATTTGTTCAATGTTTGAGAAGCTGGAGAATGATGCGGTTGAGTATGTCATGGGTCCAAGCTATATGGAAGATGACATAAGAGAAAAGACAGATAAAATGTGATTTTGCAGCCGCCATATTAAGAAGATATATGAGCAGAATAACAGACTTGGTTATGCACTTATTATGAAGACACATATGGATTATGTCATTAAGCAGATAGAAAGTTATCGTTATGATAAGGGCACTGGAAAGACACTCCTAAAAAAAGGCAAAGAGGCACAGGCATGCAGTTATATTGATGAGCTTGAAGGAAAATGCTTTGTGTGCGATAAGGTAGAAGATACATAGATACAGTGTTTTATATGTATAAACACGATAAAGATTTTGTAGAGAAACTTAAAAACTGTAAAGGCTTTTGTACCAGCCACTATGGATTTTTGATGAAAATGGCGAGCGGCAAGCTTTCGGGAGCACAGTATACAGAATTCACAGAGCTTATCACTAAGCTCTATATAGATAATATGAAGAGAGTAAGAGATGATGTATCCTGGTTTATTAATAAATTTGATCACAAATATGCCAATGAGCCATGGAAAAATGCTAAAGACTCACTTGTAAGAGCAACATTAAAACATACTGGAGTTAATATCCAATAACATAATAATGTGCTGTTTTCCGGAAGAAGATAAGTTCATTATGGTATAATGAGCACAAAAGTGCTTATCTCAGACTGTAGACAAAGTCCGAGGCTTTTGCCTCGGATTTTTCTCGTTCGTAGTGTTACTGTTCACACGTTAACTAAATGACATTGGTTCACATGCTATAAAAGTTATTGTACAAAGTGCCGAAATTTAAATTAAAAAAATGTTGATAACCCAATCGCATATACAGATGCATTGTTTATTGTATTCTGTATATGCTTTTTTTAAATTGATTATCCACATTTTTTCTTGTTTTATAGTTAGCGCTACATAAACCACCGTAGTGCAATCTCCCGATTTTAGATGTACGATTAGAACAGTTGGAGTATTATACTCTTAGTCCTGTTCTGGACTGTAAAAGTTGTAGCATTTCACTTCATACTATTATCAGACTTTTGCATTATTTTACTCCAAACATATGGCAGGTAAATATTATGTGTTTAGTTAGTCAGGAAATGAGAAAGTTAGCTCCAGAGATAGCTCCTTTAAGAATAGGAACAGGCTTGAAAAAAGAGGATCTTGGTAAGGTACAGGTTATGGTAGAGAGTACATATGGTGACAGCCATCCAGGAAGTGGACATCTTAATATTCTGGTTGAAGAGGTCCGTAAGGGTATAGCAGAAGAAGGTGGTTTTGGAGCAAGATATTTCTGTACAGATATTTGTGATGGAGAAAGTCAGGGAACAGATGGTATTAATTATAGTCTTGCCAGTCGTGAAATGATTGCCAATATGATAGAGATACACGCCAATGCAACTCCATTTGATGCAGGAGTATATCTTTCAAGCTGTGATAAGGGTGTTCCAGGTAATCTGATGGGACTTGCAAGAGTTAATATTCCTTCAGTATTCGTTCCTGGTGGAACTATGAATGCAGGGCCAGATATGCTTACACTTGAACAGTTAGGAATGTATAGTGCACAGTATGAAAGAGGCGAGATTGATGAAGAAAAGCTTGATTGGGCTAAATGTAATGCTTGTCCTAGCTGTGGAGCCTGTTCATTTATAGGAACAGCTTCAACCTTACAGATTATGGCAGAAGCACTTGGACTTGCATTACCAGGAAGTGCACTTATGCCTTCAACCAGTCCTGATCTGTTGGAATATGCTAAAGAAGCAGGAAGACAGTCGGTAAGACTTGCTACTATGAAGAATATGAAACCTTCTGATATCGTTACAATAGAAAGCTTTGAGAATGCAATACTTGTCCATGCTGCTATATCTGGAAGTACTAATTGTCTGCTTCATCTTCCAGCTATTGCACACGAGTTCGGAATAGAGATTACAGGTGATACATTTGACAGATTACATAGGAATGCAAGATATCTTCTTGATGTAAGACCAGCAGGACGCTGGCCAGCAGAATGCTTCTATTACGCTGGTGGCGTTCCAGCTATTATGGAAGAGATAAAGCAGCATCTGCATCTTGATGTTATGACAGTAACAGGTAAGACACTTGGCGAGAATCTTGAGGAATTTAAGAAAAACGGTTTCTATGAAAAATGTGATAAGTGGCTTCAGGAATTCAACAAGAGATACAACATTAATATTACTAAAAATGACATTATCCGTTCTTATGATAATGCTATTGGTACAGACGGAAGTATTGCCATTCTTAAGGGAAATCTTGCACCAGAAGGTGCTGTAATAAAGCATACAGCCTGCCCTAAGGAAATGTTTAAGTCAGTATTGCACGCAAGACCATTTGACAGCGAGGAGGAATGCCTTGATGCAGTACTTAAACATAAGGTACAAAAGGGTGATGCGGTATTTATAAGATATGAAGGTCCTAAGGGAAGCGGTATGCCGGAAATGTTCTATACATCAGAGGCTATAAGTAGTGATAAGGAGCTCGGAAAGAGTATTGCGCTTATCACAGATGGACGTTTTTCAGGTGCTTCTACAGGTCCAGTTATCGGACATTGCAGTCCAGAGGCAGTTGATGGTGGTCCAATAGCATTAGTTGAAGAGGACGATCTTATCGAGATAGATGTAATGGAGAGAAAGCTTAACATCGTAGGTGTCAATGGCGAACGTAAGTCAATGGAAGAGATTGATGAGATATTAAAGGAAAGAAGAGCAAAGTGGACACCAAGAAAGCCTAAATATGAAAAGGGTGTGTTAAGATTATTCAGCCAGCATGCAGCCAGTCCTATGAAAGGCGCATATCTTGAATATTAATCTTATTAATTAGAACTAATTAATTGATACTGATTAAATTGGACTGCTTAATTTAAACTGTTAAATTACAATTGTTGAATTAAAATGCATAATGAATAACTGATATAAAGAGGCGGGATTGTGTGCTATGCTCACAATTCCGTCTTTCTGTTAGTTTAGTGTCTATCCACATAGCTTATTTAGTGTCTGTTTATAGTTAGTTTAGTGTCTATCCATAGCTTATTTAATGTCTGTCTACAGCTTATTTAGTATTTGTACATAGATTTTTTATTGTTTGTGCATATAACAGAATAGTGTATAATGATTTACAGTACAGTAATGGAAATATATATGAAATATGAGTTAAACAGGAGGTTTTATATGGCAGAATTAAAGTGTCCTCATTGTGGACAGGCATTTACAGTAGACGATACAGAGTTAAGCTCAATCGTACAGCAGATAAGGGATAAGGAATTTGAAAAAGATATTGAAAAGCGTATATCCGAACTAAAAGAGCATATGCTGATGACTCACAGGCTTGAGATGGAAGCTAAGGAAAATGAGATTAAGCTTATGAGTCAGAAAGAATACGATAAAGAAATCCAGGAACTAAAAAGCCAGCTTGATAAGGCCACAGAAAAGTCAGCGAAGCTTCAGGCACAGCTGGAAAGTAGTGAGGATAAGAAGATAATTGCTGTAATGGAGGCTGTTAAGAAGGTTGAAGAAGAAAAGAAAGACCTGGAGAGTCAGCTGATACATGAAAAGGATAAAGGGAAGCTCCTTTTAGAGCAGAAGGATGAGCAGATTTCTTATTACAGGGATCTTAAAACAAAGATGTCTACAAAGATGGTTGGTGAAACATTAGAGCAGCATTGTGAGATACAGTTTAACCAGTTAAGGGCTACGGCTTTCAGGAATGCATATTTTGAAAAGGATAATGATTCAAGAAGCGGAAGCAAGGGTGATTATATATATCGTGAGACGGATGAAAATGGTGTTGAACTTATATCCATTATGTTTGAAATGAAAAATGAAATGGATGAGACTGCAACTAAGCATAAGAATGAGGATTTCTATAAGGAGCTGGATAAGGATCGTAAGCAGAAGAACTGCGAATATGCGGTGCTCGTTTCGCTGCTCGAGCCCGAAAACGAGCTTTACAACGCCGGCATCACTGATGTGTCTTACCGCTTCGAGAAGATGTATGTGATCCGACCGCAGTTCTT
>ENA-OPCP01002015-OPCP01002015.1-human-gut-metagenome-genome-assembly--contig:-NODE-2015-length-11317-cov-2.738412_pt1 | contig 11317 bp, 11 predicted proteins | sample MGYA00241563_ERZ501477 | MGnify/ENA primary metagenome ERZ501477 (study PRJEB25962, sample SAMEA2042572) | human gut metagenome | biome: human gut; feature: human-associated habitat; material: faeces... | reverse complement strand
GAGCATCTCCTGTTTGAATATCTGATTGGTGAGGGTAGATTTGATATTGCGGATGCCGTCTCGCGTCAGGTACGCTTCTCCCGGCTGTGTTGACCACGCCATCATGTGGATATGGGGATGCTTGCCCTCATCGTGGAAGGCAGCGTACCAGCGGAAGTGATTTGGTTGGATGTTCATAGCGGCGGCGATTTCATTGCGATTTGCTCGGAGCAGATTCCGCCACGCTTTGGCATTGTCATATCCAAGACGCGCAGCGTCCTCACGCTTCAGTGAGAGGATATGCGTCCACACATTCCCGTCGTACTGATCCAGTTCCTGCATGGCCTGCTCCAAGTCCACAGCATCTTCATCACCAAAGAGCCCGTGGTCACCAAGCCGTTCCGCACGAGGCCGAGTAGCGATGTACTTCATGTAGCCGTCTGACTGCTGCACTTGAGACCAGTTCTCCTCCAGTGCTCGGGTGATAAAGACAGAGGCATTGGCCTTGGTGGGCTTGTCTTTGTAATCGGAATACTCACCCAGCTCCTTGGCCTCCGGGAAATCCTTTGTCAGTTTGGAGATGAGCTGCTCCTGTTTCCGGGTAGGCGGACGGTCATCCGGAAGGATCTCCACCCGCTCCCGGGTTGCGATGTAGCGGAGGTACCCGGCCGCGCCGCCGGTGCTTTTGATGTAGGGACTTTTCAGGATCAGTCTGGCCATTCGTCACCATCCCAGTCCGGCTCCCCGGCGGAGCGTGCTTGCTTCTCCAGCGAGATGAGACCGTTGGTGGCTTTCACGTTCCGAACGCTCTGCGCCCGCCTGCGTTTCAGATCATCCCGGTCCACCTCCACCGCATCCGCGATGATCCCGATGAGCAGATCCAGCTCCACCTCCCGGGTGAACTCCCGCCTGGCGATGTGATCTTCCAGCCGGCCCAGCCTGCCGTCCAGCGCGGCCAGGAGCGCCGTGGGCAGCAGGGATTGGTTGTCCTGCATCTCCAGATAGTCCACATAAAAGTTGACGGCCTTTTCCACGAACTCATTTTGTGTTTGACAGTTAGACAGCGGCATCGCCGCAGCGATCTTCCGCTCCGTTTCCGATGTGATGCGGGTGTGGATGCGTGTCTTTTCTTCTGCCATGTTCATACCTCCAATATCTGGTTATTATAAAGAGGAGCCAAATCTGAGCCGGTGAATATGGCTCAACGGTGTGTTTTTTCGTGGGTCAGGAGCCAAAACAGGAGCCACAGTACGAAATCAGGAGCCAGGGTAGTTGCTCCAAACGGTCCCAAAAGTGAGGAAATCTTTGCAAAACCGTTCCCCCGGCCCGCATTGCGGGGCGGTGTGAACAGCGGTGGAGACACCGCTTTATCCAGCACACCTTTCGTCCCCTCGGTCCACCCGCCCATTTGGGCCTTCAGCCGTTGCGGGTGCTTGCGGCACACAGCCTCAACGCTGGCTCTGCCTTCGCATGTGTGATAGGGGGCCACCCCGCCCGTTGAAGCGGCACACGGAGCCGTACAGGACGCACGGCGCTGGTATTCCTGTCCTCCGTGCGAATGAGAAAGGCCGGAGTGTTCGCTCCGGCCTCCGTGAGTGTGAGATCAGCGGGGGACCGCGCCCTGGTCCGATGCCTCCAGTGCTCTGGCCACAGTCTCCAGCTCAGAGCGCAGCTCCTCCCAGGTCAGGAGCTGCTTGCCGTCCTCCACCTCTGCCTCCGGGTTCAGGCATCCGCACAGCTCATCCATCTGGATGGCCGCCTCCTCCAGCAGAACTTGGCGGCGCTCCGCATATTCCGCCGTCGCCGCTTCCCGGAAGAGTTCCCACACCTGCTCCATCCTGTGGACGGCTTCGTCGCCGCTGGCCGTCAGCGCGTCCTCCATACCGCACAGATCTGTGACGGTCCTGGCCAGCTCCAGCAGGGCGGTGCGGCTCTCCACAGACTCCAGCCGTGCGGTGGTATGGAGCAGCTCCCGCACCGCTTCGATCTGCATGGAGAGTTTGGCAGTGCGGACAAGCTGTTCATCCCCGATCAGCAGGATGAGCTCCTGCCCAGCGGCTGTCTGCCTGATACGCTGGATCGCGTCATCGATCCAGTTCAGATGGTGCGCGGTCTCCTCCTCCAGATGATGGGCGGCGGCATACAGTGCGAGGCCGTCGCGCATCCACTGGGCCGGTGGGATCGCGTCCTCATCGATGACTGAGAGGAGCGAGACGGTTTCGTGGGCGATGAGGTCGCACACATGGACGGGGTGATCGTTTTCGTATTCATGTTCTTCTCCTTTTCTGATTCTATGTTTGATGCTGTGGTGTGCTGCTGTCAAACACGATGCTCCTTTGCGCCTGAGAAAGCTATTCAGCAAACCCACCGAACTTTTTGCTGGGGTTTCGGTCATGACTGACAGTTTCCAACGAGCAGGGGGCGGCTGTGTTCAGCCGCCCCCTGTCAAATCATTTTGTTGTATTTCCTTGTAGCCTCCCTTTTCCGCCTCAGCCTGATTCCACAGCAGGATGATACCGTGCGGCTTTGCGGATAATCAGCGGAACGGAAAAAGGGAACCGCATCAATGAGACGCGATCCCCTGAATACTCCGCTGGTCACATTGTCAACTCGGGAACCCCCGGCTGCTGTTCCTCCCGCAGCAGGAGGTCCAAGCTATAGTCCAGTATCTTCTCCTTGCGCTCCGTCAGCATGGTGAGGTAGAACTCCCGCTGGATCGGCTGGAGCTCCGGGACTCCATCCAGGAACTTCTGAATCCTGTCCAGATCAATTCGTGCGGTGACCCGCCTGAGCGCCTCGTTACACTCCGGACAGCGCAGGGAGGAGATAAAATCAAAATATGGGATCTTCACACCGTGTTCTTCAACGGCAGAGGCTGGGAACACATAGATGCGCCGGTCAATCTCTTCCTGCGAATTCAGCACCTCCGCCATGTGCGGCAGATCCAACTGCGGGTAGAGGCAGGAACCGCAGTCATAGACCGGCGCGATCTCCACGCTCTGCTCCTCCTCGTTTACCAGCAGGCCCCAGTTGCCGTTGTGCCGGTCGAAGTTGCCCAGAAACGCATCCGCGACAAACATGTCCCAGAAGAAGGCGCGGAGCTCATCCGCGGGATACAGCGTCTGCTCATTGACAGCCTCCAGAATGGAGTCCAGCTCCTTGCCATAGCCGTTCTGCTCACTGTCGATGCAGGTGTTCTTCAGCTGGGCGAACTCAATCAGCCGTTTTCCGCCCTCTGTGAAATCACGGCAGGCAACCACCAGCTTGCTCTTGCCGCGGTTGTCCGTGTAATTGCCCAGCAGGGTATCCTGTACCCGAAAGCCCAGCATCTCAAAAATGTGACAGGCCACATATTCGCTGATACAGCCGTTGGTGTAGCTCATCTCTTTGTTCCGGCTGGGGCGCGGGGGAAACTTCAGCATGTAGCTGGAGCCCTCATAGGAGATATTGATCTTGTTCCCATTCGCGCCGCCATAGGCGCGAAAACGGTTGACAGGGCAGTTGGTAAAATCGATCACAGATCCTTCCTCCCCACTACAGGTATTTTGCTCTCAGGTAGTCCGCCTGCTCCAGCGTGATAGCGTTGCTCCACTGGTTGGAGTTGATGGCTCCATACAGCTCTCCCCACAGGCAGTCCATGTAGGACACATGGTCTTTCTCTCCCTGGATATATTCGTCCAGGGCTTTTTGCAAGCTGGCCGGCAGATCTTTTTCCAGGTAGGAGCGGTCTTTAGGCTTCCCGTCCTGGGCCAGCCTTTGCTCCACCGTCATGGTCAGGAGTTCTTCCATAGGGATGTCCAGCGCGGCGGAGAGCTTGCCCAGCGTCCCGGCGCTGCACCTCGTCAGCGATGTTTTGCCCGAGCAGATGTCCGCCAGCGTGGCCCAGGGGATCCCGCTGCGCTTGGAGAGCTGATAGCGGGAGAGGCCCTTTTCCCGCAGGACTTGTTGGATCGTCATACGCATCACCCACCTCTGATTATATCGGTATCCCGATAACCAGTCAAGGGGTACCGGGCGCGGCCAATGCAGAGGGAACAACACAGCCGCTCCGTTGCGGAGCGGCTGTGCCGTGCCGGCCATCTCTTCAGCTCTCAGCAGTTTCCGGCAGCTCCTGCTCCTCTGGAGTCTTCAGGATCCAGTCCAGCAGGTTCTGGGTTTCCGCCAGTTCAGAGGCGAGGCGGAAGAGGGCCTCCCGCTGTTCCCGGTCGTCCAGCTGCACGGCGGTCTCGAACAGATCCCAGATGGTGTCCAGCGTTTCCATACCGCTGGCGTTTATGGGCAGGCTGCTCTCCGGCAGGACGTGTTGGACCGCTTCCAGGTCTGTCGCGTTTTGAACCACCGCTCTTTCCCGCACAATCAGTTCCAGCCGTTCCGCGGCGCTTTTCGGGTCAAGGCCCCATGCCGCGCCTGTCAGGATGATGGCCCGCTCATAATCATCGGTTTTGATCCAGTTGCCATTGATGGACAGAGACGCAATCGCTTCTTCAGAGATCCTCCGCTGCAGTTCCGATGCCCGTTCCTTATCCATTTGTGTTTCCTCCTTCTTGAGTTTTGCCGCTCTCTGCGGCTGACCACACAATGCCACAGCTCCGAGGGAAAAGCTATTCACCAAAACCAACGAGAAATGCCCCCCAGCTTTGACATAGACGCCCATATCACATTGCCGGCCCGGCAGGCGGCTCCGGCGCCTCCGCCATGACCTGGGCGCTGTAGTCCGCGAGACCCATACCCGTCTGCTCCTGGCAGTAGTCCTCCATCTTGCGTGCCAACACCTCCTGCTCAGCAGCGTTGAGGTGATAGCTCCAGTTTTCTTCTGTGCCATCTCCTTTGCAGAGATTCAGCTCCAGCGTGTCACAGAGACGGTCTTTCTCGATGTCGTAGTTGGCATAGATGTTGAGCCAGTCATCGTTCTGATCGGTGCAGACGAATGTACCGAAGGCGGCATCCACATCGAAGTCCGCCTGCAGATAAAAGTTGAGCTTGCCATCCGATTCGATGATCTCCTCACCGAAAGAAAAATTCCGTGCAGAGAGATGTCCCGCCGAGGTGATCTCTTTGCCATTCAGATGATCCAACAGTTTGCGCCACTTATCATCGCCAGATGCGAATTGCGACCGGGTGGCGTGATAGACCGCCACCGATACATCACGCATTGCCCAGGTCTGCCAACCATCTATAATGTGAACAGCGGAGAACTCACGCTTGTCGAAGTTCACATCGAACACGCCGCGCACCTTTCCGGTGTTCTCCATGCGAAGGGCTGTCAGGGCATCAAACTCTTTTGCTGTGATGGGCTGCCCGTCGAAAAACATTCCGATGAATTTGTCTGGCGCCACGCCGCTGCCCTTCGTAACATAACCGCGCAGCTTTTTCCCGACCGCCAACAGCTCCTCACCGGGGGTAGTTTTGTAATACCACTCCTGCCCGTTTTCCACCACATGGTAGGCCGCATAAGTGCGGGCGGCTTCTTCCGCCTCACGGTTTGCGGCATCCTCGGCATAGATCTCACGGCTGATGCGCTCATACTCACGCTGCGGAAGCTGATTACAAAGCTCGTCCAGCACAGTTTCCAAATGCTCCTGCAGCGTCTCACCCTTGAGGTGCTTTTCAATGGCCTTCTTCCACCTCCGGTCCAGCCACAGGACGATTTCTTCATGCTGTGCCATGCTCATCGCCCTCTTTCTGCTTCGTTACGGATGCTTTTGCAGGCCGCCTGGGTCTGGCCGCAGGAGCAGACTTACTGTCCACATACTCCCGCACCGCTTCCGGGACTTCCGATTCATAGAGCTGCTGCAGCACATCCTCCATGCGCCGCTGCACGGAAGACCGCTGCTTGCGGAGCACAAACTCCAGCGCATCCAATTTGGCTGCGTCAAATCCAATGGTGATATTCTTACTTTCCAATTTCCGTTCCTCCTTAGTCATACTTGATCCCCGGCACCTCCAGCCAGTGGCTCCAGCCCCGGCCCTGGAGCTTCGTTTTTACCACGCCGTACCGTGTGTCCATGGCCTCTATGACCTCACCGCTTCCAATATATACACCGATGTGCCCGGACTTCCACACGGCCAGTCCCGGCGTGTCGGGCATGGTCTCAATGCTGCCTTTGCGCCCAGCGTTATAGTACATACCGTCCGCACCCACATCGGGCATACCATTGCTGCCGTACTGGATCTCCATGGTCTCGGTGTTCAGCCAGCCGTACCCCTTGATGAGCCCCACGCAGTCGGTGGTGCGTCTGTTCAGCCAATGGGAACGGATGAAGTTGGCTTCATCCCCTACGCCCTCCGGGTATTGCGAGATCTTATATTGCAGCAGCTCCGGCGTCAGCACTTGGCCGAAGGTACCCCATACATAGCCCCAGCCGGAGTTCCATGCGTTGGCGGCATAGATGGCCAGGTCTGCACTGTTCTTTGTGGCAGGGTCTGTAAACAGAGATGCCTCCAGTTCCATCGGCGCATTGCCGCCCGGCTCATAGGCCCCGTTATAGGTACCGCCGCCCGCGCTGCCCATGACCATGGAATAGATCTTCACGGCATTGGAGCGTTCCTCCGCCGTGACCGCACGGCCCCGCCACACGGATAACTGCGCATAGACTTCTTCCATAGGAAGCGGTACGGCCACTTCATAGGTTTCGCCCGTCTCCTCCCGCCCCCTCGTCTCCGTTTCACAGAAGCAAGCCACGAACGCCTCCGCGTCTGTCTGCGACAGCGTATCCGCTCCAAAGCAGAGGGCAAAGAAAACAGCCTTGACCTGTATTGGATCAAGTCTGTTTCCCTCGGCTTTCTGATTGACTTCGGCTACCGCCGCATCCAAATGGGAGAAGGATCCCCGCATCTGTGTGAGCTGCATCCGGTATTCTTCCGGAACACTTGCGGACAGCTCTGTCCCATAAAACGCCGCCGATACAACAGCACTGTTGTGCTCGGCTGTGCCGGAACCTACACAGCACAAGAACGCTGTCAGTAAAATCACCGGCGACAAAATCGCCGCCAGCACCCACCCGACTGTTTTGCGGCCCTTCTCACTGGACAGCACGGCAGCTGCCAGCCGAACAAGTTGTGTGCTCATGGTAAGCCACCTCCTCCATTACCGTCCGCCAGCTGAGCCAAATAGCACCGCCTTGTGAGTTGGGGCTTTCACCTCCAGATGGTATCGCTCCATGCCGCACTTATACAGGCACTCGCCACGCCTTGCCCGCTGGATGAGTTCAAACTCCGCCTCGTCCAGCTGCAGCATGTCCATATAGAACCGCTTGCCGATGGAACCGGGATTGAACAGGAACTGATGGGGCGGGATGGCAAAGAGCGGCTTTGTCATCTCTCGCACGCCCTCCTGGTCAAAGTCCTCCAAGTTTTGGGAGGCCATTACCAGCGCCGAGTCCCGCTTGCGCACACGCTTCAGACAGTTGCGGATGTACTCAATGGCTGTGGGGTTAGACAGCCAGATATACAGTTCGTCCAGTGCCGCCACGGTATTGCCCTCGGTCAGCAGCTTATCCGACAGGAACGACAGAATATTGAACAGCATGGCGTTGCGGACATTTTTGGCGGCGCTGAGCATTCCCTTGACGCCGAACACCAGAAAACGGCTGGAGGTAATGTTGGTATGCCCGTTGAAGAACTGGGCGTCAGCGCCCTTGCACATGGAGTGCAGTCCCAGCAGCAGATCCCTCAGCATCTCCTTCGGGTAGAGGGTGTCCGCTGCGTCATAGGTCTCGTAGGCGTCATGAATGACTTCGTACAGGTCGGAGAGGATGGGGTAATCCTCCGGACGCATCCGCGTAAAATCGGTGCTGTCGGAGATTCCCCATTTCTGATAGAGCTTTTCTATCATCAGCTCCAGTGTGTCGATGTGGGGTGTGTCAAAGCCCTTGTAGACGCGGAAGACGTCCCGCAGGAAGGAGATGTGCTGGGCCAGAAGCGTACCGCGGAATGCCGGCGGCGCGTCCGGATCCTCCGGCTCGCTGCCGTCATCCCAGCGCCGGGGTTCTAACAGGTTGATCCGATACTGGCCGCTGAGAAGATCCAGGAAACAGCCACCAAGGTGCCCGCAGAGGTCCTCCAGCTCATGCTCTGAGTCCAGGGCAATCACGTTTTTCCCAACCTCCCGCACATTGCACAGCAGGAGCTTGAGCAGATAGCTCTTGCCCTGTCCGGTATTGCCCAGGATCAGGGAACTGCCGTTGGTCTTGTCCGGCGCCCGCCGGTCCAAGTCCACAATGACATTAGAGCCGTACTTGTCCCGGCCAATGAAAAAACCGTGGGGGTCCGTCTTGCCGGAGTAGCTCAGAAAAAAGAGATTTGCCGCGCTGGAGGCGGGCAGGACCCGCTCCGCAAATGTCCCCAGAGTGTTTCGGCCAGCTGGGTTGGATGATAAAAAGCCGTCCCGCTGCCGCAGGAGCAGAGGATCTTTGGACAGCTTGCCGCGCAGGAGGATGGCGCTGATGCTGTCCCGCAGGCGCTGCAGTTCCTCCATAGTCCTCGCGGTCAGCTCCAGGAATACGGAGGTATGCAGCAGCGGCTCACGGTCCCGCCGCATACCCAGGATCAGGGAGGCGGTGTCCTGGAGCTTTGCCTCCGCGGTAACGCTTTGCTTCACATTGCTGACGTTGCTCCGCTCCATGAGGCTCTTGTTGGTGGCGGCATGAAGGATGGCCTCCTCTTCCGCAGCGGACACCTTTCGGACGGCCAGATGCACGGTCACACCCTCCAGTTCTCCAAGCTGCCGCAGCAAAGCCTGTTCTTCCGTCGTGGGAGGATATCCACGCAGCATCATCACAGTGCGATAAGTATTTCCGAAAACGAAATTGTCCGTATTGAACTGGATGGCGCCCGGTGCGATCAGGTCCAGGAACTCTTTTGGCCGCTGGATTGTTGGCGGTTTCGGCGCCGCCCGCTTCTTTTTCTTCTTAGCCATGGAACACCACCCTCTCTCCATCCACGTCTTCCAATGACTCCGGGTCTGCATCATGGAGGTAGTAGGATACCAGCAGCCGCTTCACGTCTTGCTCTTCCGCCAGGCGTACAGAGATGCCGTGGTCGCACAGGGACTTCTCTTTCTGCCGCAGGCCGCCCTCATCCAGCGCGGCCTGCTCCTCCATACGAAGCACCAGGACAAATTCCCGGGACGAGGCGGAAGTAGTCTGGATCTCGTCCAAATATGAGATATCCTTTTGGAGCAGCTCCCGGATCTTAGGAGTCGTTTCCTCTTCCAGCCGGGTCTGATAGTACACCTGGTTCTGCTGAAACGACTCTCTGGAATCCAATCCCAGAACCTCTACCTGTTCCTCCGCCCGAAACAGGTTGCTTAGTGCCGTTACTCTCTGCCGGATTCCCTCTGCGGAGAGGACCGAGAGGTTATTCGGGTGGATCAGGAAGAACACCAGGCAGCCGCCCGACACAGCCACGCCATGGGGCAGGACCTTCCGAACGCCCATGAGCTGCCGGGTGGACTGGCGCTGGCGCAACTCTTTTTTCTTCTTGCGGTTCATCATGGGTCCAGCCTCCACTCGTAATACTGCTGGCAGAGAAAGAGAAAGCAGGCGGCCCGCCGCAGGAAATCCAGGATGCTCGAACCCTCCACCTGAATAGTGAGGAAGGCGTACAGCACCGTGATCACCAGCAGCCTCATGCCCAGCCCCTGGGCCAGCGCCAGTACAGAGAGCAACGCGCCGATTCCGATGACGGCAATGTCCCGCAGCAGCCAGAGCCACAGCATGGGCTTTGCCTTTAAGTTGTCAGGGTAGATAAACATTGGTATCCTCCAAAACGAAACCGCCGTCGGGCAAATCTCGACAGCGGCTCATGGTGTATTTACTCGTTCGCGGCTACTTCGGCGTCCTCTGCCAGTGCCCGCTGGATGCAGTCCAGGAAGAAGGCATTCTGCTTGATGCTGTGTTTGCTCAGGTATTCCTTGAAGCGCTCGAACAGTTCCTCCGGTACCTGAAACGCCACCGTTCTTGTGTTTTCCTTACTCATTTTGGGTTTGTCCTCCATTTCATAAAATGTAGTGATGAGCCATGTCATGTATTGGCTCAGGGTTTTGCCGGACTCATTCTGCCGCTGCCGCACCTTGCTGTGCAGTTCCTCCGGGATCTCAGCGCACAGATTACGTGTTTTTTCTGCCATGGCAGTTCCTCCGTTTCCTTGATGGTAAAGCAAACATACGCTAAAGTGCGGGCAAAAGCTATTCACCAAAAGCAACTAAAGATGCCACTCCAAACCAAGCGCAATGACAAGAGCCACCCGCTCCATCAGGTATTCCACACAGGGGATGGCGACGCTGTTGCCCAGGGCCTTATACCGCGCTGAATCCGAAGCGCCGGGGACATCCGTCCAGCCGTCCGGGTAGCCCTGAAGTCGTTCACATTCCAATGGGACCAGGCGGCGGAGCAGATGACAGAAAGAGTCACTCCATTCCGATACCGGCCGGCAGACGAGGTCTGTCGCGTCCTTGTACTGCCGTGCGCTTTCCGTGGAGGCAACGTCATCCTCCCTGAATTGATCCACCCGCTGCCTGGAAAAGACGCTGTGCCTGTCCGTGGCGGTGAGGGTGTAGGCGATATCCCGTTGCCAGCCAATGCCGTTGCCACCGTTTTGCGGTTGGCGGTCGATGGCATTGCCGGTAATGCAGATTACTTCTTCCGATTGCACCAGCGGGACGTTGTTGCCTCCGGTCCCATAGCGTGCCGACATGGTGGGCGCCACATCATGAGGACCGGTGTATCTTCCGTCAATGCCGTGATTATCATATACCATAGGGTGCTTCGGACGCAGCACCAGCGGCTGGTGTCCATGCTCCTGAGCTCGCAGGGTACCGGTCACATCCTCACTGCACTCCATGATCTTTCCGCCCTGGTCGTTGATGCACAGGACGCTGGGCATACAGTTGCCGCTGGCGCTGCCCTTGAGTGTTGGCGAGACTTCTTCATTGTAGGCAATGGAACCTGCACTGGCTCCTGCCCCGGCAGAGAAGCTTGCCACAAAAGTCTGTTGTTTCGCGTCACCGCATGCTTCATAGCCCTCGCTTTCACATTTCTGTGAAAGCTCGCTTATTCCGCTGCGGCTCCTTTTCCCGCACGAACCGCTTCGCTGGGTTCGTGTGGGGGACCCCATAGGCTGCGCCTGCAGCACACCGGCGACTCCATGCAAGTCCCGCACCTCGTCCCGTTGATTCGCCGTAAATGCCAGCCATTCTGTTGGTGCTTTCGGCTGTGTGCCAAGCCCCTCATTTCTCTGATTGATATGGTGTGATCCCGGCTTTGCGCCCACTCCGTCCGGTAGGATCAGCTTCGACTGAATCCGCAGGACCCGCTCCAAGTCCTCCGGAAGCGGTTTG
>ENA-OPCP01002007-OPCP01002007.1-human-gut-metagenome-genome-assembly--contig:-NODE-2007-length-11344-cov-2.676588_pt1 | contig 11344 bp, 8 predicted proteins | sample MGYA00241563_ERZ501477 | MGnify/ENA primary metagenome ERZ501477 (study PRJEB25962, sample SAMEA2042572) | human gut metagenome | biome: human gut; feature: human-associated habitat; material: faeces... | reverse complement strand
CCCTTGCCCCGCATTCAAGGCAATGGGAACACGGAAACCGGACGGAAGGTTCTCGAACGGCTGCGTACCCGGCTCGGCGCTGTGCGGGACACCGGCCCAAACGAACGGGCTCGCCTCGCGGAGCGCACTCGGGTGGCTCAGGCCCGTGACTACAAAAGACCGGGCATAATCCACATCAACCAGCGCGGGGACGATGCGGGTCAGCGCTTCTCTGGACGGCAATGTAAACTGCCCGGAAATACCGATCTCGGACGTATACACCAGCGCCCTGTATATCCCCCTACGGCGGGATTCTGGATCAAGCGTGGCGTCAAAAGACAGACGCGACGGCAGGATGACGAAATAGCTCGCCTCCAGCCTTGTTTCGCGTACCAGCCTGTCCTTGCCTCCCTCGACGGGCACGACGCGTTCCCGCTCCACACGCTCCGTATACGGGACCAGCAGATACGGGCCGGAAAGCTGCTGCAACCCGCCCCATGTCCGGCTGATGTCCGCCACCACTTCGCGGTACAGCGACGAGCGTTCCCCTACGAGGCTTTCCACCATCAACAGCGGAATCAGGAGCAACAGTGCGATGCCCGCTACGACGGCGTAACGAAACATCATCGAATCCTTCAATTGATCCTGCAACACGGCCTTGTCCGTATTGTGCGGCGTCTCCACAACATCCTCCACGGGCAACTGAGGTTCTCGGGCCTTTTCTGAAGGAGCCCCCTGCTCTCCAGACGTTTCGAACGTGAACATATCTTCGGCGGTCAGGGATTCTGTCCGGGCCACCCCTTTCTCCGCAGCCCCCGGAGGAGGCAACGGCTCCGCCGCAGTAACCGGGGGCTGTCCGGAAACCCGGCGCGTCCGGCGCATGATCCATCTGACTATGGCCACGAAACCGATGCACAACGGGATCAAAATCAACACGAGTACAAGCAGGCCGATCAACATCACTTCGAACATACTTTATTTCCTGTCAATGCGACTCAACAGTTCCACCAACGGGGAACACCGGAGGTTCCCTCCCTGCCAATGTGCACTCAACAGGCACGCACAGCAAGCCTTGCCTTCTTTCTCCGGCCATAAGATGTGTCTGTTCCGTCCGCTCTATTTTCTACCACGTCACCCATACCAATGGAGCAGCCCTTCTCCGCACCCGGATTACCGCATAAACGGTATATCCGTACAGATACCAGTTACGCCAGCAAGGATGTCCGCGCGCCCCCCGAAGGGCTTTCCAAACATAAAAAAAGCCCTCCCGAAATCTCAGGAGGGCTTTGCTCAATCCATAGCAGGGTGGAGCACCACGCGGCCTTCCGCCAATGAGCGGGGCACGTCGATGATACGTTGGTTGCGCGACCCTCGGAACCGGATGATCAAGGACTTCTCCTCCAGTATGAAGGGGCCGTCCACAAGGATATCCAGCTGGCGCAGCAACGGCATATGCCGGCTGTCCGCAAGCAGCTCCTCATACAAATACCCGGTATAGCTCGTCAGATTGTACCCCGCAGCGCGCAGGCGCTCTGCCAGCGGCGCAAGCTTTCCGCTCTGTACGAACGGTTCCCCGCCGCTGAACGTTACCCCGCGCACGATGGGGTTTTTCCGCACGTCCGCAAACACCCAGTCGGGTGAAACCATGCGCCCGCCGTCGAAAGGGTGCGTCGTCGGGTTGTGGCAACCCTTGCAATGGTGCGGGCAGCCCTGCGTAAACAGCACGTAGCGCAAGCCCGGCCCATCTACGATGGACTCCTCGACGATGCCGGATATGCGTATTTCGTCGCTCATACCAAAACCTCTGACTTCGCCAAGACGAGGGAGAATTGGGGAAGGGAGGGAAAAGCTTTTCTAAAGAAAGGGGGGAGCACCCCCACGCTTTTCCCTCCCTTCCCAAAGGCTTCTGCGCTTATTGGATCCCTGTTCACAGCTTTTTCAGCTTCAAAACGAAAGAACCCTAGTTACCGCAGCAGCCGATCTTGCAATGCTTCACGCGATCTTCGACTTCGGCGCGTTTGGCGTTGTTGAAACGATCCACGGTGCCGACGAGGTATCCGGTAATGCGACGGATACGTTCAAACTTCACGCCTTCGCCAACCAAAACTTTCTTGCTTTCAGTGTTCATTGAACCGTTCTCCAATACTTGGTTTAACAATAATGGGTATATCGGAAAATGCGGGTATCCGCACTTTGCTTGCTCATCAGCGCGACATTCACGCGCCTCTTCAATGCATTCCAGTTCAACCGCTCCAGCTGGGCTGTCCCCGAGCTATACGAATTGATCCAAGGCGTTCCTCTTAGCGAACGGGGATGGAAAAACTCACCCGTTCCAACAGCCGGAACGAACCCCTCCGCGCGGCCTCCCCACCAGTCAAAAGTCTTAGGAGGGGAAAGAGAGAGGGCTGGGAAGGGGAAGTCCTTCTTCAGAAGGGTTCCCCTCCCCAATATTCATCTAAATCACCATATTGGGCATCTTGTCCTCGGCTTCGAGGCGTTCCTCTTCAGAACGCACGTCGCGGATGTAGCCCTTGATCTTGCGCAATACTTCGATATCGACGCCTTCGCCGTCGTGACGCCCGCAGCGGGGGCACACGTCGCCGATGATGCCCGTGTAGCCGCACAGGGGATCACGGTCCACGGGATGGTTGATGGACCCGTAGCCGACGCCCATGTCCTTCATGGCCCGGATGAGATCCTCGAACGCCTCAAGGTTGTTCACCGGATCGCCGTCCACTTCCACATAGGTGATGTGCCCGCCGTTGGTCATCGCATGATACGGCGCTTCAAGACGGATCTTGTTGTAGGCGCTGATGCTGTAATAGACCGGGATGTGGAACGAATTGGTGTAGTAGTCCTTATCCGTAATACCTTCGATGGAGCCGAAACGCTTGCGGTCGAGACGTACGAACTTGCCGGAAAGCCCTTCGGCGGGGGTTGCGATCACCGAGAAATTGAGCTTCGTCTCGGCGGCCTTCTTGTCCGCCTTCTCGCGGATGAAGCCTACAATCTTGAGGCCAAGCTCCTGCGCTTCCTCGGACTCGCCGTGATGCTTGCCGATCAGCGCCTTGAGGCACTCCGCAAGGCCGATGAACCCCACGGTCAGCGTGCCGTGCTTGAGCACTTCGCGCACTTCGTCGTCCGGGCCGAGCCGTTCCGAATCGATCCAGATGCCCTGCCCCATCAGGAAGGGATAATTCTTGCACTTCTTGCACGACTGGATTTCGAGGCGCTCAAGAAGCTGCTCGAAGACCAGATCCACCATCTTGTCCAGCTCGGCGAAGAAGGCGTCGACGTTGTGATCCGCAAGGATGCCGAGGCGGGGCAGGTTGATGGACGTAAAGCTCAGGTTGCCGCGCCCGTTGACGATTTCACGGCTCGGATCGTTCATTAACATGACATAATTATCAATCAGTTTTTCGTCACCATACTTTTTCAGGAAAGAAAACGGAGTGTAAGTTTCCGTAGACACAGGCTCACCCTTAGCGTTATATTCAGTCCAGGTAAATTCAGTAGGAGGAACACCGAGATTCAACACTAACATGCGGTAGATGGTGCTCAACATCTCTGTTTTTGTTTTCTCAAGGGCAGCAGGTTTAGCACCTTGCGCAGCGAGATCACGCAGTTGAAGCCCCTGTTCACGAAGTTTCAGGACGATCAGACCTGCCATACGGGAAGTATTTTCACTACTGTTGGTTTCCGGCATCACATCTTTGGGAACAAGCCCGTATTTACTGACGATATCGGCTACGCCGGTAAATGTTCCACCGTCACTCAAAGGATTGCGGAAGAGCCATTCCACCATTTTATCATCCATCGGCTTACTGCTGGTGTCGATAATACCTTGCAGAAAGAGATTAGCTTTCTCCAGCTGATCGAAGAAGAAAGGATAAGTTTGCGAAAATTCGAAAGAACCGAGGTTATGCTTGGCGATCGCTTTGGCACGCATCACATTCAAACCTGTAAAAAGCCAGCAACGGCCGGAAGATTTCTGATCGGTGATACCTTTGGAAGGCACTTTGATGGAGAAATGTGTGTCCATCCCTTTCAGGTTATCCTGATTGAGAGCCAGTTTACGAATGTCGTTGCTACCGATAGCGTTGCGGATAGCCTTGTCAGTAGGAGTGTTTGCGTAACTCTGCTTGATTTGTTGCATCATGGAGTCGCTGATGCCTCCTTTCACTTCTTGCGCTTGTGTAGAATAAGAAAAAGCACATAAAACAAAAATTGATAAAATCTGTTTATTCATTGATATAAGTAATTAATTAATAGGCTGACGGATCATGATACACTAATAAATACGGTTTAAATGTATGAGATTAAATCATGCGATTTTATTTATCAGCATATCGAAAAACATCATATTCCGCAAAAATACGATTCTTTTTTAGATTTATTATCTAAGAACTTCAAAACTAATCAAAATAAAAGAGTTTTCTTTGCAGTCGAATTCCTCACAGAGAAATTATGAAGAAATATATAATAGGAATATTGATGATGCTTCCATCCATCAATATGATGTCAGCCGCGGCTGACAGTACGGCAGTAAAGAGCGATGAACTGCAAAGGTCTACAACTTCTATCAGTGATACTACTCCTACAGATATTGAAGGCATCCCGTCAGATACCATTCCTGCCCTTTCAAAGCGCGAGTTGCGCCGCCAGCGTGTAGCAAAACGAAATTTGCACTATAACATATTAGGTGGTCCCAGCTACACGCCGGATTTTGGTTTACTGGTGGGCGGTAGCGCACTGATGACATTCCGGATGAATCCGAGTGATACCACCCAACGACGTTCGGTAGTGCCGATGGCCATTGCCTTGATGTTCAAAGGCGGCTTGAACCTGATGACAAAACCACAGCTCTTTTTTAAAGGCGACCGCTTCCGTATCTTCGGAACTTTCTCATATAAAAATACAATCGAAAATTTTTATGGCATCGGATATTCCACTAATAAAGATTATGAACGTGGAGAAGATACCAGTGAATACCGTTATAGCGGCATCCAAGTAAACCCCTGGTTCCTGTTCCGTCTGGGAGAAAGCAATATTTTTGCAGGTCCCCAAGTCGATTTGAACTATGATAAAATTACCAAACCGGCTGCCGGAATGGTTAATGAGCCCTCATATATAGCGGCAGGAGGAACAGAACACGGATACAAAAATTTCAGTTCCGGACTTGGTTTCCTGCTGACGTATGACACACGTGATATTCCTGCAAATGCATATAGCGGAACCTACCTCGACTTTCGGGGAATGATGTATAACAAGGTATTCGGCAGCGATAATAACTTTTACCGTTTGGAAATCGACTACCGCCAATACAAAACAGTAGGACGCCGCAAAGTGATAGCCTGGACAGTGCAAAGCAAAAACGCATTCGGAGATGTACCCCTAACAAAATATGTACTTAGCGGAACCCCCTTCGATCTTCGCGGTTACTACATGGGGCAGTTTCGCGACAAGTCCTCGCATGTCATGATGGCCGAATACCGCCAGATGATAAATACGGACAAAAGCACTTGGGTAAAAAAGATGTTAAGTCATATAGGATATGTAGCCTGGGGAGGATGCGGATTCATGGGACCCACTCCAGGCAAGATAGAAGGTGTGCTTCCCAACCTCGGATTAGGGTTACGCGTTGAAGTTCAACCCCGTATGAATGTACGCCTTGACTTCGGCAGAGACATGGTGAACAAGCAGAATTTGTTCTACTTCAACATGACAGAAGCCTTTTGACGCCATTTACGCGACAAATTGTGCACAAATTACAAGAAAGATTGTAAAATAGATAATAAAAGACTGCACATAAATGAAATTAATCCTTATATTTGCGCAAGCTATAACACAGCAAGAGCAAATAATAGGATTTTTTTATGAAGCAATTTATATGTTTTTTTTCGGGGTTATTACTTCTGTTCGTCTCTACCACTCGTGTAGTTGCACAAGAAGTGTCTGACTATTCTCAACTAAGTGAAGAAGATTATACTAAAATAGTACTTCCCCCTCTATCCGTTTTATTCGAAAATGCCAAGAACAGCCCCATTTATGAGATGGCGGACGTAAAGGCGAGAATCGAGCGCAAATTACTCCAAAAAGAGAAATGGTCATTTCTGGGTTTCTTCAGTCTACGGGGAAGCTATCAATACGGAATGTTCGGCAATGAGTCCACCTATACGGACGTGGCACTCGCCCCATACCTCACCTACTCCACCCAGGCACAAAATGGCTACACAGTAGGTGCCGGTCTAAGCATCCCCTTAGACGACCTATTCGACCTCAAGGGTAAAATCAGCCGGCAAAGGCTCACATTACGCAGTGCAGAATTGGAACGGGAAGTGAAGTACGACGAAATCAAGAAGAATATTATTGAGATGTATGCGATGGCTACCTCACAGATAAGAGTACTTAAAATGAGAAGTGAAAGTTTGGTACTTGCTAATGTGCAATATGAAATTTCTGAAAAGAATTTTGCCAACGGAACCATAGAATCTTCCGACTTGGCCGTAGATAAAGAAAGGCAGTCAACTGCACGTGAGGCATATGAGAATAGCAAGTTTGAATTGACAAAGAGCTTAATGATACTTGAGGTTATTTCACGTACTCCCATCATAAGAAAATAAAAAAACTAAGATATGAACTTCATCATTTCTATCATACGGACCCTCTTTCGCCACCGTTGGCTAATACTGGTAGGGACCGCTATCTTCACGTTACTCGTCTTCTACTATACGCGTCACATGCAAGGTGGATACGACGTGAAAGCAACACTTTATACCGGAGTAGCCTCGGGATACAACTTGGAAAGCGATAAACGCACAGACTGGGCGACAGTACAAAATTCGATGGACAACCTGATAAGTATCATGCAAGCCGAGAGCACCCTGAAAAGAGTATTCCTGCGATTATTTGCCCGTGTACTTATCCAGGGAAATCCGGACAATGACAACGACGGAGTCACCCCATCCAGCTACAATTACACCTATAACCACTTAAAAAACAGTCCGCATGGACCGGAAATATTAAAGCTGATCGACAAATCGAGCGAAGATAAAACAGTTGCCAATCTGGAAGCATATATGCGTCCGAAAAAAGGTAACTACATCTATGAAATGTTCTACTACAATCACCCTTTCTATAGCTACAACGCTTTGAAAAACATCAAAGTGCAACGCCGGCTCACGAGTGATTTGCTGGACATCAGCTATACTTCCGGCGATCCCGGCATAGCCTACAACACGGTAAGCATCCTGATGGACGAATTTGTGGAAGAATACCGCCGTATTCGCTACGGAGAAACAGACAAAGTCATCAAATACTTTGAGGAAGAGTTGAAACGCATCGGCAAAAAACTCAACTCGGAGGAAGACGACCTGACCAAGTACAACGTAGAAAAACGTATCATCAACTATCTGGACGAAACCAAAGAAATCGCGGCCATCAGTAAAGAATTCGAGCTGCGGGAACAAGATGCACTTTTTGCATACAACAGTACCAAGTCGATGCTCGAAGAACTGGAGAAGCACATGGACAGCAATGCCAAGCAAGTGCTCAAGAATATGGAATTTGTGGACAAATTAAGAGAAGCATCCAATATCACCAGCAAAATCTCGGAAGTGGAAGCAATGAGCGACTCCAAACAAAAAGATACCGGATCTCTGACAGGTGACAAAAAACGGTTGAGCGAACTTAAACAAGAATTAAATGATTTAACCACTTCCTACGTAAGTCATAAATACACCAAAGAAGGTGCCAGCCGGACCAATATCATCGACCAATGGCTGGAACAAACCCTGTTGTTTGAAAAAGCTAAGGCCGAACTACTAATTGTACAAAATGCCCGTCAGGAATTGAACGACCGCTACGTTTTTTTCGCCCCTGTAGGTACCACCATCAAACAAAAAGAACGCTCCATCAACTTTACGGAGCGCAGTTACCTGACCGTGTTACAGAGCTACAACGAAGCCCTGTTGAGAAAGAAAAATCTGGAAATGACTTCTGCTACATTGAAAGTGCTCAATGAACCGACCTATCCGATTGCATCCAATTCAACCAACCGCAAGCAGATTGTCATTGCCGCCTGCATAGGTAGTTTTCTGATAATCATCGCTCTATTATTATTAATCGAGATTCTTGACAGAACGTTGCGTGATGCAAACCGAACCAAACGAGTGACCGGATTTAAGGTAATAGGAGCCGTTCCCAGCCCCTCCTCTTCCCGTTATGGCGGACTAGCCAAAACCTACGTCCAACTTTCCATCAAAGAATTGAGCAACTCCATACTCCGCTTCCTGACGAAGCGGAAATCCCCCGGAGTATTTATCATCAACCTGTTCAGTACCAGCGAAAACTCCGGTGAAGACATCGTTGGAAATCTGATCTGCGGATATATGCAAAGCCGGATGTTAAATACGAGATTCATCACGTATGGAGAAGATTTTAACACAGATTCTACTCAATACCTGCTTGCAAAAAACATTACCGATTTTTATACCCTGCAAGGAGAAGACATACTGATCGTTGCCTATCCGCCATTGTCGTCAAGCAATATCCCGACTGCACTGTTGCACGACGCTAATGTCAACATTTTGGTCAGCCCAGCAGACCGCGGATGGAAAACCATCGACAAACAACTTTGCGAACAGCTCACGACACAAATGGGTAAAACGGATGTTCCGTTCTGTGTGTGCCTGACCAACGCCAAGCGTGAGGCAGTGGAAGATTTCACCGGACAACTTCCGCCATATACCTTATTACGCAGAGTCAGCTATCGTTTCAGCCAATTGTCACTTACAGAAAAAATCATATTCAATCTAAGTAGAAAAGCGAAAGAGACTGAAGAAGACGATGACGAATAATAAGATAGTGACTTTCCATATCCTGCTTGCTTTACAATTTGTGTTGGTTGCAGCAGGAATGTTAGTAAATATCAAGGTAGGGTTATTCTCTATGATCATTATCTTGTCATTTACTACTATCTGTTTGATACAACTTAACAATGATGAACAAACCAACTGGAAAGCAGGTCAAAACATCATGACCTATATGTTCACAATCTGGTTGTGCTTCTATCTTCTCGAAATTCTTAATCCCAACAACGTGCTGGCAGCATGGAACATCAACCTTACACCTTATGCGCTGATACCTTTAATATGCGCCTTTGTTGTTCCGCTCGTTGTCCGCACAAAAAAAGACATCGAGCTGCTATTAATCATCTGGTCGGTATTCGTCCTCGTCTTTACGATAAAAGGTTACTGGCAAAAAAACTATGGTTTCAGCTCCAAAGACCTCTATTTCCTGCACGTGCTGGGCGGATGGCGTACACATATCATCTGGTCGGGTATCCGCTATTTTTCCTGCTTCTCCGACGCAGCAAACTACGGAGTACATGCCGCCATGTCCGCTGTAGTCTTTGCCATCTCCGCCTTCTTTGTGGAGTCCAAATGGCTACGCATTTACTTCCTCTGCATCGCCGTCGGGGGACTTTACGGAATGGGGATTTCGGGAACCCGTGCAGCTATGGGAGTCATCATGGGAGGAATGTTGATGATAACCGTCATTGCCAAAAATTGGAAAGCGTTATTGGCAGGTATATTCATATCCATCAGCGTTTTCGTGTTCTTCAGTTATACCAATATCGGAAGCGGGAACCAATATATCCACAAGATGCGCTCCTCTTTCCATCCGTCCGAAGACGCTTCCTACCAGGTGCGTGTCGAAAACCGGCAAAGAATGAAAGAGTTGATGGCAAAGAAACCGTTAGGCTACGGCATTGGACTCTCCAAAGCCGGTAACTTCGATTCACGAGAGCAAATGCCCTACCCTCCCGACTCATGGCTAGTCAGCGTATGGGTGGAAACGGGAATTGTGGGACTGATACTCTACCTTTCCATACACGGCATTCTCTTTGCCTGGTGCTCCTGGATACTCATGTTTAAAGTACGCAACAAAGGCCTGCGTGGACTTATCGCGGCATGGCTTTGTATGGATGCCGGATTTTTTATCGCCACTTATGTCAACGACATTATGCAGTATCCCAACCAGTTGCCCGTATACATAGGCTTTGCACTCTGTTTTGCAGCTCCACATATCGACAAGCGCATCAGTGAAAAAAAAGAAGAAAGCGAAGAAAAAGAACGGCAGCTATCTAATAACGAAATCAACGAACAAGAATGACAAACAATAGTCCCGACATATCATTTATTACCATCTGTTACAACGGGTTCAAAGACACCTGTGAACTGATAGAATCACTGCACAAAAAGCTGAAGTCTGTGAGCTATGAAATCATAGTGGTAGACAATGCTTCACGCGAAGATGAAGCAGCCAAAATACACGAATTATACCCAACGGTTATCAGCATCCGCAGCAATGAGAACGGAGGTTTTTCCGGTGGCAACAACATTGGCATCCGTGCAGCAAAAGGCAAATACATTTTCCTTATCAATAACGATACCTATATCGAATCCGATGAAATCGCCTACCTGGTGGAACGATTGGAAAGTCGTCCGGAAATCGGGGGCGTGTCTCCTAAAATACGTTTCGCCTTTCCGCCGCAACACATACAGTTTGCAGGATTTACCCCGCTGACAAAGATAACATTGCGCAACAATATGCTGGGCTTCGACTGTCCCGATGACGGAAGTTACGATACCCCCCATCCTACCCCCTATCTACACGGGGCAGCCATGATTATCAAACGCGAAGTGATCGAAAAAATCGGAATAATGCCGGAAATCTTCTTCCTTTATTACGAAGAACTCGACTGGAGCACAAGTATGACCCGTGCCGGCTACGAGCTATGGTATGAGCCGCGTTGCACTGTTTTTCATAAAGAAAGCCAAAGCACCGGTCAACTAAGCAAACTACGCACCTATTTCCTGACACGAAATCGCCTGCTCTATGCCCGCCGTAATATGAAAGGCATGGAACGATTAATGTCCGTACTTTACCAGAGCACCATTGCAGCCGGCAAAAACAGTCTGTCATTTGCTTTCAAAGGCCGTTTCGACCTGTTTTGTGCCACCTATTATGGAGTCTGCACAGGGCTATTCATGTCTTCATCAGATACTAACAATAGCACACTTAAAAAACTCTAGATACTATGAACATTATTGACTGGATTCTCTACATTCCCCTGGTATTTTGCGTATGCTACCTATTACTATACGCTATTGCCTCCAAGTTTTACCGGGCTCCCCAATACCCCGAAGCCCGTACGCTCCGACGCATCGTCGTGCTCTTTCCCGCCTACAAGGAAGACCGCGTGATTGTTGCTTCCATACAGAGCTTTCTTGAACAGGATTATCCGAAGGAACTCTATGAGATCATAGTCATTTCCGATCAGATGCGACCGGAAACAAAC
>ENA-OPCP01002000-OPCP01002000.1-human-gut-metagenome-genome-assembly--contig:-NODE-2000-length-11392-cov-2.546970_pt1 | contig 11392 bp, 10 predicted proteins | sample MGYA00241563_ERZ501477 | MGnify/ENA primary metagenome ERZ501477 (study PRJEB25962, sample SAMEA2042572) | human gut metagenome | biome: human gut; feature: human-associated habitat; material: faeces... | reverse complement strand
CCAGGAGCCCGCCGCCACACCCAGCACCACCGCCAGGCAGGCCAGGAAAATCCACAGCCCGGTCCTGCGCCGCCGGCGGGGCTGCCCGGGCGCGGCAGGCCGTCCCGGCAGGGGGCGGCTGTACCGCTCCACCACCTCCCCGGGCAGCGGCTGTCTGTATACCTCTACGATCTCTCCGGAGAGACGGTCCTCTCCGGCCAACTGCTTTTCTTCCTCCATGCACGCCTCACTCTGTGGCCAGTGAGAAGGAGAACGCGGTCACGCCGTCCTCGCTGGTCACACTGATCTTTTCCTTATGCTGCTCTAAAATCGTCTTGACGATGTACAGCCCCAGGCCGTAACCATCCTTGTCCTCGCTGCGGGACTTGTCGCTCTTGTGGAACCGCTCGAACAGCAGCGGCAGCTCCTCTGCCGGGATGGTGTCCCCCTCGTTCCGCACCGTCACCCGGGCCTTGCCGTCGATGGTGGTGACGCCCAGATAGAGAGTGGAGCCCTCCCGTGCGAACTTGGTGGCATTTTCCAGCAGGTTGTAAATCACCTGCGTAATCATGTCCTTGTCCCCCAGCACCAGAATGGGCTCCTCGGGGATATCCGCCTCCACATCCAGATTCCGGTCTGTGATCTTCCGCTCCATGGAGATCAGCACCCGGCGCATACTCTCGCAGATGTCGAAGTGCTTTCCCTCCCGCAGGGGGTCGATGGCCTGCAGCTGGCTCACGTCCAGCATCCGCCGCACCAGCCGGCTCAGGCGGCGGCTCTCGTCGGAGATGATCTGGAGATACTGCCGCTCGTTCTCCGGCGGGATGGTGCCGTCCAGAATGCCGTCTGTATAGCCGGCGATGGTGGTCATGGGCGTCTTCAGCTCATGGGAGATGTTGGTGATGAACTCCCGCCGCTGGCGCTCCGTCTGCTGCAGGTTCTCCGCCATGTTGTTGAAGGAGGCCGCCAGCTCTCCCAACTCGTCATCCCGGCCGTAGTCGTTCATGCGGATGTCGAAGTCCCCCTCCGCATAGCGGCGGGTGGCCTTGGCCATCTCCCGGATGGGCTGGATCTGCCGCATGGTGGTGATGGAGGACGCCATGAAGGAGATCATCAGCACCACGAACGCCGTCATGAAGAACAGCCCGATGAAGCCGGACCACATGGTGTCCAGCGAGGTGGTGGAGGACACGGCATAGACCATGCCGACGGGGTCGGGGGTATCCTCGCTTATGGCCGGAACGCCCACCACGAACCGCTTGTTGGAGTACAGGCCGTCCACGTCCGTGCGCCTGGAGCTGATGCCCTCCTCCAGCACCTCTGCGGTCATCTCCTCCGGCATAGTCACCACCAGCCCGCTGAGAGACGCATCCGTGGACAGCAGCACGTGGCCCTCCACGTCGCAGATCAGGAAGTCCACCTCGGACACCGTGGCAGCGAAGGAGGCCAGACGCTGGAAGTCCTCCTCGTGCTGCAGCTCCTCCATGTCCAGGTACCGCCCGTTTTCCAGATAGCTGGCGGAGAGCTGCCCCACCACCTGGGCCTGGGCGGCCAGCTCCCCGTTCTCCTGGCCCCGGGCGTAGTTGTAGCTCAGGGAGAAAAACGAAACTCCCAGCAAAAACAGCGTCAGGAGCACCATGCCGACGGTGACGAACATCTGCCGCCAGTACAGGCCCCTGAACTTGTTGTGCATCCGTTTTGCAATACGCGCGATCCGTACCTTCATGAGACCTCCCTGCCCGGTTTTCCGCCTGAAAAGGCAAAGGTCTTTTCAGGCGGTTTTGTCAGCTCTCCTTTGCCCCGGGGGCGCCTGCCAGCTCGAACTTGTACCCCACGCCCCACACCGTTTTCAGCGCCCACTGGCTGCTGTTTTCCCCGCAGGCGCTTGATGTGGACGTCCACGGTCCGGCTGTCGCCGAAGTAGTCAAAGCCCCACACCTCATCCAGCAGCTGGTTCCGGGTGTACACCCGGTTGGGGGTGGAGGCCAAATGATACAGCAGCTCCAGCTCCTTGGGGGGCGTGTCGATTTTCTTCCCATCCACGATCAGCTCGTAGGAGTCCAGGTCAATCACCAGCTTGTCGAACGTCAGCCGTTTGCTGGTGTCGTTGGGGATCTCCGTCCGCCGCAGGACTGCATTGATCCGAGCGATGAGCTCCTTCATCTCAAAGGGCTTCACCACATAGTCGTCCGCCCCCATCTCCAGGCCCTGGATGCGGTCGAACACCTCGCCCTTGGCCGTCAGCATGATGATGGGCACCTTGCTGGTCTCCCGGATTTTGGCGCACACCGACCAGCCGTCCATCACCGGCAGCATGATGTCCAGCAGGATCAGGTCCGGAACCTGCTTCTGAAACTCCTCAATGGCCTTGCCGCCGTCTCCGGCGATGCGGACGTCGAACCCCTCCTTCACCAGGTACATGTGGATCAAATCACAGATATTGCGGTCGTCTTCCACGACCAGGATGTTGCGGCCCATGGCGCTCCCTCCCATTTCGATATGTCTCTCTTCGCTGGTTCTGCCGCCCGCGGCGTCCGCCTGTTCACAGACACAGCCGATTCTTGATATCCTCTATTATATCCGCTCCCGGGGCGGTATGTTGAATATTTTGTAAATCTTGGCAGGTCAGGACACCGTCTCCGTCATGGCCAGACAGCGGTCGTCCGCCGCCTCCGCCGCAGACAGGAACGTCCCAAGCCCTGCGGCGTTGGCGCTGTCGCCCAGCCAGACAGTGACCTCGCCGCCCCGGCTGGTCACCCGCTGGAGCAGCGTGTCGGCGGCGCCGGTGCTGCTGAGGGGATACGCCGCCCGGTCCAGATCCGGGTCCAGCGGGCAGAAGCCCGCCGCCTCCGCCGCGGAGACAGACTCCTCCCCGGCGTTTTCAATCCAAGCCAGCCGGGTCTTGACGCTGGCGGCCTGGGAGAGCAGGCGGTTCCCCGTCTCCAGCTGTTCCGTCACCGGGCGGTCCGCCGCGGCGTCCACCGCCAGCCCGATGGCCTGCCCTGTGGCGGTCATTCGCCGCAGCAGGTCGCCGCCTTCCCGCAGAAACGCCTCCGTACAGTAGAAAGCCGCGTGGGCGTCATAGCGGTCCAGAATGTCCAGCAGGGACTTCACCCGCTTCGGGTCCGCGGCCTCCACACAAAGATAAATCCGCTGCCCGGTGACGGTGGAGGGCTCCGTTTCCTCCGGCGCGATGTCCTCTTCCGCACTCTGGTTCCGCAGGTACTGGTTGTACTCGTAGTCCATCCGGGACTTGGCGGCGTCGGCAAAGTACCGCTCCTCCATATCCATATCCGGATTGCGCACCCAAACCAGATAGCCCCGGTCCACCTCCACGGTGGAGTAGAGCAGGCCGAAGCACCGGGCGATCAGAGAGATGGGCAGGAAGATCACGCCACCCCGCTGGATGGGCTTCTGGAAATACAGGTTGCCCTCGTTGTCGATGGCATAGTCCTTGTTCAGGTCAAATACCAGGGAGCTGTATACCGTCTTGTCCACATACAGCAACACGGTCTGCCGGGCAATATTGGGGTAGTAGGACACGCCCAGATCCCGGCCCACGCCGGTGAAGATAGTGCTGGGCACATACAGATAGCCGCCGGACCAGAAGGGCATGGTGTCGTCCGACAGCGTCAGCACGTTTTTGTTGACTGCGGTGAAATACACCGTCTCCGCCGCCCCCGACGGGACCGGCGACAGCTGGAACACCAGCAGCAGGCACAGCAGCAGTGCCGCGAGCTTTCGTCTCATCATGTCCTCCCTTCCGCAGAAGCTCCCCTGGAAGATTGTATTTTACCACATTTCCGGCTTTTTTGTAAAGAGTCACCCTATGGCGGCAGTAGTATAGGGCTCCACGGTGACGCCGGTATAATAGTGGGTGAGGATCGTCCGGTAGTCCGCTCCCTCCTTGGCCATCTGGTTGGCGCCGTACTGGCTCATGCCCACGCCGTGGCCGTAGCCAGTGACGAAGAACACCAGCTTGCCGTCCGCCGCCTCCCACTCGAAGCAGGCGGACCGCAGCCCCAGGACGCTCCGTAAAGTGCTGCCCTTCATGCTCACGCCGCCCACGTCCACCGACTCCACGCTGCCGGCGGTGTCCGTCACGGCGTTTTGCAGCCAGCCGCTGATGTCGCCGGACAGGTCCGCCTCCGGATAGGAGGCCAGGACCTTCTCCCGGAACTCCTCCGCCGTGAATTCCACACGGCTGTAATAGTTGGGGATGCTGTCCGCAGGCTCCGGCGAAGACACCGCCTGGAGATAGGGCAGGTCGCTGACCCACACCTGGCCGGAGGAGCGGGTCTGCCCGGCGGAGCAGGAGTGGAACACCGCCAGGATGGGCACGCCGCCGTACAGGATGGTCTCTCCGTCGGTCTCCCGGACGGCGGTCTCGATCTTTTCCTCATAGGCGTCCGCGTTCTCGCCCCAGTTGTTCCGGGCGTTTTCCTCCGAGATATACGCCTGGCAGCAGGTGGAGTCCGTGCAGATGTCCGCGGTGTCGCCGTGGTTGCCGCCGGTCTGCATCTTGTACAGGGTGTACGTCCGGGCCGCCACCGCCTGGGCTTTCAAAGCCTCCGGCTCAAAGGAGGCGGGCATCTCCGCCCGGACCACGCCCACCAGATACTCTCCCAGGGTCATCTCCTCCACCGCGTCCCCCGCCAGGACCTTCAGCACCATCTCTCCGTCCAGGTCCCCCGGCTGAAAGGGCTCCCGCTCCGACTCCACAGCGATGGGATCATCGGAGAAAAGCTCTGTCTGAAAGGGCACTACCACCGCCAGGGGCAGGGCAAACAGCAGCACCAGCAGCACCGCGGAGATGGCGGCGCTCTGGTGCAGATCAGAATGGCGTCTCATGGAAATTCCTCCTCTTTTGTTCCCCGTCTGCGGGCCTGTCCCTTCACTGTATGCGCCCGGAGGGCGGAAAATGAGGCTGGCATGGACAAACAGCCTTTCCCGTGGTATACTGGCTTTTGAAAATCTGTCATGATAAGGAGATCGGCTCCTATGAAGAAATACGTGCTCTGGCCCCTGCTGGCCGCCATTGGCGGCGTGGGGGCATTCCTGCTGCGGCTGCTTCAGCGCAGCACTGGGTTCGAGGTGGACACAGGCCTCCCCATCCCCGGCAATCTGTACGCCATCCTGCTGGTGGCCTGGTTCGTGGTTCTGGCGGCAGTCTGCCTGCTGGCGGCCCGGCCTCTTCTGCCTGCGGACCGAGAGGACCCACCCCTCTTTCCCACAGGCTTCTCCGTGGCTTCCCCCGGGCTGCTCACTCCGGCGGTGATGGGGCTCTTCCTGCTGGCAGCCTCCGGCGTTCTGGACCTGCTCTTCGGCTTCTCCGGCGCCAGCGCCCTCACCGGCAGCGGAGAGACGGTGACCGTTTTTGTGACCGCCCAGGGCAGTCAGCTCTTCTCCGGCAGGGAGCATCTGGTGGTGGGTCTGCTGTCTCTTCTCTCGGCGGCCAGCCTGCTTCCCGCTGTGCCTGCCTGCCGCATCCGGCCGGAGGGCGAGACGCGCAAGCCCTTTCAGAGTCCTCTGCTGCTGGTGCCCGTCTGCTGCCTGGTGGTGCGGCTGGTGCTGACCTACCGGGTGGTGTCCGTAGACCCGTCCCTCACAGATTACTACACGGAGCTGCTGGCGGTGGTGTGCGGCGGTCTCATCGGGCTGGAGCGGGAGTACAAGCGCCGGCCGGCGGGGTTCCGCACCCATATCCTGATCTGCCTGGGGGCGGCCATGACGACCCTCACCAGCCAGTTCCTTTATTTGAACCTCCATTACTACACGGACATGGCCCGGCTGGGAGCCCAGGTGGTGGCGGGCATTGGCTTCATCGGCGCAGGCGCCATCATCGTCACCCGGCGCCGCCGGGTGAAGGGGCTCACTACGGCGGCGGGACTCTGGGCGGCGGCCATTGTGGGCCTGTGCCTGGGCGGCGGGTTCTACGAGGGCGGCATCTTCGCCACGGCGCTGATTCTGGCGGCGGAGATGTTCCTGTCCAAGCTGGAGTACCGGATGCTGGACAACGCCCCGGAGGTGAACCTCTATATGGAGTACAGTAACAAGACCTGCCTGGACAATGTGCTGCGGCTGTTCCGGGATTTGAACCTGAAGGTGCTGAACATGGAGATTACCCGCTCTACGGAGACGGAGACGCACAATGCCTGCGCCCTCTTTACCCTGCGGCTGAACAAGCGGTGCCGGGTGGAGCAGCTGATCCCCAAGATGAACGCCACGGAGGGCGTGGTGTCGGTAGAGGAGTTGTAACAGCGGCGCAAGCCGGAAGAATAGGAGAGAGACTATGAAAAAAACGTATGACGTACTGGTGATCGGCCCGGTGTCCCTGGATCACAACATCGACTATCAGGGCAACGAACGCAAGGAGGTGGGCGGCGCCGTGGTGGCCTCCGGCTTTGCGGCTGCCAAAAGCGGCAACCGCACCGCCGTGTTTACCAAGCTGAATCCCGCGGATGCGGATGTGGAGGAGCGGTTCGCCGGGTCCGGTGCGGATGTGTACTGGAAGCCGTCTCAGGCCACCTGCTCCATCCGCAACCAGTATTTCACCGCCGACAAAGAAAAGCGGGCCTGCACCTCCATGGGGGTGTGCGATCCCTTCCGGTTCGATGAGCTGCCGGATATCGAGACCAAGATCTATCACTTCGCCGGCCTGGTGTACGGCGACTTCGACGGTGCCCTCTTTGCCGAGGCAGCCAGGCACGGCAAGGTGGCGGTGGATGTCCAGTGCCTGCTGCGCCATGTGGAGGCGGACAGGACCATGGCCTTCCACGACTGGGCGGAAAAGAAGCAGTACCTGCCGGTGATCGACTACCTCAAGACCGACGCGGCGGAGGCGGAGATCCTGACGGGCCTCACCGATCGGGCGGAGGCCGCCAAGCTCCTGCACAGCTGGGGCGCCAAGGAGGTCCTCATCACCCACAACACCGAGGTGCTGGCCTACGACGGGGTGACCACCTACACCTGTCCCATCAAGGCACGGAACCTCTCCGGCCGGACCGGGCGGGGCGACACCACCTTTGCCGGCTATATCACGGAGCGCCAGCGGGCCGGGGTGGAGGAGGCTCTGCGGTACTGCACGGCCCTGGTCTCCCTGAAGATGGAGACGCCGGGCCCCTTCCAGGGCACCCGACAGGATGTGCTGGATTATATCCGGGAGTTTTATTGAGAAGGCACAGGAGCCGTCCGCAGACAGCGGACGGCTCCTGTACAAAAACTCCATTGACAACGGGTATTGTCCGTGATAAGGTAACAAGTGTCAATTACATAAAGGCAAACGAAGTCCCTAGAGAAACGGCGCAAGCCTGCCGAAGGAGTGAAACTCTCAGGTGTCCCGGCACGGGATGAGGACTAGGGATGGATGTGGCTCTGGAGAAGCTCAGATGAGTACCGAAGGTGCAAGGCGGGAAATCCCGCTGAATCTCTCAGGTAAAAGGACAGAGTAAAGGGCAGGCCCTTCCGCACAGCGGAGGGGGCCGGCGCTTTGTTGGGCTGGGCAGGGTCTGTCCGGCCCTTTTCGTTTGCGGACAAGGAGAGAGAAAACATGGACATGGATCTGTTGGCCGCAAAGGTCAGCGAACTGGCCGGCTTTGTGTGGAACGGCCTGCTGCTGTATCTGCTGGTGGGTACCGGCATCATCTTCACCATCCGCACCCGGTTCATCCAGGTGCGCAAATTCGGCGCCGGCTTCCGGCGGCTGTTCGGCAGCGTGAACCTCAACGGCGAGAAGGCCGGCAAGGAGGGCATGAGCTCCTTCCAGGCGGTGGCAACCTCTATCGCCGCCCAGGTGGGCACAGGCAACATCACCGGCTGCGCCACCGCCATGATCTCCGGCGGCCCCGGCGCCATCTTCTGGATGTGGCTGGCGGCCTTCTTCGGCATGGCCACCATCTACGGCGAGGCGGTGCTGGCCCAGACCTTCAAGACCAAGGACGAGACGGGGCACGTCATCGGCGGACCCGTCTACTACATCCGGCAGGCATTCAAGGGGACCTTCGGCAAGATCCTAGCGGGCTTCTTCGCGCTGGCTATCATCTTCGCCCTGGGCTTCACCGGCAACATGGTCCAGTCCAACGCCATCAGCAACGCCTTCCAGGAGGCGCTGGGCATCCCCACCTGGATCGTGGGCGTGGTGCTGGCGGTGGTGGCCGCCTTCATCTTCCTGGGCGGCGTCACCCGCATTGCCGCCGTCACGGAGAAGCTGGTGCCTGTCATGGCCTGCTTCTATCTGGTGGGCGGCCTCGTCATGCTGATTGCCAATATTACCAACCTGCCTCACGCCTTTGCCCTGATTTTTGAGGGTGCCTTCAACCCCCAGGCCATCCTGGGCGGCGCCGTGGGTATCGGCGTGCGGGAGGCCATGCGCTACGGCGTGGCCCGGGGCCTGTTCTCCAACGAGGCAGGCATGGGTTCTACCCCCCACGCCCACGCCATGGCCAAGGTGGAAAAGCCCCAGGACCAGGGCGTTGTGGCCATGGTTTGTGTGTTTATCGACACCTTTGTGGTCCTGACCATAACCGCCCTGGTGATGATTACCAGCGGCGCGCTGAACGTGGGCGACATGGCTGCCAATCCGGCGGCGGAGAACATGGCCCAGGTGGCGTTTTCCACTGTGTTCGGCAGCTTCGGCAATTTCTATGTGGCCATCTGCCTGCTGTTCTTTGCCTTCTCTACCATCATCGGCTGGTACTTCTTCGGCGAGCAGAACGTGAAGTATCTATTCGGTGTGAAGGCTGTCAAGGTCTACGCCTGCATTGCGGTGGTGTGCGTGGCCCTGGGGGCTGTGCTGGAGGCTCCCCTGGTCTGGAACCTCTCCGACCTGTTCAATGCGCTGATGGTGTTCCCCAACCTGCTGGCGCTGCTGGCCCTCAGCGGGCTGGTAGCCAAGGCGGCCAGGGGAGGGGACGCCCTGCGCAAATAAGCGCCCCGCCCAGAAAGAGACCCTCCACCCGAAGTTCCGGGCGGAGGGTCTCTTCAAGCATCCCGGGCGGGGAGGGCCGGACCGCCCTGGCCGTAGGGGAGGGTGAAGACCGGGATGCCCTCCATGGCCGGGGCGATGGCGTACATGGGATAAAAAAACGACAGACCCTCCGCCGTAAGATAGAAGTTCTGCGGGTTGAAATGGCGCCGCAGCAGCCGGCGGACGCCCTCATGGTACCGGGAGATCCCAGCCGTCTCCTGCCGCTGGATCTCCGCCTCCGCTGCCTCCATCAGCCGCCGCTTCCATCCGCTGCGGCGGGGAAAGAAGGCGGACAGAGGCACCGGATAGCCGGAGGTCAGATCCCAGGTATCCCCATGGCGCAGAAGCGTGGGGCGCCCTGAAAAGCCGCTCTCCCGGGACTGGGTATACAGGCTCCAGAGGCCGCCGTCGTTGTAGGTGACCTGATAGGTCAGCTCCGCCCGGAAGTGGGGCAGGGGCAGGCTGGCCGCCAGAGCAGCGCGGTATTCCTCCGCCGCCGCAGGCAGGAGGTACGTCTCACAATAGCGTAGGAAGGAACGGCACTGGAGCTGGTAATACCGCCGGATGCGGCGGGAGACTTTGTCCGCTGCTGGAACTGGTTCCGGCAGGGAGATGGAGGCGGAGAGCACAGGGATCTCCTCTACGGTCCATTCCCGCTCCGCGGTCATGGCCTCTGCGTGCAGCTGGGTGAGAGGTTCGTTCATAGGCGCCGCTCCTTCCGAAAAGATGCTGTTCTGCACCAGCCTATGCCCTGCCGCCGGGCGGGGTGACTGGACACGCTTTAAAGTGCAAGAAATTTTTTCTGTCCGGAGCCCTTTACTTTCACGCGGCAGAGTGTTAAAATACATCTTGGCGGCGAAGCGCCGCAAATCTGTTGGAGCCTCCCAGAAAGGGTACTGGATATGGTAAAGATCGGCAAGAAGGAAAAGAACGGCGAGCTGTACAAGGCAATTCTGCTGCTGAAGGACGAGCAGGAGTGCTATGAGTTCTTCCAGGATCTGTGTACCGTGTCGGAGCTGCGGGCCATGGAGCAGCGGTTCGAGGTAGCCTCCCTGCTGGACGACGGCATGATCTATAACGAGATCCTGGAGCGCACCGGCGCCTCCAGCGCCACCATCAGCCGGGTGAACCGGTCCCTCAGCTACGGCACCGGGGCCTACGAGAAGATTTTCGCCCGGTACAAGAAGCGGGACAAATGAGCAGTTATGACGCCCTGGCCGCCAGCTACGATGCCCTGACAGTGGATGTGGAATACCGCCGGCGGGCAGACTACCTGACGCGGCAGTTCCACAGAAGCGCCCTCCCGGTGGAGACGGTGCTGGATCTGGCCTGCGGAACCGGCACCATGGCCTGCCTGCTGGCGGAGCGGGGATACCGGATGATCGCCGTGGACGGATCCGAGGAGATGTTGACCCAGGCGGCCTGGAAGGCGGCGGCGTTGGAGCAGCCGCCGATGTTCCTGCACCAGTCCATGCCCCGCCTGCACCTGGGCATGGAGGTGGATGCGGCGATCTCCACCCTGGACGCGCTGAACTACCTCACCCGGACGGCAGACCTGCGGGAGACGCTGCGGCGGGTATACCGCTGGCTGCGGCCCGGCGGACTGTTCCTGTTCGATGTGAACACCCCCTATAAGCTCCGGCGGATGGACGGGCAGGTCTATCTGGACGAGACAGAGGACAGCTACTGCGTCTGGCGGACCTTCTACGCCCCCGGCCGGAAGATCTGCACCTATCAGGTGGACCTGTTCCGGCTGAACGCCAACGGGAGCTGGGACCGGGCCTTTGAGGAGCACCGGGAGCGGGCCTGGGGGCGGGAGGAGCTGGAGACGTATCTGACGGAGGCGGGCTTCGGCGCTGTCACCGTCACCGGCGACCTCACCAGCCGTCCACCGGCGGCGGAGGAGGACCGCTGGATTTTCCGGTGTCAAAAGCCGGTCAGACCAAGATAAAACAGGAGTTTGTACAATGAGCGATCAGTTGATCCGGGCCATCTCCAAGGATGGCCATATCAAGGCCACGGCAGTTTCCACCCGGGCGCTCACAGAGCGCGCCCGTCAGATCCACAAGGCTCTGCCTGTGGCCACGGCGGCGCTGGGCCGGACGCTGGCTGCGGTCTCCATGATGGGCAACGCCCTGAAGGAGGACGGGGCCAGCGTGACGCTGCAGATCAAGGGCGGAGGCCCGCTGGGAACGCTGCTGGCGGTGTCCGATAACCAGGGCAACGTCCGGGGAACGGTGGACAATCCTGTCGTGGACCTGCCTCTGCGGCCCGACGGCAAGCTGGATGTGGGGGCCGCTGTGGGCCATGAGGGTACGTTGACGGTGATCCGGGACCTGAACATGAAGGAGCCCTATGTGGGCAGCGTGGGCCTGTTGGGCGGCGAAATCGCGGAGGACCTGGCGGCCTATTTCGTGGAGTCCGAACAGATCCCCACGGCTTGCGGCC
>ENA-OPCP01001984-OPCP01001984.1-human-gut-metagenome-genome-assembly--contig:-NODE-1984-length-11460-cov-3.268303_pt1 | contig 11460 bp, 4 predicted proteins | sample MGYA00241563_ERZ501477 | MGnify/ENA primary metagenome ERZ501477 (study PRJEB25962, sample SAMEA2042572) | human gut metagenome | biome: human gut; feature: human-associated habitat; material: faeces... | reverse complement strand
ACGATGCCGGGATGCTGGCCTCCTTTGACGAGCTGCTGGCCGGGGCGGGGCTGCACTGCCATCTGCGGGACCTGCTGCCCCGGGTACTCTGCGCCGGTCAGGACGCCGGCACCCTGACCGAGGCGGGGGCGCGGCTGCTGGACCCGACGGGCACGCTGGGCGCCGGCATACCGCTCTGCCCGCCGGAGGGAGATGCCGGCACCGGCATGGCCGCCACCGACAGTGTGGCCGTGCGGACCGGCAACGTCAGCGCCGGCACCAGCGTCTTTGCCATGGTGGTGCTGGAAAAGCCGCTGGCAAAGGTACACCCCGAGATTGATCTGGTCACGACGCCGGACGGGCGGCCGGTGGCCATGGTCCACTGCAACACCTGCACCTCCGATCTGGACGACTGGGTCAGGCTGCTGGGCGAGATGGCGGCGGCCGCCGGGGCGACGCTGAGCCGGAATGAGCTGTACACCCTGTTTTACCGCAAGGCCCTCGAAGGGGACCCCGACTGCGGCGGGCTGGTGAATTTCAACTGTTTTTCGGGCGAGCCGGTGACCGGATTGCCGGACGGACGGCCGCTCCTGGTGCGCCGCCCCGATGCCCGGTTCACGCTGGCCAACTTTGCCCGCGTCCAGCTGTACGCCTGTCTGGCCACACTGAAATACGGGCTGGACATCCTGTTCGAGGAGGAACAGGTCACGGCGGATCATCTGCTGGGCCACGGCGGGCTGTTCAAGGTCCCGGTGGTGGGCCAGAAACTGCTGGCCGGAGCGCTGGGCGTGCCGGTCTCGGTGATGCAGACCGCCGGGGAGGGCGGTCCCTGGGGCATGGCGCTGCTGGCGGGCTACCGGAAGGCGAAACGCTGGAACAGTATCTGCACCGCCGCATCTTTGCGGGGGCCGTCGGCAGCACCGTGCAGCCCGATGCCCGGGACAGCCGCGGATTTGCCGCGTTTATGAAACAATACATCCGCTGTCTGGCGGTGGAACGCGCCGCCATCGACGCACTGCCGTGACAAGGAGGTTTTGACAATGCGTATGCAGGAATATGAATTCTGGTTTGTGGTGGGCAGTCAGTTTCTGTACGGACCCGAGGTGCTGGAGACCGTGGCCCGCCGTGCCGCCGAGATGGCGGATCTGCTGAACGCCTCGGGCAATCTGCCCTGCAGGATGGTCTACAAGGTCACGGCCAAGACCAACCAGGAGATTGCCGACGTGGTGCGCGAGGCCAACTACGACCCCCGCTGTGCGGGCATCATCACCTGGTGCCACACCTTCAGTCCCAGCAAGATGTGGATCAACGGCTTTGTGAATCTGCAGAAGCCCTACTGCCATTTTGCCACCCAATACAACCGCGAGATCCCCAACGAGGAGATCGACATGGACTTCATGAACCTGAACCAGGCCGCACACGGCGACCGTGAGTTCGGTTACATCCTGACCCGTCTGGGCATCAACCGCAAGATCGTGGTCGGCCACTACACCGATCCGGCCGTTGCCGAAGAAATCGGCACCTGGGCACGCGCCTGCGCCGGCTGGGATGCTTCCAACAACATGAAGGTCATGCGTTGGGGCGACAACATGCGCAACGTGGCCGTCACCGAAGGCGACAAGACCGAAGCCGAGCGCGTGTTCGGCGCATCCATCAACACTTGGGCCGTCAACGAGCTCGTCGCAGCCTACGAAGCCGTCAAGGACGATCAGGTCAAGAGCATCATCGAAGACTACAAGGTTAAGTACGACGTTGATCCGGCTCTGCTCGACGCCAAGTACGATTCCCTGTTCATCGCGGCCAAGGAAGAAGCCGCCATGGTCAACATGATGCGCGCCAATGGCTGCACCGCCGGCGTTGACAACTTCGAAGACTTGGGTGCTCTCCCGCAGCTGCCGGGCGTTGGCCCGCAGCGCTTCCCGTCCGAGTACGGCTTCGGCTTCTCCGCCGAAGGCGACTGGAAGACCGCAGTGCTCGTGCGCATCGGCGCAGTGATGGGCTACGGCCTCGAAGGTGGCGCTTCCCTCATGGAAGACTACTCCTACAACTTCACCCCGGGCAACGAGATGATCATGGGCTCCCACATGCTCGAAGTCTCCCCGTCCGTCGGCACCATCGCCAAGCCGAAGCTGGAGATCCACCCGCTGGGCATCGGCGGCAAGGCCGACCCGGTCCGCCTGGTCTTCTCCGGCAAGCCCGCCAAGGACGCTGTCGTGGTCTCCATGTCCGACGTTCGCGAACGCTTCCGCCTGCTCATGGACGTCGTCGACGTCGTTGAGCCGCAGGGCTCCCTCAAGGAGCTTCCGTGCGCCCGCGCCGTCTGGGAGCCGAAGCCGAGCCTGAAGACCGCTGTTGAGTGCTGGATCACCGCCGGTGGTTCTCACCACACCTGCATGACCACCTCCGTCGGTCGCGAGGCTTGGGAAGACTTCGCCCGCATCGCCGGTGTCGAACTCGCCACCATCGACGCGAACACCAAGGCCGCAGAATTCGAGCGCGACCTTGAGATCTCCGAAATGTACCACCGCCTCAACAACCGTCACTGACATAACGGAGCGTTAACGGCACGGCAGAAGACTCGACGTACCCTCGTACGCCTTCGCCTTCTGTCGCACCGTTACCGCACGCGTTATGCACTGACGGAACCGTCACTGATTGTCGCTTTACTGACAATGGCTGATGGAGTGTCGTTAGCCATTCTGGATTCATCACTAATCTCTGCCATATGAGCGCCGGCGGGTCGGATCGCTTCCGATCACCGGCGCTCGTTTGCATTCCTTGAAAGTTGTACAGACAGAACAAAAGCGTGGGGTACGAGAGAATACAAACGTTCTCTCGTACCCCACGCTTTTATGTATTATGCGATTCAGCGCTTGCCGGAGTACAGCTGCTGATCGATCACCTGTGCGAACACGCGGTTCACTGCCGGACGCACCACCTTCAGCGACGGGGTCAGGCACTTGTTTTCCTGCGTGAACTGGGTATCCAGCACTACGAACTTACGTACGGATTCGGCGCGGGAAACGGTCGCGTTCGCCTTGTCGACGTACTTCTGGATTTCGTCGTGAACGGCGGCGGTCGCAGCCACGCGATCCAACGGCGTATCGGCAGACAGTCCAATGGAAGGCAGCCAAGCCTCCAATCCTTCCGGATCCAACGTGATCAGCGCACCGATGAACGGACGATTGTCGCCGACAACTACCACATGCTCCACAATCGGACATTTCACAATCTCCTGCTCCATCGGAATCGGAGAAACGTTCTTGCCGCCGGCGGTGATGATGATGTCCTTCTTACGGCCGGTGATCGTAATACGTCCCCCGTCGTCAATCGACGCCAAATCACCCGTTTTCAGCCACCCATCCTCGGTGAACGCTTCCGCCGTCTTCTCAGGCAGGTTGTGGTAGCCCCTGAACACGTTCGGGCCCTTCACCTGAAGTTCGCCATCATCGGAAATGCGCACAGACGATCCCGGAGCCGGTTGGCCGACAGTGCCGATCACATTGTCGGTGACGCGGGTCGCGGCGAACGGCGCAGCGGTTTCCGTCATACCGTAACCCTGAATCATCGGCAGGCCGATACCGTTGAAGAAATGCGCCAGAGACACGTCCAGAGGAGCACCACCGCATGCCACGTAGCGGATGCGCGGGCCGAGAGCGCTACGCACGGTACGGTATACGGAAGCCTCATACGAAAGATGCTGCGCGATCTGCTTGGCGGTCGGGCGTTCGCCGGCCTGCTGCATGCGCGACCAATCGCGTGCGGCTTCGGCAGCCTTGAGGAACAGGCGTCCCTTCCAACCCGTGCCGGCCTTGCGGGAGGCCGCGTTATACACCTTCTCGAACACTCGTGGTACGCCCAGCAGATATGTCGGTTCGAAGGAACGCAAATCGGGCAGCAGCGTCTTTGTGTCCGGCAGATAACCAACCACGCCGTCGTCGGAAGCAATCGACGCGTACTGGATGAACCGTGCGAAACAGTGGGCGAGCGGCAGGAAGAGAAGCAGTCGCGGATGATCTTCGAGAACGATCTCATGCAACGCCAGACTGCCTGCGCGCGTGATCGATATGAAATTGCGGTGCGAAAGCTCGGCACCCTTTGGAGCTCCCGTCGAACCGGACGTGTACACGATGGTGGCCAGATCGTCTGCATGCACCGAATCGATGCGCGCTTCCAGCTCCTCGTCGGACACGGTGACGCCCAAGCCTTCCAACGCGCCCATGGCGTTGGAATCGAGCATCAGAATGTGCTTGAGAGACGGGCAGCGGTCGATTACGGAGTCGAGACGGTCGAAGCGCTCGCGATTGTCGGCGATGGCCAGTTTCACATCCGAATCGTTGAGGATACGCTCGGCCTGCGCCGCGGAATCAGTGTCGTAGATCGGCACGTTCACCGCGCCGATGGCGGCCAGTGCGAAGTCGAGCACACCCCACTCGTAGCGGGTGGTGGAGAAGATGGTGACGGCATCGCCCTTGTTGATGCCGAATGCGATGAGGCCTTTTGCGGCGGCGAGCACGGCATTGTGGAATTCGCCGGTAGTGACCTTCGTCCATTGGCCGGGGGCGGTTTTGCGTTCCGCGATCACGGTATCTTCGCCAGTGCGCGCTATGCGTCCAGTAAGCAGGGAATAGATGGATTCGTCGTCGCGCACCTCAACGGATTCGCCCGGGGTGGTGTACTCGGTGAGCATGAAGCGTTCTCTTTCTCGCGGTTTTTGCGTTGTTTCCGCGTATTTCTGCTTGTGATGCGTGCGGGAGCGATACAAACCGTGTGTCCGCGTTTCCTACCCCTTGCGCACCTTGCACATTCTAAGTTACGGGGCCGTAAGTCTGCATTGTGAGAAGCGACAAGAAATATTTCATCAACTTTGTATGAACTGACAAATGGTGCTATTCCGTCAAAAATCAAGTGTTTGGTGTCGCGCTGTATCCGTTCGAAAAAAGGCTTGACGTAACGGTTGCGGGGGAACCGCCATGCTTCCCATATATCCCCGAAAGGACCGTAAAACCAGCGAAATGCGAAGAAATGGTGGTGCGAGCGTTTTTTATCGAGTACACTCACGAGTGACGCAATTTACCCCTTGCGTCAGAGGGCTGCCTGCTCAACGGCGAACATCCAGCCTTTCTCTTTTCAACGTTGCTGATTTGAGGTCGATTATGGCAATTCGATTGCGACGGTTCGCTGTATGCAATGCGCCCTTGACGATTGCGAGCTGCCTTGGATAGGCTGAAAACGGTTTGCCACGCACCGGTTTTCCCGTATTGGCCTGTTGCGATTCGTTTGTTGGATGCATGGCGATTGCGCTTTGGGCCGTAGGCGAGCTGGCAACGCGAGTGCGCTCATTGGACGGAAGGTGTTTATGTTTGACAAGAGGCTGTTTTCCCTCGCTCCCGGCGTGGGGCGGTTGGTTGCGGCGAAAGTGCTCTGCCAATGGGTCGGACTGCTGGCCAACGTCGTGTTCGTGGTGACGGTGGTGGTCATGCTTTCGCCGGCGCTTGCCGTGGTGGAATCGGCGTTCGACCCCATGTTCTCCATGGGTGATAGTGGCCTGATTTCCCGCCTGTTCATCGGCTTTGGCTACGGCGGATTCAGTGCGGAAACATACGTCGGATGCGTGCTGGCGATCGTGGTCTGTGCGGTACTGCGTTTTCTGATGATGCGCGCAGCGGCCTATTTCGGCGCGGAAGCGGCTGAGCGTGTCAAACTCGCGTTACGTGAACAGCTTTTTAATAAAATGCTTGCGATCGGACCATCATATTCGCAACATATCAGCACTGCCGACGTGGTGCAATCTGCCGGTGAAGGCATCGAACAAATCCAAAGCTTCTTCGAATTATTCCTACCGCAACTGTTTTATGCGATTCTTGCACCGGTAACATTATTTTTTATAGTTGCGCCGATTAATATGCCGACGGCTGTTACATTGCTTGTATGCGCGCCTTTGATTGTATTGATTGTTGGCATGGTCGCAATGCGCGCAGCCCGAGTATTCAAAAAATATTGGGGAAAATACACCGACATGGGATCTGTGTTTCTTGACAATGTACAAGGTCTTGAAACGCTGAAAACTTTTGACGCGGATGCGCATGCCGCCAAGAAAATGGGCGAGCAAGCGGAACAATTCCGCGTAATGACCATGAATGTTCTGCAAATTCAGCTGCGCTCGCTCACCGCCATGGACGTCGTCGCATACGGGGGAGCCGCGGCCGGCGTGGGCGTATCGATCTGGCAGTATGCGAGTGGTGCCGCATTGCCGCTTGCCGGCGTGCTGCTGATAGTGCTTCTTTCCGCGGATTTCTTCATTCCGCTGCGCCAATTGGGGTCGTTCTTCCATGTTGCGATGAACGGCATGACTTCGACCAAGCGTATTTTCGCATTGCTTGATACGCCGATTCCTGCGCATGGGATGCAGGAAATGCCGGAATTCGGCGCTTCCGATAACGGTGTGGACGTGTGCTTTGATGACGTGTCGTTCCGATATGTGGACGTGAATACGGACGCTGCGGCGGCTGTGAGTGTGGCTGCGGATACGGCTGTGACGGCGGATATGGAAACTGGAAAAACTGGACAAATCGGGGGAAAGTCCGGTGTGGTTGGTGCTGGAAAAACAGGCATGTCGAAAGATGATGATGGTTCGGTCGTCGCATTGCATGGCGTCTCTTTCACTGCGCGGCGCGGGCAGGTGACCGCCATCGTCGGTCCGTCCGGATCCGGCAAATCCACCGCCGTCGAACTGCTCTCCGGAAATCTTTCCGGATATGAAGGATGTATGTGGCTGCAATCCGGAAACACAGGAAACAACTCGACGCAACGGTACCAAATCAACGATCTTTCCATCGAATCCCTTACGAGGGAAATCGCCATAGTGGCGGCGCAAAGCCACCTTTTTGCAGGAACGTTGCGTGACAATCTGCTGATGGCCAAGCCGGATGCCACCGAAAGCGAACTGTGGCAAGCGCTGGAAGCGGCGCATATCAGCGATTTCGTGCGTGCGCAATCGCAAGAACTTGACCTGGCCATCGAACAGGGCGCAAGCAACCTGTCTGGCGGCCAAAAACAGCGCATCGCCATTGCGCGCGCATTGCTGCGGGAGCCTGCCGTCTATATTTTCGACGAAGCCACCAGCAGCGTCGATGTGGAAAGCGAAACCCTGATTCTGCAAACCATTCGGGCGCTTGCGGATCGGGGCAAAACCGTGATCATGGTGACGCACCGCATGGCGAATGCAGCCGACGCCGACCATGTGGTGGTATTCGAACACGGGCGCGTGGCGGAACAAGGCACGCATGCGGAACTCATGCGTGCCAACGGAACATACGCCAAACTGTTCCACGCCCAACAAACCGTGGAAAACATAGGTCTACGCAATAACGCAACTCATTCCACCTCTGCATCCCACGCACTTAAAGCGTCCGATTCTGCAGAATCAGTCACGCAGCGTGTGGAAATGGGTCTCCAAGTGTCCGATTCTGCAGAAACGGACAACCAACTCACTAAAAACACCGCTCAGTTGTCCGATTCTCCCGAATCGGTCACGCAGCGTGCCGAAACTACGTCTCGAATGTCCGATTCTGCAGAAACGGACGCACAGGGTGCGAAAACGGGCGTTCGGATGTCCGATTCGGCAGAATCGGACGCGAAGGCAATGCCGACGGTGCGGGTGATTGCGCGTTTGCTCAAAGAGGTTGGGCCGCAGCGCAAGTACATGATCGTCGCGTGCGTCTGCGGCACGCTCGGCCATCTCGCCGCCACTTTCCTGCCGGTGTTCGGCATCGCGGCGGCCTTCGCTGCAGTCGGCTCGCCGGTCTGGAACCTCAGCGTTCCCGCGGCGCTCGCAGCCATGGCCGTATGCGCGCTGATCCGCGGCGGCATGCGTTACGCCGAACAGTTCATGAACCATAACGTGGCGTTCCGTCTGCTTGCGTTATTCCGTGCGAAAGCCTTCGCGGCCCTGCGCTGTCTCGCCCCCGCCAAGCTTGCAGGCAAAGGCAAAGGCGACCTGATCGCACTGGTCACCACCGACGTGGAACTGCTGGAAATCTTCTTCGCACACACCATCAGCCCGGTCGTCATCGCCATCGTGACTGCCGTCGTCTACGCGCTCGCGCTACTCACCCTCAGTCCGCCCCTCGCGGCGACGCTCATCATCGCGCACCTCATTATCGGCGTCATACTGCCGAAACTCTTTGCATCCGCGGTGCGCGGCATCGGTCCGGAACTGCGCAAGGAGTCGTCCGCCCTCGATGACGAAATGCTTGACGACATGCGTGGCATCGGCGAAATCATCCGCTTCGGCCAAGGCGATGCCCGGCTTGCGTCCATTCAGCGTTGCACGCGCTCGCTGTGGGTCAAACGTGTGCGTCTGAGCGTGAAAAATGGCGATTTTGCAGGATTTGGCGCGGTATTGGTGATGCTGTTCACGGCGATTGCGGCTTTCCTTGCGATGACGTTGTGCACTGCGGTTTCCACTGCCGCCGATATGTCGGAAGGCCTGATGTGGATGGGTTCCGTGGGATCGAACGCCCCAGCGTTGGTTGCGGCTTTCGTGCTGCTCGCCAGCTCGTTTGGGCCGACGCTTGCGTTGAGTGCGTTGCCGGCGAATCTGACGCAAACGTTTGCTTCGGCACGCCGCCTGTTCGCGTTGATGGATGAGGCTCCCGCTGTGGTCGAGCAGGGGAGCGAACGACCGGAATATCAGGGCATGACAATGCGCGATGTCACATTCGGCTATGGATCCGGCGCCCGTATTTCCGGCGAACGCACGCCAAACGGGCGGTCGGAGCATGCGACTGGCATGAGTCCGGCACGCCCCGCGGAAGCGCAACCCTCCGGCGAACAAGGTGCCGGCATCGCCTCGCAACCGGTGCTCGACCATGTTTCACTCGATGTTTCACGGCAGGGCATTCTCGGTATTCAAGGCCCGTCCGGGCGTGGAAAATCAACGATGTTGAAACTGCTGATGCGCTACTGGGATCCGGATTCCGGCACGATTTCGCTGTCGGATGTTCCATTGCCGCAGGTTGACGCCGGATGGCGTCGGCGCGTGCAGACGATGATGGGACAGGAGACGTATCTGTTCGACGGAACGATTCGCGAAAATCTCGCTATTGCCTGCAATGACGCCGATTTTTCGGATTCTGACAGTAATTCTGGCAGTAATTTCTGTAGTAATTCCAGCAGTAATGCTGGCGGTGATTCCGCTGATTCCTCCGATTCGGACCTCGCGCACGACATTCCCGATTCCGTATTGCGCGAAGCCCTCGCCAAGGCGTCCGCGCTCGAACTGGTCGATGCGCTGCCGAACGGCTTGGATACGCAGGTCGGCGAGTTGGGAGGGCGCCTTTCGGAGGGTGAGAAACAGCGCATCGGATTGGCCCGCATGTTCCTTCGCGACGCCGATTTGGTGCTGTTCGACGAGCCGACGAGCCGTCTTGACGCCTATAACGAGTCGGTGATTCTCGGGTCGATCAATGATCTTGCCGAGCGGGGGAGCGCCGTCGTGCTGGTGTCGCACCGCGATTCCACCATGCGCATCGCTGATCGCATACTGCGTATGTAGTGCGCAATACGCGAATCCATCGCACCCCGTCCGCAATGTGGTCGTATGAAAATCATGCGTCATTCGTATTTCTTATAGCGTGCATCGAAAGTGCGGTCGAAAGGAGCCGTGCGCGCGAATCGAAAGCGAATGGCGCATATCAGGCAAGAAAAGCGAATGAAATTGCGGAATCGTCGGCAGAATCGAAATCGTAAGAAAATGAAACAATCATGAAAATGATAGTCAGAATTTAAGAAAAGCAACTTTTTAAGACGTGCAAATATTCAGTTCACATGATTTTGTAACGAAAAATCGTTAGTATCTGTGTCAAGAGATATCCGCTCTGCAGCAGGGTGGAATACGATTCGACGAAAGGCTGGCGATGGCCAACAACAGGAACGAACTGAACAAGAATCTGGCGCAGATGCTCAAGGGTGGCGTGATCATGGACGTCACCACCCCGGAGCAGGCGAAGATCGCACAGGACGCGGGCGCATGCGCGGTGATGGCGCTCGAACGCATTCCGGCTGATATTCGTGCTGCCGGCGGTGTTTCCCGCATGAGCGATCCGGCCATGATCAAGGGCATTCAGGAAGCCGTGTCTATTCCGGTCATGGCAAAGGTTCGTATCGGTCATGTTGCCGAAGCTCGCATTCTGCAGGCCATCGAAATCGATTACATCGATGAATCCGAAGTGCTGAGCCCTGCCGACGACGTGTACCACATCGACAAGAATCAGTTCGACGTGCCGTTCGTGTGCGGCGCGAAGAACCTGGGCGAAGCGCTGCGCCGTGTCGCCGAGGGCGCGTCCATGATCCGCACCAAGGGCGAGCCGGGCACCGGCGATGTGATTCAGGCCGTGCGCCACATGCGCACCATGAACAAGCAGATCCGCGAGCTCGTCTCCCTGCGCGACGACGAGGTGTATGAGGCCGCCAAGCAGCTGGCCGTGCCGTACGATCTCGCCAAGTATGTGCACGACAACGGTCGTCTGCCGGTCGTCAACTTCGCTGCCGGTGGCGTGGCCACTCCGGCCGATGCCGCGCTCATGATGGAACTGGGTGCCGAAGGTGTGTTCGTCGGTTCCGGCATCTTCAAGTCCGGAGACCCAGCCAAGCGTGCCGTCGCCATCGTACAGGCCACCGCCAATTGGCAGGACGCCGACCTGCTCGCACGCCTTTCCGAGAACCTTGGCGAGGCCATGGTCGGCATCAACGAAGACGAGATCGAAACCATCATGGCCGCTCGCGGCGAGTGATTGCGCTGTAATTTCGTGCGCTGTGCGCTGCGTGCGGCTGTCGGCATGTCTGTTCGATGCGTCGCGCGCAGCCCGTTTCGCATGATTCGCGATGGTTCGGGTAAGGAGATCCGATGGTTGTTGCCGTTGAATACATTTCGAAGGAAGAATCGACTGACGTTGCCGAAGGTGCGGCTTCCGCGCAGCATGGCGTGACCGGCATCCTTGCGGTGCAAGGCGCGTTCGCCGAGCATGCGGCGATGCTGGATCGGCTTGGTGCGCCGTGGAAACTGCTGCGTGCCGCCGAGGATTTCGACGATTCGATCGATCGCGTGATTCTGCCTGGGGGCGAAAGCACCACGCAGGGCAAATTGCTGCGTTCGACCGGCTTGTTCGAGCCGATCGCCGCGCACATCGCCGCCGGCAAGCCGGTGTTCGGCACGTGCGCCGGAATGATTCTGCTCGCGAAGCGACTGGAAAACGACGACAACGTGTACTTCGGCGCCCTCGACGCCACGGTTCGCCGCAACGCTTACGGTCGGCAGCTCGGTTCGTTCGTCTCCACGGCCGATTTCGGTGACATCAAGGACTTTCCGCTCGTGTTCATCCGTGGGCCGTTCGTCTCCGATGTCGGGGCGGACGCCACGATCGAGACCGAGGTTGATGGGCGTGTGGTCGGTCTGCGACAGGGCAACATTCTCGCCAC
>ENA-OPCP01001983-OPCP01001983.1-human-gut-metagenome-genome-assembly--contig:-NODE-1983-length-11462-cov-3.674936_pt1 | contig 11462 bp, 10 predicted proteins | sample MGYA00241563_ERZ501477 | MGnify/ENA primary metagenome ERZ501477 (study PRJEB25962, sample SAMEA2042572) | human gut metagenome | biome: human gut; feature: human-associated habitat; material: faeces... | reverse complement strand
CGGTCTGCCAACATGGGCAGACCGGCGCTCTGTTTCGTCCGGCCCGGACGAACTTCCGAGCCGTCTGTTTTACTGGGGACGCCGATCTTCCCTGATCTCAAAAATAGTGCTTTCATCGTGATCCGGCAAGACAGACTCGATGACCGACTCGTCCGGAAACGCATAACTCCACGGAATACCCTCGGAATCTTCCGTCCAGAACGAGCCTTTCTCTATATGAAGAGCATACTTGTAACGTTTCATATAATATGTGAAATAAAAGTCTACTGTCAGTCTGCTCGTCGCAGGCCACGCCCCCGAACAAGCAATCAGGCGGTCTCCTTTTTTTCCTATATAAACCCGCGTCGTCCGACGCTTGCACCATGCCTGAGTTACATCGATCCGCCGAACGATCTCCTCACCGGAAGAGGTCGTTCCCGAAATCGTGACCACGCCGCTGCGCTGTTGCTCGAAATTCTCCATGATACTCAGCTCGGTGGTCCCGTCGCCTGTCCCGCCCATAGTCAAAGGAAAAATCCACGACACCGACGACGTAACGCTCCATCGAATGTTCGACTGAATATTCACCGTGCACCTGTCGTATCCGCATGAGACACCTATACTTGTCGGAGTGATTCGAGATACTCGCCGTTCCGGCTTTCGACACGACATGCCGGTATTGTTCCTCGGCAACCCGGTCGCACGCCGTCAGCAAAGCGACCGGAAATAAATACATCATTTTCTCATGGCATTTTTCAAAATCACAATGAAAACCAAATACAAATGTCTGTTATCTCCACACGGCAAACTAAATTCCGATAGCATATAAAACAGATAACCGGACTTCATTCCCTCGGCTATTGCAATACCGCACAGGTTGATCGCACGGTCGCAGGAGAATCTGAAACGACACGGGTCATTGCCCAGACGATCCGGTTTCCAAGACACCGGTTTCCGAACATGTCCGCCGCAAAGATACTTCATACGGGATCGGCCATAGATTTCTAAAAATCGACGTCAATCCGGTTCGGCCGAACAATGAGTCCGTCGACGTATGCAGGTAATATCCCGAATATTCGTCTGCGTCCCTCGTGAATTTTCGGGCAAAAAGTCATTTATGTTTCCTGTTATCTTCTCCTGCGACATTGCACGCATCTGCTTCTCTTGCCAGACAAGCGGCTCCGTGTTCCGTCCCAACTTCTTAGCCTTTCTGTCTCCGACAGCGCCCATCGATACCGAGATTTGCTTTCGCCGGGCATCCGCCGGGGCGAGAATACCGGATATTTTCAGTTCAACGCTGTAAAAACACGACGGATTCAGGCGTATTACAACGATTTACTTTTGTGCGTTTTCAAGAATATCCAGATGCAAAATTGGGTATCTTTGCACCGTCAAAAACGAATTCAATGGACCCGTTAGAGATCAACAAAGTAGAGATACGCAACCTGCAACGTGAAGATTACGACCAGCTGGCCGCCTCGTTCACCCGAGTCTATGCCGACGGAAGCGACGTCTTTTGGACGCCGGAGCAGATCGACAAACTGATACGCATTTTCCCCGAGGGGCAGATCGTCGTAGTCATAGACGATAAGATCGTAGGCTGTGCTCTTTCGATCATCGTGCACTACGATGATGTGAAGAACGACCACACCTACGCTCAAGTCACGGGAAACGAAACCTTCGACACCCACACCCGCAAAGGCAATATCCTCTACGGTATCGAGGTCTTCATCCATCCCGACTACCGGGGACTGCGGCTGGCGCGGCGCATGTATGAGTACCGCAAGGAACTATGCGAAAAACTCAACCTGAAAGCCATCATGTTCGGAGGCCGCCTGCCCAACTATCACAAGTATGCCGACCAAATGCGTCCCAAGGAGTATATCGACAAGGTACGCCAGCGGGAAATCGTCGATCCCGTACTGCTGTTCCAGCTCTCGAACGACTTCCATGTCCGCAAGGTAATGCGCAACTATCTGCCCAATGACGAGGAGTCGCTCCACTACGCCTGTCTGCTCCAGTGGGACAACATCTATTACCAAGCTCCGACCGAAGAGTACATCCTGCCCAAAACTACGGTACGCGTAGGCATCGTACAGTGGCAAATGCGCAGTTACAAAACCCTCGACGACCTGTTCGAACAGGTGGAGTTTTTCGTCGATTCCGTAAGCGGCTATCAGAGCGATTTCGTCCTCTTTCCCGAATATTTCAATGCCCCGCTCATGGCACGGTTCAACGATGTGAGCGAATCGGAGGCCATCCGCGGACTGGCGCAATATACGGATGAGATCCGGGAACGGTTCATTGCATTGGCCATCAAGTACAACATCAATATCATCACGGGCAGCATGCCTCAGATCAAGGAAGACGGACAGCTTTACAACGTAGGCTTCCTCTGCCGCCGCGACGGGACCTACGAAATGTACGAGAAATTACACGTCACGCCCGACGAGATGAAATGTTGGGGACTGAGCGGCGGCAAGACGATTCGCACATTCGAGACGGATTGCGCGAAGGTCGGCGTATTGATCTGCTACGACGTAGAGTTTCCGGAACTCTCGCGCATTATGGCCTCCGAAGGAATGCAGATTCTTTTCGTACCGTTCCTCACGGATACGCAGAACGCCTATTCGCGCGTACAAGTCTGTGCCCACGCCCGCGCCATTGAAAACGAATGCTTCGTAGTGATCGCCGGCAGTGTGGGCAACCTGCCCAAAGTGCATAACATGGACATTCAGTACGCACGTTCCGGGGTCTTCACCCCTTGCGACTTCGCTTTTCCTACGGACGGACGGCGCGCCGAAGCGACGCCCAATACGGAGATGATCCTTATTTCGGATGTCAACCTGAACCTGTTGAACGAACTGCACACTTACGGCAGCGTCCGCAATCTCAAAGACCGTCGCAACGACTTATACGAAGTGCGGATGAAAAAATAGACGGTCCGCGACACTTGCTTGACGAGAATCATGTCGATCGGCCGACACCAAGATGCGAAATTGAAATTTTCTGCATCCCCCCGATACGGCTTTCGTTTCAGATCGTAGCGCGGAGTCGTACGCAGCTGCAACGTAAGCGCATACTCCCTCCCGTTCGATAACAATCTGTTACGAAAGTTTTATGATCGGAAGGCAGGTTAGCGGCAGAATACAGATGTGTAATATCAACGACCGTGGCACCCTTTATCCGGCTCTCCGGAGTACCACCATCCCTTACCCCGATCCGTATAAACGATTTTTTCTTGCCCCGTGACAGCATCTTTTTCCACACTGTATTCGTATCGAATATCATGTTCGAAAAGCGTCAATCGATCGAACGACTCCGGTATCTCCGACAAAATCAGGTTATCGGTACAGATCAATTCGGTCAGATACGGGCAAGCTGAAATATCGATATTCTCCAGCAAGTTGCCCGAACAATCCAATTGTCCGAGCATTTCACAACCGAAAAGGGTTATCGAGCGCAATGCGTTTCGCGCACACCCCGCGATGCGCAACGATTTACAGCCCGTCAAGTCGAGGCGTTGCAGATTGTTGTAGGAGCATTCGAATTGCGAAAGCCGATCGGTCCCGGACAGATCCAATTCGGTCAGCCGATTCCCATAACAGTATAATTCACTGAGTAGCGGCGCAAAATCAGACAAGTTCAAAGTTTCGAGCCGATTGTCGTAACAATAGAGTCGGCCGAGTTTTTCGCAGCCGGAGAGATCGAGTCGGGTCATTCCGTTCGCCCCGCAGTTCACAAGCGTCAGCGAGGAGCATTTTGACAAATCCAGTACGGACAGTCGGTTGCCATAACAGAAAAGCATCCGAAGGCCTTCCCGTCCTGCCATGTCCAACTTTTCCAACCGGTTTTCGGCGCAGTTCAAGTCCGTCAAGGCCATACATGACGAAATGTCCAATGTCCCCAACCCGTTATAAGGAACATTCAGTTCCGTCAGGTAAGGACAGGACGACAGACCGAGTTCCGTAAGACCATTGTAACCGCAGAGCAGCCGCCGGAGAGAATAACAGCCGGAAACGTCCAGACCGGAAATTCCGCAGTTCGTACAGTCCAGTTCCTCCAACAGCGGACAACCGGAAACGTCAATCTCCGTCAGCGAATTTTTCGCGCAGCGAAGCGACACCAACGCCGTACATCCCGACAAGTCGATTTTTCCGTGCAGGTTGTTTTCGCCGAGAATCAGCGAGAGTTTCCCGTCTTCGTATTTGACAGACGATCCCCATTCGGACAAAGGTTTGTCCGTGCACCAGTTTTCCGGGAAGCGCCAATTGTCACCGCCGGTATCCTGATAAAGCTTTTCGAGGAAACGGCGCACCTCTTCTTCACCGCACGGCTCCATATCCGAAGCTTGCTGCGCAAAAGACAATCTCTGCTCCGCCCGCCCCGAGCGGATGATTATTTCTGCGCTTCGTTTTTCCGTGGTAATATTCGGCAATACGGTTACCTTTACCGTCCCATTACCGTCGTCTCCCTCCGCCGGTTCGATCCGATACCATTCCGCATGGACCGGATCGGCCGGCACAACACTCCATGCTTTTGTCGCGGAGAATCGCAACTCCCACAAACCGCCCATTGCCGGAAATTCCTTAACGGACGGCGTACCGGGCGCAAGGGTTATGGCATCCGGTTCCGATGGCGACGGAACATGTTCTCCTTCCGGACTGCATGCCGTCACCATGAAGACGAAAAGGAGGAGTATCGGAAACCTATTCATGGCAATTCAATGCTATTCGACCGCTATTTCTGTTCCTGTTGCGGGACGTAATGTTCCGCAACGAAAGCAAACAGCGCCGCAACCCCGCCTCCTTTGCCGAGCCAACGTTGCTGACGAATTTGCTCCAACATGGCAGGATCATCCTCAAAATAGCGTTCTACCAGCGCAATCATTTTCCTGTTCGAATTCTGAAAGAAAAGATACTGGCCGAGGAATACGGGACTCTTTTCGCCCGATTTCCAAAAATAGGCACTCGGTTCGGTTACGTTCAATTTATGGTTTACAATCCCGACCAGCCCTTTATTAGACATTTTGTAAGTCTGATAACGGGTAAAGAAGGCGACATGCTTGCCCGAAGATTCCGGGACCAGCCATCGGGCTGCCGGGATCTTCTTTTTCCCTTTTTCCTTGATGAACGGGACGCAATAAAGTTCGTTTTTGGCTTCGGGATTCTTTTCCGGCCAAAGTTCAAGATAAGCGATTTCCGCGGCCGCCAACGTCCTGGCTTGATTCTTCCCGTCGGAAAGCACCCGGACAGACACTTCGGCATCGATCCATCCGGGAATCGTAATGCTGGTACATTCCAGCGTTCGGCCGTCCAGAAAATGGACGGTTCCGGGACACTTCTTATCTGCGGCATTCGCGGAAACGGCTGCCAATAAAAGCACCCAAACCGCCAGTAGTTTTTTCATGTTTTCAGCATATTTGAATATCGGTCATCATTCATTGGGCCGGCTTGCCAGATACGCATCGTACATATCGAGTATCCATGCATCGTTCTCTTCGGCCTCTTTTTTACGTACTTTGCCTTCGGCACCTTTAAACCATTTCTTATAAAATGCCTTCAGCCCGGGATGCAGTTTGTCCATCAACATCGTACCGACATACATATACGGATAGACGATTCGGCCGGGATCATTGTGGAAACGTATGCCGTATATGGTTGTCAGCACCCTGCGGTCTCTGTTACCCACTCGTTCCGTCGTCCACGTCTTCCACCAATAGGTTGTCGCATGTTCTCCGGCCTTGTTCACACAAACCAGTCTGTGATAAGTGCGGTGCCAATTCGTGAGTCCTGGAGCAGCAATATCGAGGGCCTCCCAGCGAATGCCGTCCGGATTTTCCTCCGTCGTCTCGGTATATTCGACACTCTCTACGTCATCGGCCGTATATTTGACGGGCTCTTTGTCATCGGGCGTCTTGGTGATTTTGAACGAATAGTTCTCCTGTTTCAGCAGAGCACCCTCCGCATGCCATCCCCGATGGAGATAGCCTTCGACTTTTTCCCCGGACTTGAGAGTTACGACTACGTGCCGGAATTCCTGATCTTCCGGATCTTTGGCGTCAGCATGGGAAATGCTGCCGAACATGGCCAACACAGTTGCAGTACAAAGTAAAAACCGTTTCATAATGTTTAAATTTATAAGTTGGATCAATATTTCGTCGGATCGTAATCCGGCAGCAGCAATTGTAAATTTCTGTTACGGAAGTTCTCTCCCAAACAGGGAATTTGTCAACGTAAATTGCCCCCGAGATGAAAGATTGCGTTGATAAAGGAATTCGCACCACCACCCAAACGTAATCTTACACGGCATTTTCTCTTGGGCCGAAACCGTCTCGAATGCTGCCAAGCAACAGACCTGAACCAACAAAATCTTTTTCATAAACAATTCATACGAACAACGATCCCCCGGCGATAATCACCCGAAATTCAATCGTCGTCGTCATCGTCGTCGTCGTCGTCGTGATACCTTCCGTATTTTCGATATCCGTGTTTGGGATACTTCTTATATTTATGCGGATGTCTGTGCGGATGATATTTTCCATGCCGCTGGCAATAGGAATTATAATGCTCGTACCAATAATCACTATGACTATGTACCCGATCATAGAAAGGGGTTCGGTACGACGATTCCGGACCGATTCCCAATTCGATCAGGATACGGCTCCACCCCTCGCTCCTATAACGTCTGTAATGATCGCAGACATCGCGCATACTTCTTCCGGATGTCCGGGCAATCTCCAAAGCAAGACCCACATGCCCCCAGTCTCTACCGCAGCGTCGATAATAATCATTGAGCGATTCCGCCGAAATATCGTATTCCACGCAGAGACGCCGACAAAAATCCGACAAGTCGACCGAAGCATACCGATTGGCATTTCCGATAAAAACAGAAAGCCTGTTTTGTGCAGACAAGGAACAAGCAAAGACTGCAAAAAATATCAACAAACCGATTTTTCTCATGAGTAAATAGCCGAGTTAAAATATATGCCATAACAAACATGCCGGCAAACGGATATCTCGTTCGTCTGTCGGTATGCTTATGCGCACGAATCTATTGCAATAAAGTTCCGTCTTCCCGAATCTTGAGAATCAAATCTTTGGCTTGCTCTGCTTCCAACTCGATTCGATAATAATTTCCGTCCGGCGTTTCCACCTGTTCGGGCTCATCATCGGCTTCATAACCGACATAATTATTGCTAATTTCCCGTTGAATAGCAATCTTGACAACTTCCGGAAGACTATTCCAACCGATCTCCCGAGATGTAGAAAGCCAATTTCCACTGTCGTCGAAAACGACCTCTTTGACAACTCCATGGTGAATGATATCCACTTCAAGTCGTCCGTGCTCTCGGTCCGTTTCTACGATTTTGGATTCCGCATATTTTTCCTGCAAGAAATTTTTCACCCCTTCGGGAAGTTCAATCGGCAGGTAACTCTCGGAATCGTTCTCGTAATCTTCCATCGCCTTGATCAAAATCCCCTCCGCATTGTAATAAAGATCCATTTCCCGAGAGCCCTGCTCCACCTCCAAAACATAGACAGGTTCCAAGCCTTTGCGTTCTAACATATCTGCATCATCCCGGTTCCATGTTGCGTACTCGCTGTTCTGAAGAGCGTTTTTCACGGCTTCGGGCAAAGCCGCATAAGGAATATCCGTTTCGGTCATCAACCAAATAGCATCGGAAGTAAACCAAGCTTCGGCTTCGTAACTTTGGTCCCGGAAATCAGCAATATAATAATTACTCCGGGTTTTCCATTCCGGAACGGATCCCGGATATTTTTGAGAAAACGCAGACCGCAACTCTTCGGGAACGTTCAAATTGTCATCATCGTCATCGCAACTTTGCATGACTGCTCCACATATTCCTAATGCAAGCATCATGAAATACGTTTTTAATTGCATAATAAAAACAATTTAAAGTTAAGGTAAAACGAAGGTACGGGAAACGATCCAGATAAACAAATGCCCCGTGGCTATAGGTTGAAATCGACCAACATAACTTATTTTCTGCGATCGGAATCCTGAAAATTCAGTACATCGGGACAACAAACCGGATGTTTATGCTTAAGTGTAGTCTATATGTATCACGGGCAAAAGTTTACCTAAACCTCGTCAAACTGATATTTCTTATTTTTCACGTATACCGAGTTCTCGAAGGATATCATCGCCCCGCCGTACAATCACGGAACCGGGAAAAACGAAGACTACCACCGTAAAGCTGTCGAAGTCATCATAAAACGGAAGGAGCGAAGAGAGAAGCCTCGCCGCCGATGACGCCGCCGAAATCACATTCTCCGGAGAGAAGGTTGTCCTCGTAACCGGAAATGGCCTGTACAAAAAAGAGGCGTGACACTGTTTTCACGCCCCTCATATTTTGATCCGATATCGGCTTCTCCCTTATAATAATAACCCCGGTAGCAATATCACGCCTGCCCATGTGTGGATCGTCCCCCAGTCATGCCGCCCATGCCGAAAAGTCGCGATGCATAAGCATGAACTCCGGAATGACGGATGGCATGACGCGAAGGAACGATAACGTTCATCACGAAACCGCTGAAACTGACCGTTGTCATGGCAAGCAACAGGCCGATGTCGATCAGGATATTCGTTTTCAGCCGGTTTTTCATGGTCTCCAGAATCAGTGTCCGGCCTCGTGCACATGCTCATGGCCATGATTTCCACATTGATGCGCCCCGTCGTGTCCTGCACACCCCTTTCCCGAATCGAGAATGAACCCTGCCAAATAGTTCTTGACCACCGTTTCTATGTCACCGCTGCATCCTCGCACTACTGCGATGCCATGGGCTTCGAGTTTGTTTTTGGCCCCTTCGCCCATATTCCCTGCCAGCATCACCGTTACACCGAGGCGTTGCAGGTCGGCGGCAATGCCCGACTTGCATCCGCAACCCTGCGGCGAAGGCAGTTCTTCGCGGGAAATGACGGTTTTATTTTCGATCGTGTAAATCGTATAATGGTCGCAATGACCGAAATGGTCGTCGATGCGGCCGTCTCTCGTAGGAATTGCAATTTTCATGATTTTTGAATATTCGGTTGATTATTTGTCGATTTCGTTTTCGGTTCGTGCCTGCATGTTTCGTCATAACGTTCCGTCGCGAGGATAAAATCCGTGATATCGAAGTCAAGGGCCTTCCAACGTCAGCGAAACAAAAACTCCGTCTCAGAATGAGGGCCGCTTGCTTCGGCACGGCTTACCGACGGCAGCAGGTCCACAAGGTACGCCGCCGCTGCAGGGAGGGACCATTCGTTTTTTGACGATGGCCGCAAATCCGGTTATTTTGCATCCGTCTCCTAACAGCCTGCATGAACGTTTGGGCAGATTTGAACGCCGGGATGGAGTGCGCAGGAATGACCACCGTCGTATTCTTCGAGATATTGCGGGCTACTTTCTCCGCTCTCTGTTTGATGACAAAACTGCCGAAACCGCGCAGATAAACATTCTCTCCGCCGGTCATCGACTCCTTCACACATTCCATGAACGTTTCCACGACGTCGAGAACAACCGCTTTTCCCAATCCCCGCTTTTCGGCAATTTGGGCAACGATATCAGCTTTTGTCATAGCCTGATTTTATTTCAGAAATTCCATTCCGCCGTTAAAGATAGGCAAAAACGGATAATAACCTTCTTTCGACAAGTTTTTTCAGCATTTCCGCTTACCGGGAAATACGGACTCGGGCGACACGACCATTTTCAAAATCCACTGAAAAAACAACCCGTTGCAAACCCCGACAGTGGCATTTGCAGGGGAACCTTTTCATGTAAGCCACGGGTTGTACCAAGGATCATATCCGCACCGAAAAGCACCTATGTGCCAGCGAATCACCAATAAACGCCCTCGGTCGTGCGACGCGGAATCCGGCGATCGAATTTAAGGTGCGGATGCGCTCCGTCGTGATGCGGTAAAGTCCGGCGGATCCGTGCGGACACAGAGTTTTTCGCAGCGGCGGCAAGACCGTCCGACGACGGCGTCGGGACGCGAAGCCGGCAGCGGACATACAACGTTTCCGAGGGCGCGACAGGAAAAATGTCTGTTGGCACGAAGGCCGCCGACGGTGAAGTCTCCGCTCTGTCTTCGCCTCCGAATAACAATTGTGCGCCTCGACGCAGGAATTGCTTCAAAAACAGCATTGCGAAAGGAAGAAATCGGACAACGCCCTGCAAACGAAAGACAATCAGACTAATTAGCCTGCAGATTATATGTTGATTAAAACGTTGGTTTTCAAAGGTAAAGATACGAAAATATAGATATTATTTCCAATGAAATCGTTAATATTTTATGTGTCAGTTTTTTATGATCTATGTAAGTGTCTGTTATTCAGATTTATGGGAGGATTTCTTCTGCTCACCCGTTTGAATGAACGATTAAACAGACGAAGTATAAAATTCAGTCTGTTTTTGACGGTAATACATAGCAACGAATGACTTGTTTTGACGAAAGTATTTCTGTCCGCGGACGTTGTTCGAGATCGCTCCGCGCGGTCTTTTTGCTCGGCTTCCTGCTGTATGGCCTGACCGTTACGGCACAGGAGACGGGCCGCGACGTATCCGCCGGCACCAGCGAGAGTCTTCGGCAGAAGACAAGCTCGCTCTCGGAGGGGAAGCAGGATACGGTTGTTTTCCGATTCGCCCCGCAACGACGTATGTTCTGGGCTGATTACAAGGGAAACGCAGCCGCTATCAAGTCGCTTACCCGATCCATCCGACAACACAGATTGTCGATCGAATCGGGCGACATGAAAGTGCGCGTACTGGGTTTCTGCTCCTCGTACGACTCTTTCAAGGAGAACCTGGCGGCCGCAAAGAATCGAAGCAACCAGGTCAAATCCTATTTTATCGTTCACGAGGGATTGAAAGAAGATCATTTCAGGACGACGAATTCCACGCAACGGTGGCGCGGAATGACCGATGTGATCGCCGTAGCCTATATGTTTCCGAATGCGAAAGCGGATACGACTCCCGACATCCTGCCCGAGAGAGACGTCGTGCCGTCCGATTCGCCGTCCGGGAACGAAAAACCCGAAAGTCGGCCGGAATCGGAGACTCCGGAATCCTCTGCCGAACCCGATACGCCTGACACGGAGACACCTGTCGAGCCGGAACCGCAACCGGCGCAGCCGGTCGCCGAGGCTCTGGCAGGAATGCTGTCCGATCCCGTACGTCCCTCTTACCGCTGGGCGGTCAAGACCAACGTTGCCTATCTGGCTGCCACGGTCGCCAACCTTGGTGTGGAGTACAGCTTCGGCGACCGCTACTCGGTCGATCTGCCGATCATTTACAGTCCTTACACCGTAGCACGCGATTACCGTCTGTGTTTTCTGGCCGTTCAACCGGAATTCCGTTACTGGCTGAAAAAACCGATGGAAGGCCACTTTTTCGGCGTGCATCTCCATGTCGGCGCCTTCAATATCGCCGTGGACGACAGGAACCGCTACCAGTCGCCCGACGGCTTCTACGGCGCGGG
>ENA-OPCP01001977-OPCP01001977.1-human-gut-metagenome-genome-assembly--contig:-NODE-1977-length-11479-cov-2.351190_pt1 | contig 11479 bp, 8 predicted proteins | sample MGYA00241563_ERZ501477 | MGnify/ENA primary metagenome ERZ501477 (study PRJEB25962, sample SAMEA2042572) | human gut metagenome | biome: human gut; feature: human-associated habitat; material: faeces... | reverse complement strand
AACCAGGATGTGATAGAGTATGATGACAGAGAAGATCCACCAATCTATAATACTTATACAACATCTGAAAGCGTAACGCTTTATACCGGATCAACCATTTCAAATCATAATAAATTGGATTCCGGAACATCCGGAGTTGATCAGTTAGGCTCTTTCTGGACGTATATAGTGATTAATGGAAAAACGTATAATCCATTCAAAGATACCATTACATATACATACAATGGCATAATCTACATATTTGAATAATACATCTGGTACAAGAAGAAAGGGGCTATCCGGATTTTTTCCGGGACTGCCCCTTTTGTTATACCAGACAATTTATTCTATTCAGCACAAATGTAATTATATTGAGAATCGGAAAAATTATCAAAATCTATCCAAGCAGAGGATATGGTTAATAGAATAGCGTCACTTGGCATTCCCATTCCTTCTTCAGGTGATACATCCGGTATAAACCAAAATTCCCATTCGGATTCTCCAACATTTAAAGTCTTAGTATGAGTCCTGCTGCTAAAGTAGTCTATAGGTGGCTGGCTGGGTTCGTGTGGATCATTGTCATATGTAAAAGTACCTTGTGCACTGTATGAGATTGTGATAGGAGATGCGATGGGATAATCTGCTGAAACTTCTACAGTAATACGAGAACCAGGGCCTAAGGTAAACCGAGCACCGATTACATTATCCATAATAGTTTGCTCAAATCTGGCTGTAATAGTACTGTTGGAATTAAAAAATAATGAGATCCCGGTGCATCACTGCAGCGGGATCTCTCCACCTTAAATTCATCTTACTTTAATGCCAAATGAATTGTATCTTTATTTGTATTATCTATATACTTGTTGTAATTACTTATTTATCAATATTTAATTATACCATTCTGCAAGGGATACATTTATATAATTTAATGTTTCATCCCAAATATCTCCATTCACATGATTACGATTAAATAAATAGTCTGCATCCAATCTGAGAAGTTGCCATTCCGATGCCCCTTCAGGCAACCAATAAAGATGAATTATTGGCCCAGCATATTGAGTTCCATCCACATGAGGCATTGGATAGTATTGAGTGACTTTACATTCTATAATGCCTTTCCAAAATCGTACACCTGGTTGGATATTTATATCAACTCTTCCAATCTCGTCATTCCACTCATTATCATTAACGGCCTCTTTCTTCTGAATACTTGGTCTATATGAGTTAGAGGCAAGTTTAAATTCCCGTTCCCATACAGCTTTTATTTTTCCTTTCAAGGCCTTTTCTCCCTTATTGGATAAAGTAAAGACTATATTGAATGATTGATTAAAAGGGATACGATAAGATAAAAAGGTAGTATTATCTTGGCCTTCCAATTCTATATCGCGTAATGCCGGCAGATTATCCGGTGCAGGTGCTTTTACTTCATACAGCCATTCCTCATCCGTACTGCCATAGTCATAATCTACTGCCTTGCACCACATTGTTTCTCCTTTCTTACGGAACAGAGGAACAAGCCGGTATGTACCGGGAGCGGAAGTAACATAGCACTGGATACGCTTGCCGTCCCATGCACCATTGGTCTTGATGTCTATCGGCTGGAATTTTTCCACTATCTCATTGGTTCCTTCCCTCATGAATACAAAACGCAGTTCTCCTTCCGATGTACCGCACCAGGGATAATAGAATGTACCGAATACCTTACCCTCATTCTGATAGCAATCATAGCCGTATTCCGTATAGTTCGGCCAAATGGTAAACTCGTAATCTTCCGGATTCGGATTGAGTATGATTTCATCCGTCTTACCATACCGGCTCCAATATTCCACATCGATATCAACCTGTTCCTTGTTTACCGGAGAATTATAGTTTCCTGTCATCTTCAGGGTATAGGTGTATTTCATACCTGCCTGCCATTCATGCAGTACCGGGAATGTATAGGTATGTTCCTGCCCGTCAATGGTGAAGCTTACATATACCGGTTCATCGTGTGCCGGCTTGGGCATAAGGATGGCATCCACAATCACCGGGTTGGCATCATTGAGCATGTAGTTCCCGCCGGCCTTGATTATCCCCCGTCCGGTTCCGTAATCCTTTGTTATCGTTCCCGTCGTGGCATCAAGCGTCCCGGCTGTATATACATTCCTGAAAGTCATGTCCGATACCAGTCCCGTACCCATGTATTCGTCTTTCATCAGGCGTACGCGTACCAATGTCATCGCATGCTTCATTTCCAGACTTGCAGTCGGAATATCCTTTGTCACCTTAGCTGTTCCGTACAATATGTCGTCCTGATCTGTCAAGTCGAAAGCAACCTTCACATAATCGGTCACAGCTTTGTCATACGGCAGATATGCTACTACATCGGCATCTCCTTCCACCGGTACATCCCGGTCTGCGTTCCAAGTTTTCCCATCAAAAAGATAGGAAGCGTTCTTTGTTGCCTGGCCGTTTCCATCCGTAGCGACAAAGACACCCATGTTATGTCCTGGCATGAATGCCTCTATGATTCCTCTGGTTTGCGACATCGGTTGTAGCGATGCGGTAATGTCCAACTGTATTTTGTCCGGTTTTTCATCCGGTTCATCCTTGTCTCCCGGTCCTACTACCGGCGGTTCGGGTTCCGGCAATACCCCATCCTCTCCGCATGAAAAAAGCGTGCATGCGAGCGAAGCTGCCAATATGTATCCGTATATCTTCATTGTTCTTAAAATAAAGTATATTACTTAATAAGTATATTATAAATTTACTTGTTTACATACTTTCTCCAGAATTCTTCCAGTTTGTCGCGGTCCAAAGTCCCATCTTCCCTGACGAAGCATCCCACTATTTTTTCAAGTACCGTTTTGACTCCCCTGCAACGGTGATCGGACGCGAATGACCTCAGTTCCCATACCAGATCCTCTGTTATTGCAATGCTTTGGTTATATGCCTTTCCTGCCGCTTTTTTTTCTTTCGCAGGATTTTCTCCTACTATACCTTCCAAAGATATCCCTTTTGATTTGAACTCTTTCATAACGTCTATACAGTTATTCCTATTTTGCATTAAACTTTCCAATTCTTAGGAGAAACTCCTCTGTCAGTTTGCGGTAATCCTCCGCTCCGTTGGATGAAGGCGCATAATCGAAAATGCTCATGGCATTGTACTGGGCTTCTCCCAATGCCACATTGTTACGGATCGCCACCTCGAATACGCTTTCTCCCAATGTCCCCTTCAGGCTTTCCCTGATATCCACATCCAGTTTCCTCTTGGCATTATATCTGGTCATGAAGTAACCGAGTATCCGGACACCGGCTCCGAGTTTCCTTTTCAGCAGACCGATGATATAGTGTATTTTCTCAATTCCTTTCATTGCGAAATAGTTTCCGTCTGTGGGTATGATTACAAAATCACTTGCCATCAATGCGTTCTGTGTGATGATCCCCAATGAAGGCGGGCAGTCTATCAGTATATGATCATACTTTCCTTCCAAGCCTTTTATGATTTCCCTGAAAAGGAATTCTCTGCCGGGAGCCGTATTCATTACCACTTCCATTGCCGCCAGATCCAATGATGTCGGTATGACATCCACCTTTTCCAACCATTTTTGCGGTTTCAGTCTCAAAGGTCTGTCCTGCATACAATCCTGCAATACACTCTCAAGCATACTGTCCTGGGAAAGACTTGTCATTTCTTCCCCGAATGCCGCTATCGTCGTATTCGCCTGCGGATCTGCGTCGATAATGCAAACCCTTTTGCCATATAGTTTTGCAATTCCGGCTGCCAGATTCAATAAGGATGTGGTCTTTGCAACCCCGCCCTTATGATTTACACATGCTGTCGTTAATGTTTTCATTATATTTATATCTCCTTGATTATTACGGTGTAAAGATAGTAACAATTGTGCATTACTGCAAATATTTTACCATGTTTTTACTTGTTAAGTATAATACTTAAATATATTTTATATTATATTGATTGAAATATTAATATGTATATATAGTAATATATCTGTTTTACTTAGAAAATGTAAACGGATAAAAAGTATTTTACTTTCAAGAGAAAACCGGTGTATCAACAGGGATGCTTAATAAATGTAAAACGCAACGACGTTGCGGTGAATTAAAATACTTTCGTCCGAAACATGAAAGCAGAAAATGCTTACGGCATGTAATAAAGTGGCAGGAAAGGTTGAAATCGTTTCATGTGTACCGGAGAAGTTCCGAGCGGTTTAAGAAATGAAAAAGCCCCCGGCCTGTCAATAGTCATCTCACCTACATATTAACCAGGACGCAACCAGTGCGCACGACCGGGGGCAAAAGCCTCTGTTCGCGCATTGGTTGCTTTATTTTTGGTTTTATGTAAGTGAGATGCTGCAAAGATACAATAAAATTATATATGCTATGACATTATTCGAGATATTAAACCTAAACAAGGAACTGCTGGAGCTTCTGGCCGAAATGGGTTCCAAGCCGGATGACTACAAGTATATCAGTCTGTATAAAGAGTATGAGAAGATGCGCAATACCGGCGACAAAGTAACCTATTGTGTTACCGTCCTTTCTGCCAGGCATGGTGTCTGTGAACGTAAGGTGTACGAGATTATCGGACGTTTTAAAAAGGAATGTATGCATCACGCAGTATAAGCGCTCTGTTTTTTTTGTTTTCATGGGTGAATGGGAAGAACTTTGCGCCTGAATTATGAACACAACCATTATATAACACGCCAAAAGACTATGACAATGGAAAAGACTTACTCCCAGGCCCCGCTTCCTTTCGTGGGTCAGAAACGCATGTTCGCATCGGAATTCAGGAAGGTTCTGAAGCGTTTCAGTGACAAGACTGTTTTCATCGACCTGTTCGGTGGCTCCGGCCTGGTGGCCGCATCCGCTTACTTCATCGGTGTGGCGGCCATCGTCATCTCCGGTATCATCCTGAAAAAGACCAAGATGTTCGCCGGCGACCCGGCCCCGTTTGTCATGGAGCTTCCCGCTTACCACATGCCGTCTCTGCGTAGCTGGGCGCTGCATGTGTGGGAGCGCGTGGGCGCTTACATCAAGAAGGCGTTCACCATTATCTTCGCCTCGACCATCGTCGTGTGGTTCCTGTCCAGCTTTGGCGTGTTCGAGGGCTCCTTCGGCTACCTGCCGTCCATGGAGGGCACACCTTCGGAGTTCACCGACTACTCGCTGCTCGCGACTGTCGCCGGTGCCGTGAGCTGGATGTTCGCGCCGTTGGGCTTTGATTCCTGGCAGGCAACGGCGATGTCCGTCACGGGTCTGGTCGCCAAGGAGAACGTGATGTCCACCGCGGCCTCGCTGCTGCATCTGGTGGACGCCACCGAGACCGATCCGAGCCTGTGGGCCGCGTTCGCGGCGCTGTTCCCCAGCGCGGGCGCCATCGCCGCGTTCGGTGCCTTCAACCTGCTGTGCGCGCCGTGCTTTGCGGCCATGGGCACCATTCGAGCCCAGATGAACTCGGGTAAGTGGACGGCCATCGCGCTGGCCTACGAGTGCGGCTTCGCTTGGGTGGTCGGTCTCATGATCAACCAGTTCTACCTGGCCGCCCAGGGCGTGTTCAGCGTGTGGACCTTCGTTGCGGCGGCGTTCGCGATCGCGATCGTCTTCCAGCTGCTGCGCCCTATGCCGAGCTATGCGTGGGACGATGAGGCGGCAGATTCCGCCGCTCAGCCCGCGATGGGGAACTAGGCGCGCCGAGCGTCGAGGTCCCGATGTCATTCAGTCGACTTTTGGTAACATCGAATCGAGGTTCGGGAGTGGCGAGGCATTTTACGAGGGGCGCATCTCGTGTTTTGCCGCGCTCGCCGGGGAATATGATCGCGTTGGCGAGAATGAAGTTGCCAAAAGTCGACAATTTGATTTCATGAACTCAACGCGTTAAGGAAATAATGCATAATGGGACCAATAGATTTCATAATTTTGAGTATTATTGCAATTGCATTTGTTCTCGTGGTTGTTCGCGTGCGTAAAAAGGGCACGTGCGGTGATTGCGCGAGCGCCGGGTCATGCGGTGGATCGTGCGCGAGCTGCGCGACTTCCAAACGCTCGTCGTGCCCGGCCTGCGAGGGCGCCGATTCCATCGCCGACCGCCTTTCCAAGAACATCTCGGTTGGGAGGCGGTGAGCCTCGGGCCTTCTTGCATCGGGAATACCGGTTCGAGCGCGCCATGAACGACGGAGCGTATGCGCTCGGGCCCTCTTGCATCGGGAGTGCCGTTTCTCCGTGTCATAAGCACAACTCTCGAAAGCCCCCGCTCATCACGGGGGCTTTTTCGCGTCCATGCGCAATTTCGCGCCTGTCCCCGATTGGCGCCTGGGGGCGGGTTGGTGGGGCGTGGTAACCTGAAAACACGTGTCTGCCGTCCAGCAGAAAGGAGGCGCAGCGTCATGATCGCCCGCGCCGACCAATCTCTCAAGTACCTGCGCCTGCTCTCGGAGCATTTTCCCACGCAGCAATCGGTGTTCACCGAGATCATCAACTTGCAGGCAATCCTCAACCTGCCCAAGGGCACCGAGCATTTCATGAGCGATCTGCACGGTGAATACGAGGCGTTCCTGCATATCCTCAACAACTGCTCGGGCGTGGTGCGCGAGCACGTGGACGATATCTTCGGCGACGAGCTCTCCGAGGAGGAAAAGGGCGACCTGTGCACCCTCATCTACTACCCGCATGAGAAGCTCGCGCTCGCGCATCTGCAACACATCGCGACGCCGAGCTGGTACAAGGTCATGCTCGAGCGTCTGCTGGTGGTGGCACGTTCCCTGTCCAGCCGTTACACGCGCTCCAAGGTCCGCAAGGCCATCCCGCGCGATTATGCCTACATCATCGACGAGCTGCTGCATACGCATCCCGATGAGAACAACTACCGCGTGCGCTATCACGAGCGCATCATCGCGTCGATTCTGGAGACCGATGCGGGCGAGGACTTTATCTGCTCGCTGTCCGATCTCATCAAGCGGCTGGTCATCGACCATCTGCATCTGGTGGGCGATATCTTCGACCGCGGCGGCGGGGCGTCCAAGATCATGGACCGCCTGATGGAGTACCACTCGCTGGATATCCAGTGGGGCAATCACGACCTGTTGTGGATGGGCGCGGCCGCCGGTCAGTCTGCGTGCATCATCACGGTTTTGCGCAACAACTTGCGCTACGGCAATTTCGAGATCTTGGAGAACGACTACGGCATCTCCCTGCGCGAGCTTGTGGCGTTTGCCGAGCGCACCTACGAGCCGGTTCCCGATGGCGCGACCGGTTTGGCTGCCAAGCTCACGCCGTTGGCGAAGGCCGTGAACGTCTTGCTGTTCAAGCTCGAGGGGCAGATCATCATGCGCCACGGGAGCTTCGACATGCACGACCGATTGCTGCTCGAGCGCATCGACGTCGAGGCGGGGACCGTCGAGCTGTACGACGGCACGGTATACGAGCTCGCCACACGCGATTTCCCCACGCTCGACCCGGAGCATCCCTATGAGCTCACACCCGAGGAGGCGCGGATCGTCGAGAAGCTCGTGGCGGAGTTCACGAGCGCCGACCACCTGCGTCGCCATATCGAGTTCCTCTACAGCCACGGTTCCATGTACCTGGTGCGCAATCACAACCTGCTGTTCCACGGTTGCGTCCCGCTGAACGAGGACGGCACGTTCTCGAGCATGAACTGCCTGGGCACCTGGCGCAGCGGCCGCGATTACCTCGACTTCTGCGATGAAATCGCACGTCGTGCCTGGCGCGAGCGCGACGAGGACTCGCTCGACTGGATGTGGTACCTCTGGATCGGCATGAAGTCCCCGGCGAGCGGCCGTTTGGTCAAGACCTTCGAGCGCTCCTACATCGACGATCCGGATTGCTGGGTCGAGCCCATGGACCCCTATTTCGAGCTGACCAAGGACGAGACGACGTGCGATGCCATCATGGCGGAGTTCGGCGTGTCCGCGGGTTCGGGGCATATCGTGAACGGACACACGCCCGTGCACACCGCCGAGGGTGAGCAGCCCATTCGCGCGAATGGCCGCCTGCTCGTGATCGACGGCGGCTTTTGCAGCGCGTATCACCCCAAGACGGGAATCGCTGGTTACACCCTCATCTCGAGCTCGCGCGGGTGCCGTCTCAAGGCGCACCAGGCATTCGAGAGCGTCGAAGCCGTGCTCACGCGCAATGCCGATATCGTGAGCGAGACCGACCGCTTCGATGTGGCCGAGCGCCGGCGCATGGTGAGCGACACCGATACGGGCGTGCAGATTCGCGAGCAGATCAGCGATCTGCGGGCCCTGCTCGAGGCCTACCGTACCGGCACCCTCGACGAGCGTCCTTAGCGTGCCAATTGGGGACGGGTACAGATTGAGACATTTCGGCCCATGGAGGGCGGGCGGCGCGACTCGTGCTTGAACGCGGTGAATGTCCCAATTTGCACCTGTCCCCAAATGAGGCGTAACCGCGTTGAAACATACGTGTGCGACTATGGGAAGTCGCAGCAACCGTGCTTTGTGAAAGGTCTGGCAATGGATCAGCAGCAGTACATCGACTTTGTCCTGCGCACCGTCGAGGAGCGCGATATCCGCTTCATCCGCCTGTGGTTCACCGATGTGCTCGGCCGCCTCAAGAGCTTCGCCATCAGCCCAGAGGATCTCGAGGTCGCGTTTGAGGAGGGCATCGGCTTCGACGGCTCGGCCATTGAGGGCTTCACCACGCCCGACGAGGCGGACATGCTGGCTTTCCCCGACCCCTCGACCTTCCAAATCCTGCCCTGGCGTCCCACGCGCGACGGCGCGGCCCGCATCTTCTGCGATGCGTGCACCCCTGATCGCCAGCGGTTTGCCGGCGATTCCCGAGAGTGCCTGCGGCGCATGTTCTATCGCGCCGAGAAGCTCGGCTACATCATGAACGTCGGTGCCGAACTGGAGTTTTACTACTTCCCCGACGAGCATACCCCCGAGCCGTTGGACGCCGTGGGTTATTTCGACCTCTCGCCGTCCGACTCCGCTCGTGACCTGCGTCGCTCCACGGTGCTCATGCTCGAGAAGATGAGTATCCCCATCGAGTACACCTTCCACAGCTCCGGACACTCGCAGCACGGTATCTCGATGCGCCATGCCGAAGCCCTCACCATGTCCGATGCGATCATGACGGCCAAGCACGTGATCAGCACATGCGCCTACGAGGCCGGTATCCATGCCAGCTTCATGCCCAAGCCCATCGCCAAGGGCTCTTCCTCGGCGATGTTTTTGCACCAGTCGCTATTCGACCGCGAGGGCAACAACGTGTTCTGGGGCGACGATTCGCAAAACCACCTGTCGTCGATCGCCAAGAGTTACATGGCCGGCATCCTCGCCCATGCGTCCGAGATCAGCGCCATCACCAACCCCACGGTGAACTCCTACAAGCGCCTGTCCGCCGGTGCGGGCAATGGCCCGCGCTTTGCCACGTGGGGCATGCGCAACCGCGCTGCCATGATCCGCGTGCCCATCTACAAGCCCGGCAAGCAGGCAGCGGCCCGCATCGAGCTCCGCAGCCCCGACCCGATGGCAAACCCGTATCTGGTGAATACGGTGACGCTTGCCGCTGGCCTGGACGGTATCAAGCGTGGGCTCGAGTTGCCCGAGGAGGCAACCTCCGAGCTGCTGCGCTTGCCGGAGTCCGAGTTGCGCGCCCGCGGCATCGAGCCCCTACCGAGCAATCTCGACGAGGCACTTGATGTGTTCGAGAGCTCCGACTTCATGAAGGACGCCCTGGGTGAGCATATCCACTCGTTCTTCCTCAAGAAGAAGCGCGCGGAATGGGAGCGTTTCAACTCGACGGTCACCGAGTGGGAGCTCAGGCACTACCTGGCCAATTCGTAACCGTCCCGTGCGATTCGAGGCGCACGTCGTTTTGATAAGATGACGTCTACGGAGGTGAGCTCATGGCGGAAAAGACAGTGCTGTTCATGGCCCGCACTACGCGGCTGCATGATTTCATCAGGACGCTCTCGACGTCTCTCGGCGTCGAGGTGCACGTTGCCACGCCCGATTCACCTGCAGCGGCGCACGACTTCGACCTGTTGGTTCTCGACGCCGACGGCGTTCGCCCCGATCGTGTGGACGCCATGGCCAAGTGGCTCGAGTCGCGCGGTGGAGCGCCCATGCTGCTGGTCGTCGATGAGGAAGATATCGCCGAGATGCGCCTTCCCTCCCGGGTCCGCTCCGATTTCATCTGCTCGGGCGCGGGAGATGCCGAGCTTGAGGTCCGCGCACGCCAGCTTTTGGGCGAGTGCGAGGCCGTTCCGGTCGATGAGGTGCTCACCGTGGATAACCTCACTATCAACCTTGCCACCTACCAGGTGTCGCTCGATGGCGAGCCTGTCGACCTCACACTCATGGAGTATTCGCTGCTGAGCTTTTTGGCTACGCACCCCAATCGCGCGTACAGTCGAGAGGTCCTGCTGCATCGCGTATGGGGTTTCGAGTACTGCGGCGGCACCCGTACCGTGGACGTTCACATCCGCCGTATCCGCAGCAAGGTCGGTCCCCTCATCGCCGCGCATATCACCACCGTCCGCGGCGTTGGCTACCTCTTCAAGGAGTAGCCTCGGTCGGTGTTGCGTCTCAACTGGTGCCAGGTACAAATTGCGCCGCGGTGTCGATTATCGTTCCAAGTGGAGGGGCGGGCGCGAATCATACATGCGCAAATCGCGGCGTCTCACGCAGCGCTGCGAAGCGATTGCACCTCAGAACAAGACGCTTGAGAAATCCTTAACGCGACTTACAACTTGATTAAGCTCCGTCGCTCATGATGAGCGGAGCTGCGCTTTTGGGGTACAACGTTGGAGAATGAAGACGTTGAAAGGACCGTTCATGAGTGAAGAAAAGACCCCTCAGCGCCCCGAGGGCCTTGGATCGGAGCAACGCCCGTCCTCGCAGCCGCGTCTCGAGGTCGAGCCCACGCCCGTCGAGCCTGCAGGTGCTGCGTCCGGCAATGCAGGCGCCCATACCACGGCGCACATCCCCGTCGATCCCGGCAACCCCACCGCGGCTGGCTCCACCCGCCAGGTCCCACCGGTGGATTACTCGTATTCCCAGGGTCAGCACGCCACGGGTCAGAGCACGCAAGCCCATGCGTCCACGTATACCGAGACCCGCACCGTGGTCAAGACCAAGAGCAAGAAGCTTCCCATCTTCCTGGCGTCCTTCGCCGGCCTGGTGGTCGGTGCGGTGCTGGTTATCGCCCTCGTCATGTCCGGCGCGTTCCGTATCACCGATTCGAACGTCGAGACTGCCGGCACCTCCGGCACCCCGCAGAAGATCGACATCAACCCCGAGGACACCACGCTGTCCGAGGCCGTGGCGGCAAAGGCGCTGCCCTCCGTCGTGTCCATCACCGCCCAGGGCGAGGATGAGAACTCCGGCGGTATCGGCAGTGGTGTGATTTTGGACACCGACGGCAATATCCTCACGAACCATCACGTCGTCCAGGGTGCGACCGCGCTCGTGGTGAACACCGACGACGGCAACAGCTACGAGGCGGAGCT